>Ga0182748_1001586_pt1 | contig 21839 bp, 18 predicted proteins | sample eDN3rd37CKraftOP_FD_128877 | JGI IMG/M metagenome (GOLD analysis project Ga0182748, IMG submission 128877) | Enriched Organic Plus compost microbial communities from Emeryville, California, USA - eDNA 3rd pass 37_C Kraft OP (version 2) (version 2) ...
ACGCGCGTGCAGCTTGTTGGTCGAGATGCCGATTTCGGCTCCCAGGCCATATTCGTAGCCGTCGGCAAAGCATGTGGGCAGGTTGACATAGACCGAGCTGGAATCCACTTCGCGCTGGAAGCGCCGGGCGGCCGCCAGGTTCTCGGTCACGATCGAATCGGTATGCTGCGACCCGTAGGTCTCGATGTGGCCGATGGCCTGGTCGAGGTCGTCGACCACTTTCACAGAGAGAACGGGGCCGAGGTACTCGGTGCCCCAGTCTTCCTCGGCAGCCGGCACGGCCTGCGGCACGAGTGCCAGCGTGCGTTCGCAGCCCCGCAGCTCGACGCCGTGCTCGGCAAAGGCGCGGCCCATGGGCGGCAGGAATGCGGACGCGACCTCCGCATGCACCAGCAGCGTTTCCATCGCTCCGCAGATGCCGTAGCGGTAGGTCTTGGCATTGAAGGCGATGGTATGCGCCTTGGCGAGATCGGCGTCGCGGTCCACATAGACGTGGCAGATGCCGTCCAGGTGCTTGATCACCGGCACGCGGGCTTCTTCGGACAGGCGCTTGATCAAGCCCTTGCCGCCGCGGGGAACGATGACGTCGACGTATTCGGTCAGGGTCGCCAGCTTGCCCACCGCCGCGCGGTCGGTGGTCTCGACGACCTGCACGGCATCGGCCGGCAGGCCGGCGGCCTCCAGCCCTTCGCGCACGATGCGGCCGAGCGCGGTATTGGAATGAATGGCCTCCGAGCCGCCGCGCAGTATGCTGGCGTTGCCGGACTTCAGGCAGAGCGCGGCCGCGTCGATGGTGACGTTCGGACGCGACTCGTAGACGATGGCGATGACGCCCAGCGGCACTCGCATGCGCGCGATCTGCATGCCGTTCGGCCGCAGCCGGGTTTCGGTCAGCTCGCCCACCGGGTCCGGCATGGCGGCAATCTGCTCCAGGCCGGTCGCCATCAGTCCGAGCGCCTTGTCCGATAGCGTCAACCGGTCGACCAGGGCCGATTCCAGTCCGTTCTTGCGCGCCGCGTCGAGGTCCTTGGCGTTTTCCGCCTGCAGCCAGTCTTTACGGTCGCGCAGGCCGGCTGCCATGGCTCGCAGCGCGGCCGCTTTCGCGCGGTCGTCGGCGCGGGCCACCTGCCGGGCGGCGGCGCGGGCGCGGGCGCCGAGCTGGCGCATGGTTTCGTCGAGATTCAGGTTATCCATTCCGTATGAACTGCGAAGAGAGTCGGCCTTGCGCTCAGGCCGCGAGCCTGAGCGCAAGGCGCGTGATTTCGTGCCAAGGATCCGGCAGGCGTCCGGGGACGCGCAAACCCTTGATGATCTTGTCCACTTCATGGGCGTGGTGCACGGCGGCGGTCCACGCCTGCGGCGGAACGCGCTTGAGCGCCTGGTTGGCCAACTGCTCGTGCGAGCCGAAGAAACGCAGGGTGCGCATCAGCGCCGGCACGCTCTGCCCTTGCTGGGCAGCCTGGGAGAGGCGCGCCAGCAGCCTGATTTCCTCGCCTACCGCCCACAGCACCAGGGGAAGGGCTTCGCCCTCGGCGCGCAGGCCTTCGATCAGTCTCACGACGCGCTGCGCGTCGCCGGCCAGCATCGCATCGCGCAGCTTGAACACGTCATAGCGCGCTACGTTCATCACGGCGTCCTGCACCTGCTCCAGCGTCAACGCGCCTTCGGGGTAGAGCAGGCCAAGCTTCAGGATTTCCTGGTGCGCGGCGAGCAGATTGCCTTCGACGCGGTCGGCCAGCCATTGCAGCACTTCGGCTGCGGCGCGCTGCTTCTGCCGCGCCAGCCGCTCGCCTATCCAGCCTGGCAGCATCGGCCGCTCGATGGTCGGCACGTCCACCACGACTCCGTGTTCGGCCAGCGCCGAGAACCAGGCCGACGAACGCGTAGTCTTGTCGAGCTTGGGCAGCATCACCACCGTGACGCTGTCGCCTTGCTGGCCCGGCGCCTGCCGGGCCAGCCGCGCGATGACCTCGCCACCGGTCTTGCCCGGCTTGCCCGTCGGGATTTTCAACTCCAGCAGCCTGCGCTCGCCGAACAGCGAGATCGATTGCGAGGCGCTCAGCAGCGCATTCCAGTCGCTGCGCGCATCCGCCACGACAGTCTCGCGCTCGGTATACCCTCCCGCCGTCGCCGCCGCGCGTAACGCGTCGCACGCCTCGATGACGAGCAAGGGCTCGTCGCCGGTAACCGTATAAAGCGGCTCCAGTTGTCCGCCGCTCCGCTGCAACTGGGCAATGAGCTGTTCCGGGCGCAATTGTTTCATGACGGTTCTCCCGGCCGAAAGCCGCCGAGGGGAGAGCGCTTCCCGGGGTTCATCAACTGGGCTGCTTCGACTCGACGGCGGCCATCCGGCGCAACACCTGCTGGACGGCTTCGTTCTGCATGTCGCGATACAGCAGGCTTGCTTCGGAATCCTTGGCCAGCACGTTGGCGTCGCTGAAGGTCAGGTCGCGCTTGAGCGCGATGGTGGTCGGCGGAATATAGTCCTGGCCCTTGCCGTCGTGGACGCGGAACGCGAACAGGTAGCGCAGTTCGAATTCCCGGACGCGGCCGGAGGCGTCGAGCGACAGGATGCTGCGTTCCTGCGTTTCCTGCAGAATCTGCAATTGCGCTTCCGCCGTCTTGGGGTCCTCGACGATGCGGGTATTGGTCGTGTTGCGCACGTACCGGCGCAATTGGGCGCCGAGTTCGGAGGTGTCGCTCGCGCTGACGTAGAGCGTCGAGAACGGCAGGTCGGCCGTGCCGCGCAGCGCGAAACCGCAGCCTGCGAGCAGCCCCAGGCCGCCAGCCATTGCGGCCTGAAGCAGCAGGCGACGCCGCTTGCCGGCAAAAGACGAAAAGGACGACGGTTTCATGCCCTCTACCCCACAACGTTGACGAGCTTGCCCGGTACAACGATAACCCGTTTGACCGGCCGTCCTTCCAGGAATTTGGCGACGGCCTCGTGGGCGACCGCCAATCCTTCGATGGCGGCCTTGTCGGCGCTGCTGGGCACCGACAGGGATCCGCGCAGCTTGCCGTTGACCTGGAGCATGAGCTCGATCTCGTCGGTGATCAGGGCGGCTTCGTCCACCTGGGGCCAGGCGGCGTCGAGCAGGTCGCCGTGCTGCTCGGCATAGCCCAGGTCGCGCCAGGCCTGCCATGTGACATGCGGCACGATGGGGTAGAGGATGGACAGCAGGATGCGAGTGCCCTCGGCCAGCGCGGCATCGCCCAGCTCGCCTTCCAGCTTGGCGTCTTCCAGCGTATTGAGCAGCTTCATGCACGCCGACACGACCGTGTTGTACTGGATCCGCTGGTAATCGTAGTCGGCCTGCTTGAGGATGGCATGGACGTCGCGGCGCAGCGTCTTGACTGCCTGGCTGGCGGCCGACCAGTCGGCGGGCGCTGGGCGGCCGAGCGCGCCGTGGATGCGGTCGCGGTTGGCATGGCAGAAGCTCCACAGCCGGCGCAGGAAGCGGTGGGCGCCGTCCACGCCGGAGCCGGACCATTCCAGGGTCTGCTCCGGCGGGCTGGCGAACATCACGAACAGGCGGGCGGTGTCCGCGCCCTGCGTGTCGATCAGGGACTGCGGATCCACGCCGTTGTTCTTGGACTTCGACATGGTGCCCACGCCGCCGTACTCGATCGGCGAGCCGTCGGCCTTGAGCTTGGCGCCCACGATCGCGCCCTTGGCGTCGTAGACGTTCTCGACCTCCTCGGGCCAGAAGTATTCGATGCCGCCTTTCTCGTTCTTGCGGAAATAGATGTGGTTGAGCACCATGCCCTGGGTCAGCAGCTTGACGAAGGGTTCGCCGAACTTGACCAGGCCCATGTCGCGCATCACCTTGGTCCAGAAGCGCGCGTACAGCAGGTGCAGCACGGCATGCTCGATGCCGCCGATGTACTGGTCCATCGGCATCCAGTAGTCGTTGCGCTCGTCCACCATCGCGGCATCGTTGCCCGGCGAGGTATAGCGCATGAAGTACCAGGACGAGTCCACGAAGGTGTCCATCGTGTCCGTCTCGCGCCGGGCCGGCTTGCCGCATTGCGGGCACGTGCACTTCAGGAAGGCTTCGCTCCTGGCCAGAGGGTTGCCGCTGCCGTCCGGGATCAGGTCCTCGGGCAGCACGACAGGCAGGTCCTTCTCGGGCACCGGCACCGGGCCGCACGCATCGCAATGGATGATGGGAATGGGCGTGCCCCAGTAGCGCTGGCGCGAGATGCCCCAGTCGCGCAGGCGGAAGGTGGTGCGCTTCTCGCCCAGGCCCTTGGCCGCCAGGTCCGCTGCGATCGCGTCGACGGCCTCCTGGTGGGAGAGTCCGTCGTACTTGCCCGAGTTGACCGTGCGGGCCACCTGCTTGTCGCCGTACCATTCCTGCCAGGCGTCGGTGGAGAAGGCCTGGCCGTCGGCGGCGATGACCTGCTTGATGGGCAGGCCGTACTTCTTCGCAAACGCGAAGTCGCGCTCGTCGTGGGCGGGCACGCCCATGACGGCGCCTTCGCCGTAGCTCATGAGCACGTAGTTGCCGACCCAGACCGGTATGGCCTCGCCGGTGAGCGGGTGCTCCACGGTCAGCCCCGTCGGCAGGCCCTCCTTGTCGCGCGTGGCCAGCTCGGCCTCGGTCACGCCGCCCTTGCGGCATTCCTCGATGAAGGCGGCCAGGGCGGGATCGCCCCCGGCGGCATGCAGGGCCAGCGGATGTTCGGGGGCGACGGCACAGAACGTGACGCCCATGATGGTGTCGGCGCGCGTCGTGAAGACGTACATGCGCCCGTCCTGGATCAATTGGCCCGAGGCATCGCGGATGTCGTGAGTGAAGGCAAAGCGCGTGCCTTCGCTCTTGCCTATCCAGTGCTCCTGCATCAGGCGCACGCGCTCGGGCCAGCCGGTCAGGTTGTTCTTGACCTCTTCCAGCAACTCGTCGGCGTATTCGGTGATTCGCAGGTAATAGCCGGGAATCTCGCGCTTTTCCACCAGCGCGCCCGAGCGCCAGCCGCGGCCGTCGATGACCTGCTCATTGGCGAGCACGGTCTGGTCGACCGGGTCCCAGTTCACCACTTGGGTCTTGCGATAGGCGATGCCCTTTTCCAGCATCTTCAGGAACAGCCACTGGTTCCATTTGTAGTACTTCGGGTCGCAGGCGGCCATTTCGCGCGACCAGTCGATGCCCAGCCCCATCGCCTTCATCTGCTTCTTCATGTAGGCGATGTTGTCGTAGGTCCATTTGGCGGGCGGCACCTTGGACTTGATGGCGGCATTCTCGGCCGGCATGCCGAAGGCATCCCAGCCCATGGGCATCAAGACGTTGTAGCCCTTCATGCGCAACTGCCGGTACATGGCGTCGTTGATCGTGTAGTTGCGCACGTGTCCCATGTGGAGCTTGCCGCTGGGGTAGGGCAGCATCGAGCAGGCGTAGAACTTGGGCTTTTCGGAGCCGTCGGCGTTCTTCGCGTGTTCTACCGTGAGGTAGGCGTTGGTCGCCTCCCAGTGCTTCTGGGCGGCGGATTCGATCTCGTTCGGCGCGTAGCGTTCCTGCATGGGTTCCGGGGCTGGTCTAGGGTATTCTGGCGCGGCGATGACGCCCATGGCCGCGGGCCTGGGCCGGCTCGCAACGGGCGCGCGCCGGCTAAACCCCTCATTATAGAAGCAGGCGCCGCCGAAGCGGTGGCGAGCCGTTACAGGCACGGCGCGGCCCATCCCGGAGCGCGCGCGGTTGCCACGGGTGCTAGACTGCCTGCCGCTCTCTCTTATTCCCTGCGTCCTGCTTTATGTCCCTGCTCGACAACCTCAATCCCCCCCAGCTCGCCGCCGTTACGATCGAGCCGCGCCATGCCCTGGTGCTGGCAGGCGCGGGCAGCGGCAAGACGCGGGTGTTGACCACGCGCATGGCCTGGCTGATCCAGACCGGCCAGGTCAGTCCGCACGGGCTGATGGCCGTCACCTTCACCAACAAGGCCGCGCGCGAAATGCTGACCCGCATCAGCGCGATGCTGCCCATCAATACCCGGGGCATGTGGATAGGTACCTTCCACGGCCTGTGCAACCGCATGCTGCGCGCGCACTACCGCGACGCGGGATTGCCCCAGACCTTCCAGATCCTGGATACGGCGGACCAGCTCTCGGCCATCAAGCGCCTGCTGAAGGGAGCGGGGGTGGACGACGAGAAATATCCGCCGCGCCAGTTGCAGCACTTCATCAACGCCGCCAAGGAAGAAGGGCTGCGCCATACCGAGGTCGAGGCCTACGACAACTTCAATCGGCAGATGGTCGAACTCTACGGCATGTACGACGCCCAGTGCCAGCGCGAGGGCGTGGTCGATTTTCCCGAGCTGCTGCTGCGCTGCCATGAGCTGCTGACCCACAACGCGCCCATACGCGAACACTACCAGCATCGCTTCCGCCATATCCTGGTGGACGAGTTCCAGGACACCAACCGGTTGCAGTACCGCTGGCTCAAACTGCTGGCCGGTGGCGGCGCCGCGATCTTCGCGGTGGGCGACGACGACCAGTCCATCTATGCGTTCCGCGGCGCCAACGTCGGAAACATGGCGGAATTCGAACGCGAATTCGCCCATGAGCGCATCATCCGGCTGGAGCAGAATTACCGCTCGCACGGCCACATCCTGGATGCGGCCAATACGCTGATCCGCAATAATTCCGGCCGCCTGGGCAAGAACCTGTGGACCGACCAGGGGCATGGCGAACCCATTCGCGTCTACGAGGCGCTGTCGGACGCCCAGGAGGCCCAGTGGGTGATCGAGGAGATCCGCTCGCTGGTGGGAGAGGGGCGGCTGCGGCGCGAGATCGCCATCCTTTATCGCAGCAACGCGCAGTCGCGGGTGCTCGAGCATGCGCTGTTCTCCGCCGGCATCCCGTACAAGGTCTATGGCGGCCTGCGCTTTTTCGAACGGCAGGAGGTCAAGCATGCGCTGGCCTACCTGCGCCTGATGGAAAATCCGCACGACGATACGGCCTGGATGCGGGTGGTCAATTTTCCGGCGCGCGGCATCGGCGCGCGCACGCTCGAGCAGCAGGCCGACATCGCACGCCTGCATGGCTGCAGCCTGTATGCGGCGGTGAGCCAGGTGCCGGGCCGCGGCGGCAATAACCTGGCCCAGTTCGCCGCGCTGATCGACCGCATGCGTTTCGAGACGCAGAACCTGCCGCTGCATGAAATCGTCGACCACGTGATCGAGGCCAGCGGCCTGATCCAGCACTACCTGCAGGAAAAAGAAGGCGCCGAACGCATCGAGAACCTGCGCGAGCTGGTCAATGCCGCCGCGGCGTTCGCCGCCGAGGACGGCTATGCGCTGACCGACGCCGGAGCGTTGGCCCAGACGCTGCCCGAGGCCGGCATCGAGCTGCCGTCGCCGCTGGCGGCCTTCCTGGCCCACGCGGCGCTGGAGGCGGGCGACAACCAGGCGGGCGAGGGCCAGGACGCCGTCCAGCTGATGACGGTGCACGCGGCCAAGGGCCTGGAGTTCGAGGCCGTCTTCATTACCGGGCTGGAAGAAGGGCTGTTCCCGCACGAGAACAGCATTCTCGAGCAATCCGGGCTGGAAGAGGAGCGGCGCCTGATGTACGTGGCCGTGACGCGCGCCCGCGAACGCCTGTACCTGAGCTTTTCCCAGACCCGCATGTTGCACGGGCAGACCCGCTACAACATGCGCTCGCGTTTCCTCGGCGAGGTGCCCGAGGAGTCGCTCAAGTGGCTCACGCCGCGCAATGGCCGGGCCAAGGCCGTGGATACCGCCGGCGGCTGGGGGCGGGCCGCGTGGGGCGAGGACAACGGCGGCGGCTTTTCTTCGCGCGCCGGCAAGGACGCGCCCTATGTGGGTTCGTCGGAAGGCTATTCGAGCCGCCGCACGTCCGATGCCGGCGTGGAGGTCAACGGCCGCACCTTCAAGGTGGGGCAGAGCGTGGTCCATCCCAAGTTCGGCGAAGGCGTCATCGTCAGCATGATGGGCAGCGGCCAGGATGCGCAGGTGCAGGTCAACTTCGGCGGCGTCGGCACCAAGACGCTGGCGCTGGCGATGGCCAAGCTCGAGCCCGTCTGATGGACAAAATGCCGCTACGCGGCGGCGCTGCCCCTCGGGGGGCGTCTTTCGCCTTGGGGCGGCCCTGCGGTGAAAAAAAGCCCTCGTTCATCGCGAGGGCTTTTTCATCGAAGCGGTCTTAGCGTCGGCGCGGCGGCGGGCGGTTGCCGGTGGGCGCGAGGCCGTCCTTGTGGCGGAAGCTGATGCGTCCCTTGGTCAGGTCATAGGGCGAGAGCTCCATCGTGACCCGGTCTCCGGCGAGGATGCGAATACGGTGCTTGCGCATTTTGCCCGATGCGTAGGCAGCAACCTCCATGCCGTTTTCCAGCGTGACTCGAAAGCTGGTCGACGGCAGCACCTCGGCGACGATGCCTTCCATTTCGATCAGTTCTTCCTTATTCGACATGGGTATTTCCTCCTGTGCATTGCGAAATGCAAAAAAGCGAGCTTCGGCCAGGGTGGTGCCATGGCACGCCGCAAGGCTGGCGCCGTGCGCCATCGATGACGGTGGAAGTTCGCGGTGAAGCGCCGAGGGCTGCGCAAGCCCGGGGCGCGCGTGACGTCTGCCTGGTTTGCCGCACGATTACCGGCGGCGGAAGAAGAATGCCCGAAGCATCCCGATTCATTGCTGCACGGCAGCTGTGTGGGGGAGGGAGGACGGTTCTTGCCTGGGGCGGCCGTTTCCCCCATGTCGCATCCGCGCCAGGGCGTCGCGGATGCGGTTCCGTCATCCGCCTGGGCGGCCTTCGCGCAAGCGCTGCAAAGGCCGCAAAAAACAAAACCCCCGCAAGCGGGGGTTTTGGCGGATAAGCCTATTATAGCTTACAGAGGCTGGATATTGGAAGCCTGGCGGCCCTTGGGGCCCACGGTGACTTCGAATTTGACCTTCTGGTTTTCCTGCAGGGTCTTGAACCCATCGACGCGGATTTCGGAGAAGTGCGCGAACAGGTCGTCGCCGCCCGAATCAGCGGTAATGAAGCCAAAACCCTTGGCGTCGTTGAACCATTTGACGGTACCGGTTTCCATGGTGTTTATCCTTGAAATGAAAGATCAGGAACGAGTGAAAGCAAGACAATCAAGGATGGAGACCATGAACAACCCTGTACCGCAGCGGTAAGCAATTTTGTACAGCAACTCGTACTCTTGAAAATCATGCTCCGCTTTTATACGGGCTATCGTTGTGCCCGTCAACCGCATTTTCCGGAGTAAATACGAGGAAGGCCCGTTGCCGGGCCTTCCTCGCGGGTTTTCACTGAGACCGTCAAGGCGACGCGGCGAACGCCGCCGCGGGGGGCGGGCCGAAAACGCTGGTATAGGTCGGATAGAAACTGCAATAGAGCACGGCCGCCGCCAGGAAGTTGAACGGCATCTGGATGAGCCCGGAGATGGTTCCCGACAGCCCGATCGCTTCGAGCAGGCCGCCGCCGAGCTCGAGGGCCAGCACGACCAGCAGCCACGTTGCGCCGTACATCAGGAAGGCTCCCTTGTTGCGCCAACAGGCGATGCCGGAGAAGAAGAGCGCCTTGCGCAGGTCGAGCCGATACCAGGCCACCAGCGCGGGGGCATGCCAGAACAGTCCGGCGATGATCACGTAGAAGATGGCGAACAGGACGATGGGCGCGCGCATCGCGGCCAGCACGGGGCCCATGTCGTCCGACGACAGGCCTTGCACGGCCTCGCGCAAGCCTTCGGCGAACGGCAGGAAGGCCACCAGGCCGGCCAGCAGCACCGCGGCGACGTAGACGCCGCCCATGGCCAGCAGCTTCCTGGCCAGCCCCGGCGCCTTGAGCACCGCGAACAGCCGCAATGGGAGGACCGTCTTGCCTTGCTCGATCGCTCGGCATGCCTCCAGGGTCATGACCGTGATCGCGGGCATGGCGACAACGAACAGCAGGGGCCCGATGGGCGCGAGGATGCTGGCGATCAGCACCATGAAGCCTATGGTGAGCGCCCAGGTGAACATCGCCATGGGCTGGCGGCGGAACAGCGCGAGTCCGTCGCGCACCCATTGCCAGCCGGCGCCGGGGGCAAGGGAGGCGGCTTGCATCAGCGGGCCTCCTGGCGGTTGCGGGCGAAGGCCCGGGTCGGCGCATGCCGATGGAAAGGGTGTTTCATGGTTCAGGGAAGCGGAAAGGGTACGCCATCGCGCCGCAGGCGCAGGATGCGTTCGAAATGGGTCGGATCGTGCGGCGTCAGCGTTTGCGCCGGACGGGGCAGATAGAAGTCGCGCAGCCGCGACATCCAGAAGCGCAAGGCGGCGGCACGGAGCAGGGTGCGCCACGACGCGCGCTCGATATCGGTCAGCGGGCGCACCTGGGCATAGGCCCCGAGCAGCGCCTGCGCGAGCTCGGGGCGGAATTCGCCGCTCGCATGGTCGATGCACCAGTCGTTGGCGCAGACGGCCAGGTCGAACAGCCACGTATCGCAGCCGGCGAAGTAGAAATCGATGAAGCCGCCGAGCACGGGCGCCTCGCGCGTGCCCGCGAACAGCACGTTGTCGCGGAACAGGTCGCAGTGGGCCGGGCCGCTGGGCAGTTCGCGGTAGGCCTCGGAGCCGGCGAACGCCGCCTGGAATGCGACCTCGTCGCCCAGCATGGCCGCCGCGTCGGCGCCCAGGTAGGGCGCGACGACCGGCGCGGTTTCGCGCCACCAGTCCACGCCCAGCAGATTGGGCTGGAAGGCAGGAAAGTCCCGGCCTGCCAGGTGCATGCGGGCCAGCGTGGCGCCGACCTGCGCGCAGTGGCCGGGCAGGGGATCCATTTCGCACTTGCCGGGCAGTAGCGTGGCGATGGTGCAAGGCTTGCCGTGCAGCTCGGCCAGGCGGCGGCCATCATGCGCGGCCTGGGGATGCGGCACCGGGATGCCGTGCTCGGCAAGATGGGTCATCAGGTCGATGTAGAAGGGCAACTGCTCGCGCGTCAGGCGCTCGAACAGCGTCAGCACGTATTCGCCCCGGCTGGTCGTGAGGAAGTAGTTGGTGTTCTCGATGCCGGAAGGAATGCCGCGCAGGGCGCGCAATTCGCCCAGGGAGTAGTCGGCAAGCAGGGCGCGGGCATCCGTTTCGTTGACGGGGGTGAATACGGCCATGGATGAGCGTGGGATGGGGCTGGTATCGATGATTTACCGCATTCTAGCGTCATCGACATGTCCGCCGTCCTCGTACGCGCCGCCGCAGCCGCCGGAATGTGGCGGGAATGCCCGCGAGCGCGTACGCGCGCCGTGTCAGAGGTTCAGCAGCTGTTCGCGCTCTCCCGGCGACTGCGTGAAACCTTCATGCTGATAGAAGTCGAAGATGGCGTCGACGATGGCTTGCGGCTCGTCGATGATCTGCAGCAGGCCGGGATCGCCGGCCGAGATCAGTCCTTGCGCCAGCGGCTGCGCCCGTATCCAGTCGACCAGGCCCTGCCAGTAGTCCGAACCGACCAGGATGATGGGCATCCTGCGGCTCTTGTTGGTCTGCACCAGCGTCAGGGCTTCGAAGAGCTCGTCCAGCGTGCCGTAGCCGCCGGGCAGCACCACGTAGGCCGACGTGAATTTGACGAACGCGACCTTGCGCGGGAAGAAGTGCCGGAAGTACAGGCTGATGTTCTGGTAGCCGTTGCTCGACTGTTCGTGGGGCAGCTCGATGTTCAGGCCCACGCTGGGGCTGGGTCCTTCATAGGCTCCCTTGTTGGCCGCTTCCATGATGCCGGGGCCGCCTCCGGATATGACGGAAAAGCCCGCCTCGGACAGCTTGCGGGCGATCAGCTCGGCCTTCTCGTACCGCGGGTCGCCGGCGGGAATGCGGGCGCTGCCGAATATGCTTACCGCCGGCCGGATCTGGGCCAGGCGTTCGGAAGCCTCGAAGAACTCTGACATAATCCCCAGGACATGCCATGATTCGCGCGCCTTGGTGGCGGTGGCGCGTTCCACGCTCACCACATCCCGCAGGCCGGGGATGCGTCCGGGTTTCTTCGGGACGCTCCCGCCGCTGTCGTGGGTTTCCTTGCCTACTTCGATTTCTCTGTGTTTGATCATGATCAAGACGTTGCTGTTGGTCGACGGTTCCAGCTACCTTTATCGCGCATACCACGCCCTGCCGGACCTGCGCAACGCGCAAGGGGAGCCGACCGGCGCGCTGTACGGCGTGCTGAACATGCTGCGCCGCGCACTGAACGATCATAAGGCAGACTACCTCGCCTGCATTTTCGACGCTCCGGGCAAGACTTTCCGCGACGACCTGTATCCGGAATACAAGGCCACCCGCGCCAGCATGCCGGAAGACCTCGCGCGCCAGGTCGGCCCCATCGTCGAGGCCATACGCGCCCAGGGCTGGCCGGTCTTCGCCATCGAGGGGGTCGAAGCCGACGACGTGATAGGCACGCTCACCTGCCAGGCCGCGGCGCAGGGCATACGCAGCGTCGTGTCCACCGGCGACAAGGACATGGCGCAGCTGGTCAACGATCACGTGACCCTGGTCAACACCATGACGTCCGAGACGCTCGACGCCGAAGGGGTCCTGCAGAAATTCGGCGTGCCGCCCGAGCGTATCGTGGACTACCTGATGCTGATCGGCGATTCCGTCGACAACGTGCCTGGCGTGGAGAAGGTCGGTCCCAAGACGGCGGCCAAATGGCTCAATGAGTATGGCACGCTTGAAGAACTCGTGGCTCAGGCCGACAAGGTCAAGGGAGTGGCCGGCGCCAACCTGCGCACGGCGATCCCGAAGTTCGAGCTCACGCGCTCTCTCATCACCATACGCACCGATTGCGACCTGAGCGCCCATATCCCCAGCCTGGATGCGCTTACCATGCGGCCCATGGACCGCGAGCGGCTGGAAGCGATGTACGAGCGCTACGGATTTCGCACCTGGCTGCGCGAGCTGACCGGCGACGATGCGCGCATTCCCGAGGGCGATTCCCGCGTGCAGGCCGATGCGCCGCCGGCGCCGGAAACCGTGCTCTACGAGACCGTCAGCGATTGGGCGACGTTCGACCGGTGGCTGGCGGCCGCCCAGGCGGCGCCGCTGGCGGCCCTCGATACCGAGACCGATTCGCTGATGGAAATGGAGGCCCGGCTGGTGGGGCTGTCGATCGCCGTCAAGCCGGGCCAGGCCTGCTACATCCCGCTCGCGCACCGGCATCCGGATGCGGGCGAGCAGCTTCCCAAGGACGAGGTGCTGGCACGGCTGGCGCCGTGGCTCGAGAATGCCGACGCCCCCAAGCTGCTGCACAACGCCAAGTACGACACCCACGTATTCGCCAATGCCGGCATCGCGCTGCGCGGCGTTGCGCACGACACCATGCTGCAGGCCTACGTGCTGGAATCCCACCGCAGCGTATCGCTCGACGACCTTTCCCAGCGCTGGCTGGGGCGCAAGGGCTTGTCGTACGTCGACGTGTGCGGCAAGGGCGCGAACCAGCTCTGCTTCGACGAGGTCGCCATCGACGTGGCCACGCGCTACGCCTGCGAGGACGTCGACTACACGCTGCAATTGCATGCCACCCTGTATCCGCGCATCGAGGCCGACGCCGGCCTGGCCCGCATCTACGCGATCGAGATGCCGGTGTCGCGCGTGTTGACCATCGTCGAGCGCAACGGCGTGCGCATCGATCCGGAAGAGCTCGCCCGCCAGAGCCACGCCATCGGCCAGGAACTGCTGGTGCTCGAGCAGCGCGCCTACGAGCTGGCGGGCCAGCCGTTCAACCTCAACTCGCCCAAGCAGCTGGGCGAGATCCTGTTCGGCAAGCTGCAGCTGCCCGTGGTCAAGAAGACCGCCAGCGGCGCGCCGTCCACCGACGAAGACGTCCTCAGCAAGCTGGCCGAGGACTACCCGCTGCCGCAGGCCCTGCTGAGCTATCGCGGCCTGGCCAAGCTCAAGTCCACCTATACCGACAAGCTGCCCAAGATGATCAACCCCCGGACCCAGCGCGTGCATACCAGCTACGCGCAGGCGGCGGTGGTCACGGGGCGGCTGGCCTCGAGCGATCCCAACCTGCAGAACATCCCCGTGCGCACCCCCGAGGGCCGTCGCGTGCGCGAGGCCTTCGTGGCCGAGCCGGGCAACCTCATCATGTCTGCCGACTATTCGCAGATCGAGCTGCGCATCATGGCGCACATCTCCGGCGACGAGAATCTCTTGTCGGCATTCGCGCGGGGCGAGGACATCCACCGCGCCACCGCGGCGGAGATCTTCGCCGTGAAGCCTGAAGAGGTCAACGCCGAGCAGCGGCGCTACGCCAAGGTCATCAACTTCGGCCTGATCTACGGCATGAGCGCCTTCGGCCTGGCCAGCAACCTCGGCATCACCCGCGACGCGGCCAAGCACTACATCGACCGCTATTTCACCCGCTATCCGGGTGTGGCGCGCTACATGGACGACACGCGCGAGCAGGCGCGCGAACGCGGCTACGTCGAAACCGTCTTCGGCCGCCGCCTGTGGCTGCCCGAGATCCGCGGCGGCAGCGGCCCGCGCCGCCAGGCCGCCGAGCGCGCCGCCATCAACGCCCCCATGCAGGGCACCGCCGCCGACCTGATCAAGATGGCGATGGTCGCCGTGCAGGACTGGCTCGAGACCGACAAGCTGGGCGCCCGGCTGGTCATGCAGGTGCACGACGAACTCGTGCTCGAAGTCCCCCGCGAGGAAAGCGAAATCGTCGCCCATCGCCTGCCGGCGCTGATGTGCGGCGTGGCCGAGCTGAAGGTGCCGCTGGTGGCAGAGGTGGGGACGGGCTATACGTGGGAGCAGGCCCATTGAGGTCCCCCCTACGCGCTGACGCGCGCCCCCCAGCGGGCGATGCGGGCGGACTGGCGGAGCCAGATCCGCCGCATCCTGGGGTATACCAAGCTGGCCGAGAGCGGCATTTTCTGCTGCCTTGTGTGTTCGTCCCCCCAGTCAATCCCGAACCACAATCCGGGTGTCTTCGAACTCGACGATCTGGCCCGCCCGGATCTTGCAGGTCTTGCGCAATTCCACTTGCCCGTCGACCCTGACCACCCCTGAGGCCACCAGGGCCTTGCCGGCGCCGCCGGAATCCGCGAGGCCCGTGAGTTTGAGCAAATCGCACAGCGGCACGTGATCGCCCGTGAGCATGAATGTGATGGAACGCATGACCGGCCCGGGAAATGGAATGCAATCCGCCATTATCCGCCATGGGCGGACGGCTGCGCGCACGGGAGGTACACTGCGGCTCTATACCCGTATCAATGCCTGCCCCTCCCGAACATGAGAACCCGCATCCTCACCGGCATCACGACCACCGGTACGCCTCACCTCGGCAACTACGTCGGCGCCATCCGCCCCGCCGTCCAGGCGAGCCGCAACGAGGGCAACGATGCCTTCTTCTTCATGGCCGACTACCACGCCCTGATCAAGTGCGAGGATCCCGCGCGTCTGCAGCGCTCGCGCCTGCAGATCGCCGCGACCTGGCTGGCCGCGGGGCTCGATCCGCAGCGGGTGACGTTCTACCGGCAGTCCGATCTGCCCGAGATCCCGCAGCTCTGCTGGCTCTTGACCTGCGTGACCGCCAAGGGCCTGATGAACCGCGCCCATGCCTACAAGGCCGCCGTGGACCAGAACGTGGCCGAGAACGAGGATCCGGACGCCGGCATCACGATGGGGCTGTTCTCGTACCCGGTGCTGATGGCGGCCGACATCCTGTTGTTCAACGCCCATCGCGTGCCAGTGGGGCGCGACCAGATCCAGCACATCGAGATGGCGCGCGACATCGCCCAGCGATTCAGCCATCTCTACGGCGGAGGCCGAGAGCTGTTCGTGCTGCCCGAGGCGCAGATCGACGAGTCCGTGGCCACCTTGCCGGGGCTGGACGGGCGCAAGATGTCCAAGAGCTACAACAACACCATTCCGCTGTTCGAGGGCGGCAGCAAGCACCTGCGCGATGCCATTGGCCGCATCGTGACCGACTCGCGCCTGCCGGGCGAGCCCAAGGATCCGGACAACTCCCAGCTCTACACCATCTACCGCGCTTTCGCGTCCGACGCCGAGGCAGCCGCCTTCCGGCGTTCGCTGGAAGAGGGCATGGGGTGGGGCGACGCCAAGCAGGCGCTGTACGAGCGCATCGAGCGCGAAATCGGCCCCATGCGAGAACGCTATGAAAGCTTGATTGCCCGGCCGGCCGAAATCGAGGACATCCTGCAGGAAGGCGCGCGCAAGGCCCGCGCCATCGCGGGACCGTTTCTTGCCGAACTGCGCGCCGCGGTGGGGCTCGACGCGGTACAGCCCGCCGCGGCGCCGGCGGCGAAGAAAAAGGCCGGCAAGCAGGCCCGTTTCGTCAGCTTCCGCGACGACGGCGGCAGCTTCCGTTTCCGCTTCCTGGCGGCCGACGGGCAAGACCTGCTGCTGTCCGAGCCCTACGCCGACGCGCAAAGCGCGGGCGCGGCGATCAAGCGCCTGCGGGGGCTGGCCGACCCGGCCGAGGCGCTGCGCGCCGACGGCGATTCCTACGCGTTGTTCCTGGACGGCGCGAAGGCCGCGCACGGCCCGGATTTCGCCGGGGCTGCCGCGCGCGACGACGCGCTCGCCAAGCTGATTGCCGAGCTGCGGGCACTGGCCGCCGAATGAGGTGGCCGCCGGCCCGGCCGGCGGCCAGGGTCACCCGGACGTTTTCCGGGCATGAGTTTTTTCGCGAGGATCAGGCGACGTGGCACAGTTCTTCTCGGTTCATCCTCAGAACCCGCAGCTGCGCCTGCTCAAGCAGGCCGCCCAGTTGATACGGGCCGGTGGGCTGGTGGCCATTCCCACCGACTCCAGCTATGCGCTGGTGGCTCCCCTGGACGACAAGCATGCCGCCGAGGCCTTGCGCCGGCTGCGCGGCGTGGACGAGCGGCACCACCTGACGGTGCTGTGCCGCGACCTGGCGGAGATCGGCCAGTTCGCCCACGTCGACAACCAGCAATATCGGCTGCTGAAGGCAGCCACGCCCGGGCCCTGGACCTTCATCCTAGAAGCCACGCGGGAGGTGCCGCGCCGGCTGTCGCACCCCTCGCGCAAGACCATAGGCATACGCGTGCCGGATCATCCGATCGCACTCTGCCTGCTGGAGGAGATCGGCTCCCCGCTGCTGTCCAGCACCCTGATCCCGGCTGGCGAAGACGAACCGCTGAACGACGCCCTGCAGATACGCGAGCGCTACGAGCACGAGCTGGCGGCGGTGGTGGACGGCGGGGCCTGCGTCCGCGAGCCGACTACGGTGGTGGACCTGTCCGGCCCGGAGCCCGTGGTGCTGCGCCGCGGGCTGGGCGATCCGGCGACGCTCGGTATTTCGGCCTAGGCCTCTTCGGAGGAGGGGGCGATCGCCGCCCTCCGACCCTTCGAGGAGCGGGAAAATCCGCCCTGGCGGGATCCGCAAGCGGCTGAGCTCTGCCGTTACAATGCCGCATGGATTCCATCATTCAGACAATCGCGGTCTATGCGATTCCGTTGATCTTCGCCATCACGCTGCATGAAGCCGCCCACGGATACGTGGCGCGCATGTTCGGCGACGATACCGCCACCCAGGCTGGACGGGTTACTCTCAACCCCATCAAGCACATCGATCCGGTCGGCACCCTGCTGGTGCCGGCGATCATCCTGCTGACCAGCAAGCTGCTGGGCGGGGCGGGCCTGCTGTTCGGCTGGGCCAAGCCGGTGCCCGTCGATTTCGGCCGCCTGCGCCGCCCCAAGCAGGACATGCTGTGGGTCGCCGCCGCGGGCCCCGGGATCAACCTGGTCATGGCCATCATCTGGGCCCTGGGCCTCAAGCTCATGGTCGGCGCCGGCGTGGACGAGACCTTCTTCGTCGCCATGGCGCTTGCCGGGGTGCAGGTCAACCTGATGCTGATGGCCTTGAACCTCCTTCCCATTCCCCCGCTCGACGGAGGACGCATCGTCTTCAGCCTCCTGCCGCATTCGCTCGCCTGGAAATACTCCAAGTTGGAGCCTTATGGCATGCTGATCCTCATCGTGTTGCTGATGACCGGCATGCTGGGTTTCCTGGTACGCCCCATGCTCACCCTGGGCGACGCCATCGTAAGATTGTTTCTGTAGGGGGGCCACTCCCTGGCGGCCTGTGGCCGCTCCCCCTCAAGGGGGCGGCGCTGGCGGACCGGCAAAGCCGGATCCGCGGCGCCCTGAGTCTAGTGCGAATTTCTCAGGCCGCTATACCGTTGCTGCCGCTGGCAGCCAGCGAAGCATAGGCGCCACATTCCAAGAAAGCGGTACTAGACCCAGGATGCGGCAGATCTGGCTCCGCCAGTCCGCTCGCATCGCCCCCTTGAGGGGGAGCGGCCGCAGGCCGCCAGGGGGGCCTCCCTTGCGCGCGAAGCGCGTAGGGGGGCTCCACTTATTTCCGGTACACTTGTACGATTTCCGCTTCGTCCCTTTCGCCCCTTTCCGGGCCACCCAAGCATCGTATGGCAACCACATCTCGTACTCCTATTGAAGGCAGCATCGTTGCAATCGTCACCCCGATGCAGCCAGACGGGAAGCTCGATTTCGAGGCCTTCCGGGCGTTGCTCGACTGGCACTTGGCCGAAGGCACCGATGGCTTCGTGGTGGTGGGAACGACGGGCGAGTCGCCCACCGTTTCGGTGGAAGAACACGTCGAGCTGATCCGGTTCGCGGTCCAGCACGTGGCGGGCCGCGCGCCCGTCATCGCAGGCACCGGGGCGAACTCCACCGCCGAGGCCATCGAGCTGACGGAAGCCGCCAAGAAGGTGGGCGCCGATGCGGGCCTGTCGGTCGTGCCGTACTACAACCGTCCCACGCAGGAAGGCCTCTACCGGCACTTCAAGGCCATCGCCGAGGCGGTCGACCTGCCCATGATCGTGTACAACGTGCCGGGACGCACCGGCTGCGATCTTGCCGGCGAAACCACGCTGCGCCTGGCCCAGGTGCCGGGCATCGTCGGCCTGAAGGACGCCACCGGCGACATCGGCCGCGGTGCGCTGCTGCTGAGCCAGGTGCCTGACACGTTCGCCGTCTACAGCGGCGACGATCCCACGGCCGCTGCGCTCATGCTGCTGGGCGCGCGTGGCAACATCTCGGTCACGGCCAACGTGGCGCCGCGCCTGATGCACGAACTGTGCGTGGCGGCGCAGGCCGGCGACGCCCGCAAGACGGCGCAGATCAACCATCGCCTCGCGCTGCTCAACCGCAACTTGTTCCTCGAACCCAACCCCGTTCCCGTCAAGTGGGCGCTGGCCCAGATGGGACGCATGGCGCTGGGTTACCGCCTGCCCTTGGCCGAGCTCGGCGCGCAGCATCATGCCGCCGTCCGCGAAGCGCTCAAGGCGGCCGGCATCCAGGTCTGATCCCCCACGCCCCATGTTTTGCCCAGACATGATCCGCCGGCGCACCCATAGTCCGGCAGCGGCTTAGGAGTTATCCGTCAATGAATGCAGTTCGTATGAATCTGTCCCGCCTGGCGATGCTGCCGGTGCTGGTTTCCCTGTCCGCATTGTTTGCGGGCTGCAGCAGCGTCAACCAGTTGCTTGGCAAGGAAGAGTCGATCGACTACAAGAGCGCCTCCAAGGCGCCTTCGGCCAGGCTGGACGTGCCACCCGACCTGACCCAGCTTCCCACCGACACCCGTTTCCAGGTCCCGAGCCAGACCTCCTCGGGCTCGACGCCGCCGGCACCCTCGTCGACCACCTTCTCCAGCTATTCGACCGCCCAGCCGGAAACCAAGCCGGCCGCGAGCAACGTGCTGCCCGAGCGGTCCGACATGCGCGTCGAGCGCGACGGCGATCAGCGTTGGCTGGTGGTGATCAACCGTTCTCCGGAGCAGCTCTATCCGGTCGTGCGGCAGTTCTGGCAGGACCTCGGTTTCCTGATGCGCGAAGATCTGCCGCAGGCGGGCGTGATGGAAACGGATTGGGCCGAGAACCGCGCCAAGATCCCGCAGGACTTCATTCGCAACACGATCGGCAAGGTATTCGATTCGCTGTGGTCCACGGGCGAGCGCGACATGTTCCGTACCCGCCTCGAGCGGGTGGGTAACAACACCGAGATCTACATCAGCCATCGCGGCGCCGAAGAGGTGTTGACCGGCGCCGAGAAGAGCCAGACCACCTGGACCGCGCGCCCCAACGATCCGGGCCTGGAGGCCGAGATGCTGAGCCGCCTGATGGTGCGGCTGGGCGCCGATTTCGACCGCGCCAAGGCGGCAGTGGCCAGCGCCGCGCCGGTCAATACCGGCGCCGCGCCCCAACTGGTGACGGGGTCGGGCGACAGCGGCGCGCTGCAGATCGCCGAGCCGTTCGATCGCGCATGGCGCCGTGTCGGACTGGCCCTGGACCGCGGCGGTTTCACCGTCGAGGACCGCAACCGCGCCGAGGGCGTCTACTATGTGCGCTATGTGGACACCGATGCGGCCAGTGCCGACAGCGGCAAGCCGGGCTTCTTCGGCCGCCTGTTCGGCCGCGGCAGCGACAAGCCGGAAAGCCGTCCCCAGTACCGCGTGAAACTGCTGTCGTCCAACGACAGCACCCAGGTCACGGTGCTGAACGCGCAGGGCGCACCCGAGACCTCGGCCACCGGCCGGCGTATCCTGAACGTCCTGTCCAACCAATTGAAATAGCCCACCCCCTCCGCGCTTCGCGCGTCCCCCTCGAGGGGGCGATGCGGGTGGACCGGCGGAGCCGGATCCACCGCATCCTGGGTCTAGCACGGCTTTCTTAAATTGTTGCGCTGGTGCTTCGCTGGCTGCCAGCGGTAGCAACGGTGCCGCAAACCGATAAAGCCGTCCTGGATCCGGGGCGCCGCGGATCCGGCTTTGCCGGTCCACCAGCGCCGCCGCATGGGGCGCGTCAGCGCGCAGGGGGGGCATCACCGAGGCTTCCTTTGCGCTACACCAGTCTAGGCAGCGGCAGCGAGGGCAATGCCCTCGTGGTCGAGGCGAGGGAAGGCACTTCCGTCACCCGGGTCATGATCGACTGCGGGTTCGGGCTGCGCGAGATCGAGCGGCGGCTGCTGGCTCGCGGGATCGAGCCTTCGTCGCTGAACGGCATTCTCGTCACCCACGAGCACGGCGATCACATCGGCGGCGTTTTCCGCCTTGCGCGCCGGCATGGCATTCCCGTCTACCTCACCACCGGCACGCGCGAGGCGGTGTCCGCGCGCATTCCGGAGGGTATGACGGCGATATGCTGCGACAGTCATTCCGCGTTCGCCGTCGGCAATCTGCTCGTGCAGCCGTTTCCCGTGCCGCACGATGCCCGAGAGCCGGTGCAGTACGTATTGCATGACGGGCAATGGCGGCTGGGCGTGCTGACGGACCTGGGAGAGGGCACGCCGCACGTGCACCGTATGTTGTCCGGCTGCGATGCGCTGGTGCTCGAATGCAATCACTGCCCCGATATGCTGGCGCGCGGCGATTATCCCATCTACTTGAAATACCGCATTGCCGGGCGCTTCGGCCATCTTTCCAATGCCGCCGCCGCCGAAGTGCTGCGTGCCGTCGATCGTTCGCGGCTGAAGTTCCTGCATGCCGCCCACCTCAGCAAGAAGAACAATGTGCCGCAGCTGGCGCGGGCGGCGCTTGCGCCGGTGCTCGGATGGCAGCCCGAGGATATCGGCGTTGCCGATCAGGACGCCGGCTTCGACTGGGTGACGCTGGGGGGATGAAATGCCGAGGGCCGGAACGACAAAGCCTCCGCGAGGGAGGCTTTGTCTGCGGCCGAGGACGTCGGCCGCAGCGTGCTTGCGGAGATCCGGAGCCGGCGGGGGCTCGATGCGGGCAGGATCTCCGGGAGGCTTACTGCTGAGCGGGAGCCGGGGTGCTCGGCGTGCCTTGGTCGGCAGGCGCGGCGGGCTCGGCGGGAGCCGGGGTGGCGGGCTCGGC
>Ga0182748_1001588_pt1 | contig 21834 bp, 20 predicted proteins | sample eDN3rd37CKraftOP_FD_128877 | JGI IMG/M metagenome (GOLD analysis project Ga0182748, IMG submission 128877) | Enriched Organic Plus compost microbial communities from Emeryville, California, USA - eDNA 3rd pass 37_C Kraft OP (version 2) (version 2) ...
GCTTCCTTGCCGGCATTCGATCCGCCAAGTCCGGTGATGGCGAGGATCATGGCGAAGAACGCGATCGCAACGGCCGCGCGTTGCTTGAACCTGTCGCGCGTCTTCTCGGCATCCATCATCTCGGCAGCTTCGTCGGCCTTCATGGCAGTCACCCCCGATTGCCGCGGCGCGTCATGCGCCACGGACGTGAACTTGTTGCAGTGAAATGGTGATGCGGGCTCGCGCGCCCGTGTGATCTCGCTGGACCGTTACGACCCGTTGGAGACGTCGTCGCCGTCTTCGGACAGCCGTTCGACCGAGACCACCCGCTCGTCCTCGGCGGTGTCGAACACGATCACCCCTTGCGACGACCGGCTGACGATCCGGATGCCCTCGACGCGGGTACGGATCAGCTGACCGCGATCGGTGACCAGCATGATCTGGTCGGCTTCCTCCACCGGGAAGGACGCAACCAGCTTGCCGGTCTTCTTGCGGATGGTCTTGGCGCCCTTCTTGCCCTCGAGGATGCCCATCGCGACGATGCCTTTGCCGCCGCGATTGGTGATCCGGTACTCGTACGACGAGGTGCGCTTGCCCATGCCCTTTTCGGAAATGGTCAGAACGAACTGCTCCTGCGCCGACATTTCGACATAGCGCTGCTCGCCGAGTTCGATGGTGTCGCCGGAGGCCTCCTCGGCATCCGCGTCCTCGTCACCGTCCGCGGCGTCCGCTTCGTCGCCGCGCCGCACGGCATTCGCGCGCTTGAGATAGGCCGCACGTTCCTCCGCCGTCGCATCGACATGGCGCAGAATGGACATGGAGATGACGCGGTCGCCCTCCTCGAGCGAAATGCCGCGCACGCCCATCGACGAACGGCCGGCGAACACACGCACATCGGGCACCGCGAAGCGGATGCACTGGCCATTGGCCGCGGTCAGCAGCACGTCGTCCCTCTCGGTGCAGATCTGCACGTCGACAATGCCTTCGCCCTCGTCGAGCTTCATGGCGATGATGCCGGACGGGCGCACGTCGGCGAAATCGGACAGCTTGTTGCGACGGACGGTGCCCTTGGTGGTGGCGAACATCACGTCGAGCTTGTCCCAGGTGGACTCGTCCTCGGGCAGCGGCATGATGGTGGTGATGCGCTCGCCCTGCTGCAGCGGCAGGATATTGATGATCGCCTTGCCGCGCGCCTGGGGCGCCGCGATCGGCAGCTTCCAGACCTTGAGCTTGTAGACCCGACCGAGCGAGGAGAAATACAGCACCGGTGCGTGCGTCGAGGCGACGAACAGCCGCGCGACGAAGTCTTCCTCGCGGGTCTGCATGCCCGCTCTGCCCTTGCCGCCGCGCCGCTGCGCCCGATAGGTCGAGAGCGGCACGCGCTTGACGTAGCCCTGATGGGACACGGTGACGACCATGTCCTCGCGATGGATGAGATCTTCCTCCTCCACCTCGTCCATCTGCTCGACGATCTCGGTGCGGCGCGGCGTCGCGAAATCGGCCTTCACCTTGGCGAGTTCGTCCTTGACGATGGCCTGGATGCGGGCGCGCGAGCGCAGGATTTCGAGATAGTCGCTGATCTCGGCCGCGAGCTTGTCGAGTTCCTCCTGGATCTCCTCGACGCCGAGCGCGGTCAGGCGCTGCAGGCGCAGATCGAGGATGGCGCGGGCCTGGGTGTCGGACAGCCGGTAGGTGCCGTCTGCATTGATGCGATGCCGCGGATCGTCGATCAGCGTGATCATCGCCTCGACATCCTTTGCCGGCCAGTCGCGCGAGGTGAGCGCCTCGCGCGCCTCGTTCGCGTCCTTCGATGCGCGGATCAGGCGGATGATCTCGTCGATATTGGCGACCGCGATGGCAAGGCCGACCAACACATGCGCGCGGTCGCGCGCCTTGTTGAGCAGGAACTTGGTCCGCCGCGACACCACCTCTTCGCGGAACGCGATGAAGGATTGCAGGAGATCCTTCAGGTTCATCACCTGCGGACGACCGCCCTCCAGCGCGACCATGTTGGCGCCGAACGAAGTCTGCAGCGGCGTGTAGCGATAGAGCTGGTTGAGCACGACCTCGGGAATGGCTTCTCGCTTGAGCTCGATCACCACGCGATAGCCTTCGCGGCTCGACTCATCGCGCAGATCGGCGACGCCCTCGATCTTCTTCTCGCGCACCAGCTCGGCAATGCGCTCGACCATGGTCGCCTTGTTCACCTGATACGGGATCTCGGTGACGACAATCGCCTCGCGCTCCTTGCGGATTGTCTCGATCTCGACCTTGCCGCGCATCACGATCGAGCCGCGCCCGGTCTCGTAGGCGGAGCGGATGCCGCCGCGGCCGAGGATCACGCCGCCGGTCGGGAAATCCGGACCCGGCACGATGGCATTCAGATCGGCGATGGTGATCGCCGGATCGTCGATCATCGCGATACAGGCGTCGATCACCTCGCCGAGATTGTGCGGCGGGATATTGGTCGCCATGCCGACCGCGATGCCGCCGGCGCCATTGACCAGAAGATTGGGGAAGCGCGCCGGCAGGACCACCGGCTCTTTTTCGTTGCCGTCGTAATTCGGCTGGAAGTCGACGGTGTCGCTGTCGATGTCGGCAAGGAGCGCCATCGCCGGCTTTGCGAGCCGCGATTCCGTGTAGCGCATGGCCGCGGGCGGATCGCCATCGACCGAGCCGAAATTGCCCTGCCCGTCGATCAGCATCAGGCGCATGGAGAAATCCTGCGCCATTCGCACCAGCGAGTCGTAGATCGCCTGGTCGCCGTGCGGGTGATATTTACCCATCACGTCGCCGACGATGCGCGCCGACTTGACGTATTTCTTGTCGGGGGTGTGCCCCTGTTCGTGCATCGAATAGAGGATGCGCCGATGCACCGGCTTGAGCCCGTCGCGCGCATCCGGCAACGCACGCGACACGATCACGCTCATGGCGTAATCGAGATACGAGCGCTTCATCTCCTCCGTGATCGACACGGGGCGGATGTCCGGCGGCAGCGCGCCTCCGGAGGCGGGGTTTTCGGGATCAGCCAAAAGGGTTTTCCGGGAAACTCAAAATCGCCGGAGCCATAGCCGATTCACCAGCCCAACGCCAGCTTTTTCGCGCTGCGGCGAGCCAATTTTATGCAGCTGAATCAATAAATTACGCCTGCAATCGAGGCGTGGCTCAGAGCTGCCCCAGCATTGCCTTTTTTGCCCCCGCGGGCGAGGTTGCCACAATGCATGGCGAGTTCCTGATCTCGGCTCTGGTCACCCTTCTGGTCGTCGTCGACCCGCTGGGTCTCGTGCCGATTTTCACGTCGCTGACCGCGCGGTTGCCGGCCGCCACCCGCCGGGCCGTTGCGCTGCGCGCCGCACTGATTGCATTTCTGATCCTGTGCGGCGCGGCGCTGGTCGGCGACTGGCTGCTGCGCCAGCTCGGGATCGGCCTGCCGGCCTTCCGGATCGCGGGCGGGCTCCTTCTCTTCTCCATCGCCTCCGAAATGGTGTTCGGAGTCCGCATCGTGCGCGAATCCAACACCGCCGAATCCGCCGTCGAGGACGATCACGCCCGCGACATCGCCGCCTTCCCGCTCGCCATTCCCTTGATGGCCGGACCCGGCGCGATCACCGCGGTGATCCTGCTCGCCGGCCGCACCTATGGCGACCCGCTCCTGCTCGGCGAGCTGATCGCCATGATCGCTGTCGTGATGACGGCCTGTCTGATCGCTTTCATGATCGGCACGCGCATCACAAAGCTGCTCGGCGTCACCGGCAATATCGTGATGGAGCGGCTGCTCGGCGTGATCCTCGCCGCGCTCGCGGTGCAGTTCGTCATCGATGGCGTGCGCGCGGTGTGGAACTAGGCCGCCGTTAACGGACCGGAAAAGCCCGCGCATTCACTCTCCAAAAGACTTGGGAGTGAGCATCGATGTGCATGGCGTGTGACTGGTCGCCCTATTTCGCCGCGTTCGGCAAGGCCGGAACCGGCGGCGGGCCAACGCGGCGCAGCGTGCTGAAAGGCGGCGCGGCGATGACTGCGGCGGCCCTGGCCGGCGCCCCGGTTTTCCAGGCCACTGAAGTGTCCGCACAGGAGGCTCGTGAGAGCGCCGGCACGGGTCCAGCCGACTACGTGTTCCGCAATGGACCGATCTACACCGTCGCGGGCCCCTCGCTATGGGCGAAGGGCGTGGCGGTCAGAGGCAATCGGATTGTCCATGTCGGCGACGAAGCCGGCGCGATGGCACTCGCCGGGCCGAATACCAAGGTCATCGATCTTGCCGGAAAGCTCTTGATGCCGGGCTTCGTCGAGGGCCACACGCACCCCTTCCTCGGCGCCTTTCTCACCTCAGGCATCGATCTTCAGGTGCCCACCCTCGCGGAGGCGATCGAAGCCATCCGCGCCTATGCAAAGAACAACCCGCAGGGACCGATCCGCGGCTTCGGCTGGCGCGTCGACATGTTTCCGCCGGAGGGGCCGACGCGCGCCCTGCTCGACGCCATCGTCCCCGATCGTCCGGCTTTCTTCTTCGCCATCGACGGCCACAGCCTGTGGGCCAACAGCAAGGCGCTGGAGATCGCCGGCGTCAATCGCGACACGCCGGACCCGATCCCGCGCTTCAGCTATTACGTGCGCGACAAGAATGGCGAGCCGACCGGCTATGTGCTCGAAGTGAACGCGGTGCTCGCCCTCGTCAACGCGGTCGAACCGATTTCGCCCGCGGCGATGGGGCAACTCATGGAAGCCTGGCTGCCGAAGGCCGCTGCCGCGGGCATCACTACGATCTTCGATGCCGGCGTGCCGCCGATCGGAAGCGATCAGGGTTCGCTCATTGCGCTCTACACGGACGTGGAGAAGCGCGGGAAACTGCCGTTCCGTGTCGTCGCGTCCTATGCGGTGAAGGGATTGCCGGTCGACGACGCCGTGCAGCAGCTCACCGACATTCGCAAGCGCGTCTCCAGCGAGCTGGTGCAGGTCAATGTCGTCAAGATCGTCGGCGACGGCTCGCAGGAAGGATATACGGCCTGGCTGCTCGAGCCTTATGCGGACAAGCCGGACTCGATCGGCGCGTCGCCATTCAGCGTCGAGCAATGGCATCAGCTCATCGGCAATGTCGATGCGGCCGGCTTTGACGTGCACGTCCATGCCTGCGGCGAGCGCACCGCCCGCACCGCGCTCGACGCCATCGAAAAGGCGATCGCGACCAATCCGCCACGCGACCGCCGCCATGCCATCGCGCATCTCGTCTATGTCGACGACAACGACAATCCGCGCTTCGGCAAACTCGGCGTCACCGCGCAATTCTCCGCGAACTGGCTATCCGCCGATCCCGACACCATGATCAACATGCTGGAACGGTACGGGCCGGCGCGCCAGAGCCGGATGTATCGGCCGAAGTCCATCCTGAATTCCGGCGGCCGCGTCTCGTTCGGCACCGATTGGCCGGCGGCAGGCTATTTCTCGACCTACAAGCCGCTCGATTCCATCCAGGTCGGTGTCACCCGCCAGTTGATCGGAAAGCCGGATGCGCCGGTCCTGAGCCCCGCGGACGAGCGTCTCACGGTCGCCGAGGCGATCCACGCCAACACGCTCGGCGCCGCCTGGCAGCTGCGGATGGAGGACAAGGTCGGATCGATCGAAACGGGCAAGCTCGCCGATCTCATCGTGCTCGACCGCAACATCCTCGAAGGCGATCCGCATGACATCCATCGCGCCACGGTGACGATGAGCATGATGAACGGGCGGATCCGTCACGAGAGCTGAGCGTGGTCGTCCGCAAAGCGCGTTCGAAACGGCTATCGCGATCGTCCGGTCCTACGATGCCTTCGCCATTCGCTCTCTTGCGGCCTTGAAGCCGGTTACGAAGCGATGCAGCGTGTGCGAAGTCTCGCCGCGCTTGAGCATCACCTCGACGAGCGAAAACATCCCGCGCCGCTTGACCGTCGCCTCCAGCGCGTCGCGCAATTGCCGCCGGGTGGTCACGCGTTTCCCGTGCCCGCCGAGCGAAGGCGCGATCGCCGCGAAATTCCAGTCCGACAGGTCGTTGAACTTCGATTCCGGTTGGAACACCCGCAGCATTTCCCACGAGCAATTGTTGAACAGCACGACGATCGGATCGAGGCCGTAACGGCGGCAATTGCCGAGCTCCCATCCGGTCATCTGGAACGCGCCGTCCCCGACAAGGATCATCGGCCGGGTGCCGGTCGCCGCCGCGACTCCGATCCCCGCCGGCACGCCAAAGCCCATGCCGGCGTAATAGCCGGGCGCTGCGAGCGCGGTATTCTCGATCTCCATCGCGGTGAACAGGCAGTCGCCCATGTCCGCGGTCATCGGCATCGGACCGTGCCGGTCGAACAGATCGTTGATCGCGCAGGCAATGTCGGACGGCGCCACCGCCGTGTTGTCCGCCTTCAGACCGCGTGGATAGACCACCTGCGGCCGCTTCACCGAGAGCGCGCGGGGCGCTGCAGGCGCGGAGGCCACCAGCGCTTCCACGAGATCGTCGAGCGGAATGCCGGGATAGACGTGATGGCCGACCCGCACCGCGCGGTCGATCGCGAGCATGGTCCGGCGCGGATCGAGCTTGCGTTCCGACAGCGCGAAGTTGGTGTCGGAGAGAATGACGCCGAGCAGGAGCACCGTGTCGGCCTCCTCCACGAGCTGCGTGATCTCCGCCGCCCCCGCCGCCCCAAGATACGTGCCAGCGACGACATCGGGGGCATCCGCCATCAGGCCGCGGCCCATGAACGTGGTCACCACCGGAATGCCGAGCCGGCGCGCAAGCTGCGCAACCTTGTCCTCGATGCCATAGCGGCGGATCTCGATATCGACCACGATGACCGGCCGCTCCGCCGCCGCGATCCGCGCCAGCACTTCGTGCGCGCATTCGGCCAGCGCCTCCCGATCGACGGTGGCGCGCGGCAGCACGGGGACGTCCGCGCAGTCCGCCTCGACCATGTCGCGCGGAATTTCAATATAGACCGGCAGCGCGCGTTCGCGCGCCGAGCGCAGCACGCGGGCGATCTGCGCGGGCGCGGTCGACGCATCGGTCAGGACCGCCTGGTCGCAGGTGATTTCGCGGAACACGGCGAGCTGGGTGTCGATGGTGGCGGCCTGATGATGCAACAGAAGGCCGCTCTGGCGTTCTCGCGCGCCGGGCGCGCCCGCGATCACCACCACCGGCGAGCGTTCGGCATAGGCGCCCGCCACGGCATTGACGACGTTGAAGGCGCCCGCGCCATAGGTCACGACGGCAACGCCGATGCCGCCATGGAAGCGTGCGGCAGCGTCCGCCGCAAAGCCGACCGCCGGCTCATGGCTGAGCTCGTAGTGCGGCAGGATGCCGGACTGCTCGATCACCTTGTAGAAGGGCAGCACGAAGTCGCCCGGAATGCCGAAGATTTCGCGGGCGCCATGCGCCTTGAGAGCGTGCAGCAATGCGGTTGCGAGGTTGGCCATGCGGAAAGTCTCGCATGGCCGCAATGCGACGACAATCGCGGCCCTAGCGGGTCACGACCTCGTACATGATGCGGCCGGGCCAGAAGGTGAAGATGCCGGCGATCACCAGCGCGCCGAGGAACATGCCCGTCATGGCGCGCTTGTGCCGCGAGACCTGATGGTTCCGCGCCGCCATGACACCGAACGGAAGCATGATCAGCGTGAAGATCGCGAGCAGATGGATCGGGCTCCACTGCCCCCATATCCGCAGATCATGGATGAAGAACGCGCTGATGCACACGATGGCCATCAGCGTAACCCAGATCCATCCGATCGTGCGATGCGGCAGCGTGCCCTTGGGCGAGGCAAGCTGAACCACGCCGAGCGCAAACGCACTGAGCGCGGCCGCGGTGTGGATCTGGATGGCCGGTCCTGCGGTCAGCAGCGGTTCGAGCGTCACGGATGCCTCACCACAATTGCGGGCGCGCAATCATCAGCCAGAAGATCGCGATCATGGCTACGAAAGCCGGCCAGCCGAGGGCGAACCAGTAGCGGAAATAGCGGTCATAGTCGGACGGCAGCGGCCTGCTGGTCTGCAGCGCGACGACCGCAAGATCGCGCATGCGCTTCTGCAGCCACAGCACCGGCAGCCAGCACGCTCCGACAACGAGATAGAGCGCGACCGAAGCGACGATCCACGACTCCAGCAGCGAATAACCGGCGACATGGGCAAGCCCCACACCGGTGATCGGTTGCACCACGACGGCGCTCGCGGTGAATACCGCATCGGCGATGACCACGATGGTCGCGGTCGGTGCGATCGCGGCCACATTGCGCGACCGGTGCGCCATCAGCATGAAGAAGGCGATGCCGATCCCGGTGCCGAACAGCACCGTCGCCCCGATGATGTGGACGAGCTTCAGGAGATGGTAGAGTTCGGGCAAGGCTGTCCCCGCTCCTCCCCGCGACGGCGGGGACCGAGGACAGAGCATGCGAGATTCCCGCCGTGGCGGGAATGAAGATGCGAAAAATTCTGTTCGCTACGGCGGATCAGAACGGGATCTCGTCGTCCATGTCGCGCCCGCCGCCAGCCATTGCAGGCCGGCGCGCGCCGCCGCCGCTCGACGGCCCGCTCGAGCCGAAATCGCTGCCGCCACCGTAATCGGACACGCGGTCGCCGCCGCCGCCGCTGCGGCCGTCAAGCATCGTGAGCTGCGAGTTGAAGCCTTGCAGCACCACCTCGGTCGAGTATTTCTCGATGCCGTCCTTGTCGGTCCATTTCCGGGTCTGCAGCTGGCCCTCGATGTAAACCTTGGCGCCCTTCTTCAGATATTGCTCGGCGACCTTGCACAGGCCTTCATTGAAGATCACCACGCGGTGCCACTCGGTCTTTTCCTTGCGCTCGCCGGTCGCCTTGTCGCGCCAGGTTTCGGAGGTCGCGATCGAGAGGTTGGCTATCGGCCGGCCGTCCTGGGTGCGCCGGATTTCCGGATCCTTCCCGAGATTTCCCACGAGGATCACCTTGTTGACCGAACCTGCCATCGCACTCTCCCGTTCCGAACCCGGCGCGCCGCGCGCGCATCTCACAAAATCTTCCGCACCCTAGTGCGAAGCGCGTCCGGCGGCTCGCCCCAGCCGGCCCGAAACGTCCTTTTCCACAACTGGGGACACGCCTGCCCTTTGCAACGCTCGCCGGACCAAGTGAGCGCCTTTTGTTCTCTATTTGTTCTTATCACGCCGTTCGGAGCCGCGCAATACCGCTCGGCTCCTGCTGGAACCGACGCCTCCGCCGGCCCGCCCTATTTCAGCTTCGGCAGCGGCTGCTTGAGTTTGAAATAGCCCGGCCAGGGATCCTTCGATCCCATGAAGCGCTTCACATCCCCGACCGCGACCGGATGCGCATCGTCGAGCCGCGCGAGCTTTTCCCACGACACCGGAACCGCCACCGGCGCGCCCTTGCGCGCGCGCGTCGAGAACGGCGAGATCGCGGTCGCGCCGCGCTGATTGCGCAAGTAATCGACGAAGATCTTCCCGCGCCGTTTCGCCTTGGACATGTTGGCGATGAAGCGGTCCGGATCATTGTCGGCCATCACGCGCGCCAGGGCTTCAGCAAATTCGCGGTGCTCGTCCCAGGAATGGCCGCGGCGCAACGGCACCACGACATGCACGCCCTTGCCGCCGGTGACCATGGGGAAGGATTGCAGGCCGAGCTCTTTGAGCATCGCGCGCATCTCTTTCGCCGCCTGGCGCACATGCCCGAAATCCAGTCCTTCATCCGGGTCGAAATCGAACACCAGCCGGTCGGGCTTTTCGACCTCGTCCGCGTGACTGCACCAGATATGCAGTTCGAGAACACTCATCTGCGCGGCAGCGACGAGGCCGCGTTCGTCGGTGATATAGAGATATCGATCGCTGCCTGACTTTTCGCGGATCGAGATCGCCTTGAATTCGTCGGGCCAGCCTTCGGAGGCATGCTTCTGATAGAAGGTCTCGCCACCGACACCGCGCGGCGCACGCACGAGACTGAGCGGCCGGTCGCCGACATGCGGCAGCATCAGATCGGCGATGGAGAGATAATGCGCGATCACGTCGCGCTTGGTGATGCCGCAATCGGGATAAAGCACGCGATCCGGATTGGTGACCCTGACGCCCGCGATCTCCTCTGCATCGCCTTCCTCGCGCACGTGAATTGTGGACGGCGCGGCAAGGCCTGCACCGGCCTTGCGGATGCGGCTGCGGGTGGATTTCGCCGCGCTCGCGGATTTGCGGGACGTTGCCTTGCGCGAAGCCGTCTTGGATGACGCCGCCTTGAATGCCGACGCCTTGCGCGCCGACTTTTCCCTGGATTGCGTGGCCTTGCGGGTCGGCATCGGCGTTTCCTCGACCACTTCGGTGGCAGGCTTGTCGGATCGCAGCCCCTTGAAGGATCCCTGACGAACGAGACCCTCGCGGGTCCAGCCCCTGAAGGCAATTTCCGCAACGAGTTTCGGTTCCACGAAGCGCGCACGGCGCGCAATCGCTGGCGGCACGTCCGCCACCGGCGCGCTCTTGCGGGCCAGCGCCTTGAATTGCTTGGCCAGGCTGTCCAGCCCTTCGCCGGAATAACCGGAGCCGACACGCCCGGCATAGCGGAAATGGTCGCCGTCCCTCACCGCCAGCAGCAGCGACGAGAACGGACGGCCTGCCTTGTCCGACGGACGCCAGCCGATGATCACGAATTCCTGCTCGAAGCCGCATTTGCTCTTGAGCCAGCTGCGCGTGCGGCCGGACCGGTAGGGCGCGTCAGCCTGTTTGGAGATCAGCCCTTCGAGCTTCATCGCGCAGGCCTGCTCGAAGGCCTTCGCGCCGTTGCCGACGACATGGTCGGAATAGATCAGCGGCTCTTTGACGCCGCGAAGCAGCGCTTGCAGCCTGCCCTTGCGTTCGACCAGGGGAAGGCTCCGCAGGTCGGCGCCGTCGAGATGCAGGAGGTCGAACAGGTAATAGGTCATCGCCGCATTGCCGGTCGACAATGCTTCCTGAAGCGCGCCGAAATCGGTGTGGCCTTGCGCGTCGGCAACGGCGATCTCGCCGTCGAGCAGCGCGCTCTCGCAATTCAGGCGCTGCAGGTCCGGTACAAGCGGGTGGAATTTCGTGGTCCAGTCCAGCCCGTTGCGGGTGTAGATCGCGACCCGCTCGCCGGCGAGCGCGGTGATCGCGCGATAGCCGTCATATTTGATCTCGTGCAGCCAATCATTTCCGGCGGGTGGCCCTTCGACCAGGGTTGCGAGCTGCGGCTCGACGAAGGCCGGCAGCCTTGCGCTTGACGCTGCCTTTCGCGGCGGGCTTTCGCTTAGATCCGCTGCGGACTTTTTTTTTGAGCCGTTTGACTTTGAGCCGTTGGACACCGCGCGACTCTTGCGTGCCTTCGACGCGCCCGCGATGATTTCAGGCGCGTCTTTCGAGGCACCGCTGCCCTTGCGATTGGAATGCCAGACCGCCTTTCCCGCGGCGATCTCGTCCATGCTGCGGCCGGTCGTGACGCTGGTCTCTTCGGTCTCGACCGAGGGCGTGCCGCCGCGCCGCATATAGTCGTCGAGCTCCTTGATCAGCAGCCAGCTCTCCTTGTCCTTCGGCGAGCGCTTGCGCAGTTTGACCAGCGCCCATTTGCCGTGCAGGCGTTCGCCATGGAGGATGAAGGCGAGCTTGCCCTTCTTCAGCTGCTCCTCGACATCGGGCTCCTGCGGCTCCCAGGTGCCGGTGTCCCACAGCATCACGGTGCCGCCGCCATATTCGCCTTTCGGGATCGTGCCTTCGAAGTCGCCATATTCGATCGGGTGATCCTCGGTGCGCACGGCCAGCCGCTTGTCATCCGGATCTTCGCTTGGACCTTTCGGCACCGCCCAGCTCAGCAGCACGCCGTTCCATTCGAGGCGGAAGTCGTAATGCAGCCGGCTCGCGGCGTGTTTCTGGATCAAATAGCGAAGCTTTGAAGCCTTGGTCCTGCCGACAACGCCTTTCGGCTCCGCGGTACGCGCGAAATCGCGTTTGGCGTGATATTCGCGCAGCGATCCGCGGGGCATCTTCGTCAACCTCCTACAAAGCCACCGGCATCGGGCGTTCCCTCTCCCTGTTCAGGGAGAGGCCGCAAAACCTGTTCGTCGAAACGTCGATCGCACGTCCACTCACGCCGCCTTGCGGCGGCTCGCCTTTTTCGCAGTCTTGGCAGACTTGGTCTTCGCGCTTTTTGTCTTGGCGCTCTTGGCCTTGCGCCCCGACGCCTTCGCTTCGCCGCCGCCGGAGGACCGGGTGTCGCCACCGCCCTTGCCGACGCTGCGCTTGAGCGCGTCCATCAGATTGATGACGTTGGAGACCGGCGGCGCCTCCTCGATCTCGCGGGGTGCCCGCTTCTCCTGCTTGGCCTTGATCAGCTCGCGCAGCGCGACCGTGTAGGTGTCCTTGAACTTTTCCGGCTGGAAGTCGCCGGCCTTTTTCTCGATCAGCTCTTCGGCAAGCGAAACGAGATCGGGATCGACCTTCTTCGACGGCAGATTATCGAAGGCTTCGCCCGGCTTCTTGATTTCGTCGGCGTATCGCAACGTCTCCATCAGGAGACCCTTGCCATAAGGCTTGATCGCAACGATCGAACCCTGCCCGCGCACCACGAGCTGGCCAAGCCCGATCTTCTTTGTCTTCTTCAGCGCATCGCGCAGCACGATATAGGCTTCGGCGGCATCCTCATCCTCGTCGGACGGCACGACGTAGAACGGACGGTCGAAAAAGACCGGATCGATCGCGTCCTCGTCGACGAATTGCGACAGATCGATCGACTTCTTGGCCTCGAGCTTGACGTCGTTGATCTCCTCATCGGTCAGGAGCACGTATTTGTTCTTCTCGACCTCGTAGCCCTTGACGATGTCGGCCGCCTCCACCGGGCCAACACCCGGCACCACCTTCTCGTAGCGCACGCGCTTGCCGGTCGGTTCGTGGATCTGGTTGAAAGCGATGCGGCTCGTCGATTTGGTCGCCGTCAGGACCTCGACCGGAATGGAGACCAGAGCGAGCCTGATGCGGCCCGACCAATACGCACGCGTGGCCATTGAAAATCCTCAAAACGCGGTGAGCCGCCATTCAAGGTGATAAAGCGGTCCGAGCCAAGTCCGGTTCCCTGCCATCTATCGGCATGAAGCCTTGCGATTTTGCCAACAGCGTCGCGCCCTTATTATATTACCATGACAACGGATGCGCCCGCGCCTCCGAGAGGCGACGCGGCCGGCATCGGGCCCGCTCCGTCCTTCCGCTGCACTTGTCCCCAAACGCATGCCTGCAGGGCCCGCGCCGGCACTGGCGAAGGCGCCCTGTTCTCACTACGTTCGCAGTTCGCTCCCCCTGAGACATGTCCGTTCGTCGCGATCTGGCGCCGGACCCTTGTGACCCTCAAGACCGGCTCATGAACGACCTGTTCGATTCCAAGAAACCGTCCCGTTCCGCCGCCGACCGCAGGATCATTTCGATCCGCGGGGCGCGGGAGCACAATCTCAAGAATGTCGACGTCGATCTGCCGCGGGACGCGCTGGTGGTGTTCACCGGGCTGTCCGGTTCCGGCAAGTCCTCGCTCGCCTTCGACACCATCTATGCCGAGGGCCAGCGCCGCTATGTCGAGAGCCTGTCGGCCTATGCCCGGCAGTTCCTCGAGATGATGCAGAAGCCGGATGTCGACCAGATCGACGGCCTGTCGCCGGCCATCTCCATCGAGCAGAAGACCACCTCGAAGAATCCGCGCTCGACGGTCGGCACCGTCACCGAGATCTACGACTATATGCGGCTCCTGTTCGCCCGCGTCGGCGTGCCCTATTCGCCCGCGACGGGGCTGCCGATCGAAAGCCAGACCGTCTCGCAGATGGTCGACCGGGTGCTGGCGCTGCCCGAGGGAACCCGTCTTTATATCCTCGCGCCCGTGGTTCGCGACCGGAAGGGCGAATACAAGAAGGAGATCGCCGACTGGATGAAGCGCGGCTTCCAGCGGCTCAAGATCGACGGGCAATATTACGAGATCGCGAGCGCCCCCGCGCTCGACAAGAAGTTCAAGCACAATATCGACGTCGTGGTCGACCGCATCGTGGTGCGGCCGGATATCGGCCAGCGGCTCGCGGAAAGCTTCGAGACCGCGCTGCATCTTGCCGAAGGCATGGCGGTGGCGGAATTCGCCGACCGCGGCGCGGCGGCCGAAGGCAAGCTCCTCAAGGGCGCCCATCTCGAAGAGCGCATGATCTTCTCCGAGAAATTCGCCTGCCCGGTCTCCGGCTTCACCATTGCCGAGATCGAGCCGCGGCTGTTCTCGTTCAACAATCCGTTCGGCGCCTGCCCGAAATGCGGCGGCCTCGGCGTCGAGCAGCATATCGATGCCGAGCTCGTCATCCCCGACAAGGACGCGACCCTGCGCAAGGGCGCGATCGCGCCATGGGCCAAATCGTCCTCGCCCTATTACCTGCAGACGCTGGAAGCGCTCGGCAAGCATTACAAGTTCACGCTCGACACCAAGTGGAGCAAGCTGCCGAAGAAGACGCAGGAGGCGATCCTCTACGGGTCCGGCGACGACGAGATCAAGTTCACCTATGACGACGGGCTGCGCTCCTACAATACGAAGAAGCCCTTCGAAGGCGTGATCACGAACCTCGAACGCCGCTTCCGCGAGACCGAAAGCGAATGGGCGCGGGAAGAACTCGGCAAGTATTTCTCCGACGTGCCGTGCGATGCCTGCAACGGCTATCGCCTCAAGCCCGAAGCGCTGTGCGTGAAGATCGGCGGCCTGCATATCGGCGAAGTCTCCGACATGAGCATCAGGCGCGCCGCCGAGTGGTTCGAGGCCATTCCCGCGCAGCTCAACAGGCAGCAGAACGAGATCGCGGTCCGCATCATGAAAGAGATCCGCGACCGGCTGCGCTTCCTTGTCGATGTCGGCCTCGAATATCTGACGCTCGCGCGCGCGTCGGGCACGCTTTCCGGCGGCGAGAGCCAGCGCATCCGCCTCGCCTCGCAGATCGGCTCGGGGCTCACCGGCGTTCTCTATGTGCTCGACGAGCCCTCGATCGGCCTGCACCAGCGCGACAATGCGCGGCTTCTCGAAACGCTGAAGCGGCTGCGCGATCTCGGCAATACCGTGATCGTGGTGGAGCATGACGAGGACGCGATCCGCCTCGCCGATCATGTGCTCGATATCGGCCCCGGCGCCGGCGTGCATGGCGGGCAGATCGTGGCGCAGGGCACGCCCGCCGAGATCATGGCGAACAAGCATTCGCTCACCGGCAAATATCTCACCGGCGAATACGGGATTCCGGTGCCGGAGCGCCGCACCCCGTCGAAGCATCGCACCCTCAAGGTGGTCGGCGCGCGCGGCAACAATCTCAAGAACGTCACCGCCGAAATCCCGCTCGGCCTGTTCACCGCGGTGACCGGCGTCTCCGGCGGCGGCAAATCGACCTTCCTGATCGACACGCTCTACAAGGCGATCGCCCGCAAGCTGAACGGCGCTTCCGATGCCCCCGCCCCGCATGACCGCATCGAGGGGCTGGAGCATATCGACAAGATCATCGACATCGACCAGTCGCCGATCGGTCGCACCCCGCGCAGCAACCCCGCGACCTATACCGGCGCCTTCACCCCGATCCGCGAATGGTTCGCCGGGCTCCCGGAGTCAAAGGCGCGCGGCTACGAGCCGGGCCGCTTCTCCTTCAACGTCAAGGGCGGGCGCTGCGAGGCCTGCCAGGGCGACGGCGTCATCAAGATCGAGATGCATTTCCTGCCCGACGTCTACGTCACCTGCGAGACCTGCAAGGGCAAGCGCTACAATCGCGAGACGCTCGACGTCACCTTCAAGAACAAGTCGATCGCCGACATTCTCGACATGACGGTCGACGAAGGCGCCGAGTTCTTCAAGGCGGTGCCGCGCATCCGCGATATCCTGACCACGCTGCAGCGCGTCGGCTTGGGTTACATCCATATCGGCCAGCAGGCGACGACGCTCTCCGGCGGCGAGGCGCAGCGCATCAAGCTCGCCAAGGAATTGTCGAAGCGCGCAACGGGCCGCACGCTCTACATTCTCGACGAGCCGACCACGGGCCTGCATTTCCACGATGTCGCGAAGCTGCTCGACGTGCTGCACGAACTGGTCGAGAGCGGCAATTCGGTGGTGGTGATCGAGCACAATCTCGAAGTCATCAAGACCGCGGACTGGATCATCGACCTCGGCCCCGAAGGCGGCGACGGCGGCGGCGAGATCGTCGCCATCGGCACGCCCGAGGACGTGGCGAAGGAAAAGCGCAGCTATACCGGGCAATATCTCAAGCCGGTGCTGGCCAAGGGCGGCCCGAAGCGGCGGAAGGTCGAGGCGGCGGAGTAGAAGACTGCTGTTAGATATGAATACAATAGAGGGTCCCGAAATTCAGCCGGATGATTTTGCGTTCGTCTATCTCGATGTGGACAATCCAACTGTTGCTTGGTTGGCATATCGAGGGGTACTGAATAGCCCAGACATAAAAACTGCCAATCCAGGCAATCTGTCATGGTTCTTGGTTGATGTCCTAAGGCGCGGACTTGCATCCACAATTCGACGTGAAGGTTTGTTGGAAGGATTCCGCGATAAGCATTTTCCGAACGCAGTTCCGCGACTGAGATGCGTTTATGCATATCCGACCTTAGAGGCAGCCCAAAAAGGCGACTATGGACGCGGAAAATTCCGCAAAGAAAATCTTGTAGCAATCGGCCCTGGCACCATCGATCCAATGATCGAGACTTATGATTCCAACTGGATTACGGATTTCGACTCCCTCACCATTGACGCTGCAAAAAAATATTGGGCCGGCGAGAAGACAAAGGATCCTCATCCGGAGCTACTCCTAAGTGGCCGATTTTGGATTTTTGGAACGTCAGTTCGAAAACGGGCTTACGAGACGATCAAAGCTGTCTGGCCCAATGCTCTCGCCCTCCTCGAGCTCTCGCGCCTCGCAGTCGATTTTGATTCTGATTTCGGCACCATTTCTCCTTGGCTTGTCCAAGAAGATAGACGGATAGTGGTGAAGCATATAATTCGATACGATGAACAGGAGGGCTTAGAAATTTTAAAAGAAGCAATCGAACGCTCCAAAATCGATACTAGATATCAAGTGAACTGGGCAGACTTAGAACCTCTTCGCGCCCCCTCTGAAAACAAAGAAGCCGACGAACGTTTTAGAGTGCCCGATACAAGTGTTTATGACCATGAATTTCGCAGCGATAAGCTGGATGAACTAAACCACTTTGTACAATTTGTGTTCAATCAACATTAGCGAGCAAGCGTAGCCCGGATGGAGCGCAGCGAAATCCGGGGTCGGCGGATCGGCAGCCTTAACCCTCCCGCATTGCGCTTCGCTCCATGCGGGCTACCGACCACGCTCAGCCGGCAACGACTTCCATCACGGGCTCGCCGCGCTCCAACGCCTCCGCAATACGATCGAGCGCCCCGGTCACCCGCTTGATCAACGTGTCCGTGTCGCAATTGCCGAAACGCAGCCAGACAATCGGCGGCCCTTCCCGACGGGCAACGCGTAACGTTGCGAAGTCGCGATCCTTGGTGATCAGCGCCGCATCACGCGTCAGCGCCGCGGCCCAGATGTCGCTATCCGTCGCCGTCGCAAAACCAATATCGAAGACATGAATGGCTTCATGGCCCAACTCGTTCAGCCGATGCGCCAGGCGCGGAGGCAATTGCGCATCGATCAGAAATCGCAAAGCTCTATTCCGCTGCGATGACCGGATGGTCGGCCTGCCGCGCGGCGAATGCGAGCGCGGCATCGATGTCTTCTTTTTGCAGATAAGGGTAGTCGCGCAGAATCGCTGCGTGAGACATGCCCGAGGCGAGAAGTCCCAGCACATCGCTCACGGTCATGCGCAGATCGCGAATGCAAGGGCGCCCGTGCATCCGGTCTGGATGAATGGTGATGCGCGTCAGCAAGTCCGCTTCGGTGCTCATTCCCCAAATGTAGCGCAATTTGCGGCCAGCGCCACAGACCTGCAGATCGAAACAGCGAAGCACCTAAGCCAACCACACCCGCTCATGCCCGCGAAGGCGGGCATCCAGAAAGTCTCACCGCCGCGCGCGGTTCTGGGTCCCCGCCTGCGCGGGGACAAGCGGAGTGCGTGGCAGCCTTGGCGCAAATTGCGGAGCACGCGTAGCCCGGCTGGAGCGCAGCGAAATCCGGGAACGCCACGACGCCGTCAACATGTCCCGCATTGCGCTGCGCTCCATGCGGGCTGCGGCGATGTGCTCAAGGCCGGGTGCGCAACAAGCAAAAAACTTATCCCCCTCGCCTTGCGCCGCCTTATCTTGCCTCTCGCCGCTCCCGCGTAAGGGACGCAAAACCGGTTGCTCCGGATTGCGTGGGAGGGGTGTGGCGCCCGCGTCCGTGCCTCGCAAGCACGGCCTCGGGCGGCGCCGGGGCTCCGCCCGAGGCCACTAGGAGCCTCTGCCGGGAGCCGGCTGACGCCGTGCGCAAGTTGCGCATGGAGGCAAAGCGCGGCCCGGCGCCGCACGAACGCCACGACGGAGCGCCGGGAGGCGCCCGCGCTGCGCGCTCAAGCTTGCGCAGTTCGCGCCAAGCAAGAGCAAGGCAGCGCGGCTCACTGAAGGACAGGTGCGCCGCCCGGTGCTCCGTCCCTCTTTCGCCTCCAGGCGCACCCCGCGCCTCAAACAACAGGGGTGATCGCGCACGCCTCCCCCCATGACCGACCGAACGGAGAACATCCATGCGAGCCACCATGCGAGCCATCGTGCCACCCATCCCGCTCACCGAGGCGCTGTACCGCGACGGCAGCCATGCGACGACGCGCTGGATCAGTGCGCTTTACTGCCTCTGGCGGCTCTGCCCGCGCACCGCCTGCCGGCGCGCGAGGCGCTGCGGCGGCGACGGCGATGCATGCCAGACCGGGCTTGCGCTGGTGCCGCCGAATGCGCTCGAGTTCATGGCCGCGTATGAGCAGGCGCGCGACGACGGTCTCAGCTACGACGAGATGATCGAGGTCTATTCCGAAGAGCTTGCGGCGCTGGAAAAATGGCGCGACCAGGTGGAGCTGAGCCTTGCGTGATCGCCGGCCGCCGCGGTTCCAATCGAGGCTTGCGGCATTTTGCCAGTCGCGCGCGCTCGGCGGCGTCCCCATCTGCGCGCGGCCGACAACAAGACATCGCCCGGAGATCGCCATGAGCACCGCAAGCCCGAAGAAACGCGCCCGCGACATCGAAAAGGATTATCCGCTACCGCAATTCATCGAGAAGCTGCGGCGGCTCGCCGACGCGCTGGAAACGGGCGAGCGCTTCGAGATCCAGATCGCGAACGAACGGATCTCGGTTCCGGTCCGCGCGCAATACAATATCGAGCACGAGCGCGGCGACGGCGAGGAAGAGATCGAATTCCAGATCAAGTGGACGCGGAGCTAAAGCCGCTACGCGCCGCGCGGGCGCTCCGCATTGCGCGCCGCATCGAGCGCCTGCCGCTGGCGCTGCGCGGTGATGCGCCAATAGACGAACGCCCCCGCCCCGGCGATGCCGAATAACAGCGGCGTCGCGATGCCGCCGGTATAGCCCCACATCACCAGCATGATCGCGCCGACGGCGAGCCAGTATTTGACGACATCGGTCAGCATGGGCGGTCCTTCGGGGGATTTCCGTCGCGCTTTGCGGCTTCCCCATTGATGTCGCGCCCGCTTCCGCTGCGATCAATCCGTAGAACTACAGGGGCTCCGGCGCGCCGCCCGGGTCTGTTCCTGCCCTTCACCGTCTGGGCTTTGACGCGCGAGGTGTCGGCGGGCCTCCTCACCGGGTGGCAGGTGGCGGCGCTGCTCGTCGCGGGTGTGCTGCTGCATCTCCCGGTCGCGGCGTTGTTCGTTCTGCCTTACCGGCGCGGCGAAGCGCGCGTATGAACGCGAAAGACCGGGCCGCGTCGCCACAGCCCGGTCCCATCTCTGTGACAGCATCCAGATGCTCGATGCGTCAGCTCGTTATTCAGTGGTCAATGCGGACGGTCGCGCTCGCTGTAGCGGCGGGCATTCTCGGCCATGTCGTGCTGCGCCATGTCGTCGGCATTGTTTTTCGTCATGCGCTGCGCCTTTTCGGCGAGATCGCGCTGGGTCTCCTCGACCGCGCCGGTCAGCGTCCGCGCCGCGGAGCCGATCGCTTCGGTCGCGCCGCTTGCAATCACGTCGCGCGCCGCCGCAGCGGCACTCATCGCGGCCTCTTTCATCAGCGCGCCGCTGTCGGCCATCGCCTTGCCGGCCCGCTGGCCGCTCTCGGTGCGCGCCGCCATCAGCACGGCGGCGGCAGCTCCGGCCGCGGCGACCAGGACCTCTGCCATCATCATGCGACTGGTTTGCGAGGACATCACGTTCTGCACGAGGTTCTGCGGGATGTAGTCGAGCAGCCCGCTCATCATGCTCTTGCCCGAGGATGCCTGCCGCGCGCGGCCGCCAGCCGCCCGGCGTGCGCCGGCCCGCTTGGCACTGCTGCTTCGCTTGCTGGTGCTCGTGCTGCCGGTGCTCCGATTGCTGGTGCTCCGATTGCTGGTGCTCCGATTGCTGGTGCGCGCCGCCGTCCGCTTCTTTGCTTTAGCCATCGCTATCGCCTTTGTTCTGGAGGGGTGGAAGGTCGCTTGACAACAAACTCGGCTGCAGGAGGTTCCACGGTTCGGAACCAGGACGCGCTTTCATGCGTGAATCTTGTGTCGGGCTGCTTTCGCCGGGCTATCCTGCACGGCGCAGCGCCTGATCTTGTCAGGCCGCGGCGGTTTGCCGAGGACGTGTTCGAAGAAAAACGATGGTCCGTCATGGCTGAAGCCCGCTCGCGCGTGAAGGATTTCAGGCATCGCCTGAAATCGCTCTACGAGGGACAATCCGCACAGGCGCATCGCTTTCGATACGGTCTTCTGGCTTTCGATATCATCACGCTGGCATTCATCGTCGGGACCTCGTTCATCCCGCGCAGTCACTGGGTGGAAATTGCCGACGTCGCCTTCGGCCTCGTCATCCTATCGGACGTGCTCGCGCGGCTCCTGATCAGCGACCGGCCGCTGCGCGAACTCCTGCACCCGGTGACCTGGGCGGATATCGCGAGCATCATCTCGTTCCTCGCCCCGCTGGTCGGGGAACCTCTCGGATTCCTGCGCATCCTGCGCACGCTCCGCGTCCTGCGGAGCTACCAATTGCTGGCGCGCCTGCGGGCGGATTTCCCCTATTTCCGCAGGAACGAAGAGGTCATCCTGGCGCTCGCCAATTTCGTGGTGTTCCTGTTCGTCACCACCGGCTTCGTTTACGAGACGCAACACGCCACCAATCCCGGCATCAAGAATTATGCGGACGCGCTCTATTTCACCGTCACCGCGCTGACCACGACCGGATTTGGCGACATCACCCTCCAGGGCACGACCGGCCGCCTGATCTCGGTCGGGATCATGATTTTCGGCGTGACGCTGTTCTTCAATCTGGCACGCGCGGTGCTGCGCCCGAGAAAGGTGCGGTTCGAATGCCCCGATTGCGGGCTGATGAGCCACGATCCGGACGCCGTTCATTGCAAGGCATGCGGCCGGCTGCTGAAGATCCCGAACGAGGATGAAGGCTGACGTTCCCGCAATGCCTCCGGGACGGGGGCGAAGCGAGCGAATGAGACTTATCCCCGCACGCCCAATCTGCTTTAGCATCGCGGTCGATGTGTCCACGCCCTGAGGCCGATGTCTTAACGTGCATACCCCCCACCCCCCTCTTCCCTATACGCTCGCCATTTTCGACCTCGACGGCACACTCGTTGACAGCTTCCCCTGGTTCCTGCGGGTGATGAACGAGGTCGCGCGAGAGTTCCGTTTCAAGGAGGTCGCTCCGGACGAGATCGCCTCGCTGCGCGGCGCCGGCGCACGGGAGATCCTGCGCCGTCTCGAAGTTCCC
>Ga0182748_1001589_pt1 | contig 21817 bp, 17 predicted proteins | sample eDN3rd37CKraftOP_FD_128877 | JGI IMG/M metagenome (GOLD analysis project Ga0182748, IMG submission 128877) | Enriched Organic Plus compost microbial communities from Emeryville, California, USA - eDNA 3rd pass 37_C Kraft OP (version 2) (version 2) ...
ACCAGGCATCCGTCATCCGGATCCGGTGCGCCGATCCGAACCCGGCCGGCCCGGGCCTTCGCTATGAGGACCAGGAATTCGGTCTGGCCGCCAGCTACCCCGCCCGGTCCCAGCCCATCGATATCGGCTCTTATGGCGTCGTGCCCTCGAGCACGCTGTTCAGCGCATTGCGTCTCGCGATGGCTGTGCGCGTGCAGCCGTGGTTACTGCGGGATCGTCGGTCAGTTCTGGTGGCGGGCCTTGACCCGGAAGGTCGGGGCTGGTCGCTGTCCGCCACCACCCAGGGCCTCACGCTAGAGCATCGGGGTGCGGACGGAACTACGGCGTCGCTATCGTTGCCGGTCCGCCTCAAGCGGCGGCAGTGGTATCGGGTCTGGGCGGGCTTCGATGTCGTTGCCGGCAAGCTTGTCCTTGGCTGCCGGTCTCTGCAGGGCACGCTGGGCAACGCTCCCGTCGTCGATGTTGACCGGATCGAAATCGCCAATGCCAAACTCGGGCAGCTGCCGTCAGATCTGACCTTGACGTTCGCCGGTCGTGTTGGTGCCGATGGCCTGTCACGTGATCATTTCAATGGGCGGCTGGAGGATCCGGCCCTTTACGAGAGGCTGCCGGATGATGGCTCCGCGCCAGCGGAACCCGATGCGCATCCGGCCCCCGGCCTTTGCGCCTGGTGGGATTTCTCGCAATGTATCGAAGGCCTGACGATCATCGATCGTGGTCCTGATGGCCTGCATGGACGGCTTATCAATGCGCCGACGCGCGCGGTATGCGGGTCGCGCTGGGACGGCACGAACATGGCGTGGCGTCACGCGCCGCGCGACTATGCAGCCATCCATTTCCACGAGGATGATCTTTACGACTGCCGCTGGGAAACGGATTTCGAATTCGAAATACCGGGCGATGCGCGCAGCGGCGTCTATGGCCTGCGCCTGCAGCAGAATGGGCACCAGGACATCATTCCCTTCTACGTGCTGCCGCCGAAAGGCAAGCGGACCGCGAAGGTCTGCTATCTCGCTCCGACCTTCACCTACCAGGCCTATGCGAACCATGCGCGCGGAAACTGCGATGACGATATGCGCCGGCGGATGGCAGAATGGGGCGCGACGCCCTACAATCCAGATGACTATCCGATCTACGGCCGTTCGACCTACAACATGCACCCGGATGGAACCGGCACGTCGCTGTCATCGCGCCTGCGCCCGACGCTGACGATCCGCCCCGCCTATCTGACTTTCGTCGACGCGCGCGGATCGGGCTTGCGGCACTTCTCAGCCGACAGTCATCTCACCGACTGGTTGGAGAGAAGGGGATCGATTTCGATGTCGTCACTGACGAGGATCTGGACGACGAAGGCGTGTCCGTCATCGAAGGCTATGAGGTGGTTCTCACGGGCTCGCACCCGGAATACCATACCAAGGGAACGCTGGATGCCCTCGAGACCTATACGGCGAATGGTGGCCGGCTGGTCTATCTCGGCGGAAACGGCTTTTACTGGCGGATTGCCCGATCGCAGGCCGTGCCCGGTACGATCGAAGTGCGCCGGGCTGAAACCGGTATCCGCGCCTGGGCTGCGGAGCCTGGCGAGTCCTACAATGCTCTTGATGGACAGTATGGTGGTCTGTGGCGCCGGAACGGTCGTCCGCCGCAGCGGCTGGTCGGTATCGGCTTTTCCGCACAGGGTCTCTTCGAAGGTTCCTATTACCGTATTCTGCCGGACGCACGTCGGCCGGAAGTCGCGTGGATGTTCGAAGGCGTCACGGAGGAAAAACTCGGCGACTACGGGCTAAGTGGCGGCGGCGCCGCCGGCTTCGAGCTCGACCGTGCCGATACCGAACTTGGCACGCCCGAGGGAGCGCTGATCCTTGCCCGAAGCGAGAACCACAGCGACAGTTTCGTCATGGTGCCGGAAGAGTTCCTGTCGCACCTGGCGACAACCGCGGGCGAAGCCCATCATGCTCTCATCCGCGGCGAGATCGTCTACTTCAAGCGGCCGGACCAGGGCGGCGAAGTTCTGTCGGTAGGGTCAATCTGCTTCTGCGGAAGCCTGTCTCACAACAACTACCAGAACGGGATCTCCCGATTCCTGGAGAATGTCGTGCGGCGGTTCGGAAAGCTGGACTGAGCCACCAACGAGATCATAGGCCTCTCCAGACGGGGATGTCTATGGGACAATAGAGGGTGGTACGGTCCCGGATATGCGACCGTACCATTTCCGCTGGCCTCCGTCGTCCCGTGGCGCCATGTTCGGGCCGGGGAGAAGGCCATGCCAAACCTGCCCTTTACCCAGTGCTGCATCTGATACATTATACGCGGTATCAACGGAGCGGCGCTTGCGAATTGAGAAATCTGCGGGACGGACACCCGTTCTGAGCGTGCTACGCCAGGCGACGGGAGAGCTGCATCGTCGGCTCGAGGAGCGTTTCGACGCTGTCGCCGCACTGGCGGATCCGTCGCGCAGAGCGGCGACCATCCGCCGCTACCAGACATTCCACAGGTCCGCAGACCAGGCTCTTTCCGGTATCCTGCAGGAGGTCGAGGGGCTGGACTACGACAGGCGCCGTCGTGCCTGGCAGCAGGGAACCCTGGCCGATCCACCCATTTTACCATCAGCCGTCTTTCCAGAGCCGGTGGACAAGCACGAGGCGCTAGGCCTTTTCTATGTGGTCGAGGGCTCAAGCCTTGGCGGCCGGATCATCCTCCGTGAGCTCCAAAACCGGGGCATCACGGACCCGGAACTTTACCTTCTCGACCCTTACGGCGCCGAGGCCGGAGCAATGTGGCGGTCGCTGGTGGAAGTCCTTGCCCGGGAAGGGGCACGAGGCAAAGAATCGCTAGCATCCATGACGCGCGGCGCATTGCGCGGGTTCGACGTTGCGGAACGTATCCTGTGCGGAGAACTGAGTTGAACGGGAACGCCATAGACCTGACCAGCTGCGATCGTGAGCCGATCCATATTCCCGGTTCCATCCAGCCCCATGGCGTGCTTCTCGTCGTGGACAGCAACACCCACCGGGTGACCCATGTGGCCGGCGATGTCGAGGCGCGCCTCGGTGTCGCTCAATGGGAGGGAGCTCTGCTGAGCGAGCTGCTGGGGCCGGAGCTTGCCGCCGCGGTCTTCTCACAGGATGCGGTGCTGCCCCGGCAGGTCGTGCCACCGCACGCGGTGGAGACATTCGACCTGAGCGTCTCGCGTGGAAAACGGGAACATCTCGTCGAGCTCGAGCCGGCGGCAGGGACGGAAATCACCGCGTCGCTTCTGCCAAAGCTGGAACGGGCGGCGCGGAAATTCGAGCGGGCCGTCGACATGTCGTCCCTCATGGCGGTGGCTGCGCGCGAATTCCGGTCGCTGACCGGCTATGACCGGGTGATGGTCTACCGGTTTCTCGATGAAGGCGCGGGCAAGGTGGTCGCCGAGGATGCTGCCGACCACCAGAACTCTTTCCTGAACCATCACTTTCCTGCCAGCGACATCCCCAAGCAGGCGCGGGCGCTCTATGTGCGCAATCTCGTGCGGGTCATTCCCGATGTGCATTACATCCCCGCACCGCTGCGCCCGCCTCGGCCCGATGACAATCCGCTGGACATGAGCGACTGCAGCCTGCGCAGCGTCTCGCCCATCCACATCCAGTATCTCAAGAACATGGGTGTGGCCGCCTCGGCCTCCTTTTCCATCGTGAGGGATGGCGCCCTGTGGGGCCTGATCGCCTGCCACAATGGGCAGCCCCGCTCTCTGCCACTCGATGTCAGGAATGCCTGCCGGGCACTTGCGTCAGGTCTCTCCCGCCAGATCAAGGCACGCGAGGATACGGATGCCTATCGCGAGCGGGTTCGCCTGAGGAGTTTTGAGGACAGGATTACCGAGCTGCTGCTGCGCGAAGGATCGCTGGAAAATGCCCTGTCTCGTCATCTCGCGGAGATCCAGAGGATGCTGCACGCGGATGGCGTTACGGTGCTGCGAGGCGAGGATATGGTCACGGCAGGCCGGTGTCCGCCCGCGGCAGCAATCCGTAGCCTAGTAGGGTGGCTAGGCACGAAGGGCCCGAAGGCGATCTTTGCCACACGGGAGCTCGCTGTGGAGGGGGCGCCGCCTGAAGCCATCCATCCGCTGGCGGCCGGCGTACTCGCCATGACGCTATCGCCGTCCGAGCCCTGGATCGTGCTGTGGTTCCGGGCAGAAGCGGTGGAGACCGTCAACTGGGCGGGCAACCCGCACAAGGCCGCCAATTCCGGGCCGGACGGCGCATTGACACCACGGACAAGTTTCCAGGCCTGGTGCGAAACGGTGCGCGGCAAGGCAAGGTCCTGGAGCATTCCCGAAACGGAAGCGGCGGAGCGGCTGGTGGTGGCGATCCAGAATGTCTGGCAGACACGCCGGATCCATGACCTCAATCGGGAACTGCTCAATCTGGTAGAGCAGAAGGATGCCCTGATCCGGCAGCGGGAGTTCCTGCTGGGCGAGGTCAATCACCGGGTGCAGAACAGCCTGACCCTCGTCTCGAGCTTTCTGTCGATTCAGGCGCGCAGCTCCGATGACCCCGCAACTCGCGAAGCGCTGGCGGAGGCGCGGCGCCGGATCTCGGCCGTGTCGCTCGTTCACAGGCGACTGTATTCGGCTGACCAGGTGCGCACGGTCGATGGCGCCCGCTATGTGGACGAGCTGCTCGACGATCTCCTGGCCTCGACGGATTCCGGCTGGGCCGCCCAGGTGGCGCGCAATCTCGAGCCGGTGCTTCTGCCGACCGACAAGGCGATCGGGCTCGGCTTGATCCTGACCGAGCTGTTCATCAATGCCAACAAATATGCCTATGACGGGGCGCCCGGGCCGCTCGAAGTGGTGCTGTCGGAATGCGGAAACACCTTCCGGCTGACCGTGGCCGATCATGGTAAAGGCCGGGGAAGCTCAGGGAACGGCTTCGGCTCGCGCATGATCGATGCGCTGGTCCACCAGCTCGGTGGATCGCTCGAATTCTTCGACAACCAGCCGGGGACGCGCGCCGTGCTGTGCGGGCCCATCGGCCCACTGCCAGAACTCGGGTAAGGTGGAGGCGCCGACAGACGCTTAGCCCCATCCGCCGGGCAAGAGCGGAGCCCGACAGACGCTTAGTCCCATGCACCGGGCAAGAAGGGGGCGCCGCCCGTGGCTCAATTGTGCCCCCAGCGCGCGGCGCGGCCCGGTTGGTTATGATGCGGTTTCGGCAGTAGTTGCGGCGATCCAGGCGAGTACCTTGCGGAGGGCAATCTTTTCGCTGCCATTGTCGGCGACGCTCTGCTGGAAGATCTCCAGTTGAGCATCGGCGGCGGTGCCATTGCGGGCGATCGTCTGACAGTGGCGGACTTCATCCAGGCAGCCGAGTTCGGCGGCATCTGCGGAGATCATGCCTATCACCGTGTCGAGGAAGTCCCCGAAGGCGACAGGGCCCGCTTCAGTCGCGAAGGTGCTGTGCACGCCATTGCGCTGCGCCTGCCATTTGTTCTCGACCGCAAGGGCGCGAGACACCGAAGTGGGTTCGGGGAGATCCCTGGCATAGTAGAGATGGCGGGCAAGCGTCCGGTACAGGGCGGCGATCGCCACAGCGTCATCGATACGCGTCGTGCAATCCGGCGCGCGAAGCTCAAGCGTGTCATGAGCCGTGGACGGCCGCATTGCCCACCAGATGTGGCTGGCGTTGGGCACTATCCCCGACAAGACCAGCGCTTCCACATAGGCGTCGTATTCGGCCGACGTGCGGAAATGCTCCGGCAGTCCGGTCCGGGGCAGTTCATCGTAAGCCGCCAGACGATAGCCCTTGAGCCCGGTATCGTGTGCCTGCCAGAAGGGCGAGGACGTTGACAGCGCGAGGAACAGCGGCACGTAGGAGGTCATGCGGGACATGATCTCGACGCGCCGGTCCGGATCCGGAAGCTCCACATGGACGTGCATGCCGCATAGCATGTTGCGCTGGCCGATCATCTGCAGATCGTCCATCACCTTGTCGTAACGCTCCTTTGGGGATTGGAGCGAATCCCGCCACAGGGCGGTGGGATGCGTGCCGCTTGCAAGGATGGCGAGGCCGTAGCCCGCAGCCACATCCGCCAGCTCGCTCCGCAGATATGCCAGCTCCCTCCGCATTTCCGCGATGTCAGCGTGCGGGCGGGTAACCGCCTCGATCTGCGATCCGAGAAATTCGCGGGTGATCCGGCCCTCGGTCTTCCGTGCGGCTTCCTCGAAGAAGGCGTCTGGGGCGCATGGCACGCTCTCCAGCGTCTCGATCTCGGCAAGGAAGTATTCCTCTTCCATGCCGAAAGTGAAGTCGCTCGACTGAACCACGGAAGGCCTGGCCAGACGGCGGCCGAGCGGGTCGAACGGGACGATGGTCGTGGACGAGGGATCATATTCCATGGTTCTGCAGCCAAAGTTCGAGCAAGCCGACCTGCCAGAGCTTCGAATGACCCTTCGGCGTCAGTTCGCGCTCAGGGTTGTCAAGCAGCCGATCGATATAGGCTCGGTTGAAGAGATCGCGCTGGCGGGCGCGGGGGTTGTTCAGGGCGTCGCGGACAAGATCGAGATAGGGACCGCGCAGGCGCTTGAAGGCGGGCACGGGAAAATATCCCTTGGGACGGTCGATGATCTCGTCAGGCACGAGGCCGCGGGATGCCGCCTTGAGAATATGCTTGCCGCCACTTCGCACCTTGAGCTGGGCCGGGATGCGCGCCGCGAGCTCGACCACGCTGTGATCGAGGAAGGGGACGCGGGCCTCGAGGCCCCAGGCCATGGTCATGTTGTCGACGCGCTTCACCGGGTCATCGACCAGCATGATCTCGCTGTCGATCTGCAGCACCTTGTCGGCAGGCTGATCGCTCCGGCAGCGGGCGAAATAGTCCGATACGAACTCGCGGCTGTAGTCTTCGCCCAGTCGTGAGAGGGCGAGGGCCTCGCTCATCTCGGCATGGTCGCGATCGAAATAAAGACGGCTATAGTCGGAGAGCGCGCAGTTGGACTGGAGCATCGGCTGGTGCCAGTGATAGCCGCCGAAGATCTCATCCGCGCCCTGACCGCTCTGCACAACCCGCACATGGCGGGAGACCTCTTCCCCGAGCAGGTAGAAGCCGATGGCGTCATGACTCATCATCGGCTCGGACATGGCCGCAACCACGCCGGAGATGGCGCCAAGGGCCCGATCGGCGTCGATCCGGATCTGCTGATGTTCCGTGCCGAAGTGGCGGGCGACCAGGTCAGAATAAACAAACTCATCACCTGACTGATCGCCTACGGCATCGAAACCAATGGAGAAGGTCTTGATCCCTGACGCACCCTGACGGGCGAGAAGCGCCACCACGAGGGAACTATCGAGGCCGCCTGACAGAAGAACGCCGGTAGGCACGTCGGCCACCGTGCGGCGTTCAACGGCGCGACCCAGCTCGGCGACGAGCATCTCCTTCCAGTCCTGTTCACTGAGGCGGCGATCCTCGTCAGAGGTGCGAACGTCAAGCTTCCAGTAGACTTCCTCGCGGCGGGAGCCGTCAGGCTCGATGGTCAGGATGGTGGCCGGGGCGAGTTTGCGGACGCCCTTCAAGATGGTCATTGGCGCCGGAACCACGGCGTGGAAACTCATGTAATGGTGGAGCGCCTGCTCATCTATGCTGGTATCGATGTCACCCGCGGCGAGCAGGGCCGGCAGGGTAGACGCAAAGCGGAAGGCCTTGCCATTGTCGCTCCAGTACAGCGGCTTGATGCCGAGGCGGTCGCGGGCAAGGACAACGCGGCCGCTGTCGCGTTCCCATATGGCGAAAGCGAACATCCCGAAGAAGCGTTCGACGCAGCGCGGGCCCCAGGCATGATAGGCCTTTAGGATGACCTCGGTGTCGCCCTGCGAAAAGAACCTGTAGCCTCGGCCGGTGAGCTCCTGCCGCAGTTCCCGGAAGTTATAGATACAACCATTGAATGCAATCCCGAGGCCAAGCTCGGGGTCGACAAGCGGCTGCTGGGATGCCGGGGAAAGGTCGAGGATGCTCAGGCGGCGATGGCCAAAGCCCAGCCCGTCCTGCACGAATATTCCGCCCGCATCCGGGCCGCGCGCCCGCATTTTGGCGGTCATTGCCTGGATCGACGCACCATTGACCGTATCGTTGCCATACTGAATTTCACCACACAGGCCGCACATTTGAACTCCGGGGATGTTATCGCCCCTGTGCAACTTGTGGATGTCCAGATGGTTCCCTCTTTGGGCGGACGTTATGAGGATGAGGAGGCTAACGGGCCATCCTCGAGGAAGCGCGTCACCGTCACGGGCTGGCCCTCGATGGCCGCGATCATGTGGTTGGCGGGGACCGGCGTCCACGTGGAGCGATCGTCGTCAAGAGGTTCGGAAACGATGACGATGTCGGAGCCCGTATGTCGATAATACAGCGAGTTGGCGTCGTCGTTATGGGCGTAGCGGAAGGCGTAGAGATCCCGTCCGTTGGAAAGGGCTGCCGTGAAGCGCAGCCGGTCATCTGGGTGACCATCGCGCATCAGGCCGGAAACCCGCGACAGCGTGCGTCGGGTAGCGGCCACTGGATCCTGATCGATGCCGTCGCCGACAATCGCCAGGAACAGGGCCTCGGAATCGGTGGTGCCGACGCGCGACGGATAGACATCGTCCGGAATCATGGACTCGACCGCCCGGCGCAGGCGGTTCCAGCTGCCGATGAAGCCGTTATGCATGAACATCCAGCGGCCGCAGGCGAAGGGATGGCAGTTGGAACGGGTGGTCGGTGTGCCGGTTGCGGCGCGCACATGGGCAAAGAAAAGATGCGATGTGAGATGGCGACAGAGATAGCGCAGGTTCTCGTCGGACCAGGCTGGCCTGATCTCGCGATAAAGGCCAGGCTCGGCGTGGCTGCCATACCAGCCGAGACCGAAGCCATCGCCGTTCATGCCTGAGGTCGCTTCAAGGGCCCGAATGCTCTGGGCAATCAGCGAATGGGCGGGTTGGGTGACATAACGTTCAAAAGGGATCGTTGCGCCCCGATAGGCAATCCAGCGGCACATCCAGGTCTCAATTCCTCGTTGGGTCGCGCGCCGGAGGGCCCGCACCGCACTGTCCCTGTCAAACAGCGGCGCGCGCCGCAGGTTCCCGCAGACCTTGTGGCATGTTGACGATTATGCCCATGAGCAACTGACAGTATCGGCGGACGCGCCAGCACCGATCACGCCGAGGGGCGGGGAAGCTTCCGGTGGTAGGGGGCGCGGGGATCAGCGGGGAGGGGCTCGGTGCGTCCTGGCTGCTGCACGGGCTGAGGCCTGGCGAGGGGCTCCTTTCGCGGCGGCAGGGACAGCAGCCGCAGGCCATTCAGGACGACGAGCAGCGTGCCGCCTTCGTGCCCGATGACCGCCAGGGGCAGAGGCAGGTCGAAGAACAGGCCGCCCAGCACCAATATGGCCATGGCACTCAGGGCGAAGGTGAGGTTCTGCTTGATGATGAGCGCCGTGCGACGCGCCAGTCGATGTGCCTCGGTGAGCTTGCCCATCTCCTCCGACAGCAGGGCGACATCGGCCGCCTGGATCGCCACGTCGGAGCCCGCCGCCCCCATGGCAATACCAACATCAGCGCGAGCGAGTGCTGCCGCGTCATTCACGCCATCGCCGACAAAGGCGACCTTTCCGGTTGTGGCAAGTTCGCCGACCATGCGGACCTTGTCCTCGGGAAGCATGTCGGCATGTATCTCATCCGGGGAAAGCCCGAGCTCGCGTCCGATCCGCAGCGCGACGGGCCGGCGATCCCCGGTCATCATCCAGATGCGGCGCACGCCGCTTTCGCGCAGGGCGGCGAGGCTTGAGGCCGAGGTGGGGCGCAGCTGATCGGCTACGGTTACGGCGCCCAAAACAGTAGACCCGAGCCCGAGGTAGATGACCGTCTGGGAGCCGTCCGCAAGCGCCTGAAGGGCCGGATGATCGATCGACTCCCCCATCTCAGATGCAAGGCGGGCGTTGCCTGCCCACAGCACCCCATCGGCGTGCTGGCCGACAATCCCCGCACTGGGACGGGTCAGCACATCCGTGACCTCGGCCGGTGTGATCGAACGGGCGGCGGCTTCCTGGCAAATGGCAGCAGCACTGTGGTGCTCCGAGTGTCCCTCAATGCCTGCGAGAAGCGACAGCAGGCGTTGCTGATCACCGTCCAGGGCGACGACTTCGGTGAGGACTGCCTTACCGGTGGTGAGGGTGCCGGTCTTGTCGAAGGCGAAGGTATCAACGGTCGCAAGGGTTTCCAGCGCCGCGCCGCCCTTGAACAGCACGCCGTTGCGGCCCGCTGCCGACAGGGCCGAGAGTATCGCCGCCGGAACCGAGATGACGATGGCACAGGGGCTGGCCGCGACAAGAAGGGTGGCCGACCGGTAAAGGGCGTTCTCCCAGTCGTTCCCGAGCCAATAGAAGACGGCAAACACGATGATGGCTCCGCCCACCACAGCCAGGGTGTAACGCTGTCCGAACCAGGCGCTGAACCTCTCGGATGGCGCCTTGGCAGCCTGCGCCTCAGTTACCAGCGCGACCATCCGCGCGACGGTGCTTTCGGTGATGGTCTTGGTGACGACGACCTCGATGGAGCCGTCCAGATTGATGGTTGCCTCGAAGACAGGCTGGCCGCTTTCCCTGGTGACCGGCATGGACTCGCCGGTGATGTTGGCTTCATCGAAGGAGCCGCGGCCACTGGCAATGACGCCATCAGCCGGTACCCGGTCACCGGGGCGGAGGATGACAATGTCGTTGACGCGCAGGTCGGCGACAGGAACCTCCCGGATTGATCCGTCAGGTTCCCTGCGGAGGGCGGTTGTCGGGCGAAGGGCCAGCAGGGCCTCGACTGCCCGGCGGGCGCGACCCAGGGCCCAGCCTTCCAGAGTGGTGGACACGCTGAACAGGGTCAGCAGCACCGCGCCTTCGAAATGGGCTCCCACGGCCGCTGCCGCAATGGCCGCCACGACCATCAGGAGATCGATGTCGAGGACGCGTTCCTGCCAGAGCACCTTCAGCGCACGGCAAGCCGCCGGCAGGCCGCCACCGAGATAAACCAGGCCGAGGCCAATCAGGATCAACCAACCCGAGACGTCATCGCCAAGCAGCCAGAAGCTCGCGACAGCCAACACCAGGCCAGACAATGTCAGAACCGTCAGGAACACCGATGCGTTGACCTGGAGCCCTCCCTGCATGTCTTCATCCATCGATCGAGGTGGAACAGCCTCTATCCTAATAAGGGGCAGCACCGATCAGGACCAGCGCTATTACCGGGCCGGGACGGCAGGACAATCGGGGCGGGGGCCCGCAGGATCAACTGCCTCGGTCGGTTTCCAGGCGATCATGAGCTGGCAGACCAGGCGCGAGCGGTCCGGGCGCCTTGGCCGGGCGAGATGGTGGGCCATCAGCGGTGTCGCCAACTCGCCATGCGGCATAGAAGGCTGCGATCGCTGCGAGGATGACCAGCGCGCCCAGCAGCGGCATGCTGTGACGCACGGCGATGAGCATGCTCTCGCCGCTGGAAGTGAGCCAGGTCTGGCGAGCCCCATCGGACTCCGCGAGATTCAGGGCCAGTACACTGGCGCTGCCGGCAACGCCGAGGCTCGTGCCCAAGGCGCGCATGAGATTGATCAGTGAGCCTGCCGGCCCCGACAGGCTCTCGGGTGCTGCGGCGATCGCGACCTGATTGTTCGGGGCGATGTAGAGCCCGAGGCCGATGCCGAAAAACGCATAGGCGACCCCGTCAAAGAGCCAGTGATTTTCCACTCGGCCAATCACCGCAAAGAGCAGAATGACGGCAATCAGGCAGAAGGCCATTCCCGCGACGCCAATCCAGCGCGCCCCGATGAGCTGTCTTGCCCTGTCGCTGAGGGGAGAGGCTAGGCCAATGGCTATCGGTATGATGGCGAGATGCAGGCCGCCGACGGCAGGGGGCTCCCCGAAACCGTGGGACTGGGCGAAGGACATGAGAAAGAACATGCCGAACAGCATCGCGTAGCCGAGCGTTACCCCGGCTGCCGCGCTACAGAAAGCCGGGCTGCGGAAGAGCCGGGGATCGACCAGGGGGGCGCGAAAGGCGCTTTCGCGTCTGGCGAGGAGCGCCAGGAGCGCGGCAGCGATGCCAAGTCCGCCGATCGTCATCAGCGAGGCGAGGCCGGATGTGGCGATGTGATTGAGGACTGCGACGACGAGCACCAGTGCGGGGCCAAGGATGAGCGCGCCAGTCCAATCGAAAGGACGGTCTGGCTGCGTGCCGGGTCGTCGGGGAAGAGCCAGCCAGCCGATCACGATGGCGATGGCGCTGACGGGGACGGTGAGCCAGAAGATCCACCGCCAGTCGAGCGCGGCCAGGATGAAGCCGCCCAGCGCTGGGCCCGAGCTCATGCCCACGGCCTGCGCCGCCGCGAACCAGCCGAGAGCCCGGCCGCGCTGGTCCTCGGGAACCGACTTCACCAGGATGGAAATACTGTTCGCGCCGAGAAGGGAGCCGCCGACCCCCTGCAGAAAGCGGAAGACGATGAGCTCCTCGAAGCTGGATGCGAGGCCGCAAAGGGCGCTGGCGAGGCCGAAGATGAGATAGCCGCCAATGTACAGCGTCTTGCGGCCGAACATCTCGCACAGAACGCCGAAGACCGGCAGGAAGGAGACGAAGGCGGCGAGGTAGGACAGGGCTATCCAGTTGACCTGATCCAGCGGTGCGTCGAAATAGTGCCCCAGTGCTGGCAGGGCGAGCGGAAGATCGTGGCGTCCAGCTGACCAACGAACGCCCCGAGCGAGACCAGACCAACAATGAGCCAGGGATGCCAGGTTTGGCGTTCGAGCCACGCTATGGACGACGGCTCTGACATCTGCCGGGCGAAACGAAGGAGCATGGGTCACCACAACAATCGCAAGAGCCGCTGATGCTGGCGCACTGTAAATCAAGCCCGGCGATTTGGAAGTCGGGAAGTTGGCGAGGGAACAAATTTTTCCGGCCGCACGTGATAGTGTTTCATGACAATTGCACTGAAAAACCCAATAACGTTTTGAGATATATTCATTATAATTCGGTCGTATAAAGAGTATCCAGTTGAGTGGTTTCCTGGAAGCGTGTGAGGTGCGCTGAATGTGCGTGAAATTCAGCCATGGTCCAGCAGAGTTGCCGATCTGGACCGATCCTGTAAGGTCATGAAGACTCTCTGCGGCCTGATAACGGTGGGATTGCGCCAGACCTGCTTGTTTCGCGAGTGAAATTGCCGTGTATTGCAGGTGCAGGTTTAATCAGTATGCGTATGCATATTTTTCTTTCTCATGAATTTACTTGTGGCGAATGGCATAATAAATAAATGGCAGACAGCAGGGGACGCCAGCAGCCGAATGGTTCCCCGTGCTCACCAGTAACGCCAGGGGGGCGTCATGCGCAAAGCGGGCGGAATCATAGCGCTTGTTGCCGGCATCTTTGCTGTCCTCGCCGCAGCCTTCTCCATCATGTCGGGGGATGGCGCACTCGCGTCCAATGATCCAACAGCGCTCTATCTGGCCTATGGCGCCGTGCTGTCTTCGTTCCTTGTCATCCTGGCCGGAGCGCTCATCCTTGGCACCAGTTCAGCCGTGCCGGTTGGCCTGCTCATCATCTGCTCCATCATCGGCATGATCCTGGGAGAAACTATGGTAACCGGCTGCCTTGCCCTGGCGCTCATCGGCGGCATACTCGCCCCATTCGAGAAAAGCCCAGGGGGCAGGGCGTCAACCTGGCTTAGGGCGACGGGCGTAGTGGTCAGTTCACTGTTGTTGACCGCTGTCATCGTTCTCGTAGGCCTGAGGTTGACAACCAACGAGCTCGACGTCCGGAAAGAGATGCCAGGGCTGCCTGGCTAGCTCACATATGACGACAACCTCATTCCGGCGCGAGATCGCGTGGCGTTGGGCGTGTACTCTCGCAATACCGTTACGCTGACTCACTCACTGGCAGCGCTGTTAATACGCGCCTGACGGTCCCGGGTGTGGCCAGGGAGTGAGAAATTTTCATGGCCTTCCCGGCGCGCTCCCGGTTCGGACCTGCACCCCCTGTCGCGTCATCGCGAAGATCCGCGCCTATGGGGGCGAGCTGCGTGATGCGAGCGGTAGACAGCGCCAGACGGTTGTCACTGGCGTGGTCCATCGCCCGCTGGTTCCGTTTTCCGGTTGCGCTTTGCTCGGAGGACGATCAAAGCAGCGGCGGAACGGTCGCTGTCACGGGGACTTCCAGCACGGTTGGCCCGGAGCGCGTAAAGGCCTCGGCACAGACCTTGCGGATCTTGTCGGCGGTTTCGGCCCGTGCTGAGTTGCAGCCATAGCCCTTGGCCAGCGAAACGATATCGAGACCAGGTAGATCGAGACCTGGAACGCCAGGCGTTTCCTCGAGTACCGCGAAGGACTTCAGGATCGCATATTCGCCATTACGCGGGACGACCACCAGGATCGGCAGCTTTTGCTGCGCGGCGGTCCACAGCGCCTGGATCGAATACTGCAGTGAACCGTCGCCAATGATCGCCAGCACGGGGCGATTGCGCCCGCTGTCGCGCTCAGCCATGGCAAGGCCGACGCTGGCGGGCAGCCCCCAGCCCAGGCTGCCACTGGCGAAAGTATAGAAGCTGTCAGGTTGGTCAATCGGCCAGGCGCTATGGAGTTCGCCAAGGTTCGAGGGGCTCTCCTCCACGAGAATGGTCTCCGCCGGCGTCGCTGCCCGCAGCGTCTGGAACAGCTCAAGGGGCGTCATCTCGCCCGGCTTCGCCACATGCGCAGGCGCAGCGGGGTGCGGCGCCATCCGATGCGCCTGCTTCAGCGGCGCGTCGGAGCCTGTACGCGGCTCGACCAGTCGGGTCAGGCTCTCCAGCGCGAGCACCGGGTCCGACAGCATGCTGTCGCCAACGGGAGCACGTCCGGCTTCTGCTGCATCATCGGTGACATGGAGCAGACGCATCCCCTCCGGCAGATAGGTACCTGCCACATAGGGGTAGTATCGGAAGACAGGCGCGCCGATCACGATCGCTACATCGTGCCCTTCGAGCTTGCGGGAGAGCGGGGCGATGGCGAAAGGAAGGCCACCGGCATAGAGGGGGTGAGTTTCCGGGAAGGGTGGACGCTCACAGGCCGGAGCTGCCCATACAGGCGCATTGAGCTTCTCTGCGAGTGCGATGGCTTGTGGCCAGCCATTGCCTCGCGCAATCGCGGCGCCATAGATAAGCACCGGGTTCGAAGCGCCCGACAGAACCCTGGCAAATTCGGCGACCCTGTCGGGATCAGGTGCAATCCGGGTGGCAACGGAGCGCAGCACAGGCTCGCCCGAGGCAGGACGGTCCCAGTCATCGAGGGGAATGGACAGGAACACGGGCCCAGCGGGCGGCTGCAAGGCCATCGCATAGGCACGCATGAATGCAGCGGGCACATCTTCGGCACGCACGGGCTCATAGGCCCACTTGACCCAGGGCCGTGGCAGCTGCGATGGCTCGACATTGGTCAACCAAGGCTCCATCAGCAGCATGTCCCGTGTCTGATTGCCGGCCGTAATGATCAGCGGCGTCTTGTTCTGGAATGCCGTGAGAATATTGCTCATGCCGTTGCTCAGGCCGGCAGAGGTGTGGACATTGACAATGGCCGGTCGCCGCATGGCCTGCGCATAGGCATCCGCTGCGCCGACCGCAGAGGCCTCGTGCAGTGTCTGAACGTAACGGAAATCCTTGGGGAAGTGCTTGAGGAACGTTTCTTCAGTCGACCCGGGATTGCCGAAAACCGTGGTCAGCTCCAGCTTACGCAGGAGGTCAAACGTCACCTCGCGTATGGTTCTTGTCATGTTTCACCCCAGAGACCTGAGCTGTCCTGTCTGACAGCAGGGAGCTAAAATCAATCAAATTGTACATGCCATAAAGTGGCATGGTTGATCGGCTTTCGGGCTAAAATTTGATTTCAGACAATTATTTGCGGACTGATGGTTGCGGTCCAGGCGCGTGTGAACGAGCCTAGGGCAGGTGCCTTTTGTCCTGGATCATGGATGAGCAAGCAGCCACCCTTCAGGGTAGGTAGACGGGCAGAAAAGCAGGAACAGGACGAACGATGAGCCGGATGCCTTCCCATGTCGAGCGCCATGCCGTGAACCGGATCGGGTGGCTCCGGGCCGCCGTGCTGGGCGCCAACGATGGCATCGTGTCGACCTCGAGCCTGATTGTTGGCATTGCGGCGACCAACGCTGACAGGCATGCAATCATTGCAGCCGGGGTCGCAGGTCTCCTTGCCGGGGCGCTGTCCATGGCGGCGGGCGAATATGTTTCGGTGCGCTCGCAGGCCGACACGGAGGCGGCGGATCTTGAGAGGGAACGTCAGGAACTCGCAACCCAGCCCGAGGCCGAGCTGGAGGAACTGGCTGCCATCTATGTGGAGAGAGGCTTGAGCCCGGAGCTGGCTCGCCGCGTGGCGGAGGAGCTGATGGCCAGGGACGCCCTGGCCGCCCATGCGCGCGACGAACTCGGGATCGTCGAGCAGCTTGCCGCCAATCCCCTGCAGGCGGCCTGGACGTCCGCGCTGACATTCTCGGTCGGCGCCGCGGTCCCCCTGGCTGCGGCGGTGCTGACCCCACCCGGCATGCAATTGTGGGTGACCATGCTCGTGACCGCTATGGCGCTTGCAATCCTTGGTGCCCTGAGCGGTTGGACGGGCGGAGCGGGCATCGTCCGGCCGGCGCTGCGCGTGCTCTTCTGGGGCATCCTCGCCATGGCGGTGACCTCGGGCGTCGGCTTCCTGTTTGGCCAGGTCGTGTGATCTTCCCGCCGAAGGCGCGGGGGCGATGGCAGACACCGCATGGCCCGGGGCCGGGCTGGGGACCTGGCTGTCAGATTGCCCGCCCTCGACCGACAAATTTCGGGGAGGTCGCTATTCCGCATGCGTTCTGTCGAAGTTCCGCGACCTGCTGCACGATCTGAGGCAGGTCCTCCTTGCTCGATGCCTTGGCGAAATACCATCCCTGCAGATAGTCGCATCCCAGGTCATAGAGGAACTGCACCTGGTGTATGGCCTCGACGCCCTCTGCGGTCACGGACTTACCCAGGGCGTGGGCGATGTTGATGATGCCCTCGACAATGGCAAGATCGCCGGAATTTTCAGGAAGCCTCGATACGAAGCTCTTGTCGATCTTGACCCGGTCGATGGGCATGTGTCGCAGGTGCGTCAGCGACGCAAAACCGGTGCCGAAGTCATCCAGGGCAATTTCCACACCGGCATCGTGCAGCCTGGCCAATCGACCGGCAAGGGCTCGAGGATCATTGTCGAGGAACACCTGCTCGACGACCTCAATGCTGAAACGGTGGGGCGGGATGCCTGTCGTGGCGGACAGTTCGAAGAACCGGTCAATGAAGCGATCGGAACGAAAGTCCGCGTTGGTGACGTTGAATGCAATCCGTCCGACCGCAAGGCCATTCTCGCCCATGAAGACCATGTCGTTGAAGACCTGCTCCAGGACGAACATGCCGATGGCGGCATCCAGCCCGGGGTCGTTCATGGTCGCCAGAAACCCTCCGGGCGCGAGAAGGCCCCGCTCCGGATGCTGCCAGCGGAGCAGCGCCTCGAAACTCAGCGGATCAGACGGGTCGACTGGCACCTGGGGCTGATAATGGAGCTGAAACTGGCTCTGCTCCAAGCCCGCCTCGGCAGCCTGGAGGAGCTCCTGCCTGCGATCGGCGATCTGCTGCAATCGCGGCGCGAAGATGCTGTACTGATCCCGTCCCGCTGTCTTGGCCTCATAGAGGGCCAGATCCGCTGCCTTGAACAGATCCTCCGCCGTCCTGGCCTGGTCGGGGCACGACGCCACACCGATGCTGGCCGAGTATCTGTGTTTCGCGCCGCTCAGCTGGATAGGTCGCTTGATGCTCGCCAGCAGTCGGTCGAGCAGGTCGCGGATGTCAGCATCAGAATGATTGGAAGCGACGAATCCGAACTCGTCTCCGCCGAGGCGCGCGATAAATCGGTCATCGGATTCAAAATCCGCCAGACGCGCCGCGAGAACCTTCAGCAGGCTGTCGCCGACGTCATGCCCGAAGGAGTCGTTGATCTGCTTGAAGGCGTCGATATCAATCAGAACGAGGTGGATGCGCTTGAGCTCGGCCCCGAGCTTCTCGAGAGCCGATCCCAGATATTCGTGAAACCGGCGACGATTGGCAATGCCGGTCAGAGGATCGGTATTGACGATCTGCCGCAGGTAATCCTCGGCTTCGTGCCGCGCGGTAATATCGAAGCGGATTGATGTGTAGCTGTCCGGCTTCCCGTTCTCGTCAAGGTGGGGAACGATGGTCGTGTCCACCCAGTACAGCGACCCATCCTTGCGCCGGTTGCAGATCTCGCCGCGCCAGACCTCGCCGCGTGCAATGCAGCGATACATCTCGCGAAAGAACGCCTTGCTGTGTCTGCCGGAGCGAATAATCCGGTGGTTGTTCCCGATGAGCTCGCTCTGTTCGTAACCCGAGATCTCGCAGAACTTTGCATTTGCGTAGGTTATCGTTCCGCGGACATCGGTGATGGCTACGATGGCGGTAGCGTCTAGTGCCTTACGTATGAAGTCCGCGTCCGATGCGGCGGTCTCGATCCTGACAACATCAGTCTGCCGAGAATTTTTGTTCTGCACGCCTGCTTTCCCGCTTTCATGCGTGCCGTTTCGCGCAAACTGCCTTGACGGTCGCACCTGATCTGCCGCCACCCGAGTGGACTGGCGGGCTTTCTAGTGGATTATGCGCGTCGCCGCCATCCCAAGATCAGCGCTCTGCCGAGGGAAGGTATGGGGTTGATGCTGGCGGGGCGAAGCTGACGCCTTTGCGCGGCGGGAGGTCGGGCCAAACTTCGAGGCGTAAACAGGGTTCAGGCACCGCGGAAGCGATTTTCTAGACGGTGGATGAAGTGCTCTTCTGCCAACCAGCCGTCGCTTAGTGTCATAATATTGCGCAGGTTCATCCGTGATGATCGATTAGACTAGGAAAGTTATTTTGGGTTGTGGTGCGGGATGTTTGTTACAAGATATCACCGATTGTTACCTTCATATATGGAAATTAAATTCTGTCGCTATCTAGCGTTCGTGAAAGGCAGCTTCAAATCGGCCTCTCTTCGCCGATTTTTTCACAATGTCACACGTTTGGCACAGTGTGACGGCACCGGAAGAGAGAGGTTCTGCCTGATCTAATGAGGTGAGAGCCCCTGCTAATGGAGCAAGGTCTCTGGTGTGGAGATGGGCGTAGATCGTCGTGGTCTGGATGTTCCGATGCCGATTCATTTCGTCATATGAGGGAGACACATGCCCCTCTGGACCAGTCGAGAGGCGCAGGTAAGTCGCAGACTTTGGATCACGAAGTCCTTTTCGTGATCCAAACCCATTGCTTTCTGTGCGGAGCGAAGCTCTCTCTAGAATCGGGGACTGAAGCCGCGACAAGGCACCTCATCGTTCGGGTGGGCCCGACACAGAGCCTTGCAAGCCTCAAGCGCAGGAGGTGGGGCGATGATTACCCGGGTATCGCCGTACTTGGTATTACGGCAGGTGATGACATTCCCGCTGTCTCGCCATGCTTGATCTCTTCTAGAAGTTGCTCTATGAATGCACGCCCCTTCGGCGTCATCTTCAAGACACGGCGGCGTCGGTCGGTCGCCGACATCTCCATGTCTATCATCTTGTGTCCGCCGCTGGGCATGGTCTTATGCCCACCGGCCCAATACGCCACGTTTCGGGTGGCCGTACCTGACCACAAACCAATTCGCTGCTGGATCTCGACAATTCCTGGCTCCTCCCCGACCATGTCGGCGTAGGCGGTTTCCAGCAATGTCAAGACCGTACTCACTTGCATTCGGTGCTCAACGACCGCGAACCGCCGCAAAATGCGGATCAGTCCCTTAAGCAAGACGATGTCTTCAGGCTTTGAGTTGGACGGCATTAGGTAGGCTCCCCTGTATGTGGTGTTGCTACTATCAGGAGTGCGGTACCTTCATAAGTGTCAATGTGAACAAAAAGGGAACATGATCAATTTCGTCATCAAATCTTAGTATCAGTTGTAGAGGGTGGCGATCTCGCGGTCACGGTCTGCAATATTTCGGATGTGAAATGATCCCCCTAATCCTTCGTCCACCATTCAATGAGTGCTGAGAGGACGGATAGCAGTAGGATCGACACGATCCAGTAGATCGCCAGAGCGGCTTCCTCATGTGAAAGATCGTCGCCTTCAAATGCGACGTGACTGCACGCGGTGGAGGTATCCACCACGGACTCTGCGGTCAAATTAACTTTGGAAGGGGGGGCAGAGCGATTGAACCGATACTCGTCAAAGCGAGCGTCAACCTCGTTGGCGGCGCAGCGCATTCTCTTAATGGCTACTCGTGGATCTCTGATGCGCAACGAGAAGGCGTCTTCCCGCTTGGGACAGATGTGCCGGATGTCGGAGGGGATAGCAGCGCGATGATAGTAGAGGCTGTTTCGGCGCGTCAGACTTGGATGCTTGGGCACTTCTGTCATGGCTCACTGTATCATTTGACCGGGACAGCTTGCCTAGCTCCCTGAAAATGCTCAATTCTTTAGGTGCCACAGGTGCTTACGTGAAGATGGCGGAGAGACAGGGATTCGCATGGTCGACTATTCATTATAATTAATTGATTAATCTTGTAGCCGAGATGCGCTTTCTTGGCGCCAGGAGTGGTCTGAGGGCCAAGCGCGGACCATCGTCAGCCGCATCACCTGCGCCGACGCCAAGGCCGGTCATGCCTATTTAATGACTGCCGCCGATGCACAGGGAAGCGCGTGCCCAAGGGGGAGGCAGGAAAGTAGGGGGTAGTGGTGCGGCTCAATTTCTGCAACAAGCCGAGACGCAATATGGAGGATTCGTTATGCGCCCGACTGCACTGCCCCCACGGGCTTTCCTTAGATCTCTTGGTTTCGTCCTGGACAAGAAGCCTCATCAAATTGATCGTCTACTTCTAAGATCACTCTCGCCTGAAGATCGCGAATCGCTTCAATTTATTTGGGCGATGAGAGACGCCGGATATTCCGATGGCCTTGGTATGTATGGCATCCCCAAGACGTTAGAGCAGGCCGCTTTACTCTTTTCCTATGACTGGAAGCGAGCTGAAGCGACAATGAGCTGGTTCCACGGTATTGTAGATAAGCTCCAGCCTGGTTTCATCACAGAAATGGGGTGCGGAGCAGGCTTCCTCTTGAGTTACCTCCAAAAAGAGTTTCAGGGGGTACGCCTGCAGGGCGTTGATGAAGCGGACAACCTCATATCGATCGGCTCTGATCTGACTGGAAGCGAACTGATCAGAGGCGATTATCTGAACACCGAACCTGATGGAGTGTATGACCTCGTAATCTGTGACTTCGGTTTCGACAATGCACGCTTCGCGCCTTCCCGAAACACGCACTCTATTGCTGAGATTGAAGGCGTCCAGTTCTGTCCAGGCTGTAGTCAGGATCTGAAGGTGCAGCTTGACGCTTACTTGAAAGCATGGCGCCAATGGGTGAATACGGATGGTTGCCTTGCCATCGCGGGACGTTTCTCCACCTTCGGGGATCTCAAAGCCTTGGTTGAGGCGGCATCCGAAGTGGGGTGGTATCCCTCCCTGCAGGACAGCACGATCCTCGTAGTTGAGGCCCACGGCATAATAGAGCGTTTTCCAGCGCTCCTGTTCGTGACCGGGAAAGAACAGCGCCGACCAAGCCTTGAGGATCTCGCGCGGTTTTACGTCGGCTAGGGTGGCCTGACCCCATAGGGTGGTCCGGTTTCAATCTTAGTTCATGATCGGCCTTGGGGCTATTGCCTGGGCAGATGACGGTGCTGCTCCGCTTGCTGGCGCAGGCCAGATGATGGCCTC
>Ga0182748_1001590_pt1 | contig 21816 bp, 25 predicted proteins | sample eDN3rd37CKraftOP_FD_128877 | JGI IMG/M metagenome (GOLD analysis project Ga0182748, IMG submission 128877) | Enriched Organic Plus compost microbial communities from Emeryville, California, USA - eDNA 3rd pass 37_C Kraft OP (version 2) (version 2) ...
ATCGAACGCCTGCGGATTGTCGCGGATCGCTTTGATGTCGTGCATTGCCGATTACCCTGCATCATGGCCGGACCAAAGCGCGGAGCGCGTCTTCACCCGAACGTCCGGCCATCCACGTCCCGCAGTCTTAGACCAAGTCGCGGATGCCCGGGTCAAGCCCGGCCTTTTGCCGAGACCGACAATCGGAATGATGCGGTCTCGAACTTGGCCTTGTAGCCTGATTTGGCGGTGCGCGCGACCCATTCGACGATGGTGTCGAGATCGCCATGCAAGGTGATCTGGAGGTCGCCGCGCTTCTCGCCGGGGCTGATGACGATGCGGTCGATGACTTGGCGGAGCGCCTCGGCAGCCTCGCGGGCATCGTCGGGATGATTGAGCGCTTCGGTCAGGCGCTCGATCCTGCGCCGGTAGAGGTCGCCGATGTTGGGGTGAATGTCGGGCAGATCGACGGGGGCCTCCGACAGCCGCGCGTTGAGTTCGTCTTGCTTGCCCTCAAGCTCGGTCAGCCGCGCCGACAGGGCGCGATGATAGCCGCCTTGCTCGATGACGCGGACGATCTCGGCAATGGCCTTCTCGGTGTCGGCAAGCGCGCGCCGGGTGGTCTCGCCCGACGTGCGGCGCTCGCGGTTGAGGCGGTTGGTTTCCTTCGCGTAGGCGCGCATGGCTTCGGCGGCGGCCTCCGGCGCCATCAGGCTGTCGCGCAGACCGGCGAGCGCGCGAGCCTCCAGCGCCTCGCGGCCGATGGTGCGAGCGTTGTCGCAGCCATTGGACAGTACATGATTGGTGCAGGCGTAGCGGTCCTGGCCGCGCCGGGCATAAGAGCCGTTGCAGCATCCGCAGAACAGCAGGCCGGACAACAGCGTGCGCGGCCGGTGTGTGGCGTTGAGACCGCCATTGGCGGCGACGCTGCGGCGGATACCCTCGCGGGCACCTTCGATCTGTTTGGTATAGAGGCCGGTCAGTTCATCCTGCCGCGCCTTGGCGGCGTCCCATAGCTCCTGCGGCACGATACGAAGCGCGGGGACATCGGTGCGTATCCACTCGCTCTCGGGATTGAGGCGCAGGACGCGGCGGCCGGTGTCCGGGTTCTTCATCTGCCGCTGCCGGTTCCAGCGGATGACGCCGATGTAAAGCTCGCAGTTGAGGATGCCCGAACTGATGGCGCGGTTGCCGCGGATCGTCGTATCCGACCAGCGCTTGCCGGTCGAGCTCGGGATGCCCTCGCGGTTCAAGTCTGCTGCGATCTTCTGCGGCCCTTTGCTGGCGCCATACTCGCGGAAGATGCGCCGCACGATCTCTGCCTGATCTTCGATGATCTCGCGTTCGCCCCGGATCGGCTCGCCGTTCGTGTCCAACGTCTTGACGACGCGATAGCCATACGCGTTGCCGCCGCCGATCTTGCCGGCCTCGACACGGCCCCTGATGCCGCGATGGGTCTTGAGCGCGAGGTCTTTCAGGAACAGCGCATTCATCGTGCCCTTGAGGCCGACGTGAAGCTCGGTGATCTCGCCTTCCGACAGCGTGACAATGGAGACGCCTGCGAAGCGCAGCCGCTTGAACACGGCGGCGACATCTTCTTGATCGCGGCTGATGCGGTCCAGCGCCTCGGACAGCACCATGTCGAAGCGGCCCGCCTGGGCGTCGGCCAGAAGCTCCTGAATGCCGGAACGGATGAGCGATGCGCCGGAGATGGCGCGGTCGGAATAGCTGTCCACCACGGTCCAGCCCTCGCGCGCGGCGCGCTCGCGGCACTGGCGCAACTGATCCTCGATGGAAGCATCGCGCTGGTTGTCGGACGAATAGCGAGCGTAGAGCGCAACACGGGGCATGGTCATCTCCGTTCGATCAGTCTTTGATTGCATCCTCCGGCGTCGGCATTGAGTCCGGTGCCCTGTCCAGAAGCCTCGTCAGATTGCCGCGCTTCGCCTTGCCAGCACGCGCTTTCAGGAAATCGCTGGCCGTTTCCACAGCCCCGATCTTCTGCGCCACGGCCGAGACGATCCACTGATTGAGGGACACGCCATCCTCCATGGCAAGGCGCGCCGCCGTCTCCTTGAGCGACTGCGGCAGTTGTAGCGGGTATTTGTAGCGTTGGGCCTGCGTCATGTGTTCAGTCTCCTGACGATTTCTCCCGGTGTTGCGATAGTCACGCCAAGCGTCAACGCCGGGCGGAAGTCCTTGACGTTATGCGTCACGATGGCCTCGGCCTGTCCGTTCAATGCGGCCTCAAGCACCATCTCATCCGCGACATCGGACAGCATAGGTCGCGTCCGAAACGAGATATCGACGCCCTCGGATACGGCGGCGAGCGCGCTCATCACCGAAGCGACATCCTTCAAACTGTGACCCGTCGCCTTCCGGGTTTCCTCCCGGCTCAGCACCGCCTCATACTCCAGAAACAGCGCCGTCGAACAAAGCGGCGTCACCGTGCCCCGGTCAACGAACCGGAGAAGCAGGTTGCTCGCCCCGTTGCGGCTGCGGAACGCCGCCACGATCACGTTGGTGTCCAGAACCAGCCTCATCGGAAACAATATAGTGACATCTCATAAGATGTCAACGATTTGGGGTGCCAAGAGCGATCACGGACCTCGCGACCGCGAATGGATCAATCCTCATCTTCGGCCTCCCGCCCGGTCTCGTGCTCCGGCTCATCGCCGGATTTCGGGACGTTGTCATTCGCGGCGATGCGCGCGGCAAAATCCTCGCGCGCGATGCGGCGGCCGATGATGCGGGCAAGCTGGAGAGCTACCTCGTTGACCTTGCGCAACGACTCGGGATCGGGACCGTCCGTGCCGCCGTTATCGTTGGCCGCGACGGGATGCCGCTCAGAATCGGGCGGGTCAGCCGGCATCATGGGGGCCCGCCTTTCCGCCGGGGTCTTCGTTGTCATTGACGGCGCGCCATCCGACAGGGTTGGCAACCCAGCGGTTGATGTCGGACTCGCGCCAGCCAGCACCATGGACGCTGATCTTGATCCGGGGTGGGAACGTGCCCTCAGTGATCTTGCGATAGATCGTGGACTTGGACAGCCCGGTCCGAGCAAGGACGGTGTTCATGCGGACGATACGATCTGGCTGGTGCATGGTCGCGCTGCCTCCTGCTGACTGTTCTTGAGGGTTTCCGAGACCAGACAGAGCAATGATTTATCGTTGTGCAAGAGATATTTTCTCGTCGTAGTGCTGCGGCGTAGAAACGGCGGCAAATACTTGCAATCGGCGGAATCGTTCCATGTCGCCCAACACGGCGCGCCGCGATTTTCGGGCGACGGCATGACACTAAATCAGAGTCCGATTCCCCGTCCTCTGCCGAGCCCGTGACTGATGGCAAGGTCGCGGCCAAGACTGTGGCCTGAGTCGAAATCGATACCGAGTTCGCGCTTCCGGCCCCGGAGCAGGGATTCCATCTGCGCATCGCGTTCGAGGCTCATCGCCATGTTGCCCATCTCCTTACGCGCGGCCTTGTAGCCGGAGTAGTCGCTTGCCGCATATTGGCGCTCGCTGGCCCGGTCGAGCTTCTGCCAGCGCTCCACGAAGCGGTCCGCACGGCGCTGCGGATCGGTGCGGATTTCAGTCTCCAACTGGAGGGCGCGAATGGTGCGGCCAGTCCGGCCCGATCCCGCTTCACGGGCGAGGCTTTCGTCCTTGGCGTAGGCGGCTTCCGCATCTTGCCAGCCGTAGGGCCGGACCTCATCGAAGGCTTTGCGGGAATCGACCAGTTCCGTCCACTGCTCCGGGCTGGCCTTGCTGCCCATGTCCTCGGTGCTGAATATCGCATCCACCGCGCGGGCATGACGCTTGAGAGCTTCGGTGCGGGCGCGACGCAGAGCTACCTCCGGGTCATCGGCGGCCTCACGGACGGGCGCTGTGGAGCCACGCCGCGTCGCTACACCCGCGCTTTCCCTTTCCGGCTGGGCTGCCTCCCTTTCCGGTCGCTGTGCCTCGCTGGCCGGCGGCGCGGCATCTACGGATGGACGCAGACCATCGAACATACTGCGCACTTTCTCGGGCACGACCTTGCGCACGATCTCGGCGACGCGCTCGCGGAAGGTGATGCCGCGCCGCTGGGCGTAGCTCTGTGCTGGCTCGTAATCTGACGCCATGTCCTTGGTCCGGTCGCGCGACAAGGTGCTTATGAGCTTGTCCTGACTGGCGAAGTCGTCACGGCCGTAATGCAACTCCATCCCGTCGCGGTGTCGCGACAGCGCGACATAGCTGCCGTGAGCATCCATGCCCGGCGTCGCCAGCACATGGGTGCGGTCCACCGTCATGCCCTGCGCCTTGTGGATCGTCGCCGCGTAACCGTGGTCGATGCGGTTGTAATCCTTGAGGTCGAACGAGACATTGCGCCCGTTATCGGTGCGAACCGCCATGCTCTGCGCGCTGACCTGTTCGATGGTTCCGAGCGTGCCGTTCTTGACGCCAAGGCCGCGCTCGTTTTGCAGGAACATGACGCGATCCCCGGTGGCAAAACTGCGTTCGCCGCGCTCGACGGTGACGCGCACGTCCTCGCCGAGATCGCCCGCCGCGCGCATCCGGTCGCGCGCTGCCTCGTTGAGTTCGCGCACCTCGGCATTGGTGTGGGTGAGGATGATGCGGCTGCTGTCCGGCGACGCCTGCCGGTTGCGGTCCCAGCGGTCGATCAGATCGTCGCGCGCCCGTTCGCGGGTTTCGGCTGCATGCACCATGCCGTGACTGTCATAGGCATGGATCGCATTGCCGGTCCTGCCGGTTGCCAGATCGCGGGTGGCATCCCGCTGCCAGTCCTCCCGCTGGCGGCGGACTTCGCCGATTTCCGCGCCACGGTGGCGCTCATGGATCGAGCGGAACGCCGCGCCCGCCTCGATGGATTGCAACTGTTGCGGATCGCCGACCAGCACCACCTTAGCGCCAGCTTCTGCGGCATGGGACAGCACGCGCTCCAATTGCCGCGTGCCGACCATGCCCGCCTCATCAATGACAAGCACATCGCGGTCGGTGAGCATGTCATGGCCATTCTTCCAGCCGTGTTCCATGCTGGCGATGGTGCGTGACGCGATACCCGATCCGCTTTCCAGATTCTCGGCAGCGATGCCGGACAGCGCAACGCCGCGCACCTCATAGCCCGTCGCCTCCCATGCCTCGCGCGCCACGCCCAGCATGGCGCTCTTTCCCGTCCCGGCATAGCCGACGACGATGCCCAGATCGCACCCGTCCGTGACATGCGCCAGCGCGTCGGCCTGCTCACCGGAAAGGACAAGGCCCCGCGCTTCGGCTCGTGCAAGCGCCGCTTGCCTGTCGGCGTCGTTCACATCATGGCGCTCGCGGTCGGCCATGAGTTCGGCGGCACGATGGAGACGCTGTTGGGCCTCGATCATGTCGCGCGTGGTGAAGCGGTCCTCGCCGCGAGAATCCTTGCCGAGTTCGACCAGATCGGGTGCATTGCGCATCGCCCCCATGACCTCGTTGAACTGCTCCATCCCGTCACTGTGGCGATGCGCGAACTTCGCCATGTCGCGGCGCGTGAACGTCGATTGCTGATGCGTGATCGCGTCGAGTGCAATGGACGGATCGGAAATGATACGCGCGCCGTTGTTGCGGGCAATCTCGCGGTGCATGTCCGCGCGGTCGGCGGCCTCGATCCCTTCGCCCTCGATCCGCTGCGCCGGTGCGCCGATCTGGCTTTGTGGTTCAAGGTCGATGCCTTGCGCTTCCAGGCTGCGATGGTCGATGCGCGCGTCAATGTCGAGTTCGGCCAGGCGTTCGTTGGCCAGCTCCGCCCAGCGTTCCCGCCAACGCTCGACCATCTGGGTCGCGTTCCAGTCTCGCACCTTCGGGCCGAAGCCGTTCTCGTCAACGGATCGCATGGTCAGCATGACATGGGCGTGGGCGTGGGGCTTGGGCATCCCATCCTCGCCGATGTCCCAATGCACATTGAGATCGGCGATCATGCCCTGATCGACAAACTCCGACTGCGCGAAGTCGCGGGCAAGCTCGATGCCTTGCGCCTGCGTCATTTCGCGCGGGATTGCAAACTCCACCTCGCGGGCAAGCTGTGCGTCCTTCCTGACCTCGAACGCCTCGACATCGTTCCACAGCCGTTCGCGGTCGCTCCATCGCTCGGGGGCGTTCTCCGGCAACAGCACCTCGGAATGGACGACGCCGCGCTTGGCGGAAAAGTCCTGCACGCGGCCAAGCCGCTCATCGCGCAGACGCGAGGCCGAGCGGTAGGCGGCGGCCGCCACCGCGCTCTGGCCGCTCTTACGGCTGATGACCTTGACATGAAGATGATAGATCGCCATCGCGATCGGATCATTGACATGCTCAAGCGCACGTCGGAACGACGTATAAGCGCGCCCTCCCTCGAAAAAATCTCGGGATGGACGAGACCGTCGCAAGCTGTCCCGGCAACCTTACAGCATTCCGCAAGTCGCTCGACTATCATCGCTGCATTGACAATCTACGGAGACGATGATGCGCAAGCCACGGAACTTTGACGCAGAACTGAAGGCGCTTGAGGACAAGGCGCGCGACCTCAAGAGCCGCAAGGTGCAGCAGCTTGGCGAACTCGTCATCGCCACCGGCGCAGATAGCCTCGGCACCGACGAACTCGCGGGCGCTCTGATGGTGCTGGTCGAAACCAAGGACGCCGCAAAGCGGGAGGCATGGGCCAAGCGTGGGGCCGCGTTTTTTCAAGGTCGGGCACGGCGAACTGCTCCAGCAATTGAGCGCAACACTGGCGGCGCTCAAACGCAACCGCGCGGCGCGCTACCGCTATCAAGCGGCGCGCGCCCGGCGTGACATGCGCACATGGCAGGTCGAGCGCCGCAGGCGCACGCGGCATCTGATCGAACTCGGGGGCCTCGTCGTCAAGGCGGGCATCGTCGAACTGACCGGCGATGATCGGACCATGATCTACGGCGCGCTGTTCTGGATCGCCGACAAGCTGCAAAGCGAGGACGGCGAACGCGCGCGCTGCGTCTGGACAAAACTGGGAAAGATGGCGTTCGAGTTAGGGTGGCCTGCTGACGCGCACGACGTTTCACAGCCGCAGCAGGATCGGACCTGAGCGATGCCGGGCGGCGCGGAGACCCCACAATCGCAGCGCCGCCCGCCATCGCGCGGCTCGCCGCGCAAAGGCAACGGGCCGGATAGCCTCGTCTGTGGAGGTTTATCATCGACCGCCAGCTTGGCCGCGAAGTCGCGGGCGTCGTTCAGGGCGGTTCGGTATCCTGGCAGTTGGGGCGGCAGAGGGGATTGGTCTATGACTTCGCCCAACTTGTGTCCAACATTCCACTGCTCGCTGCGTAATAGCCCAAGTCTCGATTGAAGGGAGCAATACCGTTCACCCAACGTGTTCCCTCGATAGGTTCCTGCCGCACCACTTCGGTGACGGGCAACATATCTAGGTATTCGTCACCTCCTCTTGCCCGGAGGCCGCGGCGAGCGCCAGACGCGCGAGTGCCGGAAGAGACTTGGCCCCGGTTCTCTTCATGATTGCGGCGCGATGATTTTCGACGGTGCGCTGGCTGATGTTCAGATCGGCCGCGATGTTCTTGCTGGGATGTCCGGCCAGCACGAGATCCATGACCTGGCGTTGTCTCGGCGTGAGACTCGCAATGTGGTCGGTCGCTGCCTTTCGCCAGTCCGACAGCTTGGCCGCATCTCGGGCCTGTTCGAGCGCGCGCGCGACGCTGGCGAGCAGTTCCTCGCGGCCGATCGGTTTCTCGATGAAGTCTCTCGCACCGGCCTTCATGGCTTGGACAGCCATCGGCACGTCGCTGTTGCCGGTGATCATGATAGCGGGCAATCCGTTGCCGGCATGATGGAGCCGTTCCAACAATTCAAGGCCAGTCATTCCGGGCAGGTAGGCGTCGACCAGCAGACATCCTGCTTGACCGGGCCGATAGGCTTCGAGGAAAGCCTCGCAGCTCGCGAAATCCTCAACGACCCGCCCGTCGGCTTCGAGCAGGTCGCGTATCCCGTCGCGGACGTGGCCATCGTCATCGACAATGAAGATCACGGACGTTTCGGAATGCCGGGCGGCTTCAGCCCGCTGCTGCGGCGGCGGATGCCGCGCGGGTTGCGCGATGGAAAGCAGGCGCTGGATTGCTTGCAGGACGTCTGTCGTCTTGACCGGTTTGTTAAGTTGCAAGCAGTCCTGGCCGGCAATGCGTCGCAGGGTATCCGTCGAAATGTCGCCCGTCAAAACAACGACTGGTATATGACGATGCAGTCTCTCTCTAATCTTCGTGGCCACGAGAAGTCCATCCATGCCATTCGGCAGATTGTAGTCCGCCAGGATCAGGTCGGGCTGAAAACCACCATGAATGACCAATTCCAGCGCCGCGGGACCGTCGGGCGCTGTTGCCGGACGATGGTTCTCCTCGCTAAGGACCACTTCGAGGAGCTCACGCAATTCCCTGTCATCCTCGATGATCAGGATCGCACCGGTGTGCTGGCCGCCATCGCTCCTGGGTCCGCTTGCGACATGAGAATGGTCTTCCGCTTGCGACACATCGGCCGCCGGAAGCATGACATCGACGGAGAAGATCGAACCCTTCCTTGGGCGCGAGCGGACATGCACAGGATGACCAAGCAATGTCGCCAGGCGCTGCACGATGGACAGTCCGAGACCAAGACCACGGCTGCGTTCACGTGCGGGGTTGTCGAGCTGGTGATACTCGTCGAAGATGGCCCTGATATCCTGCTCGGCAATGCCGGCGCCAGTATCGCAGACCTCGATTCTGAGCATCTCGCCATGCCGTCGACAGCCAAGCAGCACCTTGCCGCGCGTGGTGTATTTCAAGGCGTTCGACAGCAGGTTGCGGACCATCTGCTCAAGCAGGCGCGGATCGCTATAGACCGACAGACCGCACGGGACGACGCGCAGGACGAGCTTTTGGGCTGTGGCGTGATAGCTGAACTCATCGCGCAGCCGCTCCAGCATGTCGCCGATAGGGAAACTCACGAATTCCGGATGGACCGTACCGGCCTCGAGTTGGTTGATATCGAGCAGCGTGTTGAGCATGCCCGACATGGCGGCGGCCGTTTCGTCGAGACGGGCCACCAGCGCAATAGCTTCCTCTATCTTGTGGTCGCGAATCTTCCGGGTCAGGGCACCCTGCATCAGGCTGATGGCTTGCAGCGGCTGGCGAAGGTCATGGCTCGCGGCGGCGAGGAATCGGGACTTGGCGATACTGGCCTGTTGCGCGTCGCGCTTGGCGGCCTCCAGCGCATCGGCCGTGTGTTTGCGCTCCGTGATATCGGCAAAGGTGATGACGACGCCCTCCACGCCGTCATTCTGGGCGCGATAGGGGAGTATCCTGCGGACATACCATAGACCGTTCCTGGCCTGAATTTCCCGCTCGATCGGCGCGAGGGTTTGCAGCACCGTGCGAGCATCGGCGAGAAGAACGCCGTCGTCGGCCAATGAGTTGAGGTCGGCGAGCGGTCGCCCGATGTCGGACGGGATGATATTAAAAAGCGCTTTGGTCGCCGGCGTAAAGAAACGAATGCCGAAATCGAGATCGAGGAAAATTGTTGCAACGTCCGTGCTGTAGAGGATGTTCTGGAGATCGCTTGCAGTCGTCCGCTGCCGTTCCAGCGTTTCCTGGAGCTGGCTGTTGAGGGCCGTGAGCTCCTCATTCATCGACTGCAACTCTTCCTTCGACGTCAGCAGCTCTTCGTTGGTCGATTGATATTCCTCATTGGCGGACAGGGCCTCTTCGTTGACCGCCTTCTGCTCTTCATTTGATGTTTCCAGACTGTGGATTGCGGCTTGCAGTTCCGTTCGTGTCGCTTCCAACTGCTGTTCGAGCTCCGCGACATATTCACGATCGGGTGGCGTAACCACCCGGCTTCGCTTATGGACCGTCGCGGGACTCTCTATGAAGCAAACCAGCAGCAGATCCTCCCCATCGATCGAAGCCGGTTGCACGGCGATCTCGAACAAACCAGGCTTGCCTTCATAGTTCGTCCGTCCGCCCGGGATCACGATACGGGCCTTTTCCTGGATGGCCTGATAGATCGCCGCCCTGAGCTTGATCCGCAGGTGCGGGCGCACCATCGTAAGCAGATCGTAGCTCGGATGGCCTTGGGGCACGCGCAGGTAGCGTTCGGTCGGTCCCAGGGAATAAAGCCATTCCAGCTTGCTGTTGATCAGCACCGCCGCGGGTGCATACGTCTCGACGATGAGGCGTCGGCATCCGTCGGCGAGCGCGACCTGCCGGGATGGCGTGGGGCCCTGCGGCGCGCGTGCGGATGGCCGCGCGGCTTCGGCGGATCCGAACAAAAAACCCGCCTCGCCCGGTCGCGCGCGTCCGATGTGTCGGTAGATGCGCTCCGCCTTCGAGATGACCTCGAAACGCCCTTTGGAATTGCCGATCGTCTCGGCGCTGCCCAGCAGGAGAATGCCGCCTTCTCGCAAGGCGAAGTGGAAGAACGAGATGACCTTCTCCTGCGCCTCGGGGCGCAGATAGATGAGCAGATTTCGGCATGAAATCAGGTCAAGGCGCGAGAACGGCGGATCGGCCAGCACGTCCTGCACCGCGAAGACGATCGTCGCCCGTAGTTCCGGCAAAATCCGATAGCCGTGCTCGTCCTTCGAGAAGAAACGGGTAAGTCTCGCAGCCGACACTTCCGCCGCGATCGTTTCCGGATAGAGACCCTCCCTGGCCGTCGCGACGGCATCCGGGTCAACGTCGGAGGCGAAGATCTGAAGCTTGATCTCCCGCTTCGCCGCCGTGATCTCCTCGCGGAAGAGCATGGCAAGGGAGTAGGTTTCTTCGCCGGTGCTGCATCCGGCGATCCATATCCGCAGCGGCTGATCAATGGAATGGTTGTGGACCAGATCAGCAACGACCGTCTTGGCGAGGACGTCGAACACGCCGGGATCGCGGAAGAAGTTGGTGACGTTGATGAGCAGGTCCGAGGCCAGTTGATTGAGCTCTTTTTCATCGCTTCTCAGCGCATCAAGGTACCGCTCCATGTCGTCGGTCTCGATCGACGCCATGGCCATGCGGCGCTCGATCCGGCGCCGCAGCGTGCCCTCCTTGTAAAGTCTGAAATCGTGAGCCGTTTTTTTTTGGAGCAGATCGACGATCTCCGGCAGCCAGTCTGGAGCGGTGTTCCCATCGGCGGGCGCAGCAGCCGTACGCGTCAGCGCCATTCGCCGGTGGAACTTGACGAGCGCGTCCGGGACGCCCGTAAGCGGCAGGACAAGATCCACCGCGCCGGTCAGAATCGCGTTTCTCGGCATCCCGTCGAAGGCAGCCTCGTCCGGATTCTGAGCGATGACGAGACCGCCCTTTTCCTTGACGGCCTTCAGGCCGAGGCTGCCATCGGCGCCCGTCCCCGAAAGGATCACGCAGATGGCGCGTTCCCCGTATTCCTCCGCCAGCGAGCGCAGCAGAAAGTCGAAGGGCAGTCGGGCGCCGTGACGCGCTTCGGGCTCAGAGAGATGCAGAGTGCCGTTGCTGACGGAGAGATAGGTGCCCGGCGGGATGATGTAGAGGTGTTGGCGTTCGAGCAGCATGCCATTGGTGGCCTGCACGACGGTCATGGCGGTGCGATAAGCCAACAGCTCCGCCATCATGCTTTCGTGCGTCGGGTCGAGATGCTGCACGAGGATGAATGCCATGCCATTGTCGGGCGGCAGGGCCCCGAGAAGCTTGGTGCAAGCCTCCAGGCCACCGGCCGAGGCGCCTATGCCGACGATCGGAAAATCCGCTGACGCATGCGGCGGCCCACGGGCCACCAAGGCCTGCCCCCTTGAACGGCGGCGGCCTGCCTTCGTCTCCGAGGTTCCGTTTTTTCCTGGCATTGGCCTTCCCTTCGCGCCCGGCGGTCTCTGCGTGCGATTTGAGGTTAATCCACATGTTCCCGGACCGGCCGCCGCTATCCGTAGGTAGTATATCCGAGAGCATTCTGCCACGGCCACCGAATATCGCTAATGGGGGTCCAGCGCCCTCGGGAAGCCATGCGATTGAGTAGATTCCGAGCCTGCCAGCGGGCCCGCGTACTCCATATGCTTCCTTCCAATGTGGAATTGGATTTCCGACGCCAGATGGCTCGGATCCTCGCACCGGCCGGCAGCGTCGCCGGGCGGTATCAACAAGCGGAGTGACGACTATGGACAAGGATCGTATCGCAGGCGCGGCTAAGGAGACGAAGGGCGCGATCAAGGAGACGACCGGTAAGGCCGTCGGTGACGCGAAACTGACCGCCGAGGGAAAGAGCGAGAAGGCTCAAGGCAAGGTTCAGAACGCCATCGGCGGCTTGAAGGACGCATTGAAGAAGTAAGCGCCAGGGACGTCATTCCGTCCCGGAGGCCTACTGCACGTAACAGACCAATACACAGATCAAAAGGAGCGACCAATGACACGTCCAATGACAATTCTAGCGGGCGCCCTTCTGGCAGCTTCGCTCAGCGGTCCGGCGTTTTCGCAGGGCTCTTCCCAAACTGTCACTCTGACGAAAGTCGACCCGGCATCGCTGGCTACGGGTTACCGAGCATCGAAGCTGGTAGGCAGCACTGTTGTCAACGAAGCCAACGAAACTGTCGGAACGATCGACGATTTGATCGTTACTTCCTCCGAGAAGGTGCCTTTCGCGGTGCTCTCAGTCGGAGGGTTCTTGGGCGTGGGCTCGAAGTACGTTGTGGTGCCGTTCAGCTCTATCCAGGTGAAAGACAAGAAGATGGTGCTGGCCGGCGCGACCAAGGACTCGCTGAAAGCGCTTCCGGAGTTCAAGTACAACACCGGCACCTGATCGGATGTGAAGCGTGCAACGGTTATTGCAGTCGCCGCGCGCCCGCCGATTTGGTGCATATTTGAAACAACTGGAAATTAGATTTCCTGATCGGCTCTTCAGAAACGATCGAAGTCCCGAAGGGTATTAGATCATGGGTACGATTCTCATCATCATCGTGGTGATCCTTCTGCTCGGTGGCGGTGGCGGCTATTACGCGCACGGTCGCTATGGCGGGGCTGGGTTGGGCGGCGTCCTTGGTCTGGTTGTGCTTGTTCTCGTGCTGCTATGGCTGTTTGGTGGCCTCGGCGGTGTCGGCAGGATTTGACCCCTGCAGAGCGATCTGCGTCAGGCTTTCGAGCTGAAAAGGATATCCCGCTCGTTTGGGCCCTTGTGCATCTTATCCATAGAGGCCAGTTGATGCCGCGCGGATGATGCGGGGATCACATCGAAATGCCAGAACGTGAATCCTGCACAAACTCTACACCGACGAAAGTTTTGCGCGTTCTCGTGGTCGAAGACGAGGCGTTCATCGCAATGCTGTATGCTGACCTTCTGGTTGACATGGGCCACGTGGTATGCGCGATCGAAACGACCGAAGCCGACGCGGTGGCCGCAGCGGCTCGGCACAAGCCCGATTTGATGATCGTCGATGCTGGTCTCCGCGATGGCAGCGGCATGTCCGCGGTCACTGAAATACTGCGGAGCGGATTTGTCCCGCATGTGTTTGTGACCGGTAACGACAGGGCCGTGCAGGCGTCGCGGCCGGACGCCGTGGTTCTGCAAAAGCCGTTTCGAGACCCGGATCTGGCGCGAGCCATTCAACGCGCGCTCAGCGCGGAACCTCCCATCTGAAAATGAAGAGCAGCAACAAACAGCGCGCCTTTTTGCACGGTTATGACGAACAGCCAGCCGAGCACTGTGGGATGCGAGGCTACGACGAGCGGCGCTCGCTGCATGAAAAGGTGATGTGGATACAATCAATCTGTATCAGATTATGGCATGCACCGACAAGATCAGTACGTTAAACTCATGAGAGGAAAAGCAGCAAACCGCGATTTCGTCGCCGCCGACCACCGCCACTGCAAAGCTTGCTCCTGACCAGGGCGGAGATCCAGACGAACGAGGTATCGACAAGGGCGAATGATTCGATGGCCGAAAGGGCTAGATATCAGGCAGCGGCTCGTCCTCAGCTTCAACGGTTCCTGGGAGCTCGGGAAAAGTGGTCCTCGACCGGAAAATTAGGCGAGCCGCTCTCCTTGTTTAGGACCCAAGAGAGGCCCATATAAGTAAGGTTCGTTGATTTAGCCGATATGGCTTCGCAGTGCCAGAGTCCGGCCATCCTCTTTCGAATTCTCGATAGCGAATGCATGCGCCATCCGGCGCGGCATGTCGCTCCGTTCGCTCTCTGGAATGAATTCCGACGCTGACCACGGATGTACTGGCAGCTTGGAGAGCGTTCCGGTCCGAATGGGCACACCGGCAACGCGGTCATTCCGTTGCCCTGCGGAGACCCGCAATCATGGCCAATCGCACGACACAAGCCATCGTCCACTTCAAGAACGCCTTCCTGTTGCCTGGCTTTGATAAGCCGCAACCGGCCGGGGAGTATCGCGTCGACCATGACGAGGAGCCCATTGAAGGCGTCTCCCGACTGGCGTGGCGCCGCGTTGGCTCATTCATCCATTTGCCTGGGATCGGCGTGAAAATGTCGACTCATCAGATGGTGCCGATCAATGCAGCGGACCTCGATGCCGCGCTCGAAAAGGACAACAAGACATCATGAACACTCCAAATGTTTCCCGACGCACCTCCCGTCCTATGCGCCCTGACACCCCGACCCATCTCTACGCCCTGGGGCAGGCAGTCCGGCTAAAGGGCGGCTTCATGCGGCGGTCCCAAGGCGCCAGCATTTATCACATTACCGGTACCTTGCCGTCGCGGGGAGACCTTCCGCAATATCGTATCCGCAACGACGACGAACGTCACGAACGGGTGGCGACGCAGGATAAGCTCGAGCCGGTGAGCACTTCGTCTGGTAGCGAAGGCGACACTCTCATCGAGAGAACGTTCGGTCATGGCTAAGGGACAGAAGCGCGGCAATCGCGAGGCCAAAAAGCCGAAGCAGGAGAAGGCCGCCCCTAAGTCAGCGGACCCGTTCGCCAGCCAAACCAGACTCGCCGCGAATACAAACACCAGGCGCGCCAAAGGCAAAGCGCGGTGGTCGTGACGCTGTGTGGCGTCGGGAATCGGCGATGAAGATCGTGATCGAGTTCTACCGTATCCGCGAAACGGACAAGGCGCACGCTGTCATTGGCCAGGAGACTGCAGACGCCGCAAATCTCGATGATGCAATCGAGATCGCGGAGCGGCTTGCAAAGACGCTCAACATGCCGCAGCAACCAGACGCCATGTCGATCAGCGATAGCGACGGAAACGAGCTTTATGTGCACAGATTCGGCGTATCGAAAGCTTCGGATGAAAGGTCACTACCATGAACGCTCCCGGGACGGATACCGAACCCGGACGGCATGCCCTCGCGATTGGCGTTTGGGAGAATGAAGGCGGAGCACCGGCGCTCGACAGGCTTGATCCTGAATACCGCAAGGCACTCGTAGCTCTGTGCCGGCCATGACACTCGCTTTCCTCAATCCGAGCCGGAGTTTCGACGAGGCGCGCAACGCGGTTCTCTTTTTCGGTCACGACGGCATGTTCGAGATACGGTTCTTTGTCCAGACCGCAGCACTTGCTGAAGGCCAGCCGCGAGGGACGCGAATGTCGGAAGCGCAATATCTTTCCGCGTTCGACGCAATGCGTGCATCCATTCATGATGTTGCACGCAAGGTGTATTCTAAACAACGCCGCAATTCGAACACCCTGACCGCCATCGATTGCAGGTAGGCGGCACGATGCTGATCCGCTACGGCTACGAGATCACCCTGACCAGCACACAACCGACCGCGTTGGTGTGCCTGCTGTCGGTCCATGACGATCGCGCGGCCGACATCAGGGTTCCAGAGACGACCTTTACGACGCCGGATGTGCCGGTGTCGACCTATCGCGACCTCTTCGGCAACCGGTGCCGGCGGCTTGTCGCGCCGGCTGGCGACCTCATGATCTGGGGCGACGCCACGATCGAGGACGATGGCAAGCTTGACCCCGTGGTGCCCGAGGCCCGGGAAACTCCCGTGCCGGATCTGCCGGACGAGTGCCTCGGCTACCTCATGGGCAGCCGCTATTGCGAGACGGATCGTCTCAGCCAGATCGCGTGGGATACGTTCGGAAAGATTCCGCCCGGTTGGGGCCGGGTGCAGACCATCTGCGACTTCGTGCAAGCCCATATTCGTTTCGACTATATGCAAGCCCGCGCGACACGCACGGCGTTCGACGCCTTCCATGAGCGTGTCGGGGTCTGCCGCGACTTCGCGCATCTGGCGATCACCTTCTGCCGCTGCCTCAACATCCCTGCACGTTATGTGAATGGCCATCTGGGTGACATCGGTGTGCCGGTCGTCGATCCGATGGATTTCAACGCCTGGATCGAGGTTTTCCTCGACGGTGCGTGGCGTACATTCGATCCGCGCAACAACGTTCCAAGAATTGGCCGGATCGTCGTCGCGCGTGGGCGCGACGCCGCCGACGTCCCTCTCATCAATTCATTCGGACCTCATGTCCTGAAATCCTTCCGAGTCTGGACCTACGAGGTGCAGGCGCTTCTATAACCGCAGAACCCGTTCGCCACTGAGACACAAGGAGGGCATTGAAATGAACGAGAGCCTCTCCCAACTCCCGAGGGTGCCTGCGGATCGGCTGACCAAGCCCTTCATGCGTTTCCTTCGCATCGAGGCGATGGCAGGCGCCGTCCTGTTGCTGAGCACCCTCGTGGCACTCACTCTCGCCAACTCATCGTGGTCGGCTTCGTTTCTTGCCCTGTGGGATATCCACGCCGGGGTCAATCTCGGCGGCCTAGAGCTATCGCGGTCACTGAAGCACTGGATCAACGATGGGCTGATGACGCTTTTCTTCTTCGTCATTGCGCTCGAGTTGAAACGTGAACTGGTGCTGGGCGAACTCCGCGATCCTCGGGTGGCAGCATTGCCCGTCGCCGCAGCGATCGGCGGGATGGTCGCGCCGGCCGCCGTGTTCCTGTTGATCGTGAGCGGTGGCCCGGAGCAAGCGGCTGGGGCACCGTGATGTCCACCGACACGGCCTTCGTGATCGGCTGCCTGGCAGTTTTCGGCTCACGCATTCCGGAGAATTTGCGGCTGTTCCTGCTCTCTCTGGCGATTTTCGATGATGTCGGTGCTATTTTGATTGTGGCAATTGGCTACGGCGGCGCCTTGAATTGGGGAGCCCTCGGCGTGGCAGGGTTGGGATTCGTCACCGTTACCGCGATCGCACGCTTGGGCGTGCGCAGCATTCCGGTCTATTTCGCTGTAGGGGGTGCATCTGGCTCGCGCTCGATGCTTCTGGCATCCACGCAACCTTGACCGGTGTCATCCTCGGATTGATGACGCCGGCGCGAAGCTGGGTGAGCGACAGGCGTCTCCATGCGATCCTCGATCGGGTCATTGCCTACCCGCCTGGCGAGCATTGGAACAGCGACGCAGCCGCTCGCGATGATCTCAACAAGGCCGGCATCGCGACGCGCGAGGCACTGTCCCCGATCGAGCGTCTTGAGATTGCTCTCCATCCTTGGGTCGCATTTTGCATCTTGCCTCTTTTTGCCTTGGCTAATGCGGGGGTCCCAATGATCGCCGCAAAGTTCGATCCTACGCTTACGACTGCAATCTTCATGGCCTTCGTTCCAGGCAAGCCTGTTGGCGTGATCCTGTTCAGCTTCCTTGCTGTGAAATCGCGCCTCGGCATTCGTCCGAGCGAGTTGTCGTGGGGTCTGCTGGCAGCACGAGGATTGCTGACCGGCATCGGTTTCACGATGGCGCTCTTCATTGCCGACCTCGCCTTCGATGCTGAGCTTCTGAACTCGGTCAAGCTCGGTGTTCTCGGCGCTTCCGCTATATCGGCAATCCTCGGCCTGTTGATCTTGAACTGGCTGACATCTGCTGCCGCGCGATAGCAGAAAATTGCTCTCGACGGCGAGGTTTGTAACCGTAATGGGATAGCTGCTTGCTGGGTTTGCACATTCGACCCGCTTTCGTAGGGCGTGGATGAAAAGGGATATCACGTCGCATCAGACGTGCGCGGCGGAATGGGAGCGGAAACGCGAACTGTTACCGACCATGGCAACATTCTCCCTGATTGCTGATTGTTGCGCTGATGGTTCGATAGTGCTGCGATGGCAGCTACGGCTTGGTTTCCGACGAGGGGCGCGGTCTGGAACCAAGATGGCCTCGCGTCCGTTTTTTTAGTTCAGCTTATGACAATCAACAGGAGGAAACGAAATGTTTTTGCGCATTGACAAGCTGCAAGTCGAACTTCCCGCGCCCAAGAAGCAAGATCCGAATGCGGCAGCGGCCCTCCAGGAATTGCTGGGCGGGAAATATGGAGAAATGTCCACGCTTGGGAACTACCTGTTCCAGAGCTTCAACTTCCGCAGCAAGAGCAAGCTCCGGCCCTTCTATAGTTTGGTGGCGGCGATCACGGCCGAGGAACTCGGTCATGTCGAACTTGTCAGCAACGGCGTCGCCATGCTGGCCAACGGTCCCGACAAGAAGAATGGGGATGCAGGAGATGGCGGCGACATCTCGAAGGCGCCGTTCGAAGCAATGAAGGACATTCGTCTGTCAGGCGCATTCTTTTCCCATGCGGGTGGCGCGACGCCGGTTAACAGTAATGCCATGACCTGGAATGCCGATATGGTCACCACGACCGGCAACGTGGTGGTGGACCTCCTTCATAACTTCCATCTCGAATGCGGCGCACGCCTTCACAAACTGCGCGTCTACGAGAGCCTGAAGGATCCGACCGGCCGCGAGGTGTGCGGCTATCTTCTGGTGCGGGGCTCAGTCCATGCCCACGCCTATGCGCTGGCGCTCAAGAAGATCACGGGCGTCGAATTGGAGAAGTTCCTGCCAACACCGAACATTCCGCTCGACAAGATTCCGGAGTGCCAAAAATACCTCAAGGAAGGCTCGCATCGACGCCTCTACACATTCAGCCCCGAGGACTACAAGGAGATGGCCGGGATCTGGGGCAATGGCGAGGTGGCCTTGCCGGATGACCCTCCTGGAGACCTAGAAGTCGTCGACGGCATGCCGGATGGCGGCAAGATCCATGATCTCACCGGGACGCCATCGGCCTTCACGCCTGACTATGCGCCCGAGGAGATGTTCGATATCGCGAGTAAGCTCTACAGGAAGTCGCGCTAACCAATGTAGCGCCTTTTGCCGGCGCCGCGTCTTCCAAAGGTGTCGGGGACACGATGCCAGTCGTTGGTAATGGCCAACCTCATTGTCGAAGTTCGGGGGCGCCATGCTGCGGATGCGCCATCTTTAGTGGTCGATCGTGTCGAGCATTATCTCGACAAGACCACCGCCGACAACTTCACATCACTCTAAGGAGTACACCGCTTCTGGTCCTTAACAGCGAATGTACCGGCACGGCCATTGAGGCACATGTGAGAAGCTCGGGGCTTACCCGGCCTTTTTATATTGGCGAGTGAGATTCTATGGCTTGCCTTGCAGGAAGTTGCTGCACAGGCCGCTTTGCGGCGTACGGCCGCGAGTACCGACGTCGACCCTGAAATCGCCGCCATCGGTGCGTTCCGGGACTGCTTCATCTGAAGGCTCAGCCCTCGACGCTACATAACGTTGGCTTCCGGCCGGTTCGCGCTTCCTTCCTGGCACTTGGGTCCAGACAAGCCCGGAAGGTGGTTTGAGTAGTTTCCGAGCCTGCTGTCGTGATCGGTTGGGGGCTATATTCAGGTCTGGATCGAATTTTCAGACGGCTCATGCTGCCTGGTTTCCTGAAGAACGCCGAGCCGGTTCCTGACGAATGCTTCCGCCTCGCAAGCAGCGTCGGGCGCGCCGTCATGGAACTCCGTCGACAATCGAGGCCTGCTTGATGCGACGATTGGGATAGCGAATGCGAATTGCTCAGATAGCGCCTCTTGCCGAAGCAGTGCCGCCCGCGCTCTATGGAGGAACGGAGCGGGTGGTGTCCTGGCTGACGGAAGAGCTGGTCGCTCAAGGGCACGACGTCACCCTCTTCGCGGCGGGCGGATCGAAGACTGCCGCCAAGCTCGTGGTGGGCTGCGACAAAGGCCTGCGCCTTCAAGGCGTCGCGGATCACACGGCGAGCAATCTGGTGATGCTGGAACATGCCAGACGCATGGCGGAGCAGTTCGATATCATCCACTGCCACATCGATATCCTGCAATATCCCGTGTTCAGGGATCTGAGTCACAAGCTTGTATCGACCTTGCATGGTCGCCTCGATCTTCCGCATCTGTGGCCGGTTTACGAGGCCTATCGTCATATGCCGCTGGTCTCGATCTCGAACCGGCAGCGCGAGCCGATGCCGGCGGATGTCAACTGGGCGGCGACGGTGTATCACGGGCTGCCGGCCACGGTTTGCCCGTTCGATGCCAAGGGCGGTGACTATCTGGCCTTTCTCGGGAGGATATCACGCGAAAAGCGTCCCGATCGCGCCATCGAAATTGCGATCAGGGCCGGCGTCCGGCTGAAGATCGCCGCCAAGGTCGACGAGGTGGATCGCGGCTATTTCGACGAGGTGATCAGGCCCATGCTGGATCATCCCCTGATCGAGTTCATCGGCGAGATCGACGAAACTCAGAAGAGCGCCTTCCTCGGCGGAGCTCTTGCGCTTCTCTTTCCCATCGATTGGATCGAGCCCTTCGGGCTCGTCATGATCGAGGCCATGTCGGCGGGCACACCCGTCATCGCCTGGCGCAACGGCTCGGTGCCGGAAATCGTCGAGGAGGGACTCAGCGGCCTCATCGTCGATTCGATCGACATGGCGGTCGAAGCGATCGGCCGTGCCGCGGGGCTTGATCGATCAATCGTCCGGCGGTCCTTCGAACGCCGTTTTACGGCGAGCCGGATGGCCGGGAACTACGTCGCGGTCTATGAGGATCTCATCGGTAAAATGCGATTGAGGTCCGAGCGAGTGGCGGCCGCATAGGGCGCCGTCTCTCTGCGATTTGTGTCGCGGCATGCGCCGTGCGACCCCGCCGTCCCCTAGAGCATGATTCCGAAAAGCTGGAACCGGCTTTCGGAAAAGATCATGCTTAAACAAGAATGTGACAGGTTGACGTGATTCGACCTGAACATACGCTCTAATGCGAGAACACATGACAACGCAAGAGATCGATGTTTTCAACGAAATCGGCACCGCGATCGAAGTCGTATCGGACTTTTATATCGAGCCGCAGACCTCGCTGATCGAACGCCCGCTGCGCACGCTCAAGCACGGCGATATCTTCGCCGTGCTGGACAGCTATGGCGATATCGGCGTCGGCTGCGACGGCCCCGAAGGGGTATTCCTGCGCGACACGCGATACCTCTCCGGCTTCGATCTCAGGTTCGAGGGGGAGCGTCCGCTTTTGCTTGGCTCCGTCGTCGAGGACGACAACGCCTCGCTGTCCGCCAATTCGAGCAACCCCGACATCCATCTCGGCGGCAACCTGACGATACCGCGTGATGTCATCGCCATGGAGCGCACCAAGCTGCTTTTCGAGGCGGGGTGCTATGAGCGCATCGGTTTCGTCAACTATGATGACAAGCAGCGAGCCTTCAGGGTCTCGATCCGCTTTGCAGCAGACTTCCACGACCTTTTCGAAGTCCGTGGGGCACGCCGCAAGGCGAGAGGCCAATTGTCCGCGCGGCTCCTAAGCTCCAAACGCGTCGAATTTCGATATGACGGCCTGGACGCCATCCGCCGCTACACGGTGATGAGTTTCGATCCTGTGCCGCAAAGGCTTGAAACCGGTCTAGCGGAATTCGACATCGTGCTCGAGCCGCGCGCGAGATGCTCAATTTTCGTGAGTGCGGTTTGCGGCGAGGGTCGGGTACCCGAGCCCATGCATTTCCTGGCGGCTTATCGCGGCGCGAGGCGGGATCTAGCAAAGCTCACGCGGGGCATTGCCACAATCGAAAGTAGCAACGTTCTC
>Ga0182748_1001592_pt1 | contig 21811 bp, 20 predicted proteins | sample eDN3rd37CKraftOP_FD_128877 | JGI IMG/M metagenome (GOLD analysis project Ga0182748, IMG submission 128877) | Enriched Organic Plus compost microbial communities from Emeryville, California, USA - eDNA 3rd pass 37_C Kraft OP (version 2) (version 2) ...
CGAGCGCGCGTCGAGCGGACGGACGGCTCCCTACGCGACAGGCCGCGGCGGCGCGGTCGAGCGACGGCGCACGAGCTCCGTCGGGTACGTGAGGCTCTCCGGCACCGGGGCGCCGTTGATCATGTCGAGGAGCAGCAGCGCGGCGTCGAAGCCCTGCTGGAAGGCGTCCTGGGCGATCGTCGTCAGGCCCACGAGCTCACCGAGGTCGTGCCCGTCGACCCCGACGACGGAGAGGTCCTCGGGCACGCGCAGGCCCCGGTCGCGCGCGGCGAGGATCGCCCCCATCGCCATCTCGTCCGAGGCGGCGAAGACCGCCGTCACGTCCGGGCGCCGCCGCAGGAGGTCCGTGGTGGACTCCCGCCCGCCCGCGACGTCGAAGTCGCCGTTCACCTCGAGCCCCGGGTCCCGCGCCAGGCCCGCGCCCTCGAGCGCCTCGGCGTACCCCTGCGACCGCTCGACGGGCGGCGACCACGACGAGACGAGGTCGGGCACGCCCGTCACGTGGCCGATCACCCGGTGCCCGAGGTCGAGCAGGTGCTGCGTCGCCGCCCGGCCCGTCGCGACGTCGTCGAGCCGGACCGTCACCTGGTCGGCCGGGCCGGAGCCGACGAACGCGAGCGGGCGGCCGAGCCCGACGAGCGAGCGCACCTCGTCGTCGTCGAGCGGGAGGCCCACGACGAGCGTGCCGTCCACCCGGTGCCGCAGCACGCTCGGGTCCACGCGGCGCCGCGCCGCCGTGCGCCGCACGTCGAACGTGTAGAGCAGCACGTCGTAGCCGAGGTCGCGCAGGGCGCGCTCCGCGCCCTCGATGACGTTGGCGAAGAACCACCGGTTGACCCACGGCGTCAGCAGGCCGATCGTGCGCGTGCGGCCCGTGGCCAGCGACGACGCCGACGGCGTGGGGACGTAGCCCAGCCGGGCCGCCTCCGCGAGCACCCGAAGGCGCGTCGGCTCGGAGACGTTCGGCAGGCCGCGCAGGGCGCGCGACACGGTCGCCGTGGACACCCCGGCGGCCTGGGCGACGTCGTCGATACCTGCCACGACGGGTGATGCTGCCACGCCGACCGGTGCGTGGCGAGGCACCGTGCCACATCGTGAGCAGATCGATGCAAGCGCTTGCCCCCTCCGGAGGCCGACGGCACCCCGCGCCCCGGCGGCGGGCCGGGCGGATATCGTGGTCGAGCCTGCGCGCCGCACGACCCGTGCCGCCGGGCGACACCACCACGAGCCGGAAGGACCACGATGATCGAGCTGAGGACCCCGCGGGAGATCGAGCAGATGCGGCCCGCAGGACGGTTCGTCGCCGACGTCCTCACGACCGTGCGTGCCGCGGCGAAGGTCGGCACGAACCTGCTCGAGCTCGACGAGATCGCGCACGCGATGATCCGCGAGCGCGGCGCGGAGTCCTGCTACATCGACTACCACCCGTCGTTCGGCGCGAGCCCGTTCGGCAAGGTCATCTGCACGTCGGTCAACGACGCCGTCCTGCACGGCCTCCCCCACGACTACGCGCTGCGCGACGGCGACCTGCTGAGCATCGACTTCGCGGCGTCCGTCGACGGCTGGGTCTCCGACTCGGCGCTGTCGTTCGTCGTCGGGACGCCGCGCGCCGGTGCGCTCGGCGAGGCGGACGCGAAGCTCATCGAGACGACGGAGCGAGCGCTCGAGGCCGGCATCGCCGCGGCGCAGCCCGGCAAGAAGGTGGGCGACATCTCCGCCGCGATCGCCGACGTCGCGCACGCCGCGGGCTACTCGGTGAACACGGACTTCGGCGGGCACGGCGTCGGGCGCACGATGCACGGCGAGCCGCACGTGCCCAACGACGGCCGCCGCAAGCGCGGGTTCCCGCTCAAGCCGGGCCTCGTCATCGCGATCGAGCCGTGGTTCCTCGAGACGACGGACGAGATCTTCACCGACCCGGACGGCTGGACGCTGCGCTCCGCCGACGGCTCGCGCGGCGCGCACAGCGAGCACACCGTCGCGATCACCGAGGACGGCCCGGTCGTCCTCACCGCGCGGGAGCCGCGAGACTGACTGCGGCCGGCGCGTCGGCGCCGGCCCCCTCGCACGTCGACGACGGCCCTCTGTCAAGGATGCTTTACCACCAGGAGGTCCAGTGTCGCACCCGTCCGCCTCGTCACCCGTCGACGTGCCCCCCGCCGGCACGTCCGCACCCGCGGACCGCTCCGCCCCCTGGTGGGCATGGGCGGGTGCCACGCTCGTCGCGCTCACCGTGGCCGCGTCGGTCGGCGTCCTCGCCGGCCTGGTCCGGCGCGACGACTTCTGGCTCGTCGCCGTCGTGCTCGCCGTGTGCGTCCTGCCGCCCGCCGCCCTGCTGGGCTGGTTCCTCGTCGTCCGGCCCCGGACGGGAGCGCCCGAGCCGCACGCCGGGGACAACGTCGAGCACCGGTGGACCCAGCGCGCTGCGAGCGGCGCGTTCTGGGACGTGCTGGCCGTCGCCGGCCTCGCGCTCGCGGCGTCGAGCGTCACGGGGCTGGAGCTCGGCGGCGCCTTCGCGCTCGTTGCCGTCCTGCTGCTCGCGCTGACGGACTTCTTCGTCCGGCACGCGGTCGTCGCCCGGCGCGAGTCGTAGGTCAGGGCGTGGACAACGACCTGGCGGCCCGGCGCGCCGCCCTCGGCTGGTCCCAGGCCGAGCTCGCCGCGCGGCTCGGCGTCTCCCGCCAGACGGTGATCTCCATCGAGCGCGGCCGGTACGACCCGTCGCTCCCGCTCGCCTTCCGGATCGCCGAGGTGTTCGGCTGCCGCATCGAGGACGTCTTCCGCCCCTGACCGTCAGCCCGCGGGCAGGAGGCCGCGCAGGACGTCGGCCGCGCCGTCGTCGTCGATCGTGCCGGTGACCTCGTCGGCGGCCTCCTGCACGGCGGCGTCGGCGTGGCCCATCGCCACGCCGCGGGCCGCCCACTGCAGCATCTCGACGTCGTTGTGGCCGTCCCCGACGGCGACGGTCCGGTGGGGCTGGACGTGCAGCGCGCGCCGGACGAGCTCCAGGCCCGTCGCCTTGGTCACGCCGAGCGGCGCGAGGTCCATCCACGCGGTCCAGCCGACGGCGTACGTGACGTCGTCGAGGCCGAGGTGCTCGACGAGCTCGTGGAACTCCTCGCTCGTCGAACCCGGTGAGCGGACGATCACGCGCGTGACCTCGCCCGACCACAGCTCGTCGAACTCGACGACGCGGTGCACGCCGTCGAGCTCGCCGTCGGGGAAGAGCTCGTTCATGCGGAACCCGACGCCCACGTCCTCGACGGCGTACCGCGCGTCGGGCAGGTGCTCGCGCAGGAGCCGCAGGGCCGGGCCCGGGTCGAACGTCACGACGTCCTCGAGCGCGTACCCGTCCGGCTCCTCCGGGTCGAGCCGCGCGGTCACCGCGCCGTTCGACGCGACGACCCAGCCGCGGTCGATCCCCAGGATCTCCGCGACGGGCGTCATCGCGATGAGCGAGCGCCCGGACGCGAGCACCACGTGGTGACCCGCCGCGCGCAGGCCGGCGACGGCGTCGCGCACGTCCTCCGACAGCTCCTGGTCGTACGACATGAGGGTGCCGTCGATGTCGAGCGCGACGAGCATCGGCCCGGGCGCGTCGTCCGGGACGAGGGGACCCGTCACGCCACCACCGGCTCGAGCACCTCGAGGCCCCCGAGGTACGGACGCAGGCCCTCCGGCACGCGGACCGAGCCGTCGGCCTGCTGGTGGTTCTCGAGGATCGCGACGATCCAGCGCGTCGTGCCGAGCGTGCCGTTGAGCGTCGCGACGGTGCGCGTCTCGTTCTTGCCGTCGACCTCGACGCGCTCGCGCACGTTGAGGCGGCGCGCCTGGAACGTCGTGCAGTTCGACGTCGACGTGAGCTCGAGGTAGCGCTGCTGCGTGGGCAGCCACGCCTCGCAGTCGAACTTGCGCGCGGCGCTCGACCCGAGGTCGCCCGCGGCGGTGTCGATGACGCGGTACGGCAGGTCGACGAGACGCAGCATCTGCTCCTCCCAGCCGAGCAGGCGCTGGTGCTCCGCCTCGGCGTCCGCAGGGTCGCAGTAGGAGAACATCTCGACCTTGTGGAACTGGTGCACGCGGATGATGCCGCGCACGTCCTTGCCGTGCGAGCCGGCCTCGCGGCGGTAGCACGCGCTCCAGCCGGCGTAGCGCAGCGGCCCGGCCGACAGGTCGACGATCTCGTTCGCGTGGTAGCCCGCGAGCGCCACCTCGCTCGTCCCGACGAGGTAGAGGTCGTCCTTCTCGAGGCGGTAGATCTCGTCCGCGTGGGCGCCGAGGAACCCGGTGCCCTGCATGACCTCGGGCCGCACGAGCGTCGGCGTGATGACCGGCGTGAACCCGGCCGCGACCGCCGTGTCCATCGCGGCGTTGAGCAGCGCGAGCTCGAGGCGCGCGCCCACGCCCGTGAGGTAGTAGAACCGGGCGCCCGACACCTTGGCGCCACGCTCGGTGTCGATCGCGCGCAGCCCCTCGCCGAGGTCGAGGTGGTCGCGGGGCGTGAAGCCCTCCGCGGCGAAGTCGCGGATCGTCCCCTCCTCGCGCAGCACGACGTAGTCGTCCTCGCCGCCGGCGGGCGCGCCCGCGACGACGTTCGAGATGCGGTACAGCAGCCCGCGCAGCTCCTCCGCCGCGGCGTCGGCGTCGGCCTGGCGCGCCTTGACGTCGGCCGCGAGCTGCTTGGTGCGCGCGAGCAGCTCCTGCTTCTCCTCCCCCTGCGCCTGGGCGACCTGCTTGCCGAGGGACTTCTGCTCGGCGCGCAGGCTCTCGAACTCGCTCAGCGCGGCGCGGTGGCGGGCGTCGGCGTCGAGGGCGGCGTCCACCAGCGCGGGGTCGTCACCACGGGTGACCTGGCTGGCACGGACGATGTCGGGGTTGTCGCGCAGGAGGCGGAGGTCGATCACGCCAGCAGCCTAACGAACTGCGCGCTCCGAGGCCGCAGCCCTTTCCCGCCCCGGCCCCGCTACGGTGTCGCCATGTCCTGGACGCTCTGGCTCGCGATCGCGGCGCTCGCCGTCGCGGTCGTGGCACTCGTGGTCGCGCTGGGCCTGCGCGCGCAGCAGACCCGGCAGCGCCGTGCGCACGGCGACGCGCCGCCCGCCGGGGAGGCCCCGGTCGAGGACGACCCCCGCGAGCTCGTCGCGTTCGTCGCCAACCCGTCGAAGCCCGACGTCGCGGGACTGGAGACGGTCGTCCGTGCCGCGTTCGCGGACGCGGCCCTGCCAGACCCGCTGTGGTTCGAGACGACGGTGGAGGACCCGGGCGTCGGGCAGACGCGCGCGGCGCTCGCGCAGGGCGCGGACGTCGTCGTCGCCGTGGGCGGGGACGGCACGGTCCGTGCGGTCGCCGAGGGCATGGTGGGCAGCGGCCGCACCATGGGCCTCGTGCCCGTGGGCACGGGCAACCTCCTCGCGCGCAACCTCGACCTCCCGGTGGGCGACGCGCGCGCCGCGCTCGCCGTCGTGATCGCCGGGACGGACCGCCCCGTCGACGTGGGCTGGGCCACGGTCCTGCGCTGGGCCGAGGATCCCGACGGTGCCGAGGGGGCGGAGCCCGGGTCCACCAGGGACGTGCGCAAGGAGCACATCTTCCTCGTGATCGCGGGCCTGGGGTTCGACGCCGCGATGGTCGCCGACACGGACGACGACCTCAAGGCGAAGGTGGGCTGGGTCGCCTACTTCGTCGCGGGCATCCGGCACCTGCACGGGCGCCGCATGCGCGCGCAGCTCCAGCTCGACGACACGCCGCCCGTCGACGCGCGCCTGCGCTCGCTCCTCATCGGCAACTGCGGGCGGCTCCCCGGTGGCCTCACCCTCCTGCCCGACGCCGTCATCGACGACGGGATCCTGGACATCGCGGCGATCGACACGCGCGGCGGGGTCGTGGGCTGGGCGCAGCTCTTCGGGGAGGTCGTCATGCAGGGCCTCGGCGTGCGCAACGACCTCCCCGCCAAGATCGGGCGCATCGACCACGCGCGCGCCCGCCGCGTGCGCGTGCGGGTCGAGGGCGGCGAGCAGGCGCAGGTCGACGGCGACGTGCTGGGCCTCGCGGTCGAGATCGAGGCGCGCGTCGACCCCGGTGCCCTGGTGGTGCGCACGGCCTGACGCTCTGCGACGGGGGACGACGCACACCCGGTCCGCGCCGCGCGGTCGGTCCACGCGGTCAGTCCCCGCAGGCGGTCTCCGCGTCGATCGCCGACCGCATGACCGCCGCCGGGGGGACGACCTGCTCCCCGCCGACGCGGGTGAGGGCGGCGAGCCCGACACCGACCATGAGCAGGCGCCCCGCCGCCTCCCGGCGTCGCGCGTCACCCCGGTCGCCGAGGGCGTCCGCCAGGACGTCGGTCAGGAGCCCGAGCGTCTCCACGTAGGCCCGCGCGACGACGGGCCGCAGCTGCGCGTGCGCCCCGGCCTCCGCCCACCGGGCGAGCGCCTGCCCGTCACCCGCGGGCCCGAGCAGGTCCTCGAAGAAGAGCTCGAGCGCGGCGCGGGCGGTGCGACCACGGGCCGCGTCCTCGAACCGGACGATCTCGACGTCCGCGTACCGCCGCCACGCCTCGGCGACGAGCTCGTCCGTCGACGCGAAGTGGTGGTGGATCTGCCCAGGGGACCCGCCGAGCTCGTCGGCGACGACGCGCGCGGTGACGGCCCCGAGACCGTCGCGGCGCACGACGGCCGCGGCTGCGGCGACGATGGAGTCCCGACGCTCCGCGCGCGGCAGGTAGGCCATCAACGACTCCTCGTCCGCGCCGGGGGGCGCCGTCGGTCAGGGTGTGCAGGAACGCGACGGTACGCGCCCGCAGGCCCTCCCGACGAGCTCGCACGACCTCGTCGGGCGGGGGGTCGATCGGACCGCCCGACCGGACGGTCCGGACGTTGCGGTGGCAGTCGAGGTCGGTGCACAGCAGGAGGCCCACGCTGCTGAGCCGCTTCCTCGGGTCCCGCGACGGCCGGTGCGCCGCGAAGAGCGCGACCTCGTTGAACCGCCGCGAGAACCGGCACAGCGCGCACATCACGGCGCGCGACCCGACCTCGGCGTGGCTCGGGCTCTGGCGCAGGAGCGCCCCGACCGCGCGCCCGTCGACGTCCGCGACGAGGAACGCGCGCGAGGGCGCGCGCGGGTCGCGCCACCCGAGGTAGTCGAGCTCCTCCCAGCGCAGGTCGTCGAAGTGGCCGGGCAGGCGGACCTTCCCCTCCGCCGGGTCGACGTTGACGATCGCGGCCCGCGCCTCGGCGCGGGTCAGCGCGCGCACGGTCGGTCCTGGAAGTTGTACATGGATACAAGTTGTACACGGTGCCAAGTTGGTGCGTCCAGCAGATTGCGCGCAGCCGGCGTGGAGGCCGCGTGAGCGTCGCGCGCGGACCTGCGACGACGCTGCCGCCACGGTCGGGGGCGGTGTGACGCACCCCCGTAGGCTGGTCCGGTGACGTTCCCGGCCGCCGCGCTCCCCCCTGCCCGCACCCAGCCCGCCCGCCGGGACCGGGGCCTCGGGCCGCGGACGACAGCGCTCGCCACGGCCGTCGCCCTGCTGCTGACGCTCCTCGCCACGGCCGGCCCGGCGGCGGCGACCGCCGCGGCCGGTTCGGCGGCGGCGGCGACCACCGAGGACACCGTCGCCGCCGGCCCGCTCGCCGCCGATCCCGCGCACGACCCGCGGCCCGTCGTGCTGGTCGCGGTGGCCGGCCTGTACTGGAGCGACGTCTCCCCCACCGCGACGCCCACGCTGTGGTCGATGATCCGCACGGGGTCCGTCGCCTCCCTCAACCTCGGGCGCACGGCGTGCACGACCGACGCGTGGCTCACGCTCTCGGCGGGGCGCATGGTGTCGGCGCAGGCGGACGAGCCGCCCGCGGAGCCGCTCCCCGCCGACGCCGAGGAGCCCGCGAGCGGCTGCCTCCCCCTGCCCGTGCCCGACGTCACGCCGACGGGGGCGACCACGCCCGACGCGCGCCCCGCCGACGTCCCCGGCTGGGCCGTGCTCACGGCACCGGCCGCGGAGGAGACGCCCGCGCAGGCGGCGCGGCACGACCCCGGGACGGCCGCGGCCCGGCTCGCCGAGACAGGGGTCTGCACGACCGCCGTCGGGCCGGGTGCCGCCGTGATGCTCGCGGACGCCGTCGGTCGCGTCGAGCGGTACGCGCCCTCGCTCGCCGCGCTCCCCGACGACGGCCTCGACGCGTGCGACGTGACGGTCGTCGACCAGGGCGAGATCGTCGACTCGGCCACCGGCCGCGGCGAGAGCCTCGACGAGCTCGACGAGGCGCTCGCCCGGGTCATGGACGAGGCCGACCGGGGCACGCGCGTCCTGGTGGCCGGCGTGTCGGCAGGACCGGTCGGCGAGACGGGGCTCCAGGTCGTCGTCGACTGGCGCAAGGGGCAGCCGACGAGCCGCTGGCTCCACTCGCCCAGCACGCAGAAGGACGGCATCGTCCAGCTCACCGACCTGACGGCGACCGTCGTGGAGTCGGCAGGCGGCAGCACGGAAGGGCTCGAGGGCGCCGCCCTGGAGCAGGGCGAGGTGCGGCGCATGGACGTCGCCCGGACGGTCGAGAACCGGCAGTACCTGAACGTCCTCACCAGCACCATCCCCACCCTCTACCCCGTGCTCGTCGGGCTCCTCGTCGGCACCCTGGTCCTCGCGCTCGGCGGCGCCCTGTGGGCGCGTCGCGCCGCCGTCCGCCGCGGGCGCGAGCCCGGCCCGGGGCCGCGCGGCCTGCGCGTGCTCTCCGCCGTGCTCATGGTGGTCGCGGCGGCGCCGGTCGCGGCGTCGCTCGCGAGCCTGTCGCGCTGGTGGGTGTGGAGCGCGCCCGCGCCGGCCCTCACGCTCGCGCTCGCGGTGAGCGCGGTCGTCGTCGCCCTCGTCGCGTGGGTCGTCTCGCGCCTCCTGCCGCGACGCCCGTGGGCACTGCCGTCGGCGCTCGCCGGGGTCACGTGGCTCGTGCTCACCGTCGACGGCGCGACCGGCACGACGCTCCAGCAGGCGTCCCTGCTCGGGACGTCGGCCGTCGTGGGCTTCACGCGCTTCTACGGCTTCAACAACGTCACCTTCGCCGTGTACGCCGTCGCCGGCCTCGTCCTCGCGGGCGGCCTCGCGTCGGCCGCGACCGCCCGCGGACGACGCCGCCTCGCGGCCTGGACCGTCGTCGCCGTCGGGGCGGTCACGGTCGTCATCGACGGCTGGCCCGCGTTCGGCGCCGACTTCGGCGGGATCCTCGCGCTCGTCCCCGCGTTCGCCGTCCTCGCGCTGCTCGTGGGCCGGGTGCGCATCACGTGGCTGCGCGCGCTCGTCGTCGCGCTCGCGACGGTGCTCGTGGTCGTGGTCGTCGCGGTCGTGGACTGGCTGCTGCCGGGCGGGAGGTCACACCTCGGCGGGTTCGTCCAGACCGTCGTGGACGGGGCCGCGCTCGACGTGATCGGCCGCAAGGCGCTCGGCGCGTGGGCCACCCTCGCGAACCCGCTGGGCGCGGTCGCGGCGGTCCTCGTGGTGCTGCTCGCCGTCGCCGTGCTGCGCCCCGAGCGGTTCCGCCTGCCGGAGGTCGCGCGGGCCTACGAGACCTGGCCGCTGCTGCGCCCGCTGGTCGTGGCGCTCGTCGTCGTCGCGGGCGTCGGCTCCGTCCTCAACGACTCGGGCGTCATCATCGCGGTCATGGTCGTGGTCGTCGCGACCGCGATGATCGTCCCCGGCTTCCTCGCGCGCCCCGCGCCCCCGCAGAGCGTGCGGGCCGTGCCCGAGCCGGGGATCCGGCGCATGCCGACCATGCTCGCGACCGTGGGGGGTGGGCTCCTGCTCGTCCTCCTGCTCGCCTCGACGGTGCTCGCCTCGTCGGGGCTCCGGCCGGCGGCCAGCGCCGCCCCGGCGGGCGGCGAGGCCTCGGTGACCCGCTCGGACGCGATCGCGACGGACCGGCCGATCGTCGTCGTCGGCACCACGGGCGTCACGTGGGGCGACGTCACGTCGTCGGCCACCCCCACCCTCCACGCCTTGCTCACCGACGGCGCGGGCGCGGGCGGCGTCTCCCAGCCCACGGGGGCGGCGAGCCGCTGCACCGTCGGCGGCTGGCTCGCGCTCTCCGCCGGGCAGCTCGCCGAGGTCGCGACCGAGCGCGCAGCCGACGGCGCATGGGCGTGCCCGACGCCGCAGCCCGCCCCCGACGGCGCGGACGGGGCGCAGGTCGAGGGGTGGGACGACCTGGTCGCCCTCCAGCGCGGCTCGGGCTACCAGGCGCGCCTCGGCGTCCTCGGCGACGCGCTCGCCGCAGCCGGCGCCGACGGAGCGGTGTGCGCGACGGCGGTGGGCCCGGGCGCGGCGGTCGCCCTCGCGGACTCCACGGGCCAGGTCGCCCGCTACCGCGACCTCGCGGACGCGACGGCACCCGGCTCCGACGCGTTCGCGTGCCCCGTGACCGTCGTCGACGCGGGCGACGCGACCCCGCCGGTCGTCGACCCCGACCTCCCGGCGGACGAGCGCGCCACGCTGCGCAGCACCCTGCGCGCCGACCGCCTCACCGCGGTCGACGCGACCGTCGGCGCCGTGCTCGACGCGGCCCCGAGCGGCACGACCGTGCTCGTCGTGGACGTCGCCGGCACGCCCGGCACCCGACCCGCGCTCGGCACGACGCTCGTGCGCCCGTCGTCCGACGGCCCCGACCAGTCCCGCTACCTGACGAGCGCCGCCACCCGGACCGACGGCGTCGCGCGCGTGCTCGACGTCCCGGCGACGGTGCTCGATGCCGCGGGCGCCGCGACGCCGGCACGGATCCAGGACACACCGGTGGCATGGGGCTCGCCGCGCCCGGCCGACGCGACGTCGACCGCCGACGCCCTCGCCGACCTCACGACGCGCGACCACGTGCGCCGCGCCGTCTACACCGCGTTCGTCGACGTGCCGCTCTACGCGGGGCTCGTGATCGCCGGGCTGTGCCTCCTGCTCGCGCCGCGCGCCGCGCGCGCGACGGGCGACCGCGCGCGTGCCCGGTGGGCCCGGGCGGCGCACTGGGCCCGCGGGTCCGCGCTCGTCGTCGCCGCGGTGCCCACCGCCGCCTTCCTCGTGTCGCTCACGGGCTGGTGGCGGTTCGGGAACCAGACGCTCGCGATCGTCGTGTCCACGGTCCTCGCGACGGCAGCCGTCGCCGGCCTGGGCGCCCTCGCCCCACGCCGTCCGGTCTGGCTCGGCCCCGGCATCGTCGCAGGGCTCACGTTCGCCGTGCTCACGCTCGACGCGCTCGTCGGCACCCCGCTCAACCGGGCGAGCCCGCTCGGTTCGGCGCCCACGTTCGGCGCCCGGTTCTACGGGTTCGGGAACCCGACGTTCTCCGTGTACGCGGTCGCGGCGCTCGTCGTCGCCGCGGCGCTCGCGCAGTGGCTCGTCGCGCGCGGCCACCGGTACGCCGCCGCCGCGACGGTGGGCGTCATCGGTCTCGTGACGATGGTCGTGGACGTGTGGCCGACGCTCGGCGCCGACCTCGGCGGCGGTCTCGTCGTCGTGCCGGCGTTCGCCGTGCTGGGCCTCGCCGCCTCGGGCGCGCGCGTCACGTGGCGGCGCTTCCTGCTCGTCGCGGCGGCGGGCGTCGCGCTCGTCGCCGCCGTCGGCGTGCTCGACTGGCTGCGCCCGGCCGACGAGCGTTCGCACCTGGGCCGGTTCGTCGGGCAGGTGGTCGACGGGTCGGCGTGGGAGACGCTGCTCCGCAAGGCGGGCTACGCGGCGCGGTCCGTGCTGGGCGGGGTGCCGGTGTGGCTGACGATCGCCGTGCTCGTCGCGGCCGCGCTGCTGCTCTTCTGGCCCCGGCGCTTCACGCCGCAGTGGTTCGCGCGCACGGAGGCCGCGTGGCCGCTCGTGCGACCGACCCTGCTGGCGCTGTGGATCGTGGCCGTCGCGGGCTCGCTCGTCAACGACTTCGGCGTGCGGATCGCGCTCATCGCGCTCATCCCGGCCGTCCCGCTGCTCACCGTCGCCGCGCTCCACGCGGCCGACGACGGCGGCGGCACGGGCGAGAGCGCGGACGACGACCCGGACGACCGCTCCGGCGCGGAGGGCCCCGCGGCGCGGGTCGGGAGCACCACGTCCTGACGCAGGTCAGTCCCGCACGTCGGTCGCGACGTCGTGCAGGACGAAGGTCGCGAACCCCAGCTCGCGTCGGGCACCGTCCAGCCAGGCGTCACGATTCCCGCGCGCGGCGGCGAGCGCCTGGGCACGGTCCTCGGCCGTCGGGGCCTCCCGGACCGCCCAGTCGACGAGCGACCCAGCCCAGCTGAGCTGGTAGTCGTCCCACTCGGCCAGGGTGCTGACGTGCCCGAACGACGGCTCGAAGCCGTGCGCACGGACGGCCCGCACGAAGCCGGCGAGATCGGGATAGGCGTCGGCGGGGACGTCGAGCGCCGCGAGCGCCGAGTCCGACGGGGTGCCCTCCCAGATGCTGTCACCGACGAGCGCCTGGCCGCCGGGGCGCAGTCGCTGCCGGACGGCGCCCAGCGTGGCGTCCAGTCCCCCGAAGGCGTGGCTCGCGCCGACGCACAGCACGACGTCGAACGCCCCGTCGTCCCAGGTGGCGGCGTCCGCCTCGATCCACCGCACCCGGTCGCTCAGCCCTCGCTCGTCGGTGCGCCGTGCCGCCGAGGCCGGGAGCATGTGGTCGATCCCGACGCCGGTGGTCCCGGGGTGGGCGAGCAGCAGCTCCTGCAGCCACTCGCCCTCGCCGCACCCGAGGTCGACGGCGCGGGCGCCGTCGGCCGGGCTCAGCCAGCCGACCAGCTCCCGCAGCCGCTCGGGCGCCACGGGCGCCCCGATCGGATGGCGCAGGTGGGCGATGTCGAAGATCTCGGACCGTTCCATCCCGCGACGCTACAGGCCGCCCACGCCGCGCCGGTGCCGCCCTCCGGGCCGCACCACCGGGTGGCTCACGCGCGGAGCGCGCCCTCGGTGAGCACGAGCCCGCTGCCGCTCGCCACGAGGTCGGCCATCGCGACGCTCCGGACCGCAGGGTCCTCGTACGTGTTCCAGTAGTAGGTCTGCGTGCGGGCGGAGAACAGGCCCGTGTAGACGGTCTTCTCGAACTCGCCGGACCCCATCGCCGCGCAGCCGTCGACCATCGCGACCTGCTGCAGCGTGTGGAAGGCGCGGCTCACGTTCTCCTCCTCGGTGCCCTTCGTCGGGTAGTGGGAGTTCACGTAGGCCGCGCGGACGAAGCGGGACGGCGAGTAGTAGTCGCCGGGGACGCCGCGCATGTGCGAGCCCGAGCCGAACGGGGCGAGGTGGGCCCGGCCCACGAGGGTGTCCTCGGGGAAGTCCGGCGAGACGTTGAGGTAGTTGCGCAGGTTCTCGTGGTGCCAATCGAACCCGGGCTGGTTCGTGAGGACGTCGACGTCGTCGTCGAACACCTGCATGCCCGCGCTGGTGTACTCCACCACGATCGCGCGGCGCGCGTCGCCGATGATCCAGTGGAGCAGCGAGCTCGGGTACCTGTCGTTGATCGGACGGTCCACGATCGCGACGTCGCGCAGCGCGGCCTCGACCTCGTCGACCGTCGCGAACTGCGCGCACACCCACAGCGGGAGCTCGAACGCGGCCACGTTGACCGCGCCGTCGACCGGGCCGGAGGCGTACTCCGCGTACCCGGGGAAGTTGAGGCCCGCGACGGCGAGACCCGCGTCGTTGCCGCAGTCGAAGTACAGCGGGGTGTCGTCCTCGACGATCCCCATGCCGAGGACCGCGTGCTCGATCCCGCGCACCGCGCCGAACGGCGACCGGGGCGTGTAGCCCGTCGGGGTCAGCAGCACCTGCTGCCCGTAGCCCGTCGTCCAGTCGAGGTTGCGGGCGAGATAGAGGTTGCCGTCGTCGTCCGTGAACCTGATCCCTGTGCACATGGCGCTGCCCCCGTCGTCGTCGGTCCGGCTCGCGCGGCGAGCCGCCCGGGCACGCCGTCGTGCCCGCCCTCCCATGGTGCGTCCGTGCGGGCTCCGGGGCCACTGCCGGCGCCGGCCGGTCAGGGCTGGAGGTACACCGAGACGTGGGCCTCGATCGCGCGCTCCGCACGGCCGGGGTCGCCCGAGCGGAGCGCGTCGAGCAGCTCACGGTGCTGCTCGACGACGGCGTGCGGGTCCTCGTGGTGCGGCGCGTCGCGGACGAAGTACGCGCGGACGCGCGGCTGGATGAGCCGCCAGATCTGCAGCGACTGCGTGTGGCTCGCGGCGGCGATCACCGCCTCGTGGAACTCGAGGTCCAGGTCGGCGAGGCGACGGGCGTCGAGCGGGTCCGCCGCGCGCTCCATCGCCGCCACCGTGCGGTCGAGCGCGTCCAGGAGCGCGGGGTCCTGCGCGCGCGCCGCCGCGCGGAACGCGACCTTCTCGATGACGGTCCGCACCGGGACGAGGATCTCGGCGATCTCCTCCTGGGAGACGTCCACCACGACGGCGCCGCGGTAAGGGTGGGAGACGACGAGCCCTTCCTGCTCGAGCACCATGATCGCCTCCCGCACCGGGCCGCGGCTGATGCCGTAGGAGGCGGAGAGGTCACGCTCGACGAGGCGGTCGCCGGCGGCGAGGTCGCCGGAGGCGATGCGTTCGCGCAGGTGGCGCAGGACCCAGTCGCGCCGGGACTCGGGCGGCGATGCGGGCAGGACGGGCACGACGGCGACCCTCTCACTCGGAATGGCCCCACCCTAATAGATGGCCGATGGTTGACCATCTACCATCGGCCCACCTAGAGTCACGGTCCACGGCACCGACGAGAGGACACCCATGAGGATCACCGCCATCACCGCCGCCGGCCTGCGCGGCGCCACCCCCGAGGGCGGCTGGCAGGAGGAGCTGCGCCAGGACGACGTCGTGCACACCCTCGTCGCCGTCCACACCGACGAGGGGCTCGTCGGCGTCGGCAGCGTGTTCACGACCGAGGACCTCGTGCGCGGCGCGCTCGACGTCCTGCGGCCCCTGCTCCTGGGCGCGAACGCGCTGGAGCCGGAGCGCACGAGCGAACGGCTGCACCGCACGACGTTCTGGATGGGGCGCGGCGGGTCGATCACGCACGCGATCAGCGGCGTCGACACCGCGCTGTGGGACCTCCTCGGCCAGGCGACGGGACAGCCCGTCGGGCGCCTCCTCGGCGGGCGGTACCGCGACCGGGTGCGCCCGTACGCCTCGCTGCTCATGGACCAGCCCGACGCGCTGCGCGACCACCTCGCCGCGCTGCGCGCCGAAGGATGGACCGCGTTCAAGATCGGCTGGGGCCCCTTCGGCCGGGTCGACGAGCGGCTCGACGAGCGCATCGTCGCCGCGGCGCGCGACGCCGTCGGCCCCGACGCGATGCTCATGGTCGACGCCGGCGGCAGCGACAGCGCGTGGAGCCAGGGCTACAAGTGGGCCCTGCGGACCGCCCGGATGCTCGACGCGTACGGCGTCGCCTGGTTCGAGGAGCCGCTGCCGCCGGACGCGATCGAGGACTACACCCACCTGCGCCGGCGCTCGCCCGTGCCCATCTCGGGCGGTGAGGTGCTCACGCGCCGCCAGGCGTTCCAGCCGTGGATCGAGGGCGGCGCCCTGGACATCGTGCAGCCCGACGTCACGAAGGTCGGCGGGACGAGCGAGCTGCGGCGCATCGCGTGGTCCGCGCACGACCACGGCGTCAAGCTCGTGCCGCACGGGTGGAACACCGCCGTCGGGCTCGCCACCGACCTCCAGCTCGCCTCCGCCCTGCCGGACACGGACCTCGTCGAGTACGTCACCGGCTCGCCCTACATCGACGACCTGACGACCGACCGCTGGACGCTCGACGAGGACGGGATGCTCCCGATCCCGGACGGCCCGGGCCTCGGCGTCACGCTCGACCGCGAGCGCCTCGCGCGCTACTGCGACGTCGACGCGCTGCTCGGGAGCGCGGCGTGAGCCCCCGGTCGCTCGTCGTGACGGGCGCGGCGTCGGGGATCGGCCGCGCGGTCGCCGTGGGCGCCGCCCGGGACGGCTGGTTCGTGCACGTGCTCGACCTCGACCCCGACGGCGCCGCGGCCACCGTGGACCTCGCCCGGGAGTCGGGTGGGGACGGGCGCGCACACGTGCTCGACGTGACCGACGCTGCCGCCGTCGCGGCGGCGGTCGGGACGGCCGCGGACTCCGGGCCGCCGCTGCGCGGCCTCTTCGCGGGCGCCGGGATCGACGTGGGCGGGGCGGCGCACGAGCTCGAACCGGCCACGTGGCGCCGCGTGCTCGACGTCAACGTGACGGGCACGTTCCTCGTCGTGCGCGAGGTGCTGCGCACGATGGTCGCCGACGGCGGCGGGAGCGTCGTGCTGTGCGGCTCGCCGGCCGCGACGGTCGGCTTCGCGGCCGGGGGCGCGACGGCGTACGGCGCCTCGAAGGGGGCGATCTCGTCCATGGTCCGCACGCTCGCGGTCGACTACGCGCGCCACGGCGTCCGGGTGAACGCGATCGTGCCCGGCCCGACGGAGACCCCGCTCATGTGGGCCAACGTGCCCGCCGACGAGGTGGACGCGACACGCGCGCAGATCGAGCGCGAGGTCCCGCTGGGCCGGCTCGCGCGGCCCGAGGAGATCGCCGAGCCCGTGCTCTGGCTGCTGTCGGACCGCTCGTCGTACACGACCGGGTCGCTCGTCGGGTGCGACGGCGGCGTCCTCGCCAAGTCGTCGATCAGCGTATGAGCGCGCCGGGCGCCCCGGCACGTCGCCCCCAGGTCGGGGCGACGTGCTGGGCGATCGGCGACGGCTGGATCCCGCCGTACGGCACGGGCGAGGACCCGACCCTCGCGAGTCACGAGAGCCTGTGCCTGCTCAACGCCGGTCCCGACGACGCGCGCGTCGAGATCCGGCTCTACTTCGCCGACCGCCCGCCGGCCGGCCCCTACGTCGTGGTGGTGCCCGCCGAGCGGGTGCGCCACGTGACGCTCAACGACCTCGACGACCCCGAGCCCGTGCCCCGCGGCACCGACTACTCGGCCGTCGTCGTCGCGTCGGCGCCCGTCGTCGTCCAGCACACGCGGCTCGACTCGCGGCAGGCCGCCAACGCCCTGTTCAGCACGATCGCCCATCCCGTCGACACCTTCCGAGAGGACCTCCGATGACGCAGACCTCCACCCCGACGACCTTCCGCCGGGGCACGCCGTGAACGCCGCGACGGGCCGCCTGGGCCACGGCGCCCTCACCCCGCTCGTCGTCGCGTCGACCGTCGGGGCGGCGCTGGGCGGGTTCATGTTCGGCTTCGACACGGCCGTGGTCAACGGCGCCGTCGACGCCCTCAAGGCCGAGCTCGGCGTCGGGAGCGCGCTCGTGGGCGTGATCGTCGCGAGCGCGCTCCTCGGCGCGGCGGTGGGCGCCTTCTCCGCGGGCACGATCGCGGACCGCTTCGGACGACGGCGCCTCATGATGGTCGCCGGGACCCTGTTCGTCACCACGTCGGTGCTGTGCGCCGTCGCGCACGACGGCCCGACCCTCGCGCTGTGGCGCTTCCTGGGGGGCGTCGGGGTGGGCATGGCGTCCGTCGTCGCGCCGCTCTACATCGCCGAGATCGCGCCCGCCCGGCTGCGCGGGCGGCTCGCGACAGCGCAGCAGATGTCGATCGTCCTGGGCATCTTCGCCGCGCTCGTCTCGAACGCGTTCCTCGTGCGCGCCGCGGGCGGGGCCGAGGCGGAGCTGGCCCTCGGCCTGCCTGCCTGGCGGTGGATGTTCCTGGTCGCGGTCGTGCCGTCGGTGGCGTACGTGGTCGCGGCGGTCCTGCTGCCCGAGTCGCCGCGGTACCTCGTGATGCGCGGCGACCGCGACGGCGCCGCCCGCACGCTGCGGCGCCTCCACCGCGTCCCGGAGGGCGACGCGCTCCTTGCCGTCGCGACCATCGAGGGGACGCTCCACGAGGCGCGGCCGGCGTGGTCCCACCTGTTCTCCGGGCCGGGCCGCCTCAAGCCCATCGTCTGGCTGGGGATCGCGCTCGCCGCGCTCCAGGCGCTCGTGGGGATCGACGTCATCTTCTACTACTCGACGTCGCTCTGGGCGCAGGTGGGCTTCGGCGAGCAGCAGGCCTTCTGGCTCTCGGCCCTGACGTCGCTCGTCAACGTCGCGGCGACCGTCGTCGCGATCTTCCTCGTCGACCGCGTGGGGCGGCGTCGCCTGCTGCTCGTGGGGTCGGTGGGCATGACGGTCGCCCTGGCCGTCATGGCGACCGGGTTCGCCCAGGCGCGGCAGACCGCGGACGGCGTCGTGTTCGTCGACGCGTGGGGCGTCGTGACCCTGGTCGCGGCGAACGTCTTCGTCGTGGCCTTCGCCGTCTCGTGGGGTCCGGTGGTGTGGATCCTCGTCGGGGAGATGTTCCCCAACCTGATGCGCGCCCGCGCCGCCTCGCTCGCCGCCGCCGCGAACTGGGCGGCGGGCATCGCCGTCAACCTCACGTTCCCCTCGCTCCGGGACCTGTCGCTCCCCGGCAGCTACGCCCTCTACGCGGTGTTCGCGGCCGCGTCGTTCGTGCTCGTGCTCCGCGCGCTGCCCGAGACGGCGAACCGCCCGCTCGAGGAGATGCGGGAGGAGACGGCGTCGGGTGGACATCGATCACTTTAGGAGTGTTAAAGTGATTGCATGATCCAGAACTCCATCACCCCGGAGCAGGCCCGTCGTCAGCTCGGCCAGGCGGAGGAGGTCGCCGCCCAGGCCCACCGCGCGACTCGCTGGTACCCCTGGCTCAGCGTCGGGCACGCCGTCACCGCCCTCGCGTACACGATCGCGATCGACGTCCTCGACGCACCGTGGTGGCCTGCCACCACGGTGCTCGTGGTCGTCCTCGCCCTGCTGTGGTCCGCCGTCGCGCGGCACCACCGGACGGCGCCGCGGCACTGGGTGCGCGACATGGGCATCGCCCTGATCACCTGGGCGGTGCTGTACTTCGCGATGCTCGACCCGGCGCTCCAGCTCGTCGGCGCGGCGTCGCCGGCCTGGTGGGTCCTCGCCGGCGTCGTCGCCGCCTCCCCGTTCGCGGCGTGCGCGTTCGCGAGCGCACGCCGGTGAGCCACCCGCGCAAGGGCCTGGACGCGCTCATCCACTCGCCCGTGCGCTTCTCGATCCTCGCCGCCCTGGCGAACGTCGAGAGCGCGGACTTCCGCTTCCTGGCCGACCTGGTCGAGCTGAGCGACTCGTCCCTCTCCCAGGCCCTCACCGCCCTCTCCGACGCGGGTCTGGTGGAGATCCGCAAGGAGGCCGCCGGGCGCCGGACGCGCACGTGGGTCCGCATCAGCGACCGCGGGCTCGACGCGTTCCGGCAGCACGTGCGCACCCTCGAGCAGATCGCCCGCACCGGCGCGATCGAGCCGCGACCCGACCCGACCCCGAGAGACACCGCACCATGACGCCCACGTTCCGTCGAGCCACCGCCGCCGACGTCCCCGCCGCGGCCCGCACCCTCGCCGCCGCGTTCCACGACTACCCCTGGACCCGCTGGGCCGTCCCGGAGGACGGCTACCCCGAGCGCCTCGCCGCGCTCCAGGAGATCTACCTCGAGCACGCCCTCGCGCACGGGATCGTCGTCGTCCACGAGCCGGTGGACGCCGTCGTCGCGCTCATGCCGCCCGACGCCCCCGCACCCCCCGACGACGTCCAGGAACGGGTCGCCGCGCTGCACGGCCCGCGCCTGCAGGCCGTGGCAACTGCGGAGCTCCCGCCGCCCCGCCCGGACGCCTGGGTGCTCGCGACGGTAGGGGTCCTGCCGTCGCTCCAGGGCACCGGGCTCGGCACCGCGGTGTGCCGGGCGGCGCTGCGCGAGCCCGCACTCGGGGACGCGCCCGTCGCGCTCGAGACCTCCGACGCGCGCAACGTCACCTTCTACGAGCGGCTGGGCTTCGTGCGCACCGCGACCACGCAGGTGCACGACGGCCCCGTCGTGCACGGCATGGTCCGCACGCGGACGCTCTGAGCCCCGCCGCCGAGCCGCCGCGCCGATCGGCCTGCCGTGCCGGGTCGCCCGGTGCGGCGGCCCCGCGTGGCTAGTGGTCGCCCGCGCGCACCCGGTCGACGGCGGAGCGCATCTTGCGCGCGTTCACGGCGAGCAGCACGTCCCGGTACTGGGCGGCGCGGTGGAGCTGGCCCTTGAGGTCGTTCGACGACGCGCGGTGGCGCAGGTCGCACGGCACCTCGACCGCGACGTACCCCTTGCGGAGCAGGTCGATCGTCATGCCGGTCTCCACGCCCCAGCCGCGCGCGAGCGGGGTCGCGGCCTCGAACGCCTCGCGCGTCAGGCAGCGCATGCCGGAGAGCGGCTGCGTCGGCGTCCAGCCCGTGAGGGACTGGATCGCGCGGCGCGCCGCGCCGACGACGATGCCGCGGCCGCCGGCGCCCGGCTGCGGCGGCAGCAGCGCGATCGCGAGGTCCGCGAAGCCGTCGAGCACGGGCGGGACGAGAGGCGCGGTGTTCACGGCGGTCTCGCCGAGGTCGCCGTCGATGAAGAGCAGGAGGCGCGGGGGGCGGTCGGCGGCGTCGCGCATGGCGACGACCGCGGCGCCGGTCTCCATCGCCGCGGCCTTGCCGCGGTTGTGCGAGTGTCGCACGACGACGGCGCCCGCCTCGCGCGCGACGTGCTGGGTGTCGTCCTCGCTGCCGTCGTCCACGACGAGCACGAGGTCGACGTGCGGGATGGCCTTCGCGGCGCGGACGGTCGCCGCGATGCGCCGCGACTCGTCCTTGGCGGGGATGATGACCGCGACGCGCTGGCGCACGGCGCGGGCGCTGCGCCCCTCGCCCACGACGGGGCGCGGGGTGCGTGCGCGCGTGCCGGAGGCCGAGAGGTACGTCGGCGGCGCGCTCGCCGTGTCCGCGGGGCCAGTCCCCGCTCTGTTCCCCGACTCAGTCGACCGATGGTCCGCGTTCACGCCGCCCAGCCTAGTAGTGCAAAGAGTTGGCCGCAGAAGTGTCGTCGTTCCACCAGGAGATCCGCTCGGGATCTTCGCAGGGCGACCGGGCTGCGTTCCCGGGTCCCCCGGATCCTACTCGACGCGAGCGCCCGCCGACAGGGAGCCGGCGGGCCGCCGACGTCAGCGCAGGGTCACCTGGCGCGAGACGATCCCGGCGCGCGCCCGGCGCTCGTTCGCGTCGAGCGGCTCGGTGACCGCGAGGGCCTCCGCGAGGCGCGCGTCGAGCTCGGCGACCGGGCCCTCGAGCTCGTCCGCCTCCGTGCCGCGCGGCAGCTCCCACACCGGGACGAGCAGGCCGCTGGACCGGAACGCGCCGACGAACCTGCCGTCCGCGAGGCCGGACTCGCGGCGCGCGTGCAGGCGCGAGATCGCGTCGATGAGCGCGTCCTCGGGCTCCGGGCGCGCCCACCGCAGGAACTCGCGCGACATGCGGCACCAGTAGGCCGACGGCACCGCGTCGAGCTTGACCGTGGGGACCATGGACTCGGCCGCCTGGTCGAGCGACGCGCGCAGGTCCGGCGTGACCTCCGTGGACGGGTCGAGCCAGAACGAGAAGTCCTCGTGGACCGTGACGTCGAACGGCACGGACAGGTCGAGGACGTCCTGGAGGCGCGGGCCGGCCTCCGGCAGCGCGCTCAGCTCGATCGACGTGCCCGGCTCGGCGTCGATCGCCTCCAGGAGCGCGGCGGCGAGGTCGCGGCTCGTGTCGCCCGACCCCGCGAGCGTCTGCACGGCGAGGAGGATCGTGCCGTCCTGGCGGTGCAGCGCGGCCCACCCCGCGGGCAGCACCGTGACGACGAGGACGTCGCGCGCGCCGTGCTCGGCGGTCGTGCGGGCGGTCGCGGTGGCCGAGGGCACGACCTCGCGCATCGCGACCCAGTCGGTCTCGCCGGGGAGCCCCTCGAACGGGCGCAGCACGAAGTC
>Ga0182748_1001594_pt1 | contig 21798 bp, 18 predicted proteins | sample eDN3rd37CKraftOP_FD_128877 | JGI IMG/M metagenome (GOLD analysis project Ga0182748, IMG submission 128877) | Enriched Organic Plus compost microbial communities from Emeryville, California, USA - eDNA 3rd pass 37_C Kraft OP (version 2) (version 2) ...
GACCTCCTCGGCCTGGCGCTTGGCGAAAAAGTGGAAATTCGGCCCGGTAATGACGATCGGGGGCGCGAACATGGCGTCCTGCACGCGCAGCAGGGTCTCCTGGTAGGTGGAGCGCTTGCCGATGAGCGGCAGGAACTGCTTGGGCAGCGCATCGCGCGAAACCGGCCATAACCTTGTGCCGGCGCCGCCGGCAAGCAGGACGGGAATGATCGGTAACGGCATTATTATCCAGCTTTGCGCTTGGCGGGGCTGTTTCGGGCTGCTCTATGGTGGGACCTGAGAATCGTCTTAAGGCAGTTTCTGCCGTCTGACCATCGCTATCGTTGCGTATGCCTCAAGTCCAACAAAACGCGGCGCCAAGCTTCGCGCCGGCCGGGAACGGATGATCCAGCGTATTCTCACAGTCGGCGGTTTCACGCTGCTCTCGCGGCTCACCGGCTTCGTGCGCGATATCATTCTCGCGGCGGTATTGGGTGCCGGGCCGATCGCCGACGCCTTCTTCGTGGCATTCCGGCTGCCCAACCATTTCCGGGCCATTTTCGCCGAAGGCGCGTTCAACGCGGCCTTTGTGCCGTCCTATGCGCGCGTGCGCGAACAGGCGGGCCCGGTGTGCGCCGGCGATTTCGCCGGCCACATTTTCACGCTGCTGTTGGCAAGCCAGATCGTCCTGCTCGCGCTTGCGCTCGCCTTCACCCCGGCGGTGATCGACGTGCTGGCGCCGGGCTTCGCGCGCGATCCCGAGCGTTTCGCGCTGGCGGTCGACCTGACGCGGATCACTTTTCCCTATCTGCTGCTGATCACGCTGGTCACGCTCTATGGCGGCATCCTCAACGCGCTGCAGCGCTTCGCGGCGGCCGCGGCGGCGCCGATCATGCTCAACTTCTCGCTCATCGTGGCGCTTCTCCTGGCGGCCTATTTCCCCAATGCCGGCGTGGCCGCGGCCTGCGGCGTGCTGGTCTCCGGCGTGCTGCAGGCGCTCCTGGTGGGCGGGGACGCCTGGCGGGTGGGGGCCTTGCCCCGACTGCGCCGCATCGCCTTCGATGCCGACGTGAAGCAATTTTTTCGCGCGCTCGGGCCGGCGACGGTCGGTTCGGCCGGCGTACAGCTCGCGCTGTTCGCCGACACCATCATCGCGAGCTTCCTGCCGGCCGGCGCGCTGTCGGCGCTCTACTACGCCGACCGCCTCAACCAGCTTCCGATCGGCGTCATCGGAATCGCCGCGGGCACGGTGGTGCTGCCGGAAATGTCGCGACGGCTCGCGGCCGGCGACCATTCCGGCGCGGTGCATGCGCAGAACCGCGCGATCGAATTCACCTTGCTGCTGGCGATCCCTTGCATTGCCGCTTTCTTGATCATCCCCGAGCTGATCATGCGCGTGCTGTTCGTGCGCGGCGCCTTTACCGACGCCGATGCGCTCGCCGCCGGCCGCACGCTCGCCGCCTATGCCTTCGGCCTCATGCCCTTCGTGCTGATCCGCAGCGCGGTGGCGACCTTCTTCGCCCGCGGCGACACCGCGACGCCCGTGAAGGCCGCGCTGATCGCGGCCGCCGTCAATATCGGCTTCAAGGTCTTGCTGATGGGCCCGCTGGCGCAGGTCGGACTCGCGCTGGCGACCTCGATCGGCGCCTGGATCAATCTCGGACTCGTGCTCTGGTTTGCCCGGCGTGCCGGCCATGTCCAGATCGACGCCCGGCTGCGCCAGTCTTTCGGCAAATTCGTCGCAGCCGGCTTGGCGCTCGCCGCCGCGCTGTGGCTATTGCGGGCGCCGGTCACGCAATGGCTCGACGGCAGGCACGGGCTGCGCGATTTGGCGGCACTCGCGATCCTCGGGGCGATCTGCGCCTTGGTTTATGGCGGGGTCATTCTCGCCCTGTTCGGGCGTAGCTGGCTCAAGGTCTTCGGCATCCGGGGACGTGGGTAGCGCCGCATGGGATCCTTGCCGGGGACATTGCGGAACCCGCGAAGTGGACATAGCTACCTTCCGACGCTATGGGGACGGCCGGGCTTATTCGCGAGCAATCCGAAGCGCAGGCACTTATGACTGTGACCGTGGCCGTTTCATCATTTTCATTGATCCGTGGTGTGCGCGTCTTGGCGGCCACGATCGCGCTTGCAACCCTGCTCGCCAGCTGCGGCGAAAGTCCGCAGAAGAAGGCCGGCGGACCGCCGCCGCCCGCGGTCACCGTGGCCAAGCCGGTCAAGCGCTCGGTGTTCGATTACGACGAATATGTCGGCCGCTTCGTCGCGGTGAACAGGGTGGAAGTGCGCGCCCGCGTTTCCGGCTATCTCGACGGCGTGCATTTCAAGGACGGTCAGAAGGTGAAGCAGGGCGATCTCCTGTTCACCATCGACAAACGCCCGTTCCAGAACACCCTCGACCAGGCACGCGCCAACCTGACGCTGGCGAATTCAAATCTCGCCTATACCAAGGCCGACTACGAGCGCGGCCAGCAATTGGCGAAGGAAAAGACCATCACCGAGCAGGCCTTCCAGCAGCGCTCGCAGGCATTCCGCAATGCCGAGGCCGCGGTCGCGGCCGCCCAGGCAGCGGTGCGCCAGGCCGAACTCGACCTCCAATTCACCGAACTGCGCGCGCCGATCAACGGCCGCATCGGCGACCGGCGCGTGTCGCCGGGCAACCTCGTGACCGGCGGCAGCGGCGGCAACACCACCTTGCTCGCCACCATCGTGTCGACCGACCCGATTCATTTCGAGTTCACCTATGACGAGGCCTCGCTGCTGCGGTACGAGCGAATGGCGACGCGCGACCACGACATGGCGAGCCGCGAGGGCGGTGTTCCGGTCGCGCTCAAGCTGATCGACGACAAGGATTTCGTGCACAAGGGCCGCATGGATTTCGTCGACAACGTGATCGACGTCGCGACCGGCACGATTCGCGCCCGCGCCGTGTTCGTCAATCCTGACGGTTTGTTCACGCCCGGCATGTTCGCGCGCGTGCGCGTGGTGGCGTCGCCACCCTACGAGGCGCTGCTCGTGCCCGACGTCGCGATCGGCAGCGAGCAGACGCGCAAATTCGTGTATACGGTCGACGACAAAGGCATCGCGCGCCCGAAATATGTCACGCTCGGCCAGTTGTCCGGCAATCTACGCGTGATCAAGAGCGGGCTTGCGGCGGACGATGTCGTGATCGTGAACGGCATGGCACGCGTGCGGCCTGGGCTGAAGGTCAGGCCGCAGGAGCAGAACGGGCCGCCCGGCGGCGCGGGCGCCAATGCCGGGGCTGCGCCGCCGCCGAAGACGAACTGAGCGGACGACATGCGTATTTCGCATTTCTTCATTGATCGTCCCATTTTCGCTTCGGTCGTCTCGATCGTCTTCGTCATCCTCGGCGGCGTGGCCTTCGTCAATCTGCCGGTCGCGCAATATCCGGAAATCGCGCCGCCGATCATCAACATCACCGGCCAGTATTCGGGTGCGAGCTCGGAGACCGTGGCCGAGACGGTAGTGGCGCCGATCGAGCAGCAGGTGAACGGCGTGGAGCACATGCTCTACGTCTCCTCGAACTCGACCGCCGACGGCAAGTTCTCGATCTCGGTGACGTTCGACGTCGGCACCGATCTCGACATCGCGCAGGTGCAGGTGCAGAACCGCGTCTCGGCCGTGCTGCCGCGCCTGCCGCAGGCGGTGCAGCAGGTGGGTGTCACGGTGGCGAAGAGCTCGCCCGACATCCTGATGGTCGTGAACCTGTTCTCGCCGGACAATTCGCGCGACGCCTTGTTCCTGTCGAACTATGCGAGCCTGCAGATCACCGACGTGCTCGCGCGCGTCGACGGCGTCGGCTCGCTGGTCATCTTCGGGGCGCGCGATTACGCCATGCAGGTCTGGCTCGATCCCGATCGCCTGCAATCGCTGAACCTGACCGCCGCCGACGTGGTGTCCGCGCTGCAAGGGCAGAACGTGCAGGTGGCTTCCGGCGTGCTCAATCAGCCGCCGGTCCCGCATCAACTCGCCTTCCAGGTCGCGGTGCGCACGCTCGGGCGGCTCAGCACGGTGGCCGAATTCGAGAATATCGTCGTCAAGCAGACCGAGCGCGCGGTGGTGCGGCTCAAGGACGTGGCCCGGGTCCAGCTTGCCGCTCAGAATTACCTGTCAAGCTCGTATCTCGACAGCAACCCCTCGGTGGCGATCGCGGTGTTCCAGCGCCCGGGCTCCAACGCGCTGTCGACCGGCGACGCCATCCGCCGCACCATGGCGGAAATCGGCAAGGGTTTCCCGCCCGGCGTGCAGTACACGATCATCTACGATCCGACCCAGTTCATCCGGCAGTCGGTCGAAGCCGTGGTGCAGACCATCCTCGAAGCGATGGTGCTGGTCGTGCTGGTGGTGATCCTGTTCCTGCAGACCTGGCGCGCCGCGGTCATTCCGATCGTGGCGATCCCGGTCTCGCTGATCGGAACGTTCTTCGTCATGAGCCTGTTCGGTTTCACGCTGAACAATCTGTCGCTGTTCGGGCTGGTGCTGGCGATCGGCATCGTGGTCGACGACGCCATCGTCGTGGTGGAGAACGTCGAGCGCAACATCGCGAACGGCCTCAAGCCGCGCGAAGCGGCGATCAAGAGCATGAATGAAGTGGGCGGGGCCCTGATCGCGATCGCGCTGGTGCTCACCGCCGTGTTCGTGCCGTCCGCCTTCATCACCGGCATTTCCGGCCAGTTCTACCGCCAGTTCGCGCTCACCATCGCCGGTTCGACCATCATCTCGCTGATCGTGTCGCTGACGCTGTCGCCGGCCATGTGCGCGCTTCTGCTCAAGCCGCATGACGACCACCGTCGTCCCCACTGGTGGGAATGGCCGATCCACGGCTTCTTCCGCTTGTTCAATATCGGCTTCGACGCGGTGGGCCGCGCCTATGGCTGGCTGGCGGAACGGGTCGTGCGCTTCGCCGTCATCATGCTGGTGCTCTATGCCGGCGTGATCGGCCTCGGCCTCAACGAGTTCCGCAAGACGCCGCAGGGCTTCATCCCGCAGCAGGATCGCGGCTTCCTGATCGTGGCCGCGCAGCTGCCGCCCGGTGCCTCGCTCGAACGCACCGACGCCGTGATGAAGCGCGCCTACGACATCGCCAAGACGCAGCCCGGCGTCGCGCACGCGATCCGCATCGTCGGCTTCTCGGGCGCGACCTTCACCAATGCGCCGAATGCGGGCGCCATGTTCCTCGTGCTCGACGACTTCGCGAAGCGGGCGAGGGATCCGCGCCTGTCGGCGGCGGCGATCCAGGGCGCGCTGTTCGGCAAGCTGGCGGCGATCCAGGACGCCTTCATGGTGGTGGTGCAGCCGCCGTCGGTGCAGGGCATCGGCAATGCCGCCGGCTTCCGCATGATGATCGAGGACCGCGGCGGAGCAGGGCCGCAGGCCCTGCAGGGCGCGGTCTACGCGATGATGGGACGCGCCGCGCAGACGCCGGGCCTGCAGCAGGTGTTTTCGCTGTTCGAGACCGCGACCCCGCAGCTTTACCTCGACATCGATCGCACCAAGGCGCAGCTGCTGGGCGTGAGCATGCCCGACGTCTTCAACACGCTGCAGGTCTATCTCGGCTCGGTCTATGTCAACGACTTCAACCTGTTCGGCCGCACCTTCCGGGTGCAGGCGCAGGCCGACGCGCCGTTCCGGCTGGAGCCGAAGGATGTCTTGAGCCTGCGCGTGCGCAATTCCGCGCGCGAGACCGTGCCGCTCGGGGCCTTCACGACGGTGCGCGATATTTCCGGGCCCTATCGTCTTCCGCGCTACAATCTCTATCCGGCGGCCGAGCTCGATGGCGCGCCGGCGCCGGGCTTCAGCCAGGGCCAGGCCATCGAGATCATGCAGAAGCTGGCGGCGGAGACGCTGCCGCCGGGCTTCGCCTACGAATGGACCACGCTCGCGTTCCAGCAATTGCGCGCCGGCAATACCGCGATCTTCGCCTTCGCGCTCGGCGTGGTGTTCGTGTTCCTGGTGCTGGCGGCGCAGTTCGAAAGCCTGACCTTGCCGCTGGCGGTGATCCTGATCGTGCCGATGTGCCTGGTGGCCTCGATCGTGGGCGTCGTCCTGCGCGGCCAGGACAACAACATCCTCACCCAGGTGGGCTTCATCGTCCTGATCGGCCTGGCCGCGAAAAACGCCATCCTGATCGTCGAATTCGCCAAGCAGCTCGAGGACCGCGGCGGCGATCTGCAGCAGGCCGCGCGGCAGGCCGCCCGGCTGCGCTTCCGTCCGATCCTGATGACGTCGCTGTCCTTCGTGCTCGGCGTGTCGCCGCTCGTGTGGGCGGTGGGCGCCGGCGCCGAGCTGCGCCAGACTCTCGGCACCGCGGTGTTTTCCGGCATGATCGGGGTTACGCTGTTCGGCCTGGTCTTCACGCCGGTCTTCTATGTGGTCGCGCGCTGGATCGCACTCAGGCTCGTGCGGCACCGTCATCGCGCCGGCGCGGGGCAGGGACATACGCATCACGGTTGAGGGATCGTCATGACATCGATGAAGTTCGGATTTGGTCAGCCGCTCACCCGCAAGGAAGACGATGCGCTCGTGCGCGGCGCCGGCCGCTATGTCGCGGATTTCGCGCCGGAGGCGACGCTTCATGCCGTGGTGGTACGTTCGCCGCACGCGCATGCGCGCTTCGCGATCCAGGATCTCGATCGCGCGCGCAAAATGCCGGGCGTTCGCCTGATCCTGACCGCCGACGACATCAAGGAACTCGGGCCGCTGCCGACGCCGGGCGTCATTCCCGGGCCCGACATCGACGTGCCGTTCTATCCCATCCTGGCGCGCGACGTCGTGCGGCATGTCGGCGACGCCGTCGCCTTCGTGGTGGCCGATACGCTTGACGGCGCGAAGGATGCGGCCGAGGCGATCGCGATCGACTGGCAGCCGCTGCCGCATGTGATCGGCGCGGCGACCGCGCTCGAAAAAGGCGCGCCGCAGGTGTGGCCGGACCGGCCGAACCTCGTATTCGAGACCGACATGGGCGACGCGGCGGCCACCCGCAAGGCATTCGCCGAGGCAGCGCGCGTGGTGACGACCACCATCGTCAACCAGCGCCTGGTGACCAATTACATGGACACCCGCGGCGTCGTCGCCGAATTCGACGGCGATCGCTATACGCTCACGCTCGGCAGCCAGGGCAGCCATATCATCCGTGACATCATCGGCGGCGCGGTGATGAAGCTGCCGCCCGAGAAGATGCGCGTCATCACGCCCGATGTCGGCGGTGGTTTCGGCACCAAGCTGTTTCCCTATCGCGAATATGCGCTGGCGGCGGTCGCGGCCGAGCGCACGCGCAAGCCGGTGAAATGGGTGAGCGACCGTTCCGAGCATTTCCTCGCCGACAGCCACGGCCGCGACAATATTTCGACCGCGAAGCTCGCGCTCGACGACAAGGGGCGCATCCTCGCGCTCGATCTCGACATCATCGCCGACATGGGCGCGTACCTGTCCTGCTACGCGCCTTACATTCCCTGGCTCGGCATGGGCATGGCGACCGGCGCCTATGACATTCCCGCCGCCTATGTGCGGCTGCGCGCGGTCTATACCAATACCGTGCCGGTCGATGCCTATCGCGGCGCCGGGCGCCCGGAGGCGTCCTATCTGATCGAGCGGGCGGTCGATGCGGCTGCGCGCGAGATCGGCATGGCGCCCGACGTGATGCGGCGCAAGAACCTGATCAAGCCGAAGGCGCTGCCCTATACGACGCCGACCGGCAAGGTCTACGATTCGGGCGATTTCGCCGGCACGCTCGCGCGCGCGCAGGAACTGATCGATTGGAGCGGCTTCTCGAAACGCGCGGCGCAAGCGAAGCGCGCCGGCAAATTGCGCGGTATCGGCATCGCCACCTATGTCGAGGCCTGCGGCAATAACGGGCCGGAGACCGCCAATATTCGGCTCGACCGCGACGGCGGCGTAACGCTGCTGATCGGCTCGCAGTCGACCGGTCAGGGGCACGCGACCTCCTATGCTCAGCTGGTGGCGGACCGTCTCGATCTGCCGCCCGAGCTTGTGCGCGTGGTGCAGGGCGACACCGACAAGATCGCCAGCGGCGCCGGGACCGGCGGTTCGAGTTCGATCCCGATCGGCGGCGTCGCGGTCGACCGCGCGTCCAAGACGCTGGCCGAGCAGATCAAGGACATCGCGGCCGACGCGCTGGAAGCCTCGGTCGGCGATCTGGAAATCAGCGGCGGTACGGTGCGGGTCGCCGGCACCGATCGCGCTATTTCCTTTGCCGAGATCGCGGCACACCCGAAGGCGGCGCCGGAGAAGCTCTCCGCCGCCAACGAGTTCGGGAACGAGCCGCCGACCTATCCGAACGGCACCCATATCGCCGAGGTGGAGATCGATCCCGAGACCGGCGTCACGACGATCGTAAACTACGTCATCGTCGACGACTTCGGCGCGACGCTCAATCCGCTGCTGCTGGCCGGACAGGTGCACGGCGGCACCGTGCAGGGCATCGGCCAGGCGCTGATGGAGGATACGGTCTACGATCCGGTCTCCGGGCAGCTGCTCAGCGCGTCGCTGATGGATTACGCGCTGCCGCACGCGGCCGATGCGCCCGACTTCGTGTTCGAGACGCGCAACATCCCGTGCAAGACCAATCCGCTCGGCGTTAAGGGTGCGGGCGAAGCCGGCGCCATCGGCTCCTGCCCGGCCATCATCAATGCGATCATCGACGCGCTGTGGCGTGCCTACCGCATCGGGCACATCGACATGCCGGCGACGCCGCAGAAAGTCTGGTCGGCGATCAATAGGGCGCGTGGCACCCAAGCGGCGTGATGTCGCAGGGCCTCACCGAATCGTGAAGGGCGGTGCGCACAATAGCTTGCGCTAATTTCGGAATAAGCCCACCGCCGTGGTGTTGGGCCGGATGACGGATTGCACAAGCCGTGCTCTACAAGAAAGGGAAGTGACCTATGAAGCGTGGGTTTTGGCTCGCGGGTGTCGCCGCGATTCTCGTCGCGTCCGCTACCAGCGCCGTGATTGCGCAGACGGACCCGATCAAGGAACGCATGAAGCTGATGAAGGAAAATAACGACAACGCCAAGATCGTCGTTGCCATGATCCGCGGCCAGGCGCCGTTCGATGCCGCCAAGGTCGATGCCGCCTTCGCGCAATGGGCCGAGACCGCGCAGAAACTGCCGGGCCTGTTTCCGGATAATTCCAAGACCGGCGAAAAGACCCGCGCCGCGCCGAAGATCTGGGAGACGAAGGCGGATTTCGATGCCAAGGCGGCAGCCTTCGGCAAGGCGGTCGCCGAGAACCGCGACAAGGCCAAGGCCTCGCTCGATGGATTGAAGCTGGCGCTGGGCGCGGTCGGCAAGACCTGCGACAATTGCCATGAGGATTACCGCTTGTCGCGGAGGTAGGTCGTCGGTGGCTTCGATGCGCGCTCAGGCGGGAGGCCGCCCGGCCAATATGGGCGGGTGCCGGTGATCCGCAAAGTCATGATCCTCGCAGTGGCGGCGGGCGTCCTCGCGCTCGCCGCCTTCTGGTTTTTGACCGTTCCGCAAACCGTCGCGGCCGGAACCCTCCCGCCCCACACGCCCGATCTCGCCAATGGCCGCACCATGTTCATCGTGGGCGGCTGCGCGTCCTGCCATGCGGTGCCCAAGCAGGCCGACCGCACACGGCTCGGCGGCGGCCTGGCGCTCCATTCGACTTTCGGCACCTTCTACGTGCCCAATATCTCGCCCGATCCGAAGGACGGCATCGGCGCCTGGAGCGAGGCGCAGTTCGTTACGGCCATGCTCAAGGGCACGTCGCCCACGGGCGAGCACCTTTATCCGGCGTTTCCCTACACGTCCTACCAGAGGATGCGCCTCGACGATGTGCGCGACTTGTTCGCCTATCTGAAGACCCTTCCGCCGGTTGCGGGCAAGGTGCGCGCGCACGATTTGCCGTTTCCGTTCAATATCCGGCGCGCGGTCGGGCTGTGGAAGCTCCTTTATCTCGACGGCAAGCCGTTCGAGCCCGACCCGGCACAATCGCCGCAATGGAACCGCGGCGCTTATCTGGTGAACGGGCCCGCGCATTGCGCCGAATGCCACAGCCCGCGCAACGTCCTCGGTGCGGTCGTCGTGAGCGAACGCTTCAGCGGCGGCCCGAATCCGACCGGGCAGGGCGGAGTTCCAAACATCACCCAGGCCAAGTTGGCCGATTGGTCGGTCGCCGACATTGCCGAGACGCTTGCAAGCGGCATGACGCCGGATGCCGACCGCGTCGGCGGCGAGATGGTGGACGTGGTGCGCAACACTTCGCAGTTGAGCCCGGCCGACCGCGAGGCGATGGCGGTCTATATCAAGTCGTTGCATCCAATTCCGTCCCCTTAAACGGGGTTATCGCGTTCGGGGGCCGCAGCCGCCTCGCCCCATAAGCGAGGGAGCAGGGGCCGCGCTCAGATCCGATTGTTCCGCCCGCCAGCGGGGAAGGGGTGTGCATTCGTTCATGCGTGCTGCGCATGGCGGCGGCCGAGACTTTCCCGCCGAACGCGGCTATGTAGGCGGCGGACCCGCCGGATCATCATGAACCCCCTCAAAGGCATCGGCCTCAAGCTTCTCTCCGCGCTCCTGTTCGCGCTGATGTCGGCGCTCGTGCGGAAATTGGGCGACGTGGCGCCGGTCGGGCAAATGGTGTTCTTCCGTTCGGCCTTCGCGATACCGCCCGTGCTGGCGATCTACGCGATGCGCGGGGAACTGATGACCGCGCTGCGCACGAGCAGGCCGCTCGGCCAGCTCGGACGCGGATCGCTCAGCGTCTGCGGCATGTTCTCGAACTTCGCGGCGCTCACGCGCCTGCCGCTGGCCGACGTCACCGCGATCACCTTCGCCTCGCCGTTGATCACGGTAATGCTCGCCGCCGTCATTCTGAAGGAACGCGTGCGCATCTATCGCTGGACGGCGGTTGCCGTCGGCTTCGTCGGCGTGATCGTCATGCTCGTTCCGCATTTCGACATGAGCCACTATGCCGGCGCGGCCGGCGCGAGCGCGGCACTCGGTTCGCTGTTCGCTATTGCGGCCGCCGTGTTCAACGCGGGCACCGTGATCCAGACGCGCCGCCTGACGCAGAGCGAGGCGACGTCCTCGATCGTGTTTTATTTCTCGCTGATCTGTGCGATCGCCGGTGCGCTGACGCTGCCGTTCGACTGGTATACGCCGACCGCCGCCGAACTCGCCGGCCTGATCATGCTCGGGATGATCGGCGGGCTCGCGCACATCTTCCTGACCGAGAGCTATCGGCACGCCGCCGCCTCGGTGGTGGCGCCATTCGATTATTCCGCGATGCTGTGGGCGCTCATCCTGGGCTATTGGCTGTTTGGCGAGTTGCCGAGCGCATTGGTCTATGTCGGCGCGGCGATCGTCATCGGCGCCGGCCTGTTCGTGATTTGGCGCGAGCGAAGCCTCGGGCTCGAGCGCGAAGAGAAGAGCGCGCGTTAGACGGTTCGGCGCGGCGTGCGGCCGGAGCGCGAACGGTATCAATCGCGGCGCCCGGCTCGTCGGGTCCCTATTGATTTAGGTCAACGGCTACAAGCCCGCTTGTGGCAGACGACGACTTTGCGACGCTGCACGATGCCGCTCTGCCTGCGAGATCGAGGGAGCCGCCAGACCGTTGCTTCCGCTCGTGCTGCCCAAGGAGCGTTCCCGTTGGCCAAAGGCAAGCAAGAGAAGCGCAAACCGGCCCGGACGCCCGCCGCGTCCGGTAAAATTGCGCGCAAGGAGTTCGAGAAAGAACTCGCAAAGCTGCAAGTGGAGCTGGTCCGCCTGCAGGCCTGGGTGCGGGCGAAACGCGCGCGCGTCATCGTGGTATTCGAGGGCCGCGACACCGCGGGCAAGGGCGGCGTGATCAGCCGGATTACCGCCCGCACGAGCCCGCGTGTCTACCGGCACGTGGCATTGCCCGCTCCCTCCGACCGCGAGAGGTCGCAGGTCTATATCCAGCGCTACATCGCGCATTTCCCGGCGGCAGGCGAGATCGTTCTGTTCGACCGCTCCTGGTACAATCGAGCCGGCGTCGAGCATGTCATGGGATTCTGCAGCAACAAGGAATACGAGCGCTTTCTGGCGATGGCTCCCGATTTCGAACGGGAAATCATCGTCAACAACGGCATCATCCTGCGCAAATACTTTCTCGATGTCGGCCGCGACGAACAGCGCCGCCGCTTCGAGGCCCGGATCAAAGACCCGGTCAAGCACTGGAAACTGAGCCCGATGGACATCGAATCGGTCAGGCGCTGGTGGGACTATACGACGGCGTACCAGCGCATGATCAAGGCCACCCACACGCCGGAGGCGCCCTGGTACATCGTGCCGGCCGACGACAAGCGCCGCGCGCGCTTGAATCTGATCCGTCATCTGCTCGACAGCATACCCTACAAGAAGGTCGACATGGATCTGCCGAAAATCCCCAAGGCGCGCCCGCGCCCGAAAGGCGCCGTCGAGGGGCTGGGCGCAGGCCGGCCGATTCCCTCTCGCTACTGAAGAAGACACGACACACGACACGCGGCGCTGCCGGCGCCTATGAATCTGTTTGGCCCTTGATGCCGCATAGCGGAGCGCCGCGCCTATCCGCGGACAATGTCTTCACCGAATGCCATCGCCGCGCCGCCCCGACGGGAACGCGACAAAGCGCGGCAGACGCGCGGCGTGCGTCAATCACGACGATGGTCGTACCAGCAGATAAGCCTGCACGATGGATGTGCCGGAATGCACCATATCGGTGCGCTCGGGATTGACGATGTCCGGCAAAGTGTCGAGGTCGAACATGAAGTGGCGCGCGACGATTTCCAGCGCCTTGCCGGCGGCGTCGACATAAAACCAGTGATCGAGCGGCTGCTCGCGATGCAGCACCTCGATCGAGAAATAGGCGCGTCCGCCCGGCTTGAGCAGGCGCGCGATTTCTCGGCAATGCGCGTCGGTCTGCTGAAGGAACAGGTTGGTGCGCAGCGTCGCCGCGAGCGTATCGAGCGCGTCGCCGCCACGCGCGAGCGCGTCCTGCCCGAAATGTCGATAGAGGTTGCGCACGAAATAGCCATAGGGTTCGAAATCGAACTGCGAGACCACCATCGACGAGGTGATGAAATCGATGGAATGGTCGGCGAGCGGAAGCGGAGCATCCGCGCGCGGGCGCGCGCTGGCCTGGATCGCCTCGCGCAGCGCGCGTTGCGGCTTCGCGGCGTGCCGCATGATGGCGGGGACCTGGCGCGCGAAAAGATCGGCGACGCCGCCGGTGACATCGGCCTTGAGATGGCGCGGGAAAGCCGCCGGCTCGTAACTGGCGCATGACGGGCCGCCGGCATCGTCGACGCGCACGAAATTGCCGCAGGTGTCGGCGGACGCCGGCAGATGCGAGGGCGGGGTCGCATCGCGGGCGGCGTAGCCGGCGCAGTATTTCTTGCGATCGGCCGTACATTTGGCGATCAGGCAGGTGCAACGGCCGTCGCGCTCGCTGATCAGATCGCGGCGAAACGACGGCTCGGTTATACCCGCGACCCAATCGACCAGATAGATATCGGCGTTTTCGGCAATCAGACTGTCGAGCGGAATATCGTTGAGAAATCCGGCGCCCATGCAGAGTACCGAGCGCGGGCGCAATGTCCGGCATAGTTTCCCGATGGTTTCGCGCTGGCCGGCGAAGCTGGCCGCGCTGATCGCCTTGTGCTCGGCGGCGGAAACATTCGGCGCTTTGAGGTAATTGTCCCAATCGAGGCTTGGCATGTCCGCCCCCGCGTCGAATCACGCTGGCGGCGCCATTTAGCGCCTTGAAAAGCGGCCCCGAAATAACGCGGGCAATTAATGTATTTTAATCTCCGAATGGTGCTGGACCGGGCCCGCCTGCGGCGGTCCGGTCGTGCCGGCCTCAGCCCGTGAAGGCCTTGAACGTGATGATGGTGTGCGTGTCCTTGATGCCGGGGAGGCGCTGCACCTTCTCGTTGACGAAATGGCCGATGTCGGTCCCGGCATCGACATAGAACTTCACCAGGAGGTCGTAGTCGCCCGCGGTGGAATAGATCTCGGAGGCGATCTCGGCTTCGGCGAGTTTGTTGGCGACCTCATAGGACTTGCCGAGCTCGCATTTGATCTGGACGAAGAAGGGGGTCATCTCGGGCCTCCGCTGCGCCGTTTCCGGCGGCTGATCTGCCCGCAATCCAGCAAAAAGGGGCGGTCCTGGCAAGGCATGCTTGCCCTGTGGGCTACGGACTTGCCTTGGGCGCGGGCGCGGACTAGGTAAAGGCCAGCAATCTCGTGGGGTGTCCGGCGCGAGTCGGGCTGAGAGGCCAAGGGTGGCCAACCCAACGAACCTGATCCGGGTCATGCCGGCGGAGGGATGAGAGATGCACACTCCCGGGACAATTGCGCATGGCGCGCTGCCGCAAGCGGCAGCCACGCTGATCGCGCGTCTGCGCGCGGGCGGGCCGCGCGTGCATTGCATTACCAATGCGGTGGCGCAGAATTTCACCGCCAATGTGCTGCTCGCGGCCGGTTGCGTGCCGTCGATGACGCTGTCGGCCGAGGAGATCGGCCCATTCGTGGCGCGCAGCGACGCACTTCTGGTCAATCTCGGCACCTTCGACCGCGAACGCCGCGAGGCCACCGGTATCGCGCTGGATGAGGCCGCGCGCGCGCGGGTGCCGTGGGTGCTCGATCCCGTGTTCGTCGACCGCAGCCCGGCGCGCGCCTCCTATGCGCGCGAACTGATGGCACGCGGCCCGAAGGCCGTGCGGCTCAACCATGCCGAATTCGCCGCGCTGTCCGGTGCCGAGCCGTCGCGCGCGGCGGCGAGCGGCTTCGCAGGCGGCGAGGCCGCCGTGATGGGCCTGTCCGGCCCGACCGATCTCGTGACCGACGGGAGCCGTGTTGCAGAAATCGGCAACGGCCATCCCCTGATGGCCAAGGTGACCGCGATGGGTTGCGCCGCCTCGGCGCTGGTGGCGGCCGCGCTCGCGGTCGAGCCGGACGATGCCTGGCGGGCGACGTGCGGCGCGCTCGTCATCGTCGGGGTTGCCGGCGAAGTGGCCGCCGCGAGCGCCCAGGGCCCCGGCAGCTTCGCGGTCGCCTTCCTCGATGCGCTCCACAACCTCGATGCGCCGACGGTCATCGCCCGCGCACGGGTCACTGAATGAGAATGGGTGGGAGAATGAAAGTCGATCTGCGTCTCTATGCTCTGCTCGATCCGGCGGTTTCCGGCGGGCATAAGCTCACCGAGCTGGCGCGGCGCATTGCCGGCAGCACGACGGTGGTCCAGTTGCGCGACAAGCACGGCTCGACGCGCGCGATGATCGAGGAGGCGCGTGCGCTTCACGCCGTGCTGGCTCCCGCCGGCATTCCGCTGCTGATCAACGACCGCGTCGACGTGGCGCTCGCGGCCGGAGCCGAGGGCGTCCATATCGGGCAGGACGACATGTCGGTTGACGACGCGCGCCGTCTGCTCGGGCCGAAGGCCCTCATCGGCTTGAGCGTCAAGACGGTCGCACAGGCGCAGGCCGCGCCGCTCGATCTGCTCGATTATGTGGCGATCGGCGGCGTTTATGCGACGACCTCCAAGGAGAATACGGCGGCGCCGATCGGCCTCGCAGGCCTGCGCACCATCGCGCAGACGATCCGTTCGCGGGCGCCGGCCTATCCCGTTTGCGCCATTGCCGGAATCGACAAGAGCAATGCCGGCGACGTGATCGCGGCCGGCGCGGACGGCGTGGCTGTGATCTCGGCGCTCTCGCTTGCGCCCGATCCCGCCGCAGCGGCGCGCGACTTGCGCGGCGTGGTCGACGATGCGCTGGCGCGGCGGGGGGCGGCATGACTGCGATCGCCGTCACCATTGCCGGCTCCGACTCGAGCGGCGGTGCCGGTATTCAAGCGGACTTGAAGACATTCGCCGCGCTCGGGGTCTATGGCGCATCGGTCATTACCGCGCTGACCGCGCAGAACACGCAAGGCGTCAGCGCCATTCATGACGTGCCGGCGGATTTCATCGCAGCCGAGATCGATGCGGTCTTTTCCGACCTCGCCGTGAATGCGGTGAAGATCGGCATGTTGTCGCAGGCTCCGGCCATCGAAGCGGTGGCGGCGGGCCTCGCCCGTCATCGCGCGCGGAACATCGTGCTCGATCCGGTGATGGTCGCGACTTCCGGTGACCGGCTGCTGGCGGCCTCGGCCGTGCAGGCGTTGCGCGAAAAACTCATTCCGCGCGCGCTCGTCGTGACGCCCAATCTGCCCGAGGCGGCCGCGCTCACGGACGCGCCGCTCGCGCGCGACGAAAAAGCGATGGAGGCGCAGGGCCGCGCGATTTTATCGCTCGGCGCGAGCCACGTGCTGATCAAGGGCGGCCACGGTTCGGGCGACGAGAGCGTCGACCTCTTGATCGGGCAGGACGGCATCCTTCGCCTGTCCGCCAAACGCATCGCGACGCGCAATACGCACGGTACCGGCTGTACGCTGTCGTCGGCCATCGCGGCAGGGCTCGCCAAAGGCCTCGATCTGGTGGCGGCCGTTCGCCAGGCGAAAACCTATGTCACCGCGGCCATCGCGGGTGCCGACACGTTGAATATCGGGCACGGCCACGGGCCGTTGCATCACTTCCACGCACAATGGAGAGAACCATGACCACGCGCACCTCGCGACGTCGTCTCATCGCAGCCGCCGGAGCCGCCGCCGGCGCTTTGGCCGCGCCTTCGATCGCGCGCGCCGACACGATCAAATGGCGCATGGTGACTTCATGGCCCAAGCGGCTACCGGGGCCCGGTATGTCGGCCGAACGCGTGGCGAGCCGCATCCGCACGCTTTCGAACGGCCGGCTCGACATCACGGTCTATGCCGCGGGCGAAGTGGTGCCCGCCTTCGAGGTGCTCGACGCGGTCGGCAACGGCGTCGCCGAGATCGGCCACACCGCCGCCTTCTACTGGCAGGGCAAGATGCCGGCGGCCGCGTTCTTCACCACCGTGCCGTTCGGGCTGACGCCCGGCGAGCATGTCGCCTGGATCGATGCCGGCGGCGGACAGGAACTGTGGGACGAACTCTATGCGCCGTTCGGGGTGAAGCCCTTCATGGGCGGCAATACCGGGGTCTGCATGGGCGGCTGGTTCCGGCGCGAGCTGAAGAGTCTCGCCGACATTTCGGGGCTCAAGCTGCGCTCGCTCGGCCTGGGCGGCGAAGTCTATCGCCGGCTGGGCGCGACGCCGCAGACGACGCCGCCGGCGGAAATCCTCACCAGCCTGCAATCGGGCGTGATCGACGGCGCCGAATTCGTCGGTCCGGGCACCGACATCGCGCTCGGGCTCTATCGCGTGGCGCCGTTCTACTACTATCCCGGCTTCAACAAGCCGAACGGCACCGGCGAATGCATCGTCGCGTTGAAGGCGTGGAAGGCCTTGCCGGCCGACCTGCAGGCGATCGTTTCCCATGCCTGCGCCGCCGAGGCCGATTACGCGCTGTCCGAGATGGAGCGGCTCAATGCCCAGGCGCTCGGCGCGCTGACCAAGCAGCACAATGTGAAGCTGGTCGCCTTCCCGGACGACGTGGTCACGGCGGCGCGCAAGGTCGCAGCCGATGTCGTCGGCGAACTCGCGAGCCGCAGCGCCATCGGTGCCAAGGTGCACGCCTCCTATACGGATTTCCGCACGCGCACCGCGCCGTGGTCGCAGGTGTCGATCGAAGCGGTGCTCAGGGCACGGGGGTAGGGTGCGTTCCGCGTGTCCCGGACGCGGTGCAGCACAAGCGCTATGAGCGCGCAAACGCGCTCATGCGCGAAATGATGCACCGCTGATCCGGGACCGCCACACATTCGGACGGTCCCGGGTCTGCAGCGCACCGGTCCACTTCGCTAAGCGCTGCGCTGCGCCCGGGACACGCGGGGAAACCTTCAGCCCCTGATGAACGTCCCGTTCTGCAACTCGGTGACCGCCTGCTTGAGCTCGGCCTGCGTGTTCATCACGATCGGCCCGTACCAGGCGACCGGCTCCTTGAGCGGCTTGCCGGACACCAGCAGAAAGCGGATGCCCTTGTCACCGGCCTGCACGGTGACCTCGTCGCCGGAATCGAACAGCACCAGCGATCGGTTGCCGGCCGGCTCGCGGAACACGATTTCTTCGCCGTCGATCTGCTTTTCGGTCAGCACGCCGCGCGGCTTCGAGGCCGAGGCGAACTTGCCGTCACCCTCGAAGACATAGGCGAAGGCGTGACGTTCGACCTCGACCTTCAGCGTCTTGCGCTGCCCCGCCGGCACGAACACGTCGAGATAGCGCGGGTCGGCGGCGACGCCGTCGACCGGGCCTTTCTTTCCCCAGAACTCGCCGCAGACCACGCGTACGCGCGTGCCGTCGTCGTCGACCACCTCGGGAATTTCGGCGGACTTGACGTCCTGATAGCGCGGCGCCGTCATCTTGAGCGAGGACGGGAGGTTGGCCCAGAGCTGGAAGCCATGCATGCGGCCGAGCGCATCCCCCTGCGGCATTTCCTGATGCATGATGCCGCGTCCCGCCGTCATCCATTGCACGTCGCCGGCGCCGAGCAGCCCGCGATTGCCCAGGCTGTCGCCGTGCTCGACCGTGCCGGAGAGCACATAGGTGATGGTTTCGATGCCGCGATGCGGGTGCCAGGGAAAGCCCGCCAGGTAATCGCTCGGCCGGTCGTTGCGGAAATCGTCGAGCAGCAGGAAGGGGTCGGTCTCGGAGGTCTGGCCAAAACCGAAGGCGCGGCGCAGCCGCACGCCCGCTCCCTCGATGGTGGGCTTCGACTGTACGATCTGCTTGACGGGTCGGATCGACATGGGTGTTTGCCTTTCGTGTTTGGCGCCGTGTCCCGGATGCGATGCGGCATGAGCGCGTCAGCGCGAAATGATGCCTCGCTGATCCGGGACCGCCAAAGGTTCGGATGGTCCCGGGTCCGCAGCGCACCGCTTCACTTCGTTATGCGCTGCGCCGCGCCCGGGACACGAGCGTGGAACTTACGCCGCGGCCTGTTGCCGCTCGGGCGCGAGCCTTGCCGCGAATGCGGCGAAGCGGTCGACGAAGGCGTCGAGGAAGGCGCGCACATTGTCGTCGGTCACATGGCCTTCCGCGTCGATGAGTTCGGGCTTGAACTGAATATAGGCCTCGCCGCCCAGGAGATGCAGCCCCTGGTCGCCGAGCACGGCGCGCAGGTGCTGCTGGGCGACCGCGGTCGAAATCAGTCCGCCGGACGTGCCGATGATGGCGGCCGGCTTGCCCGGCCAGGAAGTCTTGCCCCAGGGCCGCGCGCCCCAGTCGATGGCGTTCTTGAGCACGGCGGGGATCGAGCGGCTGTGTTCGGGCGTCACGAACAGCAGGGCGTCGGAAGCCTCGACCTCGGCCTTGAAGCGGGCGACCTTGTCCGGCACCGGCTGCTCGAAGTCCTGGTTGTACATGGGCAGGTCGTCGACCGCGATGAACCGCGCCTCGAAAGCGTCGGCGCCGAGCCTGGCGAGGGCGCCGGCCAGCTTGCGATTGATGGACTCGCGGCGGTTGGAACCGACGATGACACCGAGCTTGAGTCTTGCCATGGGAACCTCTATTTCCTTGGTAACCAATTGTTACCAAGGCTAGATAGATGACCCGCAAAAAACCGCAAGAAGGCACAACATTGTCACCGGGTAACCTGCATGATCCCAGCGACTGCCGGGCGGTGAGCGAGGTGCTCTCGCGCGTGGGCGACAAGTGGACCGTGCTGGTGGTCGCCACCTTGGGCGACGGGCCGAAGCGCTTCAGCCAATTGCGCCGGGCGCTCGGCTCGATCTCGCAGCGTATGCTGACGCTGACTTTGCGCGCGCTCGAGCGCGACGGGCTGGTGACGCGGACGGTGTTTCCCACCGTCCCGCCGCGGGTCGATTACGCGTTGACCGAGCTCGGCTGCTCGCTGCTCGAGCCGGTCAACGCCTTGAGTCTGTGGGCGCGGAAGAACCGCCCGTGCATCGAGGAGGCGCGCCGCCGCTTCGACGCTGCCGAGCGGCAGCGCCAGGGCTGAAGCGGCGGCAGCAAGCCGCTTCTACGCGTTCACTTGATCAGCGGCAGCTTCTCGAACTGGTGGAACGGCGGCGGCGACGACAGCGTCCATTCCAGCGTGGTGGCGCCGACGCCCCAGGGATTGTCGCCTGCCGCTTCCTTGCGGGCAAAGGCGCGCACGAAGTTGAAGGCGAACACCACGAGGCCGCAGGCGAAGACATAGGATCCCATGCTGGAAATATGGTTCCAGCCGGCGAAGGCGTCCGGATAGTCGACGATGCGGCGCGGCATGCCGGACAGTCCCAGGAAGTGCTGCGGGAAGAAGATCATGTTGGCGCCGACGAAGGCGATCCAGAAGTGCAGCTTGCCGAGCGACTCCGAATATTTGTAGCCGGTCATCTTCGGGAACCAGTAGTACCAGCCGGCGAAGATGCCGAAGGTCGCGCCCAGCGACATCGTGTAGTGGAAGTGGGCGACGACGTAATAGGTGTCCTGAAGCACGCGGTCGACGCCGGCATTCGACAGCACGACGCCGGTCACGCCGCCGACCGTGAACAGGAAGATGAAGCCGAGCGCCCAGACCATCGGGGTGCGGAACTCGATCGAGCCGCCCCACATGGTCGCGATCCAGGAGAAGATCTTCACGCCGGTCGGCACCGCGATCACCATGGTGGCGGCGACGAAATAGGCCTGCGCGCCGGTCGACAGCCCGACCGTGTACATGTGGTGCGCCCAGACCACGAAGCCGATCGCGCCGATCGCCACCATCGCATAGGCCATGCCGAGATAGCCGAACACCGGCTTCTTCGCGAAGGTCGAGACGACCTGGCTGATGATCCCGAAGGCCGGCAGGATCAGGATGTAGACTTCCGGATGCCCGAAAAACCAGAACAGATGCTGGAACAGGATCGGGTCGCCGCCGCCCTCGGCCGAGAAGAAGGTGGTGCCGAAATTGCGGTCGGTCAGCAGCATGGTGATGGCGCCCGCCAGCACCGGCAGCGACAGCAGAAGCAGGAAGGCGGTCACCAGCACCGACCACACGAACAGCGGCATCTTGTGCATGGTCATGCCGGGCGCGCGCATGTTGAAGATGGTGGTGATGAAGTTGATGGCGCCCAGGATCGACGACGCCCCGGCCAGGTGCAGCGCGAGGATCGCGAAATCCATCGCCGGGCCGGGATGGCCCGAGGTCGACAGCGGCGCATAGACGGTCCAGCCGGCGCCGACGCCCTTCTCGCCCGGCGCGCCTTCCACGAACAGCGAGACCACCAGCAGCGAGATCGCCGCCGGCAGCAGCCAGAACGAGATGTTGTTCATGCGCGGGAAGGCCATATCGGGCGCCCCGATCATGATCGGCACGAACCAGTTGCCGAAGCCGCCGATCAGCGCCGGCATGATCATGAAGAAGACCATGATCAGCCCGTGCGCGGTGACGAAGGAATTGAAGGTGTGGCCGCTCGAGAAATATTGCAGGCCCGGCGCCGCCAGTTCCAGCCGCATGGCGAGCGACAGCAGCCCGCCGATCACGCCGGCGGTCAGCGCGAACACCAGGTACATGGTCCCGATGTCCTTGTGATTGGTGGAATACACGAAACGCCGCCAGCCGGTCGGATGGGCGTGGGCGGCGGCGGACGCGGTCGTCGTATGCATGAACGTCTTCCCCCCTGGACGCACGGGCACCGCGCGGGTCACGCGCGGGCGCGTTTGTTGCAACCGCAACAACGTCGCCGGCAGGCCTTTAGCCGCTTTGATCTAGATCAAGGCACGGCCTCTATCGCCCTCAACTGACAGGGTTTTTGCAGCCCTGCCGGGCGCGCGGGCGGCCTCCGGAGGCCAGCCGGCGGCCGCGATGGGCTGGCGTCCGAGCA
>Ga0182748_1001597_pt1 | contig 21788 bp, 20 predicted proteins | sample eDN3rd37CKraftOP_FD_128877 | JGI IMG/M metagenome (GOLD analysis project Ga0182748, IMG submission 128877) | Enriched Organic Plus compost microbial communities from Emeryville, California, USA - eDNA 3rd pass 37_C Kraft OP (version 2) (version 2) ...
AGCAGCGCCGGACGAAAGGGAATGTTCTCGCGCAGGGCGCCGTGGATAATGCCGTGCACGAGCTTGTCGGCCTTCTCCTCGCCGAGCGCGGCAGATAGGGCGAAGGCGACGCGCTGGGCCATGATGAAGCCGTGGGTGCGGTCGAGATTGGCGCGCATCGCCTCTCGTTTGACCTCCAGTTCCTCAAGCAGCTCGCGCACAATGACAAGGTTGCGTTCGGAGAGGATGGAGACTTCTTCCAGCGTTGCGTTCGGGCCGGAGGTGTTGTCCCGCTCGAAAAAATTCACGACATCGTCGAGCACGACCTCCGCCAGCCGCGGGATGATACGCCCGTTCTGGATCAGCACTTCCGACTTTTTGGGGTTCACCTTCTGCGCCATCGACGAACTGCTGACGGAGCTTGCGTCCCGCGGCTCGTCCGGCTCGCCAATGTCGGTCGATTGCAGAAGGAAAAGCTCCTGGCCGATATGTGCAAACAGCTTACTGACGAGAGCTAAGGTAAGTGCGTAGTTCGCATACACACCGCGTGTGCCGTGCCAGTCGTCCGGGTAGGGTGATTGAAGTCCGAGCTCCTTGGCGAATGTTTGTTCGATTTCCAGTGCAAGCTCACCGAGGCCGGCATAGGTGCCCACGGCGCCTTTCAGGATCGCCGATTGGTTGAGTTCCTTGAGTACCGATTTCAACCGCTCGATGTTGCGGCGGTTCTCACCGATCCATGTGCTGATCTTTTTGCCAAACGTGATTGGTAGCGCGTGCTGACCCAGGGTGCGCCCGGCCATCACGGTGCCCTGGTTGGCGCGTGCTCGCTTGATAAGGCTACTCTCGATTTGGCGCAGATAGCCGATGAGGATCACAGTTGCACGGCGCAACTGCAGTGTGAGCGCTGTGTCGTAAATGTCGACCGTAGTGGCGCCGTAGTGGACGTATTGGCGGGCGTCCTCGCTGAGTGCGGCGCGCCAGACATTCAGCAGCGCTACCATGCGGTGCTGCACGATCTTGCGCTCGTGCTTTATCTCATCCGGAGAGGCGAAGCGCACATCGGCCTTGCGCGTGATCTCATCGGCGGCCGATTGTGGGATCGCACCGTGGGCCGCCTGGGCGCGCGCAAGGGCGGCTTCGATGTCGAGCACGTACTGGTTTGTCTGGTCGGCTTTGAAGACGTCGCGCACGGTCGCGCTGTCGACCTTCGTAACGGGCAGATCCGCGCTGTGCGAGGCCGGCGCAAACGCTCCGCCGGCGCCGATCAATCCAACCAGCAACAGCGCACGCAGCAGCTTGCCGCCTGCCGTTCTGCTCGGGCCGCTCCATTTCGATATACGCAACGGTAACGGCAATAGCACGTAATATCAATGCGTTGAGGGGGCTTGGGTAACGCTGTCGCCCGGCTCGTTTGTGACGCTGTGTGACACGCAGGCATCAGAAATTCGCGCTTCGATACGTACGCGCGCGCCAACTACACTTTACTTTGTGGGTTGCAAGAACTTCGATCGAAGCCCCGTTTGCTGCGCTCTCCTGGCGAAACGCTTCAATCGCGTGCAGTGCGCAGGCGATTAGCAGCTGCGCATTTTTTGCCGGCTTCTGGTCGCGGTGGTGCACGGTAGCCAAACGAGATCCAGCGCTCGGGCTCGAGCGGGCGCAGAACGACATCGCGCATGCCGAAGCCGCGGGCGCTCACGCGGTCGAACACGGCGATGCCGCCGCCGTCTATGGCGAGCTGGAAAGCCATGAGCGATGAGCGTGTTTCGACGGCGTACTGCCCAGTTTCGCCGCTGGAGCGCATGAAATCGTTCATCTGCTGGCGCCAAAGCTGGTCTTCCCAGAGGCCCAGGAGATTTTCGTTGGCCAGATCTGCTGCGGTGATGCGCTCACGGGCGGCGAGTGGATGATCCTTGCGTATGACCGCTTCGAGGCGAACCCTGAACAGAGGGTGATTGTCGAGCTCGACGAGCGCGTGGGTGACGGGGAGTGATGCAATCGCCAGATCGAAGCGTCGCAGTCCGGCTAGGTTGTCGATGTCGAAGCGAGACAGCACGTCGACGGTGCAGAGCAGCTTTGGGTTGAGCTGCCGGGGGCGCACTATCGAAGGGGACATCAGGCCCTGTGCGATGCGCGGAGTGGTTATCACCTTGAGCTGCTTATCGCTGGTCTGAATGTCCTTTGCGATGCGCGGTATTTCACCGAGGCCTTGGAGAATATGGCGCGTGGCGACATAGAACGCCGCGCCTTTATCGGTGACGCGGAGTGTGCGCCCGGAGCGACTGAATAGTGTGAGCTTCAGTTCATCCTCGAGCAGAGCGACGAGACGGCTCACGGCCGGCTGACTCAGCCCCAGGCTCTTCGAAGCAGCGGTCAGTGAGCCGCCCTCGACAATGAGCTGGAAGGCACGCAGAGCTTTCAGGTTCATTCGATCACTGGCGCATTATCTCTAGTGCATTTGTCACGTGTGAATTTCGACCGGCGAAGCCCGGTTGCCCCATCTACGCCATTTCGTCGATGCCCATCCACTCGCAGCGTTAACCTTCGGGCGTGCTTGCGTGTACGCGATGAAGCCTGGAGTGCGCCGCGCAATCAAGCGGATCGTTCATTTCGATTGCGAGCAACCGGTGACCATTTGGAATTCCCTATCTACTCAGAAGCTCCACGCAACAGTCGTGGGCGTCATCGCTGCTTAGACGCGCATAGAACGACCGCACTTTGATGTGTGGCCTGATGACCCGTGGATCCCGGAGATGCTTGTCGTCCCCCTTACCCGCTTCCCCCGATCTGCCGGCGAAGATGCCGAACGTCTTGCCGTAGAGTCTGTGCCCGGCCGTCATTACTTCGCTAGCTGGCGGGGCGTCTGAAAGCGAAGCGGACATCATCTGACAAGCCGTCGCTCAAGGAAGTCCCGGATGCGAGACGAGATTTCACGAGTGTGCGTCTCGAGCGCAAAGTGACCTGCATCGAGGAGGTGGACCTCGGCGTCGGGAAGGTCGCGCTTGTAAGCCTCGGCGCCCGCCGGGATGAACGCTGGATCATGACGTCCCCACACAGCGAGGAGCGGCGGGCGGTGTTCACGAAAGTAGGCCTGAAAGGCCGGATACAGCTCGACGTTACTGCGATAGTCGAGGATCAGGTCGAGCTGGATATCCTCAGCCCCCGGTCGCGCCATGTAGGCGATGTCGAGTTCGTATCCGTCGGGCGACAACAGGGTCAGATCAGATCCGGTACCATATTGAAAATTGCGGATCGTCTCCGGCGAAAGCGATGCGCGGCAGGCTTCGCGGTTCGCCTCGCTGGGCTCGCGCCAATAGGCTTGCCAGGATCCCCAGTTGTCGCTGAATCCCTCAAGATAGGCGTTGCCGTTCTGCGAGATGATCGCGGTGACGCGCTCGGGGTGCCTCATCGCCAGCCGGAGACCGACGGGAGCGCCGTAATCGAAGATGTAGAGCGCGTAACGGTTCAGCGCCATCGCATCGACGAACCCGCCGATGACGTCTGCCAAGGCCTCGAAGCTATAGGTGAACTGACCGCGCGGTGGCGCTTTGGTCTGACCGAATCCAGGAAGGTCGGGTGCGATGACACGATACCGACCGGCTAGTTCCGGAATGAGGTCGCGGAACATGTGGCCTGGCTGGCAGATGGGAATCCATGAAGCAGCAGGATCACCGGTGCGTCCTCTGAGCCTGCCTCCCGGTAGAATACGTCTACCTCGCCCACTTTCTGCGTGCGGTACCGAACAACAGAGCCTCGGTTATCATCCGCATTTGGGAGCGCTGGCGCAGCCAATGCGACTTTCATCCCTGGCAGCATCATCGGCCCTGCTGCGAGCAGGCCGAGAGCAGAGCGGCGAGGAAGTTCCGGGCGGCGCAAATTCATCGAAGTCTCCTTCAGTCCAGCGAGACTCCAATGTATGCGTATCATAATTTGATAGAACGATTGATTTCCGCGCGACTTGATTGCACGTTCTGCAACGATGGATCGGCTCGATGCGATGAAATTGTTCGTAGCGGCGGTGGACGAAGGTTCGCTTGCGGCCGCTGCGCGGCGGCACGGCCGCTCTCCTGCGGCGGTCACTCGAGCGGTGGCGCTTCTAGAACACTATGCCGGTACGACCTTGCTGCTGCGATCTACGCGCCAACTTAGCCTCACACCCGCCGGTGAGCGGCACTTGGAGACTTGGCGTGAGGTCTTGCTCAAGCTTGACGAAGTTGCGCCGGAGAAGTTTAGCTCGGCGCTCCGAGGTGGCATCGTCATGACTGCGCCCGAACTCTTTGGGCGTCTCAAGGTGATGCCTGCCGTCGAGACATTCCTGCAAGCTCATCCGCAAGCCTCTGTCCGTGCCCTGCTGGGCAACCGATTGGTCAATCTGATCGGTGAAGGTGTGGATCTTGCGATCCGTCTCGCGCCGTTGCCCGATTCAACGCTGGCTGCGATTAAGATCGGCCAAGTGCGCATTCTCTTCTGCGCATCTCCCGCGTACTTAACGGAGCGCGGCTTGCCGACAATGTTAAACGACCTCGATCAGCACGACTGCATCGGGTTAAACGCAGATAGTGACGCTGAGTTATGGCCGTTCAGTGTGGTCGGCGAGCGGAAAAGCCGCGTGCGATCTGTTCGCGTTCATACGCGGCTGAGCGTGAACCACCAGTCGGCAGTTATCGGCGCGGCGCTGCGGGGGCAGGGCATCATCTGCGCCCGATCTTATCAGGTCGCCGACCACATCGCTGCCGGGCGCTTGGTTCTTATCCTTGCAGACTTCGAACCGCCCGCGGTTCCCGCACACATCGTATTCCCAGGCGACCGAGCCAAGCGGGGCGTTGTGCGAGCTTTCATTGATCACATAGCTGCGGATTTGAAGAAGGAACTTCTGCGGATTGAAAGGAGTATCCCAGGCCGGCGATCCGACTGATGGTCGCGAAGTAGAGCCTCGCAAGAGCTGCCGACGTTTTTTGTTATTGGCGTGGACTCGCCCGAGTTCAAGCATGACCGTTCGCTGAATCGCGTTGACAGTAGCTGGACCAGATGGGCGGCGCGCGGGCGCCCGGGCCGTCGTCGGAAAGCCTCCAGTGAAGGAACCCGCCGGGGATGTGGGCGAGCCGGTGCCTCAGGCGCTATGGCGATCGATGGCCGACGGTGGTGTTCGCGCGCGACCGAGAATGGCGCGTCGCCTCGGATCATGACCGAGCGTGAGCGTCGCAAATGCCGATTGGATGCTCGGACGGTGAGCAATGATCGTGGAACGAGCGGCCATTTGCGGCTCGGCTTCGAAGACTCAGGCTTTCGGCGAGGTCGCGCACCTGATCGCCAGAGTAGAACGTCTTCGGACCTACACGTCGGCCATAGTCTTCTCACCGGCATCGGGGACCGCGAGGATAATCTGACTCATGATTGCGCCCGGCGGTGCGTGTTCAACTCGCGCAATACGTGCTGGGCTTTGATGTTGAAGCATGTCGAGGTGAAGAGACGCTCGCGAACGAGTAGCGGACGTCTTGGATAGCCAGAAAATCTGATCGCTCTTGACGAGCCCTTGCAGGGCTGGCCGCCGACATACTCCCTGCGCGTTTGAATTCAATCAAATAATTTCATGCTTGATCTCGGGCGAGGAGGGCCACTTGGGGCACACGAACTCAAAGTCAGCTTTTGTGTCAGTTTAGGCGTGAGAAATGTCCGTTACGAACATCGATCGCGCGTAACCACCATAGCATTGTTTAGATTGAGCATCTCAGAGTTGAAGCGAGCGGATGGTGTCGTCCGATGCACCTGGCGTGCTCTTGCAACCGTGGCTAGTAACCGGCGGAGAATGCAATGAAATGCTTAGGGGTGGAGATGAAAAAAAACAAAAAGCGAGCAAGTATAGCGACGATAACAGTCCTGTCGATCCTCTTCGGGACCGGAATTGCCCATTCTCAGGTGCCCATCATTGACGGTGTGTCAAAGCAGCCGCTCACCGTACAGGTGGAAGGGCTGCTGGAGGCGCTCACCTTCTTGGGGCGGCCGATGCCTGAAGCCGATCGGGCGATGTTGAGAAAAGCAACCGAACTTCCGGACGTTGAAGCGACCGTCCAGATCCAGAAAATTCTCGACCCCATGAGCTTGGTGGTTGTTGAAATCGATGAAAATCGCAAGGTAAATGTCTCTCCAACATCTGCCGCAATTGCGAAATTGACCAAAAACGGTTGGACTCCGTTCCTCGTAAAAATTGTGAACAGGGCTAAATCAACGGATGTTCTTGATGTTGATAGTCCTGAGGCAGCCATGCCGTACGACTTTTCACGAATGCAAGTCGAGCGCAGCGTTTATGAAGACCAATTCACCGATGTGATGCTCGAAAAACACTTTCATATTGGCACCACCTGGGGGTCCTGGGGTGGCGGCTACCCGTACAAGGAGCCTCCGCAGCCCGAACTACAGAACGAAGCTGGCAACCTGTGGCCGCCGCACGGAGATCTGTCGTTCGTTCCGACTAAGGACCGCTGGGCAGCGGTAAATCTATACCAAAATGCGCCGCTTTCAAAAAACCTGTCCGGTTTGGGCGTCGAGTATGCGATTTTGCAGGTTTATAGCCGCGACGATGGTATCCGTAGTATGCGGCTTTCGTTCAATATTGGGGGTCTCCGCTCAAGCGGGACAGGATCAGTTCCTTACACGGCGGGTAATCCCGGCTTGCGCGGTGAAACCAAGATGAGCTTTGAAGTGGAGCCCGCAGTTCCGGTCAAGCTCTCGATCCTTGATGAGGATGGGTCACCGACGGCGGCTCGGCTGCTGGTCAAGGATAAGTTGGATCGCGTCTACCCGTACCGTTCCAAGCGATATGCGCCGGATCTTTTCTTCCAAAACCACGTCTATCGATACGACGGTGAAACGATCGAGCTTCCTCCCGGAGAGTACACCTTTGATATCAAGCGCGGCCCCCATTACCTGAGCCAGGTAAGGAATGTGACGGTGGCCTCAGGGGAAACGCCAACTGTCAAAATAGACCTCAAACGTTGGATCAATACGCAACAGCTTGGTTACACGAGCGATGACAAGCACGTCCACACTGCCGGTTGCCTGCATTATAACGATCCCACGTATGGCCTGACACCGGAAGATATGATGCGCTATGCGGTCGGCGAAGATTTGGATATCGCTGACATCATGATCTGGGGTCCGAACTTCTATTACCAGAAGGAAAAGTATTTCACGGGCAAGCCGTCGCCCGTGTCGACGGCAAAGAACGTCGTCACTCACAACCTTGAAATCTCACAGTTCCCAAGCGCCGCGGGCGGGCACACCAGTGGTCATGGCATCAAGGTGATCGACTATCCCGGCGCGAAGCGGATGAAGGATTGGCCAAGTTACACGCTTCCTGTGTTGAAGTGGGTCCAGTCTCAAGGCGGGCTGAGCAGCTATACACATTCCGGCTTTGGACTGGACGTTCAGACAACCGATTTACCGAACTACATCACTCCGCCAATGGATAGCATTGGCGCCAATGAATACATCATGACCGTGACACATGGAGCGGTCGATTGGATCGGTGTCGGAAACACGAACTTCGTTTCAGAACTCAACATTTGGTATCACACGTTGAACGCAGGCTTCCGGACGCTGATTGGCGGTGAAACGGATTGGCCCTGTATCAACGGCGACTCCATCGGTCGAGGCCGTTCCTACGTGAAGACGGGGACGGGCGCAGTTAATTACGACAAGACCATGAAGGTCATCGCCGAGGGTCGAACGACTTACGTGTCGGACGGCCGTAGCCATCTGATGAACTTCAAGATCAACAACACCGAACCGTCTCGCATTCTCGGCGAGGAGGTAAAGCTCGATAAGGCTGGAACTGTGAAGGTCACTGCGGATTTTGCGGCTTACCTTCCGGTCGAGCCCGAAACGGTACAGGTGCTTGGTGTTCCCTATCCGATGGAGTCACAGGCGACGACTTACCAGCCGATGCCAGAGCCCAAGGCGATTAAGATCCAGGATATTCCGGTGTTGGGCGTCAGCTGGCGGAATATTCCATGGTGGCATCTCGAGCGATCGCGGATTGGCAGCGGTCGCGAGGTCAAGCTCGAGGTCATCGTCAATGGCGAGCCTGTCCAGAGCAAGACCGTGATTGCCGATGGTTCCCAGCAGAAAGTCGAGTTCGAGGTTGCGCTCTCGAAGAGTTCCTGGGTGGCCCTCCGGGTTCTTGGCGCAAGCCATACGAACCCCATTTGGGTGACGGTCGATAACAAACCTGTCCGCGTCGCGAAGAGCCTGCAATGGAATATTGCGGCACTGCAGCAAGCCTTTGAAGTAAAACGACATGGCTGGCGGCCGGAGGACTACGAAGAGGCAAAGGCCGCATATGACTACGCGTATCGAGTGTACGCGAAGCGGCTGAGCGAAGCTTCTCAAGACTAATCGCTGAACAGCAGGGTGGAGCTACGTCTTGCTCCGCCCTGCTTCCGCGCGTCGATAACAAGACGGCCTCATTGGCTCTCCACAATGGAGGTTAAATTTACTCATGCCGCAGCGAAAAATGGGCCGTATCGCGACGGCGCTAGTTTCGGTGGCGATCCTGCAGTTTGCTTGGCTCAGTCAAGGCAGCGCGCAGATACGCAAAGTTGATGATGTGAGTCTTGAAAATCTGATCGAGGAAAGTCAGGCCGCCGTCGAGTCCCTCGCCGCTCTTGGGCATCCCATCGCTGAAGCTGACCGACGACTTCTGGAAGCGGCCTGGTCCCTGACCGGAGACGAGGCTAAAGGTAAAATTCAGGACGTGGTCGATCGGTACTGCTGGGTCGAAATTCGTATTGACGACGAGGCTTGGTTGAAGGCTGAAGCCGCGAGTCCGAACCCCGGCGATCGGATTCTTGAGCAGGGGAAATGGACGCCTTTTCTCGTCAAAATCTACAATAAGAGCGACGCTCAATCAGCCATCGACGTGCGCTCGGCGCAGGCGTTGCTGTCGCCTGAGGTTCGCGCAGTGGAGCAAGGCGATTTCTCGGCCAGCCTAGACCCACACAGTTGGTATCGCTGGCTCGCGCTGAAATTCTATCAGCGAAGTCGAGAAACCAAACCCTTTCGCGGCGTCAACATAAGATACCGAGTGATGGGTATCTTGAGCCGAGACAGCGGCATGCGTTCTGCCGACCTCGAATTCTATCTCGGTGGCGGGGCGGTTAGCCAGGGTCATTACGTAAAAAAGAGGCTGCTCTTTGAGGTGAAGGAGCACGAGCCGCAGTCTTCCGAAAGGCCCCGGGGGGAGGCGTACTGATGAGCAGATTCCACATTGCCGTGATGCACTGCTGCAGCGCGGTTCTCGCATTTGCAGTTCTAGGTGCTCAGCTCGACCGGGTGTCTGCTGATCAGGTAGGAAATGCCGTAGCGCAAGCAGGCAGTGTCGACACGCAACTGCAGGACGAACTGAAGCTAGCGAATGAAGCCGTTTTGGATGCCTTTGCCACCCGCGATCTCTGGGCGATGTCGCAGCTGTGGGCGAAGGACGAATATATATCTGCCCTTTTTCCAGCAGCAGCGACCCCGGCCTTCGGCTGGGATAATGTGAGGAACACGTGGCAATACACGTTCGATCATAACAGAGACATCAGGCTGCAAAGCCTAGCCGGCTTCATAAAAGCAAGTGGCAATGAAGATGGGGATACGGGTCTTGTAATCGACGCAACTCAATTCGAAGCGTTTCAGACGCAAACGGGCCAGCCGGTTACGCTCCCCAGTATGCTCGCCACCAAGATATTTGAGCGTCGGAAAGGAAAATGGCTCCTCGTCCACTATCACGCTCATCAGCCCGGCATGAAACCACCAACAGCGACCGATGAGGAGAGTGGGATACGTCCCCTCGTTACCACGACGGATGAGAAAATCCGTGCGGTTGATGACGCCTTTTATCGGGCGTTGAGGAATAGAGACATGGAGGAAATGGATAAGGTCTGGGCGTCCACTGAAGATGTTACCGCAATTCAACCGGAAGGCGAGATCCCATTTTTTGGACGCGCAAATGTGATGGCGAGCTGGAAAGCATTATTTGAGCACAACCGAGGCGTCCAGATTCCCCGTACGACACAGACTATGATTCACATTTCTGGGAATAAGGCGTGGATGGTGGGGTCGTTCGAAGCGGCTTTGGTGAGGCGCAAATCCGGGTCGTACGTTCATCTCCCCGAAGTGCTCGTAACCAAACTATTCGTGAAAGAAACAGACGATTGGAAGCTTAGCCACTATCATGCCCATATCGGCCCACTTGCCCATTCCCACGGCCAGACCCCGTTGCTCGCAGCGGCTTTTAATCAAGAAACGGCGCCGACCAGAACGATTGAACTCGACGCGACGGAGATGACATTCGGTGTCAGTGAAATCGAAGTGAGGGCTGGGGAGGTAATCCGCTTCGTTGTCCGAAACAGCGGTGAAGCGCGCCATGAATTCGGTTTGGCGTCACCCGAAGAAAATAGACTGATGCAAGCACTCATGAGGTTAAAGCCCGACATGGTCCACAGTGGCGATCGCGTCGTCACTGTAGAGCCGGGTGAAACAAAAGAATTGATCTGGAGGGTGCCAGAGAAAATTGACGTGGAGTTTTCGTGCAATTTATTAGGGCATGCAGAAGCCGGAATGAGAGGAACATTTAAACTGGTGAACTAGGCGTGGGGCCAAACTGTGCAGTGGATAAAAATATCGATCCAGAGCAAGCGGAACGTCGTTGCTGCTGGCGTTCTGTGTGTGTTTGGATTGTGCGTGACGGCGGCCGCTTTATGGGCTGGGTTCAATCCGAGGCCGTTGACTGCGCAGGAGCAATGCATGAAGGAGTTGAGCGCGCTTTCAGACGACGTTGAGCTGTTGAAAAAGGCATGCGCGTGCATTGACGAAACGGGGCGGCACACGGGGCGCACGCAATAAGATAAAAGACGAGGGATTGGCGTTTGCGATGAAACGGGAGAAAAAAATGCGTAAAGCAGCACTCGAAGTTTTCGCGGCTCTTTGCGCCATGACCTCTGCAGTTAGTGCCGGGGATCTTGGGGGGAATTGCTGCGCCGATATGGAAGAGCGGATCGCGGAACTCGAGGCAACGACAGCCCATAAAGGGAACCGAAAAGTCTCTCTGACTTTGTCGGGCTGGGTGGGGAACCAGCTGACGTATTGGAACGACGGGTTCGAGAAGAACGCCTACGTCACGGGTCTTGGGACGGCGCTGGCGAGTCGAATCCGCTTCGTTGGAGAGGCGGCCATCAGCCCAGGGTGGACGGCCGGATACGTAATGCACATCGAGTTGATCGACTCCGACAGCCTTACAACGAGCCAAGACAGACCTGTTGGGCCCGGCCTGCTTTCGGGAGTCGCTAGGTCGGCGCAGGCGTATGAATCGTACTGGTTCATCAAAAGCGATGACCTTGGCAAACTCAGTGTTGGGCTGCAATCTCCGCCTTCAGACAACGGCGTCGTACTGATAGACGCGTCCGGTACGCTGATACCGGCGAATTGGATAATTTCCGGTGCGTTCTCGTTCAAGATCAGGAACAACAACGGCGGGTTTGTGATGAACGGCGGTGTGCCACTTATATGGGGTTCGACCGGCGCATGTTATCCCGGGGACTGCTTGGGCGTACCCTTTGAGATCGTTCGTTACGATTCCCCGGTATGGGGAGGCTTGTCGTTCAGCGGCTCGTGGGGAGAAGACGACATCTGGGATATCGGATTCCGATATAGCGGTGAGCACGCCGGTTTCAATCTCGGCGTGGCGATGTTCTACGGAAAGGACCATGACGAGTTCCAAGGCGCGGCCCTTACTGATGCCGACTATTATCAAGTGGGGGCGTACGTTCAACACATCGGCACGGGCATCTTTGGACTGGTCAACTACGGGAAAATCACCGATGAAGCCCGCGAGCAAGCCGGTCTCAATCCCGATGTGTGGTATTTGAAGGCCGGTATCAGGCGGAACTGGGTGAGCCTCGGCGCCACCGTGCCATACGCGGAGTATATGGTGAGCGAGGAAGGCGTATCGCAATCGTCGAAATTCCAGCTTTGGGGCGCTGGTCTTGTCCAAGAGATTGACGCGGCTGCGATGACCACTTTCATAAAGTATCGCCAGTACAGCTTCTCCGATGAGGTGCTTTGCGCGAATGGCTGCAAAGACCTCGATGAGCTTTCGGTTGGAGCTGTAATTCTCTTCTGAACCGTCTTGGCGCACCGGGGTATGACCCGGTGCTTTCTCCTCAAAGCAATGGGCCCGTGAAACCGGTGACTGTATGACGCTTATCGCATCCACCTCGCAATTCGCACAAATGCGCATGCAGTCGGCGGCTTATGCCAACCACTGGCCACCCAACGCCGAGTAAGAAAATGTCTAACTCAACTAGGGCGAAGACGAATGAGGGGCAGCAGAGGGCGGAAATCGCACTATTGAATTACCCTGGCGCGCAACTGGCATCGATCCTTGGTTTGACGGACATATTGATGCTAGCAAATAGAATGGCAAGAACTAAAGGGGTCGATTCGCTGATGCGCGTCAGCCACTGGACCCGTGATGGGGAAAATAGATTGGTGTGTGCGTTTGACACGCAACCGAATTCTCCTCACGCGCCGTGTTTTATAATTATTCCACCTTCTCTTGAAGAGCCAGTCGCCGCGAACCTGCTGGAAACCGAAGTGCGTTGGCTGTTGTGGGCGCACGGACACGGGGCGATTCTGTGTTCCGTATGTGTTGGTGCGTTTCTGCTTGGTGAAACCGGGCTTCTTTCTGGCCGGCGGGCAACCACGCATTGGGCATTCGTGGATGCGTTCAGGGAGCGATTCCCGGACGTCGTAGTGACGGCGGATAAGCTTCTAATTGATGACGGCGATATCGTTAGTGCCTCCGGTCTCATGTCTTGGATAAACTTGGCCCTGTGGCTTGTATTGCGTATTTTCGGCCAAGCCATAATGTCGGAAACAGCTAGATACCTACTTGTTGAGCCGCACGCGCCCGAACTAACGTTTTTAGGCGGGTTTTTGCCCAGTTTGCAATACAGCGACGGTGCAATTTTGAAGGTTCAGCGGTGGCTGCTCGCGAATGGCGCGAAGGGCGTAACTTCGGCGGAAATGGCGGCGATTGCAGGGCTCGAGGCGCGCACATTCTTGCGACGATTCGTTAAGGCTACAGGAATGCGGCCGACTGAATACTGTCAGCGCATCAGGATTGGTAAGGCGAGGGAAATGCTCGAGTTTACCAGGAAAGGCATCGATGAGATCGCTTGGGATGTCGGCTACAATGACACAAGCGCCTTTAGCAAGCTGTTTCAGAAGCAGCTTGGTGTGTCGCCTGGGGAATATCGCAGCAGGATTGATAAGTTGCCGTCCGAGCGGGTTCTTCTTAATGGTCAGTCGTCAACTCAATCAATGATAGCAACGAGAACGAACAGCCAGAGCTACACTGATCTTGCGAACTTGAATTGCCGCGAGATCGCCACCCTGTTCCTTAATCGCCGGGGTATGAAAGCAAACACGGGAACGGATTGAGCAACATTGCGGCGCAATTTGTGCGCAGACCGGTGTTGATGTGACCTTCATCCAGAGGAGCCGGAATCTGGTCGTGATTGAACGCTCCCGGTGGGCTCGTTCAAGCTCTTCGTTCTGCTGCCTGCGTGCTGCGTAGCCCGTCGAGTGAGCCCACCTAGCTTCGAGTGCGCGCCGTGGTTGTAGCCAATGCCCGTGCCCCGCGCTCCCCACGGCGACGCACCCCACCGATCTGCATTGCTTGGCGCGGCCTCGTGGCTGGCGGGGATCACCTCGGTGAGATGTCCCGGGACTAATTGACTTTCGTTATGCGCGTCGCAGCACTCCCAGCCTAGCTAAAGCGTGAGGATCACCGGAGGGGGGCGTCGTGGATTCTTCGGTAGACAGAAGCATCAAGACTGGAGTTTCCGCGCGCTTTGACGGCGCACTCCACAAGCACAACGCGATCGCCTTTGGCGAGCCGCCAGCCGAAGCGAGAGCGCGATGGCGGAAAGCATTTAGCGCCGCCTGCGGTGTTTGCGGCATGGTCTCTGCAACCTGCTACGCGCTCAATGGCTCCCAACCCATCGCGCCGCTGATTGTGCAGCAGTCCCAGGCGACGGGCGATGAGGAAGATGACTCCGCGAAGGCGGCCCGCGCGCAAATGCTGGAGCGCGTACGCTACCGCGGCGGCGAATACCTTTTCGCGGCCTATGGAGGCAGCCCCTATACCCACGCTAGCGATGTGCGCATCGAGCGGGGCGGCGCCGAGATGACGGTCCACGACGTGGACTGGCAGGGCAAGGCGTTTGACGATCCCATCTACTACGGCATTCGCATTGCAAAATGGCTTCCCGGCCGGTCCGATGGCGTCATGCTGGATTTCATGCACTCGAAAGCTTATGCGCCGCTCGATCAGCGCGTGAAGCTATCGGGCGGGTTGGATGGACAGCAGTTGCCCGCTGAAGCGGTGGTCGGTGACGTCTTCCACAAGCTCGAGTTTACGCACGGCCACAACCTGCTCACCTTGAATTGGCTGCGCCGTCTGCCTTCTCTCGGCGCCACCTTCAGCCCTTACGTGGGTGGTGGCTTAGGGGTGGCGCTTCCCCACACGGAAGTGCAGATGAAAGGCCTGCAGGGGCGCACCTATGCCTATCAATACGCCGGCCCCGCCGCTCAGCTCGTGATCGGGCTGGAGATCCGCGTCCCGCGATTGTCCTATTTCGTGGAGTACAAATTCACGTCTGCGGACTATCGCGTGCCGCTGCAGAATTTCGACGGAAGCGCGCTGCCGCTCGATCTGTGGGCGCAGTTTACGGCGTGGCTGAAGGGCGAGGAGCCCGTGCGCGGGTGGGCGTCAACGCGGCTCACGAGCCATCAGATCGTCGCTGGCATGGGTGTGCGCACCTTGCCCCAAGGCGTGGCAGCGCCCTGAGCGCACGCCGCGTTACGGTGCGCCAAGCACCAGCGCCGCGTTCTGCCCGCCGAAGCCAAACGAGTTCGACAGCACCGTTTCGACACGCGCCGGGCGAGCCGCGTTCGGCACGACGTCCAGCGGGATTTCGGGATCTGCAACATCGTAGTTGATCGTGGGCGGTAGCGTCCCGTTGCGGATGGTCATCAAAGAGATCACCGCTTCGATTGCGCCGGCCGCAGATAGGGTATGTCCGATCATAGATTTACTCGAGCTGATCGGCGTTGCCATAAGATGTTCGCCGAGTACGTGCTTGAGTGCAAGATATTCCATCTTGTCATTTTCCGGCGTGCTGGTGCCGTGGGCGTTGACGTAATCGATTTGCGTGGCGGGAATGCAAGCATCGCTGATGGCATTTGCGATTGCGCCGATGATGGCGGAAGCGTCCGGCTTCGAGCGCGTGCGATGATAGTTGTCGGCGCGCTCGCCACAACCGAGCACGAAGCCCAGAACGGTAGCGCCGCGTGCCTCCGCCGCTGCATAGGATTCGAGGACCAGCGCTGCTGCGCCTTCGCCCATGACGAATCCATCGCGATCCTTGGAAAATGGCCGGGATGCTTGCTCCGGCTGATCGTTCCGCGTCGAAAGTGCTGAAAGCAGCGAGAAGCGGATGAGCGCCTCAATCTGAACCGACGCATCGGTGCCCACGCAGAGTGCAGCGTCGACCTCCCCGCGGCGGATTGCTTCGACGCCGAGTTGGATTGCGGTGGCGCCGGATGCGCAGGCGGTTGATACGGAGACAGGAATGCCCCGGGTTCCAAATTGCTGGGCGAGGTGCTCGCCGACGCTGGCGAATTGGAATAGGGAATTCATCTCGTCCCAATGGCCTTCCCGGGCGGCATCGACAAGACGCTGATAACCGGTCAGTCCCGAGTTCCGACCCGCATGGTAGAGAGCCTTCCGTTGCGGCCATTCGAGCTCAGCGGGCGGCGTGGCGAGGAACAACGGACCTGGAAAGTGGCCTTGCGCGCCGATCGCAGCCTCGCGGATCGCTTCGTCGGCCGCATGTTTTGCCAGCTCGATGGTAAGCGCCGGGGCAGGTGAGGCCTCGCCGGTGAGAAAGTCGACCGTGGCAGCAAAGTTGGTGCGCAGCCCATCCGTCGGAAATCGCTTTATACGCTTGATGCCCGATTTACCCGCGGTGAGCGCCGCCCAGTTTTCGGCCTTGTCGCGGCCGAGCGATGTGACAATTCCCGCTCCTGTGATCGCGACGAGCGGGCGCCCCATTGCATCTTGATGATCGTTCGTCATGGATTCCTCATGCGGCTCCAACCAGCGCCATTCCTTCGCCGCGCCAGTGACCGATACAGGTCACGAGCGCGTGTGCGGTCGAGCTGGAGAATGGCCGCTCAATTTCGGCGTTGCCCATCTCCTTCGGAGTAAGCTTATGGCGGCAGGCGAGGGCAGCCAGGGCAAGTCCGGTCGGAAATTGCGCTTCTACGCTGTGTCCGAAGGTGCTGCCGAAGCCCCGCACGATCGGTTCTGCACCGTGGGACGGCAGCGTGTTTATGAAGGCGATCTCCTCTCCCGTCACAGGAGCGGCACCGCTCGCCCCGCTGAGAACCGTGAGCGGACCTGTCGGGTTCTCATGCATGCGGGCATAGAGCTCCTGCAGGACACGCTGCGTAGCGCCATCGGTGCGATCGCAGTGGCTGGTGGCGACATCAACAACTCGTGCGTATGGCTCGGCACTGCGCGCCTCGGCATGCGCACGGGATTCGAGCACGATAAAGGCGCCCACGCCCCCCGGAATAAAGCCCCCGCCACCCTCCGCGCGGTCCCAGACGGAAGCGTAGCTGCCCCTCCATAAGTTATGGCCGAGCTCATACCCTAGCAGCAGATCTTCACGCTCGGCGTTGAGCGCTCCGCCGACAATGGCGATGTCGATCTGCCCGGCAGCAATTCTGCGGAACGCGTTCTCGATTGCCGCGAGTCCGGCGACCTCTTCGCCCATGAACGTGCGCGACGAAGCGGTAACCCCATGCACGATGGATATGTTGCCGGCCAGCATGTTGGAAAGCTGAGCGAGAAAGAGTGTCGGGCGAAGCGCGCTCGGTAGCACCTGCTTTGCTAGCGCGGTGCTGTCGTCGGTCTGGCTGAGCTTGTCGAGCACATCGCAGTCGACGCCGATATCCCGCTCGCCACTGCCGGCAGCAACAACGAGGTGAGTGCGCTGCAGCAATCCGGCATCGCCAGCGAGGCCGGCGTCTGAAAGGGCGAGCCCGGCGGCATAAACGCCGATGCGCTGCCACGCCTCCATTTGCTTGAGGTCGCTCTTCTTCGGGATCTGCTGGGCAAAGTCGAGCGGTGCAAGCGGATGGACGCAGTAAGGTGCGAAGCGTTGCTCATCGACCGTGTAGCCGCCACCGTTGCGCAAATGCGCAACGTGTTCGCCGGTGTCCCTGCCGAGCGAGCTGACCAGCCCAACGCCGGTAATTAGCACATCTCTTCCGTAGTCGCGCATGCCAGGCTCCTCGTCAGAGACTTACGATGATCTTGCCGAACACATCGCGCCGCTCGAGGCGGTCCAATCCGGTTTCGATGCTTTTAAGGGGAAGGACGGTGTCGATCACGGGATAAGCCTGACCCGCGGCCAGCTTCTCCATCACGGTTCGCATATTCTCGATACGGCAGCCGAAACTGCCGATTAGGCGCAACTGCTGCTGGAACAGCATGTAGAGGTTTGTCTTTGCAGCGACGCCCGTCGTCGAACCGCAGGTGACGAGTCGTCCGCCGCGCTTGAGGGACAGCAAGCTGTCTTCCCATGTGGCAGGACCCACATGTTCGAAGACGACATCGACGCCCTGACCATTGGTAAGTTTGCGGACGCGCCGTCCGAAGCGCTCTTCGGTATAATTGATGACATGGTCGGCACCGAGCTTTGTGGCCATGGCCGCCTTGCGCTCGCTACCGACCGTCGTGATGACCTGTGCGCCCGCGGCCTTGGCAAGCTGGATCGCAGCGCTGCCGATGCCGCTGCCGCCTGCATGGACGAGAACGGTCTCCCCCTTTTGGAGTTTCGCGTTGTCGAATAGCATATGTTCGACGGTACCGAACGTGATCGGTGCGAACGCGGCCAAGGTAGCATCGAGTCCCGCTGGCGCTTTCACCGCGAGTCGGGCGGGAATATTCACGCGCTGACGGAGGAAGCCATCGATGTGAAAGCCATACATGGCGGAAAGGTCGGTGCAGAAATTGTCGCGCCCGTCGCGGCATGGCGCACACACTCCGCATGTCCGCGCCCCGTAGATTGATACGATGTCGCCAACGGCGAGGTGGTCGACGCTGGCGCCGACGGCGATTACCTCACCGGCAGCCTCTGCGCCGAGTGTGAGGGGAAGGGCACGCTTGGCGAATGCCATACCGCGCCAGCTCCAGACATCGATATGGTTGAGCGCAACGGCACGTATCCGGATTTGGACCTCATCCGGGTACGGACCGGGCGGAGCATCGATCTCGCCGATCTCGACGCAGCGCTCGCGAACCAGTTGCGCTGCATACATGCGCCCATCGCCCGGTTTGCCCGGCGAGGGGAGCGTCGCGAGTTGTGCTTGATCTTTCATTGGAGGTCCCGGGAAAAGACGACACACACGTTCTGTCCGCCAAAGCCAAAGGAGTTGGACAGCGCGACTCGCACGTCGGCCGTGCGGCTCACGTTGGGGACGACGTCGATGGCTAAGGCGGGATCGGGATCGTCGTAGTTGATGGTTGGCGGAATGACGCCCGTCTGAAGCGTCTGGACGGTGAAAACCGCTTCGACGGAGCCTGCTGCGATCAACGTGTGGCCCACCATAGACTTGTTGGAGCTAATCGGTACGTGCGGCAATCGATCGCCGAATATCGCCGCCAAGGAGAAGCACTCCATCTTGTCGTTTTCGGGCGTGCTCGTGCCGTGCGCGTTGACGTAGTCGATCTCGTCCGGCTTCGTGTCCGCGTCAGCGAGCGTCCTGCGTAGGGCGCCGATCATGGCGCGCCCGTCGGGGTGCGAGCGCGTGCGGTGATAGGCGTCCGCCTTTTCACCGCAGCCGCGCACAATTCCGAGAATTGTGGCTCCACGGGCTTTGGCCGCAGCATAGCTTTCGAGTACGAGCGCACCGGCGCCTTCCGCCATCACGAAGCCATCGCGCGATTTGGAAAACGGGCGCGAGGCCTTCTGCGGAACATCGTTGCGCGTTGAAAGGGCAGAGAGAAGGGAGAAGCGCACGAGGCCTTCAGGATGCACCGTTGCGTCCGTGCCTACACAGAGTGCAGCGTCGGTTTTACCGTAGCGTATGGCTTCGACGCCGATCTGGATTGTGGTGGAGCCCGATGCGCAGGCGGTGCATATGGTCAGAGGTTGCCCGCGCGTGCCGAAGCGTTCCATGAGCCTGTCGGCAATAGCGGCAAAACGGATGTGGCTCGCCAGCGCGCCGAACTGACCTTGGCGCGCCGCTCCCAAAAGCCGCGCGTAGCCACTCAGCTCAGGATCGCCCGCCTCGTATATTTCCCGGAGCTGCGGCCATTCGAGTTCCGATGGCGGCGTTGCAATGATGAGCGGACCAGGGAAGCTTCTGTGTCCGCCGATGCGCGCCTGGTCTATAGCCTCGGCAGCGGCGACCTCGGCCATCGTCGATGCGAGCTCATAGGCTGAGTAGGGCTCGATGCCGAGGTCGTCGACCGTCCCTGCAATCGTTGTCTTGAGGCCATCGGTTGGAAAACGAGTGATGGGGCGGATGCCGGACTGCGCTGCGACGAGCTTTTCCCAGTTCTGTCGTTTGCCGATACCGAGCGAAGTTACGACGCCGGCGCCGGTTATGGCGACAAGCGGGCGGCCTTTGCTGTCAATGTACGCGCTTTTCACGGTGCGGTTCTCACTCTGCACGCGCGATGATGCCCGCGCCTTCTCCACGCCAGCTCCCCAAGGTCGTCACGAGGATATGGTCGGGCTCCACGTCCGCACGGTCTTCTGGCGATGCTCCGCAGAATGGCGGGTAGAAGGTGCCTTTAGAGATCGCGATGGCGGCGAGCGCCACGCCCGCCAGGAAGTGCGCTTCGCGGGTATGGCCGAGCACATTGCCAAATGCGCGCACGACGGGGCGAATACCGGCCGTGCGCAGGTGTGCAATAAAATCACGCTCCTCGCTCGTGCCCGGCTCGATCCCGCTCGCTCCGCTCAAGATGGGTAGGGCGATGTCCGGCTGAAGGGCGAATGCCTTGAAGATATGCGCCATGGCCGCCGCTGCCTCGCCGGGGCGCCTTCGCCTCCTGTCGGATCGGACAGCTTCTATTTGCGCGTAAGCATCGTGCCCGCGTGAGCGCGCATTGCATGCGGACTCGACGACGAGAAACACGCCAATAGATCCGAGCACCGCACCGCCGCCGTGCTCGCGCCGCTCCCAAACGGACCGGAAGGGGGCACCGCGGTAAACTGAGGCCTCGAGCTCGCATGCGAGAAGGATGTCTTCGCGTTCGGCGTTGAATGCGCCGCCCACGAGCACCAAATCGGATTCGCCGCTTTCAATGCGCGCCGTCGCGTTCTCGAGCGCGGAGACACCGGCCATCTCTTCGCCCTTGAAGGTGCGCGACGCACCTGTAGCGCCGTGAACGATCGATATGTTGGCAGCCAGGAGATTGGAAAGCTGGCCAAGGTAGAGCGTGGGCCTGAGACCCGTCATCAGTTGCTGGTTAAGATCGCCTTCGGCCTCCGCGACGCGATCAGATTTTGCGAGAACCTGCTGGTCGAACGCAATGTCGCGCTCGCCGTTGCCGGCGGCGATACTGAGATCGGTCCGGTCGAGCAGTTCCTGATCGCCGGCGATTCCGGCATCGGCGAGCGCCAGGCCCGCTGCATAGGTGCCAATCCTCTGCCAGCGCTCCATCTGCCGCTGGTCTGTCGTCCGCGGGATCTGCTGCGCGAATGCCACCGCCGCAAGCGGATGAACAGGGTAGGGAGAAAAGCGCCGTTCGTCGATTTCGGGACTGGCTGTCAGCGGATTCGACAAGCGTTCCCAATGGGTCTCGATGCCTTCTCCCAGCGAACTGACAAGCCCTATACCGGTAATGCAGGCGCGCCGGGAACCATCGCTCATGCGACCACCGAATCCAGCAGGCCGAGCCGACGCCCTTCGCTCAATACGTGCTGCTGCAGTGCCTCCGAGGGGAAGATGACATTGCGCATCGTGAGCTGCGCGTCGCACACCACTTCGCCACCGCGCTCTATCGCGGCCGACATGACGGCGTAGCCGGAGCCGTCGTGGATACGATGGACAGTGACGCCGAGTTCGGTGCTCGGGCGCACAAAGGAGCGGAAGTTTGCGGATTTCACGTTGGCGAAGAACGGCATCCGGGAGAAGCCGTTCATTGCCAGAATGAGATAGCCCGATGCCTGCGCCATGACCTCAAGCAGCAGCACGCCCGGCATTAGGGACTCCCCCGGGAAGTGCCCCTCGAAGACCGGGCTTGTGGCGGGAACGGCGGCTCGGGCTATGAGTGTCGCTTTCTGGCCGTCAAAATGCTCGATCTCATCGAGCATCTGAAAATATTCAAGCCGCATAGTTTTGGACGCCTCTAGGCTGCAGCCGTGGCGCGGATGGCATCGATCTGGGAACAGAGGTTGGAGAGTATGAAATAATCGTCGCCGCTGCGCTTTCCTTCGTTGACCGCCGTCAGCCACTCATCGACGGGAAGCTGGATGGTGAATGCGCGGTCGATTTCGAACGTGATGTCGAGGAAGGCGAGACTGTCGACGGAAAGGTCCTTCATAACGTGGCTTTGGGGTGTGATTTGATCGCGCGGCACATCGCTTACGGAGGAAATGATGTTGGCCACGGTCTCGAAGGTCGATGCCATGCTGCTGTCTCCTGATCAGCCTCTTGCGGTGCACGAGATCGGCTCGTCA
>Ga0182748_1001598_pt1 | contig 21782 bp, 19 predicted proteins | sample eDN3rd37CKraftOP_FD_128877 | JGI IMG/M metagenome (GOLD analysis project Ga0182748, IMG submission 128877) | Enriched Organic Plus compost microbial communities from Emeryville, California, USA - eDNA 3rd pass 37_C Kraft OP (version 2) (version 2) ...
GCCCATTCGAGCTGGGTGAGGGGATGCGTCCCGCTTGCCGCAGCGTGCTCCCTCCCCCCTTGTGGGGGAGGGTTGGGGAGGGGGGTAGCGGTGTTAGAACCAAGAGGACCCCCACCCCGACCGCCTTCGGCGGTCGACCCTCCCCACAAGGGGGAGGGTGAAGAAAGAGATGCGGGGGAGGGTGAAGAAGCCCGCCACGGCTTCGGCGTATTCGGGAAATTGCGCGCCAAGTGCTTGCCGGTGACGTTGCCGTTGTCCACCGGCTTGATCGGGCGGCCTTCGTATTCCTCGACGCCGCCGCGCTCCTTCACCCAGGCGAGGCGCGTGCGCGGCAGGCCCTTTTCCACATCCACGGTGAAGTTCGGGTCGGTATAGGGGCCGGTGGTGTCATAGACCGGCAGCGGCGGCTCGCCGGAGGCTTCCGACAGCTCGATCAGCCGCACCGGCACGCGCAGCTCGGGCGCGCAGTCGGGCGCCGAATAGACCTTGCGCGAGGAGGGCAGGGGGCCGGTGGTGACCTTGGGGGTGACCAGATCGGCGGACGTGACGGGCTTGTTCATCGGATGCTCCCTGCTTCCCGCCTCATGGTTCGAGACGCGCGCTGCGCGCGCTCCTCACCATGAGGCTAACGATGGCGTCGACCCTCATCCTGAGGAGCCCGCGTGCCCGAAGGGCGAGCGGGCGTCTCGAAGGATGAGGCCCCGGGTACCGGAAAGGGGAGGAAGTGAAGTCCCAGTCCCTTCGCCGGCATGACCCGGATCAGGTTCAAAGGGTTTCTCTCAGCCCGGTCGGGCACCCCTCGGAACAGAGCTGTAATGTAGGCGGACGGGGTGGGGTGTCAATGCACGGCTGCGTGGGGGAGGCCTGCGCGCGCATGGGTTAGCCGCACGCCGCCCGTCCGCGCGCGTGGGACGGGCGGCGTTGGCGGCTACTTCACCGACAGGTTCAGCGTCTTGACCATCTTGCCCCACTTGGCGACCTCGGCCTTGAACATGGCCTCGGCTTCGGCCGGCGAGCCGGTGATCGGATCGAAGCCGATGGCGGTGAGCCGGTTCTGCACCTGGGGCGATTTGATCGTCTCGTTGATCGCCGCGTTGAGCGTGGCGACGATCTTCGCATCGGTCTTGGCCGGCGCGAACACGCCCACCCAGGAGGCGGCGCTGAAGGGCAGAAAGCCCTGCTCGGCATAGGTCGGGATGTCGGGCGTCACCGCGGCGCGCTTGTCGCTCGCAAGCCCCAGGCCCTTGAGCTTGCCGGCCTTGACCTGCGCGGCCGCGCCGCCGCCCAGCGTGGTGGCGAGCAGGTCGATCTGGTTGCCGAGCGTGGCGTTGATCGCCGGCGCGCCGCCCTGGAACGGCACATGCGTCGCCGGAATCTTCGCGATCTCCTTGAAGAAATATTCCGCCTCGATATGCGAGCCGCTGCCGACGCCGGCCGAGCCGAAGGTGATCGGCTTGCCGGAGGCTTTCGCGCTCTTGACGAGCTCGCCGAGCGTCTTGGCCGGATTGGCCGGGCTGGTCAGCAGGGATTCCGGGCTGGAAGCGGTGATCGCCACCGTCGTGAAGTCGCTCGCGCTGAACGGCTTGTTCGCGCGCAGCGTCTCGTTGATGGCGAGCGCGGTGGTGGTGACGAGCAGCGTATAGCCGTCGGGCGCCGCGCGCGCGACCGCGGCCGCCGCGATATTGCCGCCGGCGCCGCCGCGGTTCTCGACCACGACGGTCTGATGCAGGCGCTCCTGCAGGCCCTGCCCGACCAGCCGCGCCAGCGTATCGGCGACCCCGCCGGGGGCGAAGGCGACGACGAGGGTGATCTTGTTCGACGGATAGGTGTCGGCGCGCGCCGGAGCCTGGCCGAGCGCGAGCGCGGACAAGGCGAGCGCCACGGCGGCGCGGCGGACTGAACGGTGCGGCATGTGCGTTTCCCCCTGAAATGGGCTCGCCCGCTTCTTGTGCTTATGACCGGCGGCGAGCGGCGCGGAGTATTTCACCGCGTCCGGCAGGAGACAAGGACGCCCGCGCGGTCAGACCGGCGATCCCATGCGGTGCAGCTTGAGCGCGGCGTAGATGGTGTCGTTGACCGGCGTCGGCACGCCGTACTTCTTCCCGAGCCGCGAGACCTGGCCGGCCAGCCAGTCGAGTTCGAGCCGGTTGCCGCGGTCGAGGTCGTTCGCCATCGAGGCCTTCATCGAGGGCGGCACGTTCTTGTCGGCGAAGGCCATGCGCTCGTCGACGTAAGCATCGTCGAGCGCGACGCCGCTCGCTTGGCCGACCGCCAGCGTCTCGCGCATGATGTTGCGGAACAGCGCGCGCGTGTCGGGGTCGGCGAGGATCGGCCCCATCGGCATGCGCGTCACCGCGGTCGAGCCGGAGGTCGCCGACAGGAAGATGAATTTGTGCCAGCGCTCGCGCTGGATGTTGTCGGACAGCGTGATGTTGATGCCGGCGGCCTTGGCGGCGTCGACGAAAGCGGCGAGCGGCGCATCCGGCCTTCCGTCGATGGTGCCGCAGGTGATGGTCTGGAACGTGCTCGTCTGCTTGATCACGCCCGGCCGGTCGATGACGGTGACCACATAGGTGATGCCGGGAATGGCGCGCTCGGCGCCGACGATGGGGGCGATGCGCTCGTAGCTGTCGACGCCGTTCTGCAGCGTGATGACGCGCGTCTTGGGGCCGAGCAGGGGGCGTGCCTGTTCGGCGGCCTGCTCGGTGTCCCACAGCTTGACCGTGAACAAGACGACATCGACGGGACCGACCGCGGCCGGATCGTCGGTCACGTTCGGATGCGACAGGTGCAGATCGCCATGCGCGCTTTCGACGACGAGACCGTTCTTCTTGATCGCCTGCAGATGGGCGCCGCGCGCGATGAAGAACACGTCGTGCCCGGCCGCCGCCAGGCGCGCGCCGAAATAGCCGCCGACCGCTCCCGCCGCCATTGCCGCAATACGCATGAGTTTGGCTCCCGAATGATGGCCAGCAGGTATAGCGACAAGCGTCGGCGGGAAAAAGCAGGAGCTGGACGGCGCGCCGGCGTGCAGGAGGCCACCCCCTCTCGCGTCTCGCGACGGGGCACAAGGATCGCGCCGTGTTTGCGGGACGCGCCCGCCTGGGCGGGCGCCTCGATCAGCGGACGGCGGCCGGCCGCACCGCGATCCACATGCGCCGCAACGGGCGGCCGCCCGCCGTCGCTTCGGCTGGCGTATCGGCCGGCGCTTGGGCAAAGGCGTCAAGGCCATTGTCGGCCGGCGCGGCGGCCTGACGGCGCGCGCGCGCCGAAGGCGCCGGGGCGCGCGCCTCGCGCGTTTGCGGCAGCACGATGACCTTGGCGCCCACCTTCACGCGGCCGAACAGATCGATCACGTCCTCATTGGTGAGGCGGATGCAGCCGCTCGAAACCTGCTTGCCGATCGTGCTCGGATCGTTGGTGCCGTGAATGCGATATTCGGTCCCGCCGATATACATGGCGCGCGCGCCCAGCGGATTGCCGGGACCGCCGGCGACCATGCGCGGCAGATAGGGCTGGCGCGCGATCATCTCGGCCGGCGGATACCAGTCCGGCCATTCGGCCTTGCGCGTGACCGACTTCACGCCCGACCAGGTGAAGCCTTCGCGGCCGACGCCGACGCCGTAGCGGATCGCCTTGCCGTTGCCGAGCACGTAATAGAGATAGGTGTGCGGGGTATCGACGATGATGGTGCCGGGCGCCTCCGGGCTCGGATAGGTGACGATCTGCCGGCGCAGCCGGGCCGGCAATTGCGCGTCGTCGTCCTCGCTCGTTTGGGCGGGCGGCGCCGCATTCATCCGTGGCGCAGGCGCGCTCTGGCCGAACTCGGGCGAAAACAGGAGCGCTAGCGGCGATGCGGCTTGCGCGCTGGCGTTCGAGCCGACGGCGAGTGCGAATAGCGCGGCCAGTGCGGCGCGGGAGCGGACATTGCGGACCATGGGAGCCTACCCTTCACCATTGCATACTCCCTCCTTGGTGGCGGAAAGCGCCGGACAGGTTCAAAAGTTCCGGCGGCGCGCCGCTTAAATCCACGAGCGGGCGTGGAACCGCCGGTGCCGCTGCGCGTTAGGGGCGTTCGGGCGCGGGGCCGGCTCAGGCGTTCTTGCGCTTGTGCCAGCCGACCACGGCATCGGGCACGGAGTCGGTCGAGGCGAAATAGGGCTTGATGTCGATGAGCGGCGTGCCGTCGAGGCAGTCGAGCCCGACCACGATGAGCTTGTTGCCCTCGACGCGCAGCAGTCTGACCACGCTCATGGCGATCGGGTTGGGCCGCGCCGGCGAGCGCAGGCCGAACGTGCCGCGCTGCACGCCGTAGTCGCCCGGCACCTGCAGCACCAGGTTCCGCGGAGCCTTGTCCATCCAATAGAGCAGCACGAGATGGCTGCAGGTCTCGACATCCTTGAGGCCGTCGGCGAAGCGCGGATCCAGCTCGACGGTGCAGACGGCATCCGATTCGCGCGCATTCTTGGGGCAGTCCTTGCGCTCCTTCCAGGGCGTGTGGATGCGGCCGAGGAAATAGACCCCGGCGTCGAAATCGGCCGGCAGTTCGACCGTCTTTTCGCCGGGACGGACGCCGAAAGTGTGCTTGCTGTTCATCGCAGGTTCCTTAGCGCGACTAAGTCGCGTTTCCAGAGGAGAACACTAGCCATACAGGGCGAGAACGCCGCTGCCGAGGACCCTCATGGGGTGGGATGAGAGGTTGATAGATCGTCCGCAAGCTCAAATACCCCTTGTTAAAGGCATAAAGATATCTTTATATAGTGGGACACGGCCCAAGGGCAGCCAGGAAAGGTCCAGAAAGGTCCAGAAAGGTCCATGACGAGCGGCACCCGGCTCGGTTTCGAATCTCTCAATGCGGCGCTGAAAGCCGCCGGCGAGGAGACGCGCCTGCGCGTCCTGGCATTGCTGGCCGAGGCCGAACTCACCGTCTCCGACCTCACCGACATTCTGCGCCAGTCGCAGCCGCGCATTTCGCGCCACCTCAAGCTCCTGGCCGAGGCCGGGCTGGTCGAGCGCTTCCGCGAAGGCACCTGGGCCTTCTTCCGCTTGGCCGAGCACGGCGGCGGGGCCGAGGTCGCCCGCGCGCTGCTCGATCATCTCAATCCGGCCGACCAAGTCATCGCCCGCGACCGCGAGCGGCTCGCCTCGGTGCGGGCGGCGCGCGCCGCCGCGGCGCAGGCTTACTTTCGCGCCCATGCCGCGGAATGGGACCGCATCCGCAAGCTGCACGTGGCCGATACCGCGGTGGAGGACGCGATCCGCGCCGCGCTCGCCGACAAGCCGTTCCGCTCGCTCTTGGACCTCGGCACCGGCACCGGCCGCATGCTGGAAATGTTCGGCCCCGAACTCGAGCGCGGGCTCGGGATCGATCTGTCGCTCGACATGCTGCTGCTCGCGCGCGACCGGCTGGAGCGCGCCGGCCTGAAGCATTGCAGCGTGCGCCAGGGCGACATCTACGACCTGCCGCTCGCCAACGATTCCTTCGACGTCGTCATCCTGCATCAGGTCCTGCATTTCCTCGACGACGGCGGCCGCGCCATCCGCGAGGCCGCGCGCGTGTTGCGTCCCGGCGGGCGGCTCTTGGTGGTCGACTTCGCCCCGCACGAGCAGGAATTCCTGCGCGAGCAGTTCGCGCATCGCCGGCTCGGCTTCGCGCCCGAGACGGTGACGCAATGGATGATCGCCTCCGGTCTCGATCCCGTCATGCACAAGTCGCTGGCGCCCGAACCGGGCTCGGAGGGAAAAATCGCGGTGTCGCTCTGGCTCGCGCGCGATACGCGCGCGCTCATGGCAACGCCGCTGCGGCGAGAGGTGGCGTGATGAATCCTCCGATCCGTCTGAGCCGCTTCGACCGCCGCCGCATGGCGGTGTCGTTCGAGTTCTTCCCGCCCAAGGACGAGGGCATGGAGAAGATCCTGTGGGAGTCGATCGAACGGCTGAAGCCGCTGGCGCCGAATTTCGTTTCGGTCACCTACGGCGCCGGCGGTTCGACGCGCGAACGCACCCATGCGACCGTCAAACGTATTCTTGCCGAGACGCCGCTGACGCCGGCCGCGCATCTGACCTGCGTGGCGGCGACGCGCGAGGAAATCGACGCCATCGTGCGCGGCTATCACGAGGCCGGCGTGCGCCATATCGTGGCGCTGCGCGGCGATCCGGTCAGCGGCGCCGGCGCGCGCTATGCGCCGCATCCGGGCGGCTATGCCAATGCCGCCGAACTGACCGCCGGCATCAAGCGCATCGCGCCCGATATCGAGGTCTCGGTGTCGGCCTATCCCGAGAAGCATCCCGACAGCCCGACGGTCGACGCCGACATCGACATGCTGAAGGCCAAGGTCGATGCCGGGGCCTCGCGCGCCATCACGCAGTTCTTCTTCGAGAACGATCTTTATTTCCGTTATCTCGACCGCGTGCGTGCGCGCGGCATCGATATCCCGATCGTGCCGGGCATCCTGCCGGTGCAGAACTACAAGGCCATGACCGGCTTCGCCGCGCGCTGCGGCGCCTCGGTGCCGTCCTGGCTCGCCGAACGCTTTCACGGGCTCGACGACGATCCGGCCACGCGCAAGCTGATCGCGGCCGCCGTCGCGGCGGAACAGGTGATCGACCTGGTCGACCGCGGCGTGACCACGTTCCATTTCTACACCATGAACCGCGCCGACCTCGTCTACGCGATCTGTCATCTGCTCGGCTTGCGGCCGGCACCTCTTGCTTCCCTCTCCCATAGGGAGAGGGTGCCCGAGCGAAGCGAGGGCGGGTGAGGGGTTATGGCGTCGCATGTCGGCACGGCACGAAAGTTACGGCGCGATCAAACCGACGCGGAACGCAGGCTGTGGTTTCGGCTGCGCGATCGGCGTCTCAACGGACTGAAGTTTCGGCGGCAAATGCCGATCAAATCCTACGTAGTCGATTTCTGCTGCGAGTCCGCCCATCTCATCGTTGAGCTGGACGGCGGGCAACACGTTGAACGCCGTGATGTGGACGTGAGACGAACCGCAGATCTGGAGACTTACGGCTATTTGGTCCTGCGCTTCTGGAACAATGATGTGATGCGCAATATCGACGGCGTGCTGGAGACGATCGTCGCGACTGCGAGTCAGGAACCCCCTCACCCTAACCCTCTCCCCAACGGGGAGAGGGAACACCTCTGAGTATGCGGCTCTACCATGCCCGATAAGAACGTTCGAACAGAGTTCACCAACCTCCTGCGCCAGCGCATCCTGGTGCTCGACGGGGCGATGGGCACCATGATCCAGGCGCTCAAGCTCGACGAGCAAGGCTATCGCGGCGCGCGTTTCGACGCGTGGAACCGCGAGGTGCGCGGCAACAACGACCTCTTGAATCTGAGCCGTCCCGACGCCATCCGCGACATCCATCTCGCTTATTTTCGTGCCGGCGCCGATATCGTCTCCACCAATACCTTTTCCTCCACCACGATCGCGCAGGCCGACTACGGCATGGAGGACATCGCCTATGAGCTCAATCAGGCGGGCGCCCGGCTCGCGCGCGAGGCCGCAGTGCTTGCCGAAAAGGAAGACGGCAAGCGCCGCTTCGTGGCGGGCGCCATCGGGCCGACCAACCGTACCGCCTCGATCTCGCCCGATGTCGCCAATCCCGGCTTCCGCGCCATCACCTTCGATAAATTGCGCGAGGCCTATGGCGAGCAGGTGCGCGGCCTGATCGACGGCGGCGCCGACCTGCTGCTGATCGAGACCATCTTCGACACGCTCAACGCCAAGGCGGCGATCTACGCCATCGCCGAGATCACCGACGAACTCGGCATCGACGTGCCGGTCATGATTTCCGGCACCATCACCGACCGTTCCGGGCGGCTGCTGTCGGGCCAGACGCCGGCGGCGTTCTGGAATTCGGTGCGGCACGCCAATCCGGTGACCGTCGGGCTCAACTGCGCGCTCGGCGCGAGCGAGATGCGCGCGCATGTGGCCGAGATCGGCCGCGTCGCCGACAGCTTCGTCTGCGCCTATCCCAATGCCGGCCTGCCGAACGAGTTCGGCTATTACGACGAGAGCCCGGAATACATGGCGGAACTGCTCGGCGAATTCGCCGAAGCCGGGCTCGTCAATGTGGTCGGCGGCTGCTGCGGCACCACGCCCGACCATATCGCGGCGATCGCCAAGGCGGTGGCGGGCAAGGCGCCGCGCCGGATCCCGGAGGTGCCGCGCCAGCTTCGCCTTTCGGGCCTGGAGGCCTTCGCGCTCACGCCGGAAATTCCCTTCGTCAATGTCGGCGAGCGCACCAACGTCACCGGCTCGGCCAAGTTCCGCAAGCTGATCACGGCCGGCGACTATGCGAGCGCGCTCGGGGTCGCGCGCGAGCAGGTCGAGAACGGCGCGCAGGTGATCGACGTGAACATGGACGAGGGCCTGCTCGACTCGGAACAGGCCATGATCACCTTCCTCAATCTGATCGCGGCCGAGCCGGATATCGCGCGCGTGCCGGTGATGGTCGATTCGTCGAAATTCTCGGTGATCGAGGCGGGATTGAAGTGCCTGCAAGGCAAGGCGGTGGTCAATTCGATCTCGCTGAAGGAAGGCGAGGACGCCTTCATCGCGCATGCCAGGATCGTGCGCCGGCACGGCGCCGCGGTGGTGGTGATGGCCTTCGACGAGAAGGGCCAGGCCGACACGTTCGAGCGCAAGACCGCGATCTGCCGGCGCGCCTACGACATCCTGGTGAATACCGTCGGCTTCCCGCCCGAGGACATCATCTTCGACCCCAATATCTTCGCCATCGCCACCGGCATGGAGGAGCACAACAATTACGGCGTCGACTTCATCGAGGCGGCGCGCTGGATCCGCGCCCATCTTCCCTTCGCGCATGTCTCGGGCGGCGTGTCGAACCTGTCGTTCTCGTTCCGCGGCAACGAGCCGGTGCGCCAGGCCATGCATTCGGTGTTCCTGTTCCACGCCATCAAGGCCGGCATGGATATGGGCATCGTCAATGCCGGACAGATGGCGGTCTATGACGATCTCGACGTGGAATTGCGCGAGGCCTGCGAGGACGTGGTGCTCAACCGCCGGCCCGACGCGGCCGAACGGCTGCTGAAACTGGCCGAGAAATTCCGCGGCGCCGGGCAAGAGCACAAGGAAGCGGATCTGGCCTGGCGCGGCGAGCCGGTCGAAAAGCGGCTGGCGCATGCGCTGGTGCACGGCATCACCGACTTCATCGCGGCCGACGTGGAAGAAGCGCGGCTGCGCGCCAAGCGCCCGCTCGACGTGATCGAAGGCCCGCTGATGGACGGCATGAACATCGTCGGCGACCTGTTCGGCTCCGGCAAGATGTTCCTGCCGCAGGTGGTGAAGTCGGCGCGCGTGATGAAGCAGGCGGTCGCCCATCTCATGCCCTATATCGAGCAGGAGAAGGACGGGCGCGACCATGCCGCGAGCGCCGGCAAGATCGTCATGGCGACGGTCAAGGGCGACGTGCACGACATCGGCAAGAACATCGTGGGCGTCGTGCTCCAGTGCAACAATTACGAGGTGATCGACCTCGGCGTCATGGTGCCGGCGGCGAAGATTCTGGAAACCGCGCGCGCCGAGAAGGCCGACATCATCGGCCTGTCCGGCCTGATCACGCCGTCGCTCGACGAGATGTGCCATGTGGCGGCCGAGATGGAGCGGCAGGGCTTCGACCTGCCGCTGATGATCGGCGGCGCGACCACCAGCCGCGTGCACACCGCGGTGAAGATCCATCCCAATTACCGGCGCGGACAGGCGGTCTATGTCAACGACGCCAGCCGCGCGGTCGGCGTGGCGCAGCAGCTCCTGTCGGCCGAGCAGAAGACCGGCTACGTCGCCGAACTGCGCAACGAATATGCCCGCATCGCCGCCGCGCATGCGCGTGCGCAGGAAGACAAGGCGCGGCTCGCTTTGCCGGCCGCGCGCGCCAATGCGCTCAAGCTGGACTGGTCGGGCGCCTATGTGCCGCCCAAGCCGAGCTTCATCGGAACGAAGGTGCTCGACGACTATCCGGTCGCCGAGCTCATCGACTACATCGACTGGACGCCGTTCTTCGCGACCTGGGAGCTTGCCGGCAAGTTCCCCGCCATTCTCGACGACGCCAAGATCGGCCCGGCCGCGCGCGCGCTCTACGACGATGCGCGCGCGATGCTCGACAAGATCGTGGCGGAAGGCTGGTTCAAGGCGAGCGCGGTGTTGGGCTTCTGGCCGGCCGAGGCGCAGGGCGACGACATCGTGGTCTATGCCGACGAGACGCGCACGAAGCCGCTCGCCGTTTTGCATTCGCTGCGCCAGCAGCTGTCCAAGCGCGAAGGCCGCGCCAATACCGCGCTCGCCGATTTCGTCGCGCCGCGCGGGAGCGGGCTTGCCGACTATGTCGGCGGCTTCGCGGTGACGGCCGGCATCGGCGAGGACGAGGTGGCCGAGCGCTTCAAGCGCGCCAATGACGACTATTCGGCGATCATGGTGAAGGCCCTGGCCGACCGGCTGGCGGAAGCCTTCGCGGAACGCCTGCACCAGCGCGTGCGCAAGGAGTTCTGGGGCTATGCGCCGGACGAGAGCCTGGACAACGCCCAACTGATCGCGGAAGGCTATCGCGGCATCCGCCCGGCGCCCGGCTATCCGGCGCAGCCCGACCACACCGAAAAGGGCACGCTGTTCGAGCTGCTGACGCCCGAGCGCATCGGCATCAAGCTGACCGAGAGCTTCGCGATGTGGCCGGGCGCGGCGGTGAGCGGGCTTTATTTCAGTCACCCGCAGGCGGCCTATTTCGGCGTCGGCAAGATCGAGCGCGATCAGGTCGAGGATTACGCCCGCCGCAAGGGCTGGACGGTCGAGGAGGCCGAGCGCTGGCTCGCGCCGATCCTCAATTACGATCCGCGCCACGCGCCGAGCATCGCGGCGGCGTAGTTCATTCGAAAAGATTTGCGCCGTCATCCGCGCCAAAGCGGGGAACCAGGACGTCGAGGTTTATCGAGCGGCCGCGGCGTACCGGATTCCGGGGCTCGCTTCGCTCGCCCGGGATGACAGATGCAGCGCGTGTCGCTTCGCATCACGTTCGACAAAAACAAACACCGGAGAGCTTGTCGCTCTCCGGTGTTGTAACAGTTCACCCGGTTTCACACCGGCAAGTTCTTGGTGGCGACGTCGTCGGCCGCTTGAACGCTAGAATGCCCCCAGCAAGATCGCACCGACGAAGATGAAGACGGCGCACACAGCGAGTACATCCCATTTCAAGGCAAGGTCCACGGCAGTGCCTCCCTCATTGAGATAAAAAAAATATAACACGGAACGGGCGTGTGCTGAAACGCGATCGTGCATCACTCAGCAAAAATGCGCATGAAGAGTCATGCGTGGGCGGCATGGCGGCGCGAAGCGCTTGATGGCGCGACGAAAAAATCCGCGCCGAACGGCGATCGCACGGCAAATGATGCGTGTGCAATGCAGCATTAACAGGCATATCGCGGCGAACCCCGGTAATTCGCGGCCGCTTCGATTCGCGCATGGCCGTGGACGCGCAAAATTGCATGGCGCGGATTAATCGCCTGCATTGCGCAACCGATTGCGAATGACGTGCAAGTTCGCTTATGCCTCGCCGTCCGCGTCGCGTGTCGCGACCGTCAATTCGAGGTAAGTTTGAAAATGCTGTCCCTGCGCCGATCATTGCTCGCCTTCGCCTTCGCTATCTCCGCCCTCGTGACGGCAGCTGCGCCGGCCAGCGCGCAGAACTGGCCGCAGCGGCCGGTCCGCTTCATCCTGCCGATCGGTCCGGGGGCGGGCGTCGATATCACCGCGCGCCTGCTGGCGGACAAGCTGTCGGCGCGCTGGCATCAGCCGGTGGTGGTCGAAAACCGTCCGGGCGGCGATGCCATCCTGGCAATCACGACCGTGCTGAACGCGCATGACGATCACGTGCTGCTGTTCGCCCCGGCCTCGGCCTTCACGGCACATCCGCTGCTGCACCCCAAGCTGCCCTACAACATAAAGGACCTTGCTCCGATCGCGCGCGTGACCAACACGCTGATCGGCGTCGCGGTGCCGACCTCGTTGAACGTGTCCAGCCTGAAGGATTTCGTCGCCAAGGTACGCGCCCAGCCCGGCAAGCTCAATTATGCCTCGGCGACCGGCGCCAACGATCTCTTGTTCGCCGCCTTCCTGAAGACCGAGAAGCTCGACATGGCGAAGGTGCCGTACAAGGACACGGTGCAGGCGGTCAACGATCTCGCGGAAGGCCGGGTGCACGGCTATGTCGCGGCCTATGCGATCCTGCGGCCGCGCGTGCAGGCCGGAAAGATCAAGGTGCTGGCGCTGACCAATCCGAACCACGCCGCCGCGCTGCCCGATATTCCGACCGCCAAGGAAGCCGGTTTCGAGGCGCTGACCATGGACGGACTCACCGGCCTGTTCGGACCGCAAAACATGCCGCAGGCCGTGCGCGAGCGCATCGCCAATGACATCCGCGAGGTCGTGGCCGACGCGACGATCGGGCAGCGCCTGGGTGCCACCGGGCAGGTCGTCAATCCCGGCACGCCGGCCGAATTCGCCGCCGCGATCGACGAGCAGCGCGCGACAGTGAAAAAAATCGGCGAGACGCTCGGCATCAAGCCGGCGCAGTAACAGCCTCCCGCGCCCTCCCCCGCTCGCGGGGGAGGGAAGGCGAGCGGCACGGCGCGGGTGGCGCGCGTCATGCCCGTTGCCGATTTCAACCCTTCCTTATCCTTAACGAATTCTTTTAGGCCAGCATTGATACCCCGTTAAAGAAACGGCCCGCATTTTCGCCGGTATGAAGGGTGGTGTTCGTCTATCCATCGCCGGCCTCACGCTGTTGCTGGCGCTCGCGGGCTGCGGGCGCGGATTCCTGAACTATGGCGAGCGCGCCGCCTGGCGGCATCAGGCCGAGGTCAATTGTCTGAAGTCGGGCGACATCAAGCTCGGCGCCGGCGTCGTGCAGGTCAGCCCGATCGAAGGCCCCGGCGTATGCGGGGCCGATTTCCCGCTCAAGGTGGCGGCGCTGGGCGAGGGCGCGGCCATCGGTTATGCCGGCGAACAGCGTCCGCACGCCACGATCTTCGATGCGTGGAAGGCCCAAGCGCCGGACTGGCCAGGGAGCGATACGCGCTATGCGCCGCCCCCGGTCGCACCGGTCGAAGCCCAGCCGATCCAGCGCGGCAACATGCGCTGGGTGCCGGGGCCGCAACCGGTCGTGCCCGGCGCGAGCGGCCCCGCGGCCGGCCAGCCGATATCGCTCGACCCTGCGGGCGCCATGCCGGCGCAGCCCAGTTACGTTCCCGGTAACGCCGGTGCGCCGGCCGACCGTGCGCCGCCGTCATATCCGCGCGCCGAGCCGGCCTATAACGCGCCCGGCTATCGCCCGCCGGCGCGCGCCGACGATATTCCGGACGATGCCATCCTGCCGTCCGATCGCACGCGTCCGTCCGCGCCGCGCGCGCAACCGGCCTATAACGCGCCGGTCTATCAGCCGCCGCGCACGCCCCCGGCGCTGGGACCGCGGCGCGATCCGAACGCGCCGGTGGCGGTGGCGGCGGCGCTGACGCCGCCCGCGACGCTCGCCTGTCCGATCGTCTCCGCGCTCGACCGCTGGGTGAGCGCGGGCGTACAGCCGGCGGCGCTGCATTGGTTCGGCGTGCCGGTCGTCGAGATCAAGCAGATCTCGGCCTATTCCTGCCGCGGCATGGTCGGCACGCGCACGTCGCATATTTCGGAGCACGCCTTCGGCAATGCGATCGATATCGCCGGCTTCGTCTTTGCCGACGGCCGCAAGGTCATGGTCAAGAACGGCTGGCGCGGCAGCCCCGAGGAACAAGGCTTCCTGCACGATGTGCAGCTTTATGCCTGCGAGACTTTCAATACGGTGCTGGCGCCCGGCTACAATGCCGCGCACTACAATCATATTCATGTCGATCTGATGCGGCGCTCGAGCGGGCGCAGGCCCTGCCGTCCGCGTGCGATTCCGGGCGAGGTGGTGGCGGCGCGCGCGCGCGCGGTCTATGCCAGCCGTCGGCACGGACCGGCCTATACCGGATCGATCCAGAAGCCCGTCACCATCGGCGACGTGATCCGCGGCCTGCCCGAGGCGCTGCCCGGCGAGGACGGCTATGTCGCCGATGACGACGATAGCGACGTGACCGGATCGATTCCGGAGCCGGCGGCCGAGGAGAAGAAGGCTACGAAGGAGCGCGGGTTCTTCGACGGCTGGTTCGGCGGCTCGTCGCCCGCGGCGCGGCCGGGTCCTGCGTCGACCGGGGACCGATTGAGCAAGCAATATTAGCTCGTCGGTTCATGCGCGCCGCCGCCCGGCGTCGCGCTCACACCGCCGCGTCGAGCAGCATGGCGCCGAACAGGATCAGCCCGGCGTCGCGGTTCGACTTGAACAGCATCAGGCAATGCGCGGGGTCGTTGATGTCGAGGCGCAGCGTCTGCCAGGCCAGATGCGCGGCGAAGGCGACGAGCCCGAGCAGGAAGATCGCGCCGCCGCCCGCCATCAGCCCGGCCGTCCCGATCAACGCCACGGCCAGCGCGTAAAAGGCCGCCAGCATCGGCCGCGTGTTTTCCTCGAACAGGAGCGCGGTCGACTTGATGCCGATGAGCGCGTCGTCCTCGCGGTCCTGGTGCGCATAGATGGTGTCGTAGCCGATCACCCAGGCGATCGAGCCGGCATAGAGCACCAGGGCCGGCCAATCGAGGCGCCCGAACGCGGCCGGCCAGCCCATCAGCGCGCCCCATGAGAAGGCGAGGCCGAGCACGATCTGCGGCCAATAGGTGATGCGCTTCATGAACGGATAGACCGCCACCACCGCGAGCGAGGCGAGTCCCGTCATCACCGTGAAGCGGTTGAACTGGATCAGCACAGCCAAGCCGACGAGCGCCTGCGCCAGCATGAAGACGGTGGCCTGGCCGACCGTGACCTGCTTCGAGGGGATCGGGCGCGAGCGCGTGCGCTCCACCAGACGATCGAGATCGCGGTCGACCAGGTCGTTCCAGGTGCAGCCGGCGCCGCGCATCGCAAAGGCGCCGATGAAGAACAGCACGACGTGCCACAGGCTCGGCAGCCGGCCATTGTGCATGCCGGCGAGGCCCACCGACCACCAGCATGGCAGCAAGAGCAGCCAGGAGCCGATCGGCCGGTCGAGCCGGGCGAGCCTCAGATAGGGGCGGCTGACGGCGGGCGCGAGGACGTCGACCCAGTTTCCGGTCGCATCCGCGACGCGTCCGGCACTCTCGCTCATTTGCCGAGCGGCGCGCCGGTCAGCGTGTCGAAGGTGCCGCGGCCGGTCTTGATGTTGCTGGAACTGGTGACGGGCCCGCCGAGGGCGTCGCTCAAGGTGGGGCCGCGCGGCACCGGCGGCGCGGCGGCGACGCGGCAGACGCGCGCGCGCAATTCGTCGGTCTTCGCGTGGCCCTTCTTGATGCCATCGATGATCTGCGCGGGGATGCCGCAGGCGGTCGAATTATCGACCGCGTATTTCAGCATCTTCGACTCGGCGGCCGTGAAGGCGGTGAGCAGCCGGCAGGCTTCTTGCGGCGAGGCCTTGCGTTCGCTCGCCTGTTTCAGGGCGAGGCCTCTTTTTTCGGTCTCGTTGCGCAGCTTGGTGAATTCCGGCAGGCAGGGCGGCGTCTGCTGCGGCGCCTGCGACCAGGGCGACACCTGCTGCGGCGCCTGTTGTTGCGGCCAGGGCGACACCTGCTGCGGCGCCTGCTGCGGCCAGGGCGCAAGTTGCGCGTGCGCCATCCCGAGCATGAATGGAGCCATGCACGCGGCGGCGATCATGGCGCGGCGCAAGGTCATGAGCCTAATCCTCTCCTCGGTCCCCGGCGCATGATAGGGCGGGAACTTCTCCATGCTTATAACAACGCCGGGAATGCGTCGGGAAGGCGGCAGCGGCCGGAATATCGCCCGCCGATCTTGCCGCACCCCTCGCGCCGGCCCGGCGGAAAGCGTAAACGGGTAGGCCGCTGCCCCGTTAACGATCCTGCCATGCCGCGCTACGATTTCCGCACGCCCCGCCTCTTTGTCGACGCGCCGCTGACGGCGGACGCTGCGGTCGTATTGACCCGCGATCAGGCCAATTATCTCGGCAATGTGTTGCGGCTGAAGGCCGGCGACGCCGTGCTCCTGTTCAACGGGCGCGACGGCGAATGGCGGGCGAGCCTCGCCGCGGCCGGCAAACGTGCATTGACGGCGGTCGTCGCCGAGCGGTTGCGCGAGCAGCCGGCGGCAAGCGACCTTCATTTCCTGTTCGCGCCGCTCAAGCACGCGCGCCTCGATTATCTCGTTCAGAAGGCGGTGGAGATGGGCGCGGCGCGGCTGCAGCCGGTGCTCACCCGCTTTACCCAGGTGGCGCGCGTGAATACCGAGCGCATGCGCGCCAATGTCGTCGAGGCCGCGCAGCAGTGCGGCATTCTCACCTTGCCGGAGGTGGCGGAACCGATCTCGTTCGAAAGCCTCATGGACGGCGATGCCGGCCGCCTGCTGGTATTTTGCGACGAGGATGCCCCGGTGAAGGATCCGGTCGCCGCGCTCGCGGCCGTGCGGCCGCAGGCGATGGCGGTGCTGATCGGCCCGGAAGGCGGTTTCGCCGAGGCGGAGCGCGAGCGGCTGCTGGCGCGGCCGAACGTGGTCCAGCTCTCGCTGGGGCCGCGCATTTTGCGCGCCGATACGGCGGCGGTGGCGGCGCTCGCGCTGGTCCAGGCCGTACTTGGTGACTGGCGCTAGAGTCGCGCTAACATACCGGTCCGCCGGAGCCGGACTGTGCTAGGCTCCATGCAGACAGGCGGGAGTTGATCTCATGGCACGGCGACTTGGTTGCATTCGGTCCCTGTTGATCGCGGCGCTCTTGACCTGCGGGGCTTTCGTCCCCGCCCAGGCGGCGAGCTGGCTGGAAAAGACCTTCTACATGTCGGGCGCTAATTATGACGGCGTGCTGCCGCCCTGCGAGGCGGCGCTCGGCAAGATCGCCGCCCGCTTCGCGCAGAAGGAAAGCCGGTTCTGGAATTCCAACCTGGAAATCCTCGGTTTCGAGCGGGTGCGCGAGACCGCCTATAGTCCCTGGACGCTCGGCACGATCCCGCGCCGTTTTTGCAGCGCGCTGGCGCAGGTCAGCGACGGGCGCAAGCACGCGGTCTATTACTGGATCGGCGAGGACACCGGCATGATCGGTGCCAATTGGGGCGTGGAATGGTGCGTGGTCGGGCTCGACCGCAACTGGGCCTACAACCCTGCCTGCAAGATGGCGCGCCCCTAGCGCAGGCGGCCGCCGGTCAAGTTTTGCGTGTAGCCCCTCATGACCCTGAACTTGCGGTATTTCTGGCCGCCGGCAGCGCCCGTGGCGATCTTTCTTTGTTTTCGATTTATTCTTGAAATGTTCATAGGATGCGGTAGCATTTTATGGAACCATCGATCGGGGCTGATTGTCGTTTTGTTCTCATTTTACCTATATTTTGCGTGAAAAAAGAGGGCTGCGATGTCTCGCCATAGCGTCAGACCTACCCTGCATCGCGCGGCCATCGCCGCCGGCTTTCTCCTGCTCGCCGTCCTGGCGGGTTTCGCGCAGGCTGAGGCGCAGGTCCAGGACCGCCGCCAGAACGCGCCCGGCAAGTTCGACTTCTACGTGCTGGCCTTGTCCTGGTCGCCGTCCTTCTGCCAGGCGACGCAGGAGCGCGCGCCCGATCGGGCGCCCGATCCGCAATGCAGCGGACGGCCCTTCGCGTTCGTCGTGCACGGCTTGTGGCCGCAATACGAGCACGGCTTTCCTTCCTACTGCAAGGTGCCGGCGCCGCGGCTCGACCGTCGAATCGTCAGTAGCGCGCTCGATCTGATGCCGAGCCCCCGCCTGGTCTTCCACGAATGGGACCGGCACGGCACCTGCTCGGGATTGTCGCCGCACGCCTATTTCGAGTCCATGCGCAAGGCGCGCGCGGCGGTGAAAATCCCCGCCGGTTACATCGATCTCGACAAGCCGATCATGGTCACGCCCGACCAAATCGCGGATGCCTTCATCAACGCCAATCCCGGGCTGTCGCGCGACAATTTCGCGGTCGCCTGCGACCGAAAGCGGCTGACGGAAATCCGCATATGCCTGACGCGCGATTTTTCCTTCCGCGATTGCCCGGAGGTGACGCGCCGCGCCTGCCGTCTCGGCAAGATGACCATGCCGGCGGTGCGCGGGCGCTGAAGCAGGGCCGCGGCGCGGCCGACGTCGCGCGGCGCCGGGCCATTTAGTGCCGGCACGATGACGATTTCATGCGAAACGAATATTGCGTCCGCGCGCGGACTTTGAATCTGCGATCGCCTTAAGCGACCAATAACGATCGCGCCGGCGGTAGCGGGGATAATGCCCGCGTGTCCAACATTGCGACAAGATTCTCGCAATAAAAATGCGCAATGTGTCGCGCGCGCCCGGATGAAGCGCGTTCGGCTCGGCCGAAAAAAACATGCGTCACTTCAATAATCGGAGTCTTTCGCGGGCGGTTTTCCCATCGCAAACGACTCCGCTACGCGATTCCCAAGCGTGACGGGGGAGCGGCAATGGATCGTGTCAAAGCCTACAGCATTTTCGCGATCGGCTATTGCGGCTTCGGCTATATCCTGCTGTGGCCGCTGAGTTCACCTTATGTTACCGGCGAATTGTTTGGAGCCGGACTTGTTTGCGGCGACCGCGCGCTGGCGCCGTTGCGCTGGCTGTGCGGACTCCCGCACCCGTTGCGATTGTCGCTGCCGCTGCAACTGCTCGGCCTGTTCTCCGTTCTGGCGGTGGCGGTGCGTCTCGTGCTGCTGCTGCTCGGCCGCATCCGTCGGCGGCGCGCCGTCATGGCCGCCGCCGCCGCGCTTGCCGTGCATTCGTCCGTCACGGCGCCGCCATTGCCCCGGCGAAAGCCGCGGCCCCGCCGCAGGACGGTCAAGCCGCGCACGCATTTCGGCCTGCGCGGCATGCCGCAGTGAGCGGGCTGTTATGGCATATAAGCTTGCGCGACAGGGCCGATAGCGGCCAGAAAGCGGCGGGCCGAGAGAAGACGACACGTGAACTATCACCATGCCTTCCACGCCGGCAGCTTCGCCGACGTGTTCAAACACGCCGTGCTGTGCCGCATTCTCGACTATCTGCGCGGCAAAGCGGCTGCTTTCCGCGTGATCGATACCCATGCCGGCGCCGCGCTCTACGATCTGACGGGTGAGGAGGCGCGGCGCGGCGGCGAGTGGCAGGACGGCATCGGCAAGCTCATGGCGGCGCCGCTGCCGGAAAAGGCGAGCGCGCTGCTCAAGCTCTATCTCGATGCGATCGCCGCGCTCAATTCCGGCGGCGAGTTGAAACTTTATCCCGGCTCGCCCGCGTTGGTGCGGGCGGCCTTGCGGCCGCAGGACCGCCTCATCGCCTGCGAACTGGAGCCCAAGGCCGCCGCGGCGCTCGCCCATCATCTGCGCGGCGATGCCCGCCTCAAGGCCCTGCAAATCGACGGTTGGACGGCGCTGTCCGCCTACGTGCCGCCGAAGGAGCGGCGCGGCCTCGTACTGGTCGACCCGCCCTTTGAAGAGGACAACGATTTCCGAAGGTTAGCCGAGGGTCTGGCGCTCGCGCACCGCAAATGGGCGACCGGCATCTACATGCTCTGGTATCCGATCAAGGGACGGCCGGAACCCGATGCGCTGGCCAAGCGGCTGCGCCGGCTCGGTATATCCAAGATTCTGCGCGCCGAGCTCATCGTCTCTCCGCTCAGGGATCCGAGCCGGCTGAACGGCTCCGGCCTGATCCTGGTCAATCCGCCCTGGACCCTGGAAAGCGAGCTTGCCACCCTCTTGCCCGCGCTGGCCCGCGTTCTGGGACGCGGCGGCAACGGCGCTTTCACGCTCGATTGGCTCAGCAGCGAGGCGCCGGCCGGCGGGCGCTGACGTCCTTGCCTCTTTCCACAAGGGCGTAACTGGTGTGTAGTTCCCATATTGGCAGAGACGTTCCGCCTCCTGTGGGGGCCGGCGGAGTTGACTGAGGCCGTTCCCGGCCGACGCTTTCCCCGAATGTGAATGTCCGGCCGAGCCGTCGTGCGTGGGGCCGGCGGCGGAGCAAGTGCGGGGAGAGGAGTTTTCCCGATGGCGCAAAGTGGTGTCGTGAAGTTCTTCAATGGGGAACGTGGCTACGGCTTTATCAAGCCGGACGATGGCGGGCGCGATGTGTTCGTTCACATCACGGCCGTCGAGCAGGCTGGGCTGAAAAGTCTGAACGAGGGACAACGGATCAGCTTCGATGTCGAACCGGACAAGAAGGGCAAGGGCCCCAAGGCGGTGAACCTCGTCATCACCGGCTGATCCAGAGCGCGCAATGATCGCGTGATGGCCGGTCCCCCGGACGAGCGGGGGCTAGCAGCCGGTTCTCACCGAAAACCCGTGCGCACCGTAAAAACCTGAGCGCGCGCCGGCCGGGCGCGCGCCGTCACGTCGAAAAAGAAAAGCCAGCCGCGGCTCATCGAGCGCGTTCGCTGCAGCCGGAGGAAAGCTATTGCCATGATGATTCTTCGTTCCGCTCCGCCGTCGCCGTTTGCACGCAAGGTCCGCATCGCCATGAGCGTGCTCGGCCTCGGCGACCGTATCGATGTGCGGCCGGCGGACTTGAACGATCCCGCCGATACGATCCGTGCGCAGAATCCGCTCGGCAAGATTCCGGCATTGATCCTCGAGGACGGCACCGCCTTTTACGACTCGCGCGTGATCCTCGAATATCTCGATCATCTGGCGGGCGGCGGCCGCATCATTCCATCCGAGACCAAGGCGCGCTTCGCGGCGCTGCGTCTGCAGGCGCTGTGCGACGGCATTCTCGATGCGAGCGTCTTGCTGGTCTACGAAGAGCGTTACCGGCCCGCCGACAAGCGGGTGCAGAGCTGGGTCGACCGGCAGAACGACAAGGTGGCGCGCTCGATGGCCGCGCTGGAAGCGGCGCCGCCGGCCATCGACGCCACGCCGGATGTCGGGCAGATCGCGCTCGCCTGCGTGCTCGGCTATCGCGATCTGCGTTTCGGCGGAAGCTGGCGCGAGGACTATCCGCGCCTGCTGGCCTGGCACGACGAATTCGCCGCGCGCGTGCCGAGCTTCAATGCGACCAGGCCGGAGCCGTGACGGCGCTTCGATGACGGCGCTTCAATGAAGAAAGCCCCGGAGCATGCTCCGGGGCTTCGAGTTTTATCGTTGCCTTCGTTCCGCTTCGGCTCAGAAGCGATAGTTGATGCCGGCACGCACGATGTTGCTGCGGAAGTTAACGTCCGCGCCGCCGGTGCAGACGTCGCAGCTGCCCTTGCCGAGATCCGTATAGAGGTACTCGACTTTGGCGGTCCACGGACCGGCAATGGCGGCCTCGAGACCGGCGCCGACCGTCCAGCCCGCTTTCGTGGTCGTGGTCGAACCGGCACCGGCCAGGTCGGCCTTGATGTCGCCGACGGCAAGACCGCCGGTCACGTAAGGCATGAAGCGGTCGAAAGCGTAGCCGATGCGGCCGCGCACCGTACCCAGCCAGTTGTTGCGGGTTTCGCACGACGTGCCGCAGACGGCGGCATTGGTCGAGCCGCGGATGTTGCTCCAGTCGAGGTCGCCCTCGAGACCGAACACGGCCTGACCCATCTGCCAGTTGTAACCGACGGTACCGCCGACCAGCCCGCCGGAGATGTCAAAATTGCCGGTATTGCCGACCGGGCCCGACCACTCGGAGGTGCCCCAACCGCCGCCGCCATTGATGCCGGCGTAGAAGCCGGTCCAGTTGTAGCCGGCCGGCGGAACATAGGCCGGCGCCTTGGCCGGCATCGGGC
>Ga0182748_1001600_pt1 | contig 21772 bp, 23 predicted proteins | sample eDN3rd37CKraftOP_FD_128877 | JGI IMG/M metagenome (GOLD analysis project Ga0182748, IMG submission 128877) | Enriched Organic Plus compost microbial communities from Emeryville, California, USA - eDNA 3rd pass 37_C Kraft OP (version 2) (version 2) ...
ACCTCCCGGGCGAGGTCGGAGCCAAGACGGGGACCGCGCAGTACGGCGACGGGAGCCAGTCGCACGCGTGGATGATCGCGATCCAGGGCGACCTCGCGGTGGCGGTGTTCGTCGAGACGGGCGAGGGCGGCGCGGTCACGGCCGGCCCGCTCATGCACGCGTTCCTCGACATGCCGAACTCCTGACGGCCCCGGCCCGGCGCCCGAACCCGCGCGCCGGACCGGGGAATAGGCGGCGGGGACGGCAGGTTGTGCACGAGCGGGTATGATCGGTTGCCGCGGGCGTCCGTCTGCCCGCGTCCAGCGAGAACCCACCGTTCCGGGAGAAGCCTTCGTGCTCGTCAGCGTGCCTGCCTGGCAGCTCACCCAGCGCCGCGACGTCGACCTCCGTCGAGTCGCCAGCGCGCTGTGTCGCTGACCCCACGTCGCCGCTGACGCCCTCCCGCCTCCGCACCCCGTCATCGTTCCCCGGGTCGCTCGCCGACCCGAGCCGCTGACGCGCGTGGCGCACCCGTACCGACACGACCGCAGCTCACCCGCGTGACCTGACGGCCCGGCCCGGGTGCGCGCCACCGCCGGGCACACCTCGCGACGACGTCCCGAGCCCCTCTCCCGAGAGCGGGCGCTCGTGCGCCCGCGTCACCCCGAAAGGTCCCCTGTGTCCTCGACCCCCTCGTCGGCCCCCACGTCGGCCGACCAGCACCAGGTGAACCGGGCCCCGGCCGCGGCGCCCGCGAAGAAGAAGCGCCGGTTCCCGTCGTTCAGCGTCCAGATCCTGCTCGGCCTCGCGGTCGGCGTCGCCCTCGGCGCCGTCGCGCTCGCGATGGGCCCGCAGGACGCGGACGGCGAGGTCCCGAACGGCCTGACGACGACCCTCGACACGATCGGCTCGTCGTTCGTCACGCTGCTCAAGGCCGTCGTGCCGCCGCTGATCTTCACCGCGATCGTCGCGTCGATCGCGAACCTGCGGACCGTCACCAACGCCGCGCGCCTCGCGGGCCAGACGCTCCTGTGGTTCGCCATCACCGCCGCGATCTCCGTGGCCGTCGGCATCGGCCTGGGCCTGCTCTTCCAGCCGGGCAACCGCGCGTCCGTCTCGCTCGACGCCGCGTCCGAGCCGGGCCGCACCGGCACGTGGCTCGACTTCCTCAACGGCCTCATCCCGGGCAACGTGCTGGGCCTCGGCGCGAGCACGCAGGTCGAGGTGACCGACGGCGGCGCGTCCGCGAGCACGTCGGTGAGCTTCAACGTGCTGCAGATCCTCGTCGTCGCGCTCGTCATCGGCATCGCGGCGCTGAAGTCGGGCAAGAAGGCCGACCCGTTCCTCGCCTTCAACCGCTCCGCGCTCGCGATCGTGCAGAAGGTGCTGTGGTGGATCATCCGCCTCGCGCCGATCGGCACCGCCGGCCTCATCGGCTACGCCATCGCGGCGTACGGCTGGACGTCGCTCGCGTCGCTCGCGTGGTTCGCCGTCGCGATCTACGTCGGCCTCGCGGTCGTGCTGTTCGTCGTCTACCCGGTCCTGCTGCGCACCAACGGCCTGAAGATCTCGAGCTACTTCAAGGGCGCCTGGCCCGCGATCCAGCTCGCGTTCGTCTCGCGCTCCTCGATCGGCACGCTGCCCGTGACGCAGCGCGTCACCGAGCGCAACCTCGGCGTCCCGAGCGAGTACGCGTCGTTCGCCGTGCCGCTGGCCGCGACCACCAAGATGGACGGCTGCGCCTCGATCTACCCGGCCATCTCGGCGATCTTCGTCGCGCAGATCTTCGGCATCGACCTGTCGATCACCGACTACCTGCTCATCGCCTTCGTGTCCGTCGTCGGCTCCGCCGCGACCGCGGGCCTCACCGGCGCGATCGTCATGCTGACCCTCACGCTCTCGACCGTCGGCCTGCCGCTCGCGGGCGTCGGCCTGCTGCTGGCGATCGACCCGATCCTCGACATGGGCCGCACCGCGGTGAACGTCGCGGGCCAGGCGCTCGTCCCGACCATCGTCGCCAAGCGCGAGGGCATCCTCGACGTCGAGCAGTACGAGGCCGCCAGCGCGGAGGACCTCTTCGTGGACGACGACGACGCGTCGTCCGAGGAGACCACCGGGGCCACGGCGACGGACGAGACCGCCGGGACGACGCCGTCGGGCACCAAGGAGCCCGTGGGCGCCACCGCCTGACGCCGACCCGGCGATCCGCCGTCGAGCACGACGTTGCTGCCGTTGTCCCCCGGATGACGGCAGCAACGTCGTTCTCGGCGTCAGGGCTGGGTGCGGCCCTCGCGGAGCACGGCGAGGCGCGAGCGGTACTCCTGCTCGTCGATCTCGCCGCGCGCGTAGCGCTCGCCGAGGACCGCGACGGGGTCGGGGCCGGCGTTGCGCCACGCGCCGGGGCCGCCCGGGCCCCAGCCGCGGCGCGCGCGGCGGGCGACGAGGACGATCACGGACGCGAAGAGCAGGAACCACAGCAGGGGGAAGACGAACCACCACGGTCCGGGCCCCCAGCCGGCGTGCGCCACGTGCGCGACGGCCTCCGTGGGGACCACGGCGGCTCCGGTGAGTGCGGTGAGCATGACGACCTCCGGTGTCGGTGCGCCCCGCCGCGGGCGGGGACGGCCGCGATCCGGCCGCACCTCCAGGCTTCCCGGCACGCCGCGTCGCGTCGTCACCCCGGCGTGCCGACCCGCCTCGTCCCGGGGTGCCGGTCCGCGACGGCGGTCCGCGGGACGGCGCGCGCCGGACCGCGCTCGTGCCCGGCGTCGCGCGGCGGCACGGCCTGCGACTCCCGGGCGGCCGCGATCTGCGGCCCGTGCTCGACGGCCCAGTCCGCGAGCGCGGAGAGCGGGACGAGCAGGGAGCGTCCCAGCGGGGTGAGGTCGTACTCCACGCTCGGCGGGTTGGTCGGGAAGACCTCCCGACGGACGAGGCCGTCCTCCTCGAGCGTGCGCAGAGTCCGGGTGAGCATGCGCTGGCTGATCGCCTCGATCCCCCGGTGGAGCTCGTTGAACCGGTGCGCGCGCCGACCGAGCAGCACCAGGACGAGGACCGACCACTTGTCGCCCACGCGGCGCAGCACGTCGGTCACCGCACAGCTCTCGTGCTCGTGCGCCGGGACGGGGCTGGGCAGCCGTGCTCGGACGACGGAGGGAACACCGGTGTTCGTTGCCGCCCGAGCACCGGGAAGCCCAAGGTCGTCGTCGTCAGCGGCGGCACCGACGGGATGGGCCGCGCGGTGGCGCTCGCCCGAGCACGGTTGGGCGACGAGGTCGTCGTCCTCGGCAGCAACCTCGAGAAGGGGCGGCGGCTGGTGGCCGAGGCCGAGCAGGCCGGCGCTCCGGGACGGGTGCACGTCGTCCGGGCGGACCTGTCGAGCATCGCGGAGAACCGCCGGGTGATCCGTGAGATCGCCGCGAGGCACGAGCGCGTCGACGCCCTGTGCCTCTTCGCCAACCGGCAGTCCCCGCAGCGCGTCGTGACGCCGGAAGGGCTGGAGCGCATGTTCGCGCTGTACTACGTCAGCCGCTACGTGCTCGGTCACGGCCTGGCGCCGCTCCTCGCCCGGAGCGCGTCGCCCGTGATCGTGAACGTCGCGGGAGTCGGGACGACGGCGGGCGGGATCCGGTGGGACGACCTCCGGCTCGAGCGCTCGTACAGCACCGTCGCCGCGCAGCTGCAGGCGGGGCGAGCCAACGACCTGCTCGGCGTCGCCTTCGCCGCACGGCCCGACAACCCCGTCCGGTACGTGCTCTACCACCCCGGGTTCACGCGGAGCGGCGACCTCACGCCCCTGCCGTGGGCTGCCCGGGTCGCCCTCCGGACCGCGGCCGCGCTCGCGGCACGACCCGTCGCGGACGCCGTCGCGCCGGTCCTCGAGCTGGTCGACGACCCGCCGAGCGCTGCGCTCACCGCGATCGACCGGGGCAGGCGGCTCCCGCTGACGCTGAGGACGCTCGACCCCGCGGACGCCGATCGGCTGGCCACCGTGACCCGAGCGCTGGTCGCGGCGGCGGAGGGGACCGGTCACGAGGCAGACTCTCCCGGGGACGGGTCCGGCGCCGCGGACACGGCCCCCGACGTCCCGGACACCACGGCGCACGCGCGGTGGCTCGGCGGCCAGCTCGGCGAGATCACCGCGCCGGGCTCGACGCCCGCACCCTGACGCCCGAGGAGGAGATCGCCCGTGCACGTCACCGTCTCCGGTGAGCGAGACGCCCGCCCGCTGCTGTTCCTGCACGGCGGCGGCGTGGCCGGATGGATGTGGGGACCCACGACGGAACGCCTCCCGGACGACGTCCGGCTGTTGGTGCCTGACCTCCCCGGTCATGGGCGGAGCTCCGGCGAGGACTACGTCTCGCACTCCCGGACGGTCGACGACCTGGCCGGGATCGTCGAGGCCGCCACGGACCGACCCGTCACCGTGGTGGGGTTCTCGCTCGGGGCGCAGCTCGCGGTGCTGCTCGGCTCACGCCGCCCGGACCTCGTGGAGAAGGTCGTGGCCGTCAGCGCGCAGGCGGTGCCGACGAGGGCTCCCGGAGCGACCCTGGGCCTCCTCCGGCTGGCGGCGCCCCTGGCCAGGTACGAGTGGTTCGCCCGGGCGCAGGCCCGCGAGCTGCGGATCCCGCCCTCCCTCCAGGACGACTACCTGCGCACCTCCCGGGCCGTCTCGGTGCGGACGCTGTCGACCGCGGTGGGGGAGAACATCCGCTTCACCCCGCCGGACGGGTGGGCGCGGTTCCCCGGCGACGCGCTCGTGCTGGTGGGCGGGCGCGAGCGCCGCGTCATGCTGGACTCCGCCCGCACCCTCGCCGCCCTGCTCCCGGGCACCGGTCTGGAGGTCGTCGACGGGTGCGGCCACACCATCCCGCTCGAACGACCCGACTGGTTCGCGCGACGGCTCCGGGACTGGGTGACGCGGGCGCGGTGACCGGTCTCGTGCGGCGGGGTCAGCCGGCCCAGCCCGGCCGCACGAGGCCGGACTCGTAGGCCGCGACGACGAGCTGGGCGCGGTCGCGCGCGCCGACCTTCGCCATGACGCGCGACACGTGCGTCTTCACGGTCGACTCGGACAGGTAGAGCGTCCCGGCGATCTCCTCGTTCGACAGCCCGCCCGCGACCTCGACGAGCACCTCGCGCTCGCGCGGCGTGAGGTCCCCGACGCCCGGCACGGGCCCGACGGCGCGCGTCGCGTCCGCGACGCGGGACAGCAGGCGCCGGGTCACCGTGGGCGACAGCAGCGCGTCGCCACGGGCCGCGACGCGCACCGCGCGCACGAGGTCGACGGGCTCGGTGTCCTTGACGAGGAACCCGCTCGCACCCCCGCGGATCGCGTCCGTCACGTACTCGTCGAGCTCGAACGTCGTGACGACCACGACGTGCACGTGCGACGCCGCGCGGTCGGCGACGATGCGCCGGGTCGCCTCCAGCCCGTCGAGCCCGGGCATGCGGATGTCCATGAGCACCACGTCGGGCAGGTGCTCGAGCGCGAGGCGGACGGCGTCGTCGCCGGTCGCGGCCTCGGCGACGACGCGCATGTCGTCCTCGGAGTCGATGAGCGCGCGGAACCCGCCGCGCACGAGCGCCTGGTCGTCGGCCAGCACGACGTCGATCATGGTGCCTCCCCGGCCCGGCGCGGCGCCTCCTCGGGCCGTCCGGTCGTGCCCGGCGCGGGCGTCGTGCCCGGCCAGGGAAAGACTGCCCGCACCCGGAAGCCGCGTCCAGACCCTGCCGCGTCCGGCACGGGCCCGGCGACGAGCGTGCCGCTCACGCTCTCGACCCGTTCGCGCATGCCGCGCAGCCCGTACCCCGGCTCGGCGCCCGACGACGCGCCGGCGCCGTCGTCCGTCACGGTCACCGTCACCGTGCCCTCCGGGTGCGGCCGCGCTCGTACTCGGACGTCCGCGCGCGTCGCGTCGAGCGCGTGGCGCCGCACGTTCGTCAGCGACTCCTGCACGACGCGGTAGACGACGCCCGCGAGCCGGTCGGGCAGGTCGGCTGCGGCGTCGTCCACGTCGAGCGTGACCGCGACGCCGCCCGCCTCCGCCTGCCGCACGAGCCGCGGCAGGGCCGCGAGGTCCCACGTCGGGGCGAGCGGGGCGCCGTCCCCGCCGTCGCCCCGCACCACGCCGAGCACCGCGCGCACCTCGTCGAGCGCCTCGGCGCTCGTCGTGCGGATCGCTGCGAGCGCGCTGCGCGCCTGGTCGGGGTCGCGGTCCAGCAGGTGCAGCCCGACGCCGGCCTGCACGGTGATCGCGGACAGCGAGTGCGCGAGCACGTCGTGCACCTCGCGCGCGATCCGCAGGCGCTCGTCCGCGACGGCCGTGCGCTCCCGCTCGGCGCGCGCGACCCGGTCGGCCTCGCGCGCTGCCGCGATGCGGGCCGCCCGGTCGCGGACCGCCCCGGCGACGAGGAGCACGACGACCGTCCATGCCGTCCCGCCGAGCAGCGTCGCGCGCGGCGGCGAGTCGGGGCGCAGGGCTGCCGCCGCGACGACGACGCCCGCGAGCAGCACGGCGCCGCCCCACGCCACGCGCCGCGCGCGCTCCGCCGGTCCGGTGAGGAGCACGCCCACGAGCACGCCGACCGGCCCCGCGAGGACCGGCCCCCACGCGTACCCGGCGACGAGGAAGGCCCCGGCCGCACCGACCGACACGACGACCGCGACGGCGGGGCGCGGGACGAGGAGCACGAGGGCGAGGGGGGACACGAGGAGCAGGCCGACCGCGGCGAGGTCGAGCGGTCGCGCCGACGGCTGCCCGTGCGTCGCGCCGACCGTGCCGACGAGCGAGACCACCGCGAGCACCACGGCGAGGAACACCCGGGGGCGGCGGCGGTCGAGCGGACCCATGCGACGCACGCTACGCCGCGGCGGGCCGGGCCGCGTCCGACCGGGGTGCCGTGCGGCGTCGTCCCCGGGTGTCACACGCGCCTCAGGCGTCGCCGCGCGCCGCTGCGAGCACGACCGGGTCCGCGCACCCGCGCGCGAACCCGGCGATGCGCCGGTCGATGTCCCGGCCGAGCACCCACGACCCGACGCGCTCGGCGACCGGGGCGAGCCAGCGGGGCCGGCAGCGGAAGCTGTACCGCCAGGTCGCGCGCGTGCCGCCGGACGGGTCGGGCGCGAACCGCCAGCCGCCCGCGAGGTTCTCGAAGAACCACGAGCCGCGCACCATGCGCATCCCGACGTTGGTCGGCGGGTTGTAGGAGACGTACTCGCTCACCATCGACAGGCCGCTGCGGTGCCGGGTGAACGTGCGCACGCCCTTCGCGGGCGCGGTCGCGCCGTCCAGGAAGCGCTGGTGCCGCACGAACGGGTCCCAGCGCAGCCGGACGTCACCGGTCGTCTGCGAGACCGCGAACGCGGTCGCGGGGTCGACGGGGACCACGAGCGAGGACTCGACGACGGGCATGGTCGGATGCTCCCACGCGCCGCCTCGCCCCGCGCGCACGAGACCTCCGGGAACGCGCGAGCGGCCCGCCCCTCGACGAGGGACGGGCCGCCCGGACCGCGGCGCGGGGCTCAGGACGCGAACGCGTACCCGGCCTCCTCGCACTGCGCGCGGAAGGCGTCGAGGGACTCCTGGAGACCGGCGGTGGAGATGGTCTCACCCTGGACGGCGGCCTCGAACGGCGCCTTGATGCCGTTGAGGTTCTCCTGGAGCTCGGGGTCCGCGAAGTTCTGGACGGCGACGAGGCGCTCGCGCGTCGTGTAGATCGCGGCGGCGGCCTCCTCGTCCTCGGGGGTCTGGAGGAGCGGCGTCGTCTCGGCGACGAGGCGCTCGGCGGAGTACTCGCCGCTGTAGAACGTGTTGCACGTGGTCGTCACGGCGACGACGGTGGGCGTCACCTCGGGGGCCGCCTCGGTCGTGGTCGTGGTCTCGGGGGTCGCCGCGTCGTCGCTCGCCGGGTCGGTCGGCGAGGCGCAGGACGCCAGCAGGAGGGCACAGGAGAGCGCCGCGGTAGCGGCAAGAAACTTACGCATGCTAACGATTGCACACCGTCCCGCACGGGCGGCGCAAGAAAATAGGGCGGGGCACGGTGCCCGACCCGCGAGAACTCGCCGATCACCCGAGAACCTTGTGCGCAGCGTCACAACGTCCGGGAACCGCCGCGTGCTCAGGGGACGTCGAGCACGACCTTGCCCCGGACGTGGCCCTCGGCGACGCGGCGCAACGCGCTCGCGGCCTCCGCGAGCGGGTACCGGGCGGAGATCTCGGCCCGCAGGCGCCCGTCCTCCGCGAGCGCGAGCACCTCGTCCAGCGCGCCCTTCGCGTCGACCTTGTCCACGATCCCCGCGGCGCGCGACTCCTGCGACCCGACGATCGTCACCGCGCTCGGCGGGTCGTCGGGGGAGGCGGGCGCGAGGGCCTCGCCGAGCAGCGCGACCGTCGCGGCGACCGTCTCGGGCGTGCCCACGAGGTCGACGACGACGCTCACCTCGTCGAGGCCGTCCGGCAGCGCGCGCACGGCGTCCACGAGCCCAGGTCCGTAGGCGACGGGCGTGGCGCCGAGCCCGCGCAGGTAGTCGTGGTTCGCGGGCGACGCGGTGCCCACGACGCGCGCGCCGAGCGCGGTCGCGATCTGCACCGCCGCCGAGCCGACCCCGCCGGCCGCGCCGTGCAGCAGCACGACGTCGCCCTCGCCGACGTCGGCCTGGACGAGCGCGGAGAACGCCGTCGCCGCGGCCACGGGCAGCACGGCCGCCTGCTCCGGCGCGACGGACGCCGGCGTGCGCCGCACGTGGTCGGCACGCACGAGGGAGAGCTCGCGCTGCGCCCCCGTCCCGTGCCAGACGACCTCGTCGCCGGGGGCGAGGTCGGGGACGTCGGGTCCTACGGCGTCGACCACGCCCGCGGCCTCGAACCCCAGCACGCCGGGCACGCGGCCTCCGAACGCCCCGGCGAGCCTCTTGACGTCCGCCGGGTTGACCCCGACGACGCGGTTGGCGACGCGCACCTGGCCGGGGCCGGGCGCGGCCACCGTCTCGTCCTGGACCCGGAGGGACTCCGGGCCGCCGAAGGCCTCGAAGACCACGACCGTGCTCATGCAGACCCCCTGTGGTCTCGCCGTGGGACGTCGGTCGCGCGCCGCGGGGGCGAGACCGGGCGGCGGGCCCGGGGCGGCCGGGCGGGTTCCACTCTTCCATCCGGTGCCCGTCGCTGTCATGCTCCGGGCACGGGCAGGAGTCCCCACGCGGGGCGGTTTCACCCTGTCCACGACGTCGGGGGGAGCGGCATGACGGCAGGTCCGGACGGCTCGGCAGGAACCGGTGACGCGACGGGTCGCGGCGCCGCGGGTCGCGACGCGGCCGTGCGCGAGCGCCTGCTCGTGGTGCGCGCGGAGGCGACGGGACGGCTGCGCGCGCTGCGCGCCGAGGTCGAGGGGATCGTCGAGGCCTCGCGCGACTCCAACGCGGACGACGAGCACGACCCCGACGGCGCGACCATCGCGTTCGAGCGCGCCCAGGTCGACGCGCTCGCGCGCGACGCCGCGGCACGGGTCGAGGAGGTCGACGCCGCGCTCGCGCGTCTCGACGCCGGAACCTACGGCGTCTGCGCGTCGTGCGGGCGACCCATCGCGGAGGGCCGGCTCGAGGCGCGCCCGACGGCGCTGACGTGCGTCGCGTGCGCCGCCGTGCGGTGACGACGGCGCGCGGCGTCAGCGGTCGGAGAGGAAGTCGCCGCCGATCCCGGCCTTGGTCTCGAGCAGGTCGCCGGTGTCGCCCACGACGACCCAGTTGGGCCCTGCGAGTGCGGCCTGCTCCTCCTCCGAGGGCTCGACGGGCAGGAGGCGGAGGAACTCGGCCTCCTCCACCCCGCCGGCGAACACCGCGAGGAGCGTCGTGTCGTCGCACGTGCCGAGCTCGACGTCGGGCGTCCCCGAGTCCTCGGGCACGAAGGACAGGCAGGTCAGGCCCGCGGTCGTGGCGGCCTCGTGGAGCGCGTCGAGCGAGTCGTACTCGACGTCCTTCTCCCCGGGGCCGGGTCCGGAGCACGCGGCGACGGTGCCGACGGCGGCGAGGAGGGCGAGGGCCGGGCCGGTCACGGCGCGGCGACGGCGGGTTGCGGGTCCGGTGCGCATGACTCGATGGTCCGTCGCCGTCCCGGATCGTGCCACGCGAGCCGGGACGACGACGAGCGGGCGGGAGGTCAGTCGCGGAAGCGCTCGCCCCGCTCGACGACGCGGCCGGCGCCGCGGCCGCCGTCCGCCGCCGGGTCCCACGTGTAGACCTCGGTGCCCGTGACGAGCACGTGCTCGGCGCGGGCGTTGACGTCGAGGGGGTCGCCCGACCAGACGACGACGTCGCCGTCCAGGCCCGGCGCGAGCGCGCCGACGCGGTCGTCGAGGCCGAGGAACGCGGCCGGGTTGACCGTGAGCGCGCGCAGCGCGGTGTCGCGGTCGAGGCCCTCCTTCACCGCGAGCGACGCCTGGTGCACGAGGAAGTTGATCGGCACCACGGGGTGGTCGGTCGTGATCGCGACGCGCACGCCCGCGCGGGCGAGCGCCCCGAGGTTCGCGATGTCGCGGTTGCGCAGCTCGATCTTGGAGCGCGACGTGAACAGCGGGCCGAAGATCACCGGGACGTCGCGCTCGGCGAGCACGTCCGCGACGGCGGCGCCGTCCGTCCCGTGGTTGACGACCAGCTTGTAGCCGAACTCGTCCGCGAGGCGCAGCGCGGTCGCGATGTCGTCCGCGCGGTGCGTGTGCTGGTCCCAGTAGAGCTCGCCGGCGAGCACGCGCGCGAGGGTCTCCTTGGCGAGGTCGCGGTCGAACGGCTCGCCCTTGGCCTCGGCCGCGTCGCGCTTGGCGGCGTAGTTCTGCGCCTCGACGAACGCGGCGCGGATGACCTTCGCGACCCCGAGGCGCGTGGACGGGGTCTTCTTCTGGTCCCCGTAGACGCGCTTCGGGTTCTCGCCGAGCGCCGACTTCACGGAGACCGACTCGCGGATCACCTGCTCGTCGACGGTGCGGCCGCCCCACGTCTTGATCGCGACCGTCTGGCCGCCGATCGGGTTGCCGGAGCCCGGCTTGACGACGGCGCTCGTCACGCCGCCGACGAGCGCGTCGCGGAAGCCCTCGTCCTCGACGTTGATCGCGTCGATCGCGCGCAGCGCCGCGCCGTTCGGGTCGGTCATCTCGTTCGTGTCGTTGCCGGCCCAGCCCTCGGCCTCCTCCATGACGCCCATGTGGGCGTGCGCCTCGACGAACCCGGGCAGCACCCAGCGGCCGCGCGCGTCGAGGGTCGGGACGCCGTCGGGCACGACGACGTCCGCGCCGACGGCCGTGATGATCCCGTCCTCGACGAGGACGGTCCCGTTCTCGATCGGGTCGGACGCCACGGGCACGACGTAGCCGTTCACGACGGCGACGCTGCGGCGGGCGGTGCGGGGGAGGGCGCGGGCGGGGTTCGGTGAGGTCGTCATAGGCCCATCATCGCCCCGGGCAAGCGTCGCCGTGCGCACCGCGTGAGGGGCTCGGCCCGCACTCGTGTATCCTGGTGGTCGCGCTCGCGTCGTGGAACCCGTTCCACGACGCCCCTTCGGTCCTCAGCATCGGAGCACGGACCGTGCGCACCGGGCAGCAGGCGCTGCCACCGACGATCTCCGCCCCACGGTGTGGCGGAGCGAGAGCAGACAGCATCCTTTCTTCCACCCTTGTTCATCCCGGGCCGCGCGACGACCTCGGGACCGCCTCCGCGGTCACGACCGTCCCCGCACCCGACCTCGTGCTGCGCCGCGCCGACGACGACCTGTGGGTCGCGACGGCGGACGGCGAGTACGCAGGTCTGGTCACCCGGCGTCCCGACGGCTTCCAGGTCCACGACCGCTTCTCGCGCCCCGTGACCGTCGTCGCCGTCCTCGATCACGCGCGGCGCCACCTGGCCGCCCCGCCCGGCCGCCCGGCAGACCGCCGGGACGGCCCCCACACCCGTCGGCGCCCTGCGGGGCGCGGCATCCGGACCCGCGCTCGCGGGACCGTCGTTTCAACGAGAGAAGACAGCACCATGGCTACTGGCACCGTGAAGTGGTTCAACGCCGAGAAGGGCTTCGGCTTCATCGCCCCCTCGGACGGCACCGCCGACGTGTTCGCGCACTACAGCGAGATCCAGTCGAGCGGCTACCGCTCGCTCGAGGAGAACCAGAGCGTCTCGTTCGACGTCACGCAGGGCCCCAAGGGCCCGCAGGCCGCGAACATCCAGGCTCTGTGATCTCCCGCCCGCCCGGCGCGCAGCGCCGGCGCGGGTGACGGAACACCCTGAAGGGCCGCGCCTCGGCGCGGCCCTTCGGCGTCCCCGGACCGCGCGGCGCCCGCTCGTCCTGTGGGAACCGGCTCCCACGCCCACTAGGCTCACGAGCGCACCACCGCACCGCGCGCGAAGGAGCCCGCATGCACGTCGTCGTCGGTCTGTTCCGGCTGTTCCTCGTCGTCCTCGCCCTCGTCGGGACGCGCGCCATCTGGCGCGACGGCGACGTCGAGGGCCTCGTCTACTTCACCAACCAGACCGGGTTCCTCATCGCGATCGTGTTCGCGTGGGCGGGTGTCGCGTCGCTCCTGCGCCGGCGGCAGCCGCCCGGGTGGCTCAAGGGCGCCGTCACCCTGTTCGCGGCGATCACCGGGCTCGTCGCCAACCTCGTGCTCGCGCCTGAGGACCCGGACGCCCCGGCCGTCTTCCTCGGCCTCACGGACGGCCAGATCGAGCACGAGCTCCTGCCCGTCGCCGTCTTCGTCGACTTCCTGCTGCTCGACGCGCACCGCCGCCTCCGCGGACTCGACGCCGCGCGCTGGCTGCTGTACCCGCTCGCGTACTTCGCGTTCACCACGATCCGCGGGTTCGTCAGCCCCGGCAGCGCGTACCCGTACGGGTTCGTCGACCTCGACGCGCTCGGGTGGACGGGGCTGCTCGTCAACGTCGTGCTCTACGGGGCGGGCTTCTTCGTCCTCGGGCTGCTGATCGTCGGGATCGACCGGCTCCTGCCGACCGGCCCCCTGATCGGCCGGTACCCGGAGCGCTCGCCCGCCGCCCGGTCCGAGACGCCCGAGGCGGCGGGCGCGGGGGGCGCCGACGCGTCGCGCTAGGGTGGCCGACGTGCTCTCCCCGGTCGTCGGTCCGCTGCGCGTCGCCCGCGCCGCGCTCGCGGCGACCCTCGTCCTCGCGCTGAGCGCGCTCGCGCACCGCGTCGCCGGCGGCGCCCTCCCGGACCCGCTCGTCCTCGCCGCGCTCGCGGCGTTCACGCTCGCGGGCACGACGGCGGCCGCGCGCGTGCGCTTCACGCCCGCCCGGCTCGTCGCGCTCCTCGGCGGCGCCCAGCTCGCGCTGCACGAGGCGCTCGCCGTCCTCGCGCCCGGGTCGTCGTGCACGCCGTCGGCGGCCACGTCGGGCCACGGCGGGCACGTCGCGTCGGTCGGCGAGGTCGTGTGCGCGGCTCCCGCCGCGGTGCCGGGCCTGAGCGCGGGGTCCGCGGTCGCGCACCCGGAGCACCTCGCGACGTCGGGCACCGCGGGCGCGTGGATGGTGGCCGCGCACGCGGTCGCGACCGTCGTCCTGGCCCTCGTGCTCGCGCACGGGGAGCGGGCGCTCGAGCGGTTCCTCGCCTGGGTGACGCCGCGCACCGCGCCCGCTCCCGTCCCGGTCCTCGCGCCGACGGGGCCGCGCCGCGCGGTCCCCGAGGACGCGCCGCGCCCGCCCGCCGCGTGGCAGCCCCGCACCGCCCCGACGCGTGGGCCGCCGTCGCCCGCCGGCCCGTCGGGAGCACCGCTGCTGCGCCCCCTCGCCGCGTCCTGACGCGGCACCCGACGAGGCCGACCCGGCGACGGCCGGGACGCGGGGCACCACCCGCGCGGCACCGCCGCGCCTCGGACGGAAGAACCTCATGACGCTCTCCCTGCGCCGACCCACGTCGGCCCTGCCCGCCCTGCTCGCCCTCGTCGCCGCGCTGGCCCTCGGACTGGCCGCCGTGCTCACGACGCTCACCGCCGGCCCGGCGTCCGCCCACGACCGGCTCCTCACGTCCGACCCCGCCGACGGCGCGCAGCTCGCGACGCCCCCGACGGCGATCACCCTGACGTTCAACACCGAGCCGCTCCCCGTCGAGCCGCAGGTCGTGGTCACGGACTCCGCGGGGACGGTCGTCACGCAGGGCGCACCGGCGATCGACGGCACGACGGCGACGCTCGCGCTCGACCCGGCCGTCGCGCTCGGCGGCGACACGTACTCGGTCGCGTGGCGCGTCGTGTCGTCCGACGGCCACCCGATCGAGGGCACGTTCGCGTTCACCGTCGCGGCCCAGCCGGAGGCGCCCGCGACCGAGGAGCCCGCGACCGACGACGCGACGCCCGAGGAGACCGCGACCGCCGAGCCCTCCACGGACGCGAGCGACGCCGACGCCTCCGCCGGGTCCGACGCGCCCACCGAGGACGCGACGTCCGAGGGCGACGGCTCGTCGTCGCTCGTCCCCGTGCTCGTGGGGCTCGGGGCGCTCGTCGTCGCGGCGGCCGTGGTCGTCGTGCTCGTCCTGCGCCGTCGGGGCGCCGGGACCGACGACGCGGCGCACGACCCGGAGGACTGACGGTGCCGGCGCACGCCGCCCGCCCCCGCACGGGGAGGGCGGCGCCGGACCCTGTCGCGACGCAGCGGGCTCCCGCTAGGGTGCGTCCGTGACGTCGCCCGGAGCGGGGGTGCTCCGCGGCGTGCGGGTGCTGCTGCTCGCCGCCGCGGTCGTCGGCCTGTCCGTCGTCGCGCACGGTCTGGCCGGAGGGGCGGACCCCGGAGCGGTCCCGCTGGGCGTGCTCGCCGTCCTCACCGCCGTCGCGGTGCGACCCCTCACGCGGCGCCAGATCGGGCTGCCGCGGCTGCTAGGACTGCTCGGTGCGGGCCAGCTCGTGCTGCACGTCGTGTTCGAGCGCTGCGCCGCGCTGTCCCCGTCCGGTGCGGCCCCGCACGCGCACGCCGCGTCGCCCCTGACGATGCTCGGCGCGCACGCGGTGGCGACGCTCGCCGTCGCGGTCGTCCTGCGCTACGGCGACGCCGTCCTGTGGCGCCTGTGGACCTGGCTCACCGGGTGCCGGGTCCCCGGCAGCCCGCGGAGCGTCGTCGTCCGCACGGCCGCGCCGGTCGTCGGCGTGCTGCCTGCGGTGCGCGACCTGCTCGTGCGCGGCGCCGCGCCCGGGCGAGGTCCCCCGCTCGCGGCCTGACCCTCGGACGCCCTCCCGGACACCTCCGCGGCGTCCCGCTCCGGCGCGCCCGCGCGCCCGTGCCACCCCGCCGCCGGCCGACTCCGCCGACGCCGCGGCGCGGCACGCCGTCGTGCCCGCGGCCGGAGCCCCGACCTCCTTCTCCCCGAAAGGCACCACCATGCGAAAGACCCTGCGCGCCGTCGGCGCCGCCTCCCTGACCGCCGGTCTCGTCGTCGTCGGCGCGGGCGCCGCGAGCGCCCACGTGACCGTCACCCCGGACACGACCGAGGCGGGCGCCTACGCCCTGCTCACCTTCGGCGTCCCGCACGGGTGCGGCGACTCGCCGACCACCACGGTCTCCATCCAGGTCCCCGAGCAGGTCGTCACCGTGACCCCCACGGTCAACCCGGGCTGGGACGTCGAGAAGGTCATGGAGGACCTCGCCGAGCCCGTGGACGACGGGCACGGCGGCCAGTACACCGAGCGCGTCGCCGAGGTCGTCTACACGGCGAGGACCCCGCTGCCCGACGGCTACCGCGACGCCCTCGTGCTCTCGCTCAAGCTGCCCGACGCGGCGGGCGAGACCCTCGTCTTCCCGACCGTCCAGGAGTGCGCCGAGGGCGAGAGCGCCTGGGTGCAGGTCCCGGCGGACGGCGAGGACGGGCACGACCTCGAGCTCCCCGCGCCGCTGTTCACGCTGACGGCCGCCGAGGGCGACGGGCCCGACGACGCGGCCAAGCCCGTCGCGGACGGATCTGGCTCGGACGGGTCGGAGGACGCCGCCGCGGGTGCGTCGGGTGACGCCGCGTCCGCGGGCGCGGCCGCCGGCCCGGCCCCGGCGCTCACGTGGACGGCGCTCGTGCTCGCGGCGGCCGGTCTCGTGCTCGGCGCGCTCGGGTTCGTGCGCTCGCGCCCGCGGGCCTGACCCGTGGGCCGCCCCTCGGTGCTGCGCCGGGTGGTGGCCGTCGTCGTCGGTGCCGCGGCCGCGGTCCTGCTCGCGACCCTCGCGAGCGGCCCGGCCGCGGCCCACGCCGTCCTCGTGGGCACCGACCCGCAGGACGGCACCGTCCTCGACGCGCCTCCCGACGCGCTGACCATCACCTTCAACGAGCCGGTCCAGGCCGTGGCCGGCGGCACGACGGTCCTCGCGGCCGACGGCTCGCCCGTCGACGTGGACGTCGCCGCGGTGGACGACGCGCTCGTCGTCACCCCGGCCGCGACGCTCGACGACGGCACCTACGTCGTGAGCTGGCGCGTGGTGTCCCTCGACACCCACCCCGTGGCGGGCGCCTTCACGTTCTCGGTCGGCGCGCCGAGCGCGACGTCCGTCGAGGCACGTGTGGCCGAGCCGACGGCGGCGCTCGTCGCCGTGCGCGCGCTCGACCAGACGGCGGTCTACGCCGGGACGTTCCTCGTCGCGGGGCTCGCCGCGTTCGAGCTCCTCGTGCTGCACGCCTCCCCGGGCGCCGCCCCCGTGCTGCGGCACCGGCTGCAGCGCGTGCGAGGCGGAGCGTCCGCGGTCGCGGCGATGGGGCTCGTCCTCGCCGTCCCGCTCACCCCGGCGTGGCAGGCCGGCGCCGGACTGGGTGCGCTCGCCGACCCGGCGACGTGGGCGGCGGGGCTCGCGACCGACTCGACGCTCGCCGGTGCGCTCGGCCTCACCGGCCTCCTCGCCGCGACGCTGCTCGCCCCGCGTGCGGCGCGCGAGACCCGGGCGGCGTGGCCCGCCGGCGTCGTGCTCGGCGCGTCCGCGCTCGCGCTCGCCTCGCTCGTGCTCGTCGGGCACACGCGCACGTACGGCCCGCCGTGGCTCGTCGTCACGGCGGACGCGCTCCACGTCGTCGCCGGGGCGGTGTGGCTCGGGGGCGTGCTCGGTCTCGCGCTCGTCCTCGCGCCGTCCGCGCACGTCGACCCCCGGCGCGCGGCGGTCACCGTCGCCCGGTTCTCGGCGCTCGGCGCGTGGGTCGTCCTCGCGCTGGCCGTGACCGGGACGGTGCTCGGGTGGCGCGTCCTCGGCTCGCTCGACGCGCTCGTGTCGACGGCGTACGGCCGGTCCCTGCTCGTCAAGGTCGGTCTCGCGGTGTGCCTCGTCGGCCTGGCCGCCTGGAACCGCTACCGGCTCGTGCCGGCGGTCCGGGGACGCGGACCGGCGGGCGGGCCGACCGGCGCGACCGCGCGCCGTCGTCTCGGCCGGACGGTCACTGCCGAGGCCGTGCTGCTCGCGGTCGTGCTCGCCGTCACCGGTCTCCTCGTCTCGCGCAGCCCCGTCGCCGTGACGGACGCGGACACCGGAGAGCCTGCGGCACCGGCCGTCGAGGTGGTCGACGAGCTCGGTGACGGGACGCTCCGTGCGCGGGTCACCCCCGGGCAGGTCGGCGTCAACGCGCTCGAGATCGAGCTGCTCGACGCCGACGGGCAGCCCCTCGAGCCCGTCGCCGTGCCCGAGCTGACGACGACCCTCGCCGACCCGGCGCTCGGTCCGTTCGCCCGACCGCTCACGCGGACCGGGACGGGCACCTACGAGGCGACGCTCGACCTGCCGATGGCCGGCGACTGGACCCTCCACGTGAGCGTCCGGACGTCCAAGTACGAGAACCCGATCGCCGAGATCCCCGTGGAGGTGTCCTCATGACCGGTCCCCGGCGGGCCCGCAGGGCCCGGTTCGGCACGCGCGCCACCCTCGTGGGCGTCGCCGTCGGCGCGCTCGCCGCGCTGACGGCCGTCCCCGCGGCGGCGCACGTCCTCATCGAGACGGTGGACCCTCACGGCGACGGGACGTCGACGCTCACGTTCACGTTCGACCACGGGTGCGACGGCGAGCCGACCGACGCCCTGCGGCTCACGCTGCCCGAGGGCGTCGAGGCGCTCGCCGCCGGCCAGCCCGACGGCTGGGTCTCCGACGTGTCCGACGACGCGGTGGTGTGGACGGGCGAGCCCGTGCCCGACGGCGAGCGGGCCGCCTTCACGCTCGACGTCCGGGTCACGGGTGCCGTGGGGCAGGCGTTCGTCTTCCCCGCCGTCCAGGAGTGCCCGTCGGGTGCGTCCTACGCCTGGACGGACACCGACCCGTCCGGCGCGCGTCCCGCGCCCACGTTCGTCGCGACGGCGGCATCCCTCGCTCCCGCGGTCTCCTCGGGCCCGGCGGTCGACGGGTCGCCGACGCGGACGGGCCCGCTCCTCGCAGCGCTCGCGCTGGGTGCGGTCGCCGTCGGGGGCGCCGGCGGGTGGGCGGCGCAGCGGCACGCACGGCGGACGTAGCGGCCGACGCGGGCGAGCGCGACGGCGCGGGCCATCGTAGTGTGATCCACATCACGCTATGTGAGCGTCCCGAACAGGCGCGCGGCGCCTCTTGCTCTGGTGGGGGACGTCGCCGCGACGGGTCACGCGGCGACACCTGGACCGGTGGCGGTCCGCGACGAGAGCTTCGCTGGGGGGAGCTCTCGCGGCGGATCGCCACCGGTTCCTCCGTCTCCGGGCAGGTGCGCCGGCAGCGCGCCCTCAGCAGTCGAGCGCCGGGTACGCGGCCGTGACCAGGTGCCGCTCCCCGTCGACGGCGACCTCGACCCCCGCGACCCCGCCGTCCGTGCGCGCCGCGCGCGCCGGGAAGGACTGGTACGCCGACCGGCCGGGCGCGAGACCCGTGACCGCGCGCGACCCGAGGTCGGTCGTGAGCGTCACGTCGAGCGGGGACGTGCCGTGGTTGTCCGCCCGGACGGCGACGTGCGCGCGGCCCGCGAGGCACCGGCTCTGCGCGTCCACCGCGACGAACGGCGCGGCCGCGCGCTCGGAGAGCGTCACCCAGCGGTGGACGCGCGTCGTCGCGCCGTCGCCCGCCGTGACGCGGACCTCGAGCACGGTCGCGCCGCGGTGCACGGGCACGAGGACCGAGCCGTCGGGGCCCGGGGCGAGCTCGCGCCCGTCGAGACGCGCGGACACGGTCGCGCCCGGGGACGACGGCACGAGGCGCGCCGTGTACCGGTCGACGTCGTCCGCGACGGGCGTGACGTGGAAGGCGCCGGAGCCGACGCCCGGCAGCCCCACGGAGAACGCGGCCTCCGCGAGCCCCGCGTCGCGGTCCCCGCGCCGCTCGACGACGGCCGTCCAGGAGCGCACGGCGCCCGACGGCGCGGTCACGCGGACCTCGACCGTCGTCCCGCCCTCGGCGAGCGGGACCACGGCCCCGCCACCCGGCAGCGGCTCGCCCCCCACGACCGCGACCTCGGCGTCCGGGTGGGCCGCCGCGGCGTGGACCGCGACCGCCGTCGCGGACGGGCCGACCACCCACGTCCCCTCCGCCGCGCGGACGGCGTTGCCCAGCGACAGCTCGCTCAGCGAGGCGTCGTCCTCGGCCACGGGTGCGGCCACCGCCGCGACCGGGGCGGACGCGACGGGCGCCCCGAGCGACCCGCTCGCGTCGCGCGGCACGACGACCGCGCGCACCGCGCGGCCCGTCACCGCGGCCGGGACGTCGACGCGCGCCCCGGTCGCGAACGGCTCCCACGCGTCGCCGGCCGCGACGTACCAGCGGACGACGGAGCCGTCCTGCGCGTCGCCGTCGGCGTCGGCGTACGACCACGTGGCCTCGACGGCGCCGGGCGTCGCCGTCGCGACCGCTCCCGACGCGACGGGAGGCGTCGCGTCGCGTACGGAACGCGACGACGGCCTCGGCACCGCTCTTACCGTCAGGGCGAGCGAGCGCGCGGCGTCGTCGCGCACGACCGTGTTGCCGCGGACGTCGAGCCCCGCGACGGACTTCGCCTGGAGGAGCGTCACGTCGCCCACGACGAACGTGTTGTCCTCGACGACGACGCCCGCGTGCGCGGTCACGGCCGAGTCGCCGCCCCGGACGTCGGGTCGAACCAGATCACCGGCGACTGCGCGCGCGTGAACGTGTTCCCCCGGATCGTCAGGTCGCGCACGACGCTCGACTCGTACCAGGACCGGGCGTCCGCCGAGACGTAGATGCTCGCCATGCCCATCTGGTCGAACGTGTTGTCCTCGACGAGGACCGGCTTGCGCGTCGTGACGAGGATGCCGCGCGTCGGCACGGACTCGAAGTGGTTGCCGCGGATCTCCACCGCGGGCGTGTACGTGACGTTCTCCGCCACGACCGCGCCCGGCGCGATCCCGGCCGGGAGGTCGCGGTCGAGCGTGACGGTCATGCGCGTGAGGTCGTGCGACGTGTCCGTGCCGGTCGGGCCGTCCACGGTGACGACCGTCGCGGTGCCGCCCTGGACGTCGGTCATCGTCGCCTTGTCGACGAGCGCGAGCTCGTCACCCGCGTAGAACTGGGGGAAGCCCGCGGTCTCGCCGTGGCGGTAGGCGAACGTCGCGGTGCGCGGGCCGTCGACGGACACGAGCTCGACGTACGTCCCGTGGACGTTGATCGGGTCGTCGTGCGCGAACCCGAAGTCGCTGTCCGTGATCGTCACGGTGCCGCGCCCGCCCGAGACCTGCACGAGGTCGGCCGACGCGGCGCTCGTGCGCCACGAGTCGGCCGCGGCGCGGAACCGCACGCGGTCGATCGTGAGGTCCTCGGTGAGCTGCGCGACGACGCCGAACCCGTGCAGGTGGCCGAACGTCGCGTCGCGCACGGTCGTGCGCTCGCTCTCCCAGACGAACCCGGCGGGCGTGTCCCGGTGCGTGCGGCGCATCTGGAACACGCGCCCGACCGGGGCGGACGCGGCCGACGCCGCGTAGACGAACCGCAGCCGCCCGTCGCCGAGGTCGGTGATCGCGGACACCCCGGCGAACGGGTTCGTCGACGCGCCGTCCCACGAGCCGCGCGAGCTGCGCCCGGTCGCGAGGTCCACGACCTGCTGGTACCCGAACGCACCCTGGTCCGTCCAGTACGGCACGCCCGTGTACGGGCTGGTCTCGCCCGACCAGCGGACCGTCGTCCCGTCGACGGCGTAGACGTAGCCGTCGGGCACGCGGAGGTCGCGATACGTCTGACCATTGGTCGTCCCGGCTGCGACCACGGTGAGGTCGAGCGTGCGCGGCGCCACCCACTCCGCCGTGAAGTCCTCGAACACGACGTCGCGCGAGCGGATCGACGCGAAGATCGTCTGCTCGCCGTGCATCACGAGGCGCGACCCCTCGCCGTCGACGACGACGTCGTCCATGTCCTCGACGAGGATCGCGATCCGCTTGTCCTTGTAGCGCTGGTCGGCGCCGACGGTGTTCGACACGTAGAGCTCGCGCACCGGGGCGCGGTCCGGGTAGAGCTGGTACGTGCCCGTCGGGAAGACGACGCGCGTCGGGCCGCCCAGGTCCTTCGCGTGGTCGAGCGCCGCGGCGACCGCGGGCGTCGAGTCCTGCGCGCCCGACGGGTCGGCGCCGAAGTCGGTGACGTCGACGACGGCGCGCGCACCGTCCCCGGCGGCGGGGGCCGCGGCGGGGGCGACGGCGGGGCTCGCGGCGGCCGGGCCCGTGATGAGGGCGAGCGCCAGCAGGGACGCGAGCAGGGCCGAGGCCGCGCCGCGCGCGCGGCCGACCCCCCGGGACGTGGACGGGCGCATCAGACTCTCCTCGCCGAGATCTGGGTGCGCCTGTGCCGGCAGGCGACGGTGATTCGTCGGATGATACGCCATCCTTCGACGGTGTCCCACGC
>Ga0182748_1001605_pt1 | contig 21723 bp, 24 predicted proteins | sample eDN3rd37CKraftOP_FD_128877 | JGI IMG/M metagenome (GOLD analysis project Ga0182748, IMG submission 128877) | Enriched Organic Plus compost microbial communities from Emeryville, California, USA - eDNA 3rd pass 37_C Kraft OP (version 2) (version 2) ...
CTCGGGGACGTCTACATGACCTTCTTCCTGCCGACGGCGCAGGCCGGGCGCGTCGAGATCGGCGCGGAGGTGAGGCTCGTTCTGGATGCGGTGCCGCAATATGTCATACCGGCGAAGGTGAGCTTCGTGGCCGACGTCGCGCAGTTCACGCCGAAGACCGTGGAGACCGAGGAAGAACGCCAGAAGCTGATGTTCCGCATCAAGGCGCAGATTCCGCCGGAGTTGCTGCGCAAGTACATCCGCTATGTGAAGACCGGACTGCCCGGAATGGCCTATGTCCGGCTCGATCCCGACACCGCCTGGCCGGCCAGCCTGAGCGGGAATCTCGCGCAATGAGCCCGTCCTCCGGATCGCCGGAGCCGCCTTTGCCGGCGCCGGTGGTGCGCCTGCGCGATGTCGGGCTTTCCTATGGCACGACCCGTGCCCTCGACGGCGTGACCCTCGACATTCCCGCCGGGGTGATGGTCGGGCTGATCGGGCCGGACGGCGTCGGCAAGTCCAGCCTGCTGTCGCTGATCGCCGGCGCGCATGTCGTGCAGGCTGGCCATGTCGAGGTGCTGGGAGGCGACATCGCCGACGCCGTGCACCGGCGGCTGACCTGCCCACGCATCGCCTACATGCCGCAAGGGCTGGGCAAGAACCTCTATCCGACGCTTTCCGTCTTCGAGAACGTCGACTTCTTCGGCCGGCTGTTCGGCCAGGACCGCGCGGAGCGGAAGCGGCGGATCGACGAGCTGCTGCGGGCGACCGGGCTCGATCCCTTCCCGGACCGCGCGGCCGGAAAGCTCTCCGGCGGCATGAAGCAGAAGCTCGGCCTGTGCTGCGCGCTCATCCACGATCCGGACCTGCTCATCCTCGACGAGCCCACCACCGGCGTCGATCCGCTGTCGCGCCGGCAGTTCTGGCAGTTGATCGACACGATCCGGCGCGACCGGCCCGGCATGAGCGTGATCGTCGCGACGGCCTATATGGAGGAAGCGCAGGGCTTCGACTGGCTGGTCGCGATGGACGACGGGCGCATCCTCGCCACCGGGACGCCGGCGGAGCTGCTGGCGCGCACCGGCACGCCCAATCTCGATGCCGCCTTCATCGCGCTTCTGCCGGAGGAGAAACGCCGCGGCCATCGCGAGGTCGTCATCCCGCCGCGTACCGGCGAGGGCGCCGAGGACATCGCCATCGAGGCCGAGCACCTCACCATGCGCTTCGGCGACTTCGTCGCCGTCAGCGACGTCAGCTTCCGCATCCCGCGCGGGGAGATCTTCGGCTTCCTCGGCTCGAATGGCTGCGGCAAGACGACGACCATGAAGATGCTGACCGGCCTCCTGCCCGCCACCGAAGGCACGGCGCGGCTGTTCGGCCGCGAGGTCGATCCGAACGACATCGAGGTGCGCCGGCGCGTCGGCTATATGAGCCAGGCCTTCTCGCTCTATTCCGAGCTCACCGTCCGGCAGAACCTTGATCTGCACGCGCGCCTGTTCCGGCTGGCGCCGGAGGCGATCCCGGAGCGGATCGAGGAGATGGCAGCCCGCTTCGACCTCGAAGACATCATGGACAGCCTGCCCGACGCGCTGCCGCTCGGCATCCGCCAGCGCCTGTCGCTCGCGGTGGCGATGATCCATGCGCCGGACATCCTGATCCTCGACGAGCCGACATCCGGCGTCGATCCGGTGGCACGCGACGCCTTCTGGCAGATCCTGTCCGACCTGTCGCGCAAGGACAATGTCACGATCTTCGTCTCCACCCACTTCATGAACGAAGCCGAGCTGTGCGACCGCATCTCGCTCATGCATGCGGGCAAGGTGCTGGTCAGCGACGCGCCGGCGGCGATCGCCGCGAGCCGCTCGGCGCGGACGCTGGAGGACGCCTTCATCGCCTATCTGGAGGAGGCGATCGGCGCGACGACGGCGGCCGAACAACCTGCCCCCGCTCCTCCCGTGCCGGCCACGCCCGCGGAAGCCTTGATGGCCGCCCCCCGCCGTTTCGATCCGCGCCGCATGTTCGCCTACACGCAGCGTGAGGCGCTGGAGCTGCGCCGCGATCCCATCCGCGCCACGCTCGCCCTTCTCGGCACGGTGATCCTGATGTTCGTCGTCGGCTACGGCATCAACATGGACGTCGACAACCTGTCCTTCGCCGTGCTCGACCGCGACAACACGACCCTGAGCAACGACTACGTGCAGCAGATCGCCGGCTCGCGCTACTTCATCGAGAAGCCGCCGATCACCGACTACGACGACCTCGACCGGCGGATGCGCACCGGCGAGATCAGCCTCGCCATCGAGATTCCGCCGGGTTTCGCGCGCGACGTGTCGCGCGGCAGCAAGACCGTGGAAATCGGCGCCTGGATCGACGGGGCCATGCCGACCCGGGCGGAGACCGTGCGCGGCTATGTCCAGGGCATGCATGCGGCCTGGCTGACGCAGAAGGCACGCGAGCTCTATGGCGACGCCGCCATCGTCGGCAATTTCCAGATCGCGCTGCGCTACCGCTACAATCCCGGCGTCGAAAGCCTCGTGGCGATCGTGCCGGCCATGATCCCGCTGCTGCTGATGATGATCCCCGCCATGCTGGCCGTGCTCAGCGTGGTGCGGGAGAAGGAGCTCGGCTCCATCACCAATTTCTACGTCACGCCCGTCACGCGCTTCGAGTTCCTGGTCGGCAAGCAGCTCCCCTATGTCGCGCTCGCCATGCTGAACTTCGCGATGCTGGTCGCCTTCGCGGTCTTCATCTTACGGGTGCCGCTGACCGGGAGCCTCACCGCACTGAGCGCGGCGGCGCTGCTCTATGTCTTCGCCACCACCGCCCTCGGTCTGCTCATGTCCACCTTCATGAGCAGCCAGATCGCCGCGATCTTCGGCACCTCGCTGCTCACGCTCATCCCCGCCGTGAACTATTCCGGCATGATCGATCCGGTCTCCTCGCTGGAGGGAGCGGGTGCCTTCATCGGGCACATCTATCCGACGACCTATTTCATGACGATCGCACGGGGTGCCTTCTCCAAGGGGCTGGGCTTCTCCGATCTCGCCGGCTCCTTCATCCCGCTGCTGATTGCCGGCCCGGTCCTGATCGGCCTCGGCATCGCGCTCCTCAAGAAGCAGGCGAGCTGACATGCGCGGCGCCAACATCCTTCAGCTCGGCGTCAAGGAACTGCGCGGGCTGGCGCGCGACCCCATGCTGCTGATCCTGATCGTCTATTCCTTCACCGTGTCGATCTACACCGCCTCCACCGCCATGCCGGAGACGCTGAACCGGGCGGCGATCGCGATCGTCGACGAGGACCAGTCGCCGGTCTCCTCGCGCATTATCACGGCGTTCTATCCGCCCTATTTCTCCGTGCCCAAGCTGATCTCGCAATATGAGATGGACCGGCGTATGGATTCCGGGCTCGACACCTTCGCGCTCGACATCCCGCCGAACTTCCAGCGTGACCTCCTCGCCGGCCGCTCGCCGACCATCCAGCTCAATGTCGACGCCACGCGCATGTCGCAGGCCTTCTCCGGCGGCGGCTACGTGCAGACCATCGTCTCCGACGAGGTCGGCGAGTTCCTGGACCGCTATCGCGGCGGGACCACCGTGCCGGTCGATCTCGCCCTGCGCTCGCGCTTCAACCAGGAGCTCAACAAGAGCTGGTTCGGCGCGATCACCAACGTGATCTCCTCCATCACCATGCTGTCGATCATCCTCACCGGGGCCGCGCTGATCCGCGAGCGCGAGCATGGGACGATCGAGCACCTGCTGGTCATGCCGGTGACCCCGACCGAGATCATGCTGAGCAAGATATGGTCGATGGGGCTGGTCGTTCTGGTGGCGTCGAGCGTGTCGATGATCTTCGTCGTCCAGGGCGCGCTCAATGTGCCGATCAACGGGTCGCTGACGCTGTTCCTCGTCGGCACGGCGCTGCATCTGTTCGCCACCACGTCGATGGGCATCTTCCTCGCCACGGTGGCCGGCACCATGCCGCAGTTCGGCCTGCTGCTGATGCTGGTGCTGCTGCCCCTGCAGGTGCTCTCCGGCGGCACCACGCCGCGCGAGAGCATGCCGCAGCTCATCCAGGACATCATGCTGGCGGCGCCGAACACGCATTTCGTGATATTGGCGCAGTCCATCCTGTTCCGCGGCGCCGGCTTCGATGTCGTCTGGCCGCAATTCCTTGCCCTTGTCGCGATCGGCGGCGTCCTGTTCTTCTTCGCGCTGCAGCGCTTCAGAAGATTCCTGCGATAGCGCCGCCGCGGCGGATCGCGCGACCTATCCCACTACCGTCCGTCACCCGGGGCCGTGTTCCATGCCGACGGCCGCAGCAAGCTCCGCTTCACTCCCGGACCGCTGCACGGGTGAGCCTTCACTGAGAAGTCGAGCGACGCTCCCCACATAGAGCTCACGCGCCTTGGCGATGTGCGCGCGCATTTCAGCCTCCGCGCGGTCGGCATCTCCCGCGGCTATGGCGTCGATGACGCGACGATGCTCGCCGGCGATCGTTCGGGATCGGTCGTCGGTCTCGTTCAGGAGGTACCGGTAACGTTCAACGCTGAACCGCAGACTGGTGAGCATCGCGCCGAGACGCGGCATGCCGCTGATCGCCACCAGTTGCTCATGGAACCTGTCGCCGAGTTCAAGCAGCGTGCCCGCTCCGAAGTCGGTTCCCTCGAGCGCGCTCATTTGCTCGACCATGAGTACGGCCCTGGCCACCTCGGCCGGGCATTCCGGAGCACGTTGCGCGGCATGACGGGCGACCAAGGCCTCAAGCTGTTCGCGGATCGTCGTGAGCTCCAGCGCTTCCGCCACCGACATCGGCGCCACATAGATGGTCCGGTTCCGATGGCGCGACAGCAGCCGGTATTCCTCCAGCTTGCGTATAGCGTCGCGAAGCGGGGTCCGGCTCACACCGAGCTCCTTCGCCAAGGTCTCCTCGGTGACGCGGGCTCCAGGGGCCAGATCGCGGCGAACGATGCGCCGCCAGAGCTCGTAGAAGGCCCAGTCAGCCGCGGAGGAGGTCTCGGCTCCAATGGCGGCAAGCCTTTGCGCAGACAAGCAGTGCGTCCTTCTCCAGGCGCGGAGGGCACAGGATTGCGCCCTCCGCAGTGACGGGTTCAGATGACGGTGTAGGTGCCGTTCTCAAGAATAGTGCGGCCATCGACCGTCACCGTCGGATTCTCGAATATCATATCCATGTGGAACGGGCTGAGTACGTTGCCGCCGAACGAGCGGTTGTCGCCCATTCCGATGTGAAAGCTGCCGTACGACTTCTTTGAATCCCTGAGCGTCACCGCCAGCGGGCACCATTTGTTGGTCCCCATGGCGAACTCGGCGATGTTGCGCGAGCTCTCTCCATGCTCCTCCAGCATCGAGGCAATGGCCTTCGCCTCGCGGCCGCCCTCCACCGCGCAGATGCGGCCTTTCTCCACGATGACCTTGATCGGCTGACGCGGGAACGCGATGTCGCGCCGCTCCAGCACGACCGGATCGACGAGCACCCCTTCGCTCTCCCACTCCTCCGGACAAACCGTCACCTCGCCTTCCGGCATCGCGCTGAAGCTTCCCGGCTCGGTAGCGAGACCACCGAACTTAAACAGGGGTCGGTCCTTCATGCTGAGCCGGAAGTCCGTTCCCTTGTCCGTGGTCACGCGAATCTCGGCGCCGCCCACGATTGCGTCATAGACGGCATTGGTCACACGCCCGACCTCGCTGAAATCGGCAGTCGGCCCGCCGCGCACCATCATCGATTCGGTCACGCCCCACATGTCGAGAAAGCGCGCACCGTTCTTGACCGCGTTGCGAGCCGCCTCGGTGTGGATCATGCCGGCCGAGGTCTGGAACACCATCACCTGCGATCCTGCCATTGCGTGGGCGATAGGGGCCGGCGGTTCCATGCCGCCGACCGGTGCCGGCAACATGGTCAGGATCACCGGGGTTGCCCCCAGCGCCGTGGCGGCACAGGCCAGCGCCTCGGTCACGCTGCGCGGCACCTCGGTGTCGGTGATCACCGTGAGCACCTCGCTGTGCTGCAGGGCCAGCGACTTGCTCAGAATGCTCTGCGCGGTCGGCATCATCTGCCAGGAATCCATCTTCTTGTCCTTTCTAGGTAGCGGCTTTGAGGAGTCTTTCCCGGCGCTGGCGGAAGGCCCGCAGCGTGGAGAAACCGATGAGCATCACGGTTGCCGCAAGGATCAGCAGGGTGATGGGGCGTTCGAAGAAGACGCTCATGTCGCCCTGGGAGGCGATCAGCGTGCGGCGCACGCCCCGTTCGAGCATCGGCCCGAGCACGACGCCGAGGATCAGCGGCACGCAGGGATAATCGAGCCGCAGCATGACGTAGCCGAGCACGCCGAACAGCAGCGACAGGGCAACGTCGGTCACGCTCAGTCCCAGCGAGAACACCGCGAAGCTCACGATCGCGAAGACGATCGGATAGAGCAGCGCGCGCGAGATCAGCACCGTCGCGGCCAGCAGCGGCGTCAGCAGGATGGTGATGAATACCAGCACCAGGTTGCCGATGTAGAAGGTGCCGAACAGCGTCCAGATGAACTCGGGATTCTGCTGAAAGAGCAGTGGTCCGGGCTGGAGCCCGATCATGAGAAGGCCGCCCATGAGCACCGCCGTCGTGGCGGAGCCGGGAATGCCGAGCGTGAAGAGCGGGATCATCGCCGCATAGGAGGCGCTGTTGTTGGCCGCCTCCGGCGCCGCTACCCCTTCGATCGCGCCATGGCCGAAGCGCTCCGGTGTCTTGGAGAGGCGCTTGGCGCTTGCATAGGCGAGAATGGTCGCCGCAGTTGCACCGACGCCGGGGAGGATGCCTACGACGAAGCCGATGATCGAGCCCCGCAACAGGTCCCATTTGCTGATGACGATGTCCGACCAGCGGGGCAGCAGCGAACGGAAGCTATAGCCGCGTAGAGTGGCGGCTTCCCCGTCCTCCGTCAGGGAGGCGAACATCTGCCCGAGCCCGAAAACCCCGACCGCGATAACCGAGAAGTCGATTCCATCCAGCAGATGCGAACTGCCGAAGGTGAACCGCGGCAGTCCGACCATGGCATCGAGCCCGATCATGCCGATCCACAGTCCGAGAGCCAGGGCGATGAACCCCTTCCAGACATTGGTGCCCCCCAGCACGGTGACCAGCGACAGCGCCAGGATCATCAGGGCGGTCATTTCCGATGGGCCGAATGAGAGGGCCGCGCGAGCGACCTGCTGGCTGAGCACCGTCAGCAGCAGAACCCCGAGCAGCCCGCCGACGAACGAGGCGAACACGCTCATTCCCAGCGCGGGTCCCGCCATGCCCTTGCGGGCAAGCGGATAGCCGTCGATCACCGTCATGACAGACGGCGCGTCGCCGGGAATCCCGAGAAGGATGGAAGTGACGGCACCGCCGAACATGGCCCCGTAATAGACGCCGGCCAGCGCAGCCATCGCCGCGGTTCCGTCGAAGCTGACGACCACGGGAAGAAGTATGGCGACGCCGGCCGCCGGGCCGAGGCCGGGGAGCACGCCGATGACGAGGCCCACCACCGTGCCGAACAAGACGGCGAGCAGCATCGTCGGCGTGAGGGCGGACGAAAGCCCACCCATCAGTAGCGACAAGGTTTCCATTGACTTTGCTTCCTCTTCCGCGCGCCCGATCAGGTGAGGGGCACGCTCAGGAGATGCGCGAAGACGTAGTAGCCCAGGGCGATGGTCCCCGCGGTCACGGCGAGCAGCTTGCCGATGAAGCGCGGCGTCACCGGACGCTCGGCCATGACGAGGCCGGTGAGCACCATCATGGCGGCAGTGGGAATAACCAGGCCCGCATATTCGGCGGCGAGGCACATCGCGGCGAAAACGGCGACGATGGCGCAGACGCGGCCGATCTCCGCGCCGCCGATGACGTCCGTCACGATTTCACGTCGCCTGTAGCGGCCGACGAGATCACAGACCACGCACCCGACCAACAGCAGGCCAACCCAGAACGGAAAAAATCCAGGGCCGGGAACCGAGTCCGGCATGTACTCGTAGCCTATGGCGGCGAGTAGTATGCCACCTCCAACAAGAAGAAGAACGACAGAAACGATGTTATCGAGCAGCTTTACATTCATATCGACGACCCCGTCCGGGCGATCAATTGACCGCGTTACTTGATGACCCCGAGCTCGTGCATCAGGACCTCGTAACGATCGTTGATCTTGGTTATTTCCGCCCCGAACGCCTTGCTGTCGAGATAGGCCGGCAGGACGGAGAAGCGCTCGAGATAGTGCTCCCGCCAGTAGTCACTCTCGGCGAGCTTCTTCAGAAGGGCTTCCCAATAGGCCACCGTCTCCGGGGGCGTGCCCAGTGGCATCACCATGCCGCGCAGCTGCGCGAGCTCGATATCGTAGCCGAGCTCCTTGAAGGTCGGCACGTCAGGAAGATCGGCAATGCGCTGCTCCGTGGTAATGGCGATGGCACGGATCGCGCCGCCCTTCACCTGGCCGATAATCTCGGAGAGGTTGCCGAACATGACGTCGACATGGCCGCCGAGCAACGCGCTCAGGGCTTCGCCGTCACCGTCGAAGGGCACGACCTGTGCCTTCACCTTCATGTCGCTGGCGAGACGCCGGGCAAGCAGGGTGGCATCGGAAACCGCCGCCGGCGAACCGGCGATGAACGTCCCCTTGGCGGCAAGATCCTTTATCGATTTGAACGGCGAATTGGCGGCGACCGCCATGATGTACGGATCACGGGCGATGGCGGCGAGCGGCTGGAAATCCTTGTAGCTGACCGGCGAGCCGCCCATCAGCGGCGTCGTGAAGAAGGCAATGCTGACGGTGCCGACATAATCCGGGTTGCCCTTGCGCCCGGCGAGAAAGTTATACCCCACCGCGCCACCGCTGCCGGGCCGGTTGTCGATCAGGATGTTCACGGGAAGGAGCTTCAGCTCCTTGATGGCCCCGGCGATGTTGCGGGCCAGTACGTCGCTGCCGCCTCCCGCGGAGAAGGGCACGATGAATTGGATGTCGCGGGTGGGGTAGTCGTCCGCCTTGGCGACGCCGACAGAAAGGGCCGAAATCATGAGTGCCGACATGAGGATACGGCACACAGAGCGAGGGAATTTAGCGGGCATTGGCGTTCTCCCAGATACGCTTTAGAAAGCGCTGAATTCTTGTATACAGATGTTCTTGTACGCGGAGTCGACCTGCGGCGTCAACCCGGCCGTCGGGCCTCGCACGCGCGCCTGGCTGCCAACAGCGGCGTTCACGCGCGGCACGCGCCATCGCGGCCATCGAAGACCATCGTCCTTGCGTGGATTCTACGGGCCAGCATCGGCATCGACGGAACAGACCGCGCCGCCGAGGAAATCGCTGCTGGCGTCCGGACGTGTTTCGGAATTGCCGGATTCCAGCCTTGCGCGTCGGTCGACCTTGACCGTCACTTGACCGCCAGCCACCATCGGCGCGGGTCAATTCTCAAGAGAATTCAGCAGCGAGGATGGCATGGACGGCAAGACCCTCCTGCTCTTGCTTCTCGTCTTTACCCCCTGGGCAGCCGGTTCGGCCGTAGCCGAGGATTCCGCGCCGGTTGACTGGCAGGGCTTCTATATCGGTCTCCACGGTGGGGGCGGGCTGGGGCTGGCGGACGTCTCGGACCCTTATGGCCGCTCGATCTTCGGGGATACGGTGCGTGCGCCCGGTTTCCTTCTCGGCGGCCAGATCGGCCACAACTGGCAGGCTCAATCGACCGTATTCGGTCTTGAGGCCGGGCTTGGATGGGCCGATATGGGCGGGACGAACACCTGCTTCGCCTGGTCCGGCTCCTTTTTCAGCTCCAACTGCGAGGGCGACGTCGATGCCGCGGGAACTCTTGCGGCGCGGCTGGGATGGACCTTGCCTTTCGACGGCCGCACGCTGGTCTATGGCAAGGCCGGCCTCGGCGCCGCCCATGTCGCCATGGAGGCCACACCGGCCGGCGACATCGGATTGGCGGGAAGCGGCACCAGCGGCTGGCGCTGGGGATGGATGCTCGGCGCCGGAGTCGAGCGGGCGATTTCCCAGCGCTGGTCTGTCACGGCTGAGTACAATTTCCTGCGGTTCGAAGACATCGGGTTCAACTCGCCCGCCAGCAGGTCGCAGCCCCTGCCCAGTCCCGATCCTCGTGCTCTGGTCGCGGTGAACTCCTTCCCCGCGAGCGCATCGTCGGACATGCATCTCGTCAAGCTGGGGCTCAATTATCACTTCGGCGATACGGCGGCCGACGATACGCCGCCCGCGCTCGCGGCGGCACCTGCACAGACCCACGATACCTCCTTCGAGGTCGGGGCTCGCTACGTTCATGGCTGGAGCCAATTCCACAAGGATCTCGGCATTCCGGGTCCGGGAACCGCCTCACCCGCCTCCCGGTTGACCTATGACAGCCCCTCTCTCAACGGTATCGAAGCCTTCGCGCGCCTCGACACGTCGTTCGGCCTGATGGTGAAGGGCCTCGTCGGCGGCGCTCGCGGCGATAGCGGAAAGCTGAACGACGAGGACTGGGGCATTCTCTTCGACGAATTCTATCCGTATTCCAATACGATTTCGTCGGCGGACAACGAGGTCGGCTATTGGTCGATCGACGTCGGATACGATGTCTGGCGGGAGGCGGGAGTGACGATCACGCCCTTCGTCGGATATGTCGAGCTCAGGCAGGACATGAGCGCAAACGGCTGTGTCCAGATCGCCACTCCGCCATCGGTCTGCGCCTCTCCGATTCCGACGAGCACGCTCGTAATTACCGAGGATGACACGTGGCGCGCGGTGCGGCTTGGCATTGCCGTCGACCTTGAGCTTGCGCCGCACCTCACTCTGTCTGGAGAGGTCGCCTACCTTCCCTACGTGAATTTTTCCGGCACCGACGATCACGTGTTGAGGTCCCTGGTGTCGCCTGAAGACGGTCGAGGCAACGGCGTGCAACTGGAGGCGATGCTGTCCTATGCGCTGACCGAGGCCTGGCGCGTCGGTGTCGGTGGCCGCTATTGGTCGATGTGGACGACCAGCGGCGACGTAAGCTTCGGCGGGGAGGAGACCATCCCGATGCGCTACGCCGTCGAACAGGCCCAGCTTCTGGTAGAGCTTTCCTATAAGCTGGGCGCGGCCGCGAAATGATGACGTTTCCGAACCCCTCCCGTTGAACGGGGACAGCGCGCCGAAGTCGGGTCTACCTGCCGAGGCCGGGGAGAAAACGCATGAACGGATTGCCGGAGGCGGATCATCCGCCCGGCACGACGACGGCGTCGGCGCTGCCGGAAACAGCCATCTCGCGCGTCGGCCAGCTCCAGTTTTCGGCAGTCTCGTCGCGGCCCTGTTGGTGGTGCTGAGCGCGGGCCTGCTGCTGTGGCAGGCTCGGCAGGACTCCTGGCGGCTGTCGGAGCGCGCTTCGGAGAATCTGCTCCACGGCGTCATGGGATTTATGGAACAGCATTTCCGGATCTTTGCCCTCGAGCTTGACCAGTTCGTAGAACGGGCGCGCGAGCCGGAGATTGTGGCTCTCTCGCCGCAGGCGAAGGCCTATGCGCTGGCCTCCTTCGCGAAGAGCATGGATTTCGTCGCGAATGTGCTGGTGCTCGACGCATTGGGCAATGCGATGCTCTCCTCCCACCCGGACGTCAGCACCTCCACCAGCCTTGCCGACCGGGACTATTTCCGAACGCAGCGCGACAATCCCGATGCCGGTCTTTTATAAGTGAGCCGTTCGAGAGCCGCGTGCGCGGCGGCGACCGCAGCATCGCCTTCAGCCGGCGCCCGCCTAGTGCGGATGGCAGTTTTGCCGGCGTCATCGTGCTCGTGGCTCGGCTGTCCTATATCGAGGATTTCCTCTCCCGCATCGATATCGGCCGCAACGGCGCGCTGCTGCTGTTCGACACGCGCGGGCATGTTCTCGTCCACCCGCCGCAGGCTCAGGGGGACCGTGGAAGTGTTGGCACCGATCTTTCGCAGGATCTGAATTTCCGGCCGGCGCTGGAAGAGCCGAGCGGAACGCTCGTCGTGACCTCGCCATTCGACGGCATCGAGCGCGAATATGCCTTCGCCCGGGTGCCGAATGCCCCCTTCATCGTGGCGGTCGGCACGGCGACCGTCGATATATTGTTCGATTGGCGGCAGCGGGCGCTCCTCACCGCGGCGCTGGCTCTTTCGGCAGGCGCCGTCATGGTGCTGCTCGGCGTGCTGCTACGCCGGGAACTGAGGCGGCGGGCCCGCGCGGAGGCACGCCTCGCCGAGCTCCATGCGCGACGGGACGTCAATCGCGATGCTCATGATCGACATCGACCACTTCAAGCGGGTGAACGACACTTACGGTCATGCCGTTGGCGACGAGGTGCTGAAGGAACTGGCACGGCTCGTCACCTCCTGCATCCGCCGGCCGGCAGACCTCGCGGCCCGCTATGGCGGCGAGGAGTTCGCCGTGATCCTGCCCGGGACAGACAATGACGGCGCCGCCGCGGTCGCCGAGGCGATCCGGGCCGCCTGCGAGAATGCGCTGAGCGAGCTGCCGAGATTCACTGTGAGCATCGGCGTCAAGGCGGCCCGCCTCCGCCCGGGCGACCGACTGAAGCAGTTCCAGTCGGCAGCCGACAAGGCACTCTATCAGGCGAAGTGCGAAGGCCGTAATCGCGTGATGGTGGCCGCCTAGGTAGGGGACTCATTGACCGGAGACGGTTGCAGCGATGCACAAGGCAACGCTCGCGAGGCCGCTCCTCAGCCATGTCTGGGGGATCGCACAACGTGACCGGAGGGCTGGTTCGATCCTTCGCGCCAAGGCCCGCCTCTTCCCGCGAAACCCCGGCCGATTTCGCTCATCGTGGCGACAAGCGACCTAAGGCAGGTCATCCGCGACAATGGCCAACCGTTACAATGCCTTGATTTCACGGAAGAAACGATGGCGCGCCCGAAAGGATTCGAACCTCTGACCCCCCCAGATTCGTAGCCTGAGCCGAAGTGTTGCGAATCAAGGGGTCCGGCTTGCCATGTCGCGTTTATGTCGCGTCGATCAGCTGAGAAAGGCGCGCTCCCCGGCCTCCATCTCGTCGGCATCATCTGCCTTCGGGAACAGGTGCGAATAGCGATCCATCGTCAGCGCAATCGTCGAATGGCCCATGCGCTCTTGGACGATCTTTGGCGGCAAGGCGAGCCCGCCGTCCTCTTTCCGGTTGATGCACCAACTTGCAAACCAATGCCGCAAGGCATGAAGCCCGGTGTATTTCGGAGCCAGGATCGGCTTGCCGGCCTCGTCGCGCTCGCCCGTGTCGATCGCTACACCGGCCTCTACCCATGCCGGATGCAGCCCACGCCGAAGGATGTTGTTCAACTGCTCCACCTTGCCGACGCCGTTGGCGAAGACGAGGTGCGAGGGGCGGGCATCCTCCCGAATCGGGTTGCCGTCAGCATCCCGACCGATCACAGGGCGGCTGTAGGCCAGCTTCCACTCCTTCAATGCATTGATGACCATCGGCGGCGCCGGCAAGGTGCGTTCACCCGCTAGCGACTTCGGCCGGCCGATATCGTTGAAGCGATCGGCGCGCTGGTGGATACGGATTTCTCGCTTGTCGAGATCTACGTCGCTCCAGCGCAAGCCCCGCAATTCTGACGCTCGCAGACCGCAGAAGGTCGCCACCAACACCAGAGGCCGCCAGCGGCCGTCCAGGGAGCCGAGGAGCGCCTTGACCTCCTCGCGCGTCGGGATGTCCACCCCAACCTTCAGGCGGCCCTTCTGGCGCTGCTCCTGCCGTCGCTCGGATGATCCGCGGCGCGCCTTCATGTCCCGCACGACATTGCGAGCAACAAGGCCGCGTTCTTGCGCATCTGCCACAAGCGCGCTCAGAGAGACCAACACCTTCTTGACCATCGCCGATGAGCGCCCGGCTGCGCGCAGCTCGTCTTCAAACGATCTGACCTTGGCGATCGAGAGCGAGGCAAGCCTAACCGCGCCGAGATGGGGCACGATATGCAATCGGAGGTGCCGGCCATAGTCTTCGATGGTGGCCCGCTCGAGCCCGGACGCCGATGCGGACGCAAGCCACAGCGCGCCGGCCGCCTCTACCGTAGCGCTGTCGCTGTCAGCAACATGGACGCCCTCACGAACCTCGACGGTGGCCGTCGCGGCGAATGCGTCCGCTTCCTTCTTCTTGGCGAACGTCTTCAGCCGGCGCTTTCCCTTGGCGTCAACGTAATCCGCCACCCACGCCTGCTTTTCCTCGCCCCTCGCAGTAGTCCAATTTCGCTTACGGACGGACATCGTTCATTTGTCCTCGGGAGGGTGAACGAACTTCTGCGTCGTGCCTGTCAGGTCAAAGGCTTGAAGCTCTTCCTCGTCCAAATCCTTGCTGTTGAACGTAGGATCGCCATCCGCTGCGCGTTCCAAGTCGTACTCAGCAAATATTCGAGCAACATGCTTCTTCTGGTCTTCGGTAAATCCCCTGATACGACCAGTAATTATACCGCGGATAGTCTCATCGACCTCATCGACAAATTTTCCGACCGCTTCATTTGAAGCGCTGCCCTTCATGACATTCAGCAGCCCAAGAAGTTGCTCAATGCGATCCTCGACCGACCAGGGAGGCGGGAATTCGTTCTCCAGAACGCGGACAATTTCTGTGTTCATCGAGCGGCCATGCTTCTCCGCATAGGCCTTGATGCGGTCCCGCAAGCCAGCAGGCAGCCTCACCTGAAAACGCTCGGCCGTTTCGCTCGGATACTTGTCTCTGTCGCTGCTCATAACACATGAGTGCAACTTGCCATCAGAAAATGCAAGGGTGCGACTTGCACCCATAGAAATCGAATGTTAACCCTATGGGTGCAACTCGCACCTATGGGAGATCGAATTGGCTGACGTCAGGGATTTGACAGACGATATTGTCTGGGAGGTTGCCGCCATCGCGAAGGTGATCGGCCGGACGGAGCGCCAGACCAACCATATGCTCGCCGCTGGGCATCTTCCGGCAAGGAAGGTCGGCGGCCGTTGGGTTGCGTCGCGCAAAAAGCTCTTGGCGGCGGTTCTCGGCGAAGCAGCGTAGGAAGGTGGCGATGGGAGCCCGTCGCGCCTTCATCACTATCGGCGGAATCGTCCAGGCTTTCGCCGATCGTGGGATCACGATCTCCGGTGTCACAGTTCGCCGGTTGATCAATCGGCCCACTGATCCGCTGCCTGCTGGGCAGCTCAGCATGGGCGCGACATCACCCTACGTGCTGTTTCCCGACGACCTCGATGCATGGCTTGCCCGCCAGCTTGATCGACGGCTTCTGCATGAGGAGGCGAGCGATGCAAAGGCATCCTGAAGCGCAAAGCCCCGCGGCTGGTGGCTCAGCGCGCGGGGCAGATGCAAAAGGTCAGCAGAGCGGCTCGACCAAGACAAAATCTACCTCAGATCGTTCGATCGCGAAAGCTCATTTTCCGGAAACTTCCATCGCCGTTTATGATGGAAGGCGCAGGATCGGCGCCATCAGCGAGCTCGATTTGCATCGCGTCCGGTCGCTCGATTCCGCCGGCACCGTCATCGGCGAATACCGATCCCGCCGCGATGCTGCAGCGGCCGTCGCGCGCGCCGATGACATGGGAGGTTCCACATGACAGACCTCCTCGACCACAAGGCTCTTCAGGAATACGGCCGCGCGGCGGCGGCCGGCTGGTTCGCACACCGCGACACCCCAGAGGCTGACCGACAGATCGAGTTCTGGATCGATCGCGTCTCGCTCACCCTATCCGGCGCCTAGCCTGAGGCGTTCGACGATGCTCTTGCGGTATTCAACCACGCATTCGACCGCGCGGCGAATGAGATCGCTGGCAGCATCGTTCGCGTCGAGTTCGGCCTCAACCGCCGCCGTCGGCCAGCCCGCCGCCAGTGATCGCCGGCCGGCTTCGTGCCGGCCGCTGACATGCGCCACCGTGGCGCAAACCTCCACATAGCCAGCCCGCCTATAGGGCCGATCCCGGGGAACATGACCTGGGGAGCAAGTTCCGGAGGGCACCGGATAATCGAAGCCTCGCGTCATACAGCCGTCCCTGGAATGGGGACGGCATGATGCAGGCAGGACGCCGGCGGGGACACCCGATCCGGCACGGGACGCGTGGTCGGTGGTTCGGCTGCGATGCCCCCGCCGTTGTGATGAAGATGCGAGTAGGCCGACCGCACAACCCCGGCCTTCGGAAACGACCTCGCAGAACCACTGTGCTTGCGATGGCCCGGCTCCGCCGTTCCCATGCAGCAGCTTCGTCCTGAACGGGCGAAGTGTGCCCGCTCCGACCCTCACCACCGTTCCCTTCCCCACCAGAAGCGCGAACTTGCTCGAAGTTGGCCGCAGTTGCCATCTGCCCCTGAATCAGTGCGGCGCGCATCCTGCGCGGCATGTTCGATCGCCTCCGCACATTCCTCACCCGCAAGTCGCTCTCCGCGCCTGACGCGGATCTCATGGCGATGTTCGGGGCCACGCCAAGCGGCCTGTCCGTTGGCGCCGCTCAGGCGCTCACGGTGCCGGCGGTGCAATCGGCGATCCGGCTGATTTCGGAAGCCGCCGCCTGTCTCGACATCGCGGTAGAGCGCCGCGTCGATGATGTCTGGACGGCGGCGCCGGACCATCCCGTCGCAGCGCTTCTCGACGACCGGCCGAACGAATGGACCGGCACCTTCGAGCTTGTGCGGGACATGGTGGCCGCGGCGCTCATCACCGACAAAGGCGCTCTCGCGCTGGTGAACCGTGTTGATGGCGGCGCCCGGGTGCACGAGCTGACCCGGTACGAGGCCGCCCATTTCCATGTCGACTACAGCGGCGACGGCAGGCTCGAGCCCAGCTTTCGCGTTAACAACGTCCCGGTGTCGGCGGACGACGTGGTGCATCTGCGCTCGCCGTTCGCGCGGTGCCCTCTTTCGATGGCCGCGGATGCCATCGGCATCGCAAAGACCTTGGAGGAGCACGCGGGCCGGCTGTTCAAGAACGGCGCGCGGCCGTCGGGTGTTCTGTCCCTGAAGGAGCGCACCACGCCGGAGGCGCTGAAGCGCATCCGCGACGCCTGGCAGCTCGCCCATGGCAACGGAAAGAGCGGCGGCACCGCCATCGTCGAGGGCGGGGCGGAATATGCACAGCTCACGATGCTGTCTACGGATGGCCAATTTATCGAAAACAGAACGTTCCAACTGCAAGAAGTGGCAAGGGCATTCCGGGTGCCGGCCACGATGATCGGCGAGCTCTCACGCGGAACGTGGGGCAATGCGGAACAGATGGGCCGCGAGTTCTTGGTGTATTGCCTCGAGCCTTGGCTCCGCGCGCTGGAAGGCGCGCTGCGCCGCGCGCTGTTTTCCCCCGACGAGCGCCGCGACTATCGCGTGCGGTTCGATAGGGATGATTTGACGAGGGCCTCGCTCACGGAGCGTGCCACGGCGATCAGCTCGCTCATTGCCTCGCGCGTCATCAGTCCGAATGAGGGGCGGAACTGGCTCGACATGGCCCCGCGCGAGGACGGCGACCGTTTCGAAAACCCCCATACCGGCGCGTCGCAGCCGGGCGGCCAGATCGGCGCCGCCGCGCCGCAGCCGACGCCCGAGCAGCGCGAGGATGACGCCTGATGGACGACCGCCTCGCGTTCGAGACCAAGTTCACTGTTGGCAAGGATGGTGCCCTGGAGGGCATCGCATGGCCGTATGGCACGCCGGATCGCGCGGGCGACATCATTCAGAAAGGTGCCATCCGGCTGCCGGTCTCCGATCTGCCGATGTTGCGGGGGCATGATCCCGACGCGCTGATCGGCTTGTGGACCGAGGTCAAAGAAACCGACGCCGGCCTCTTCGTTCGCGGCAATCTCGACATGAAGAGCGGCCTAGCGCGCGGCACCCGCAGCCAGATCCTAACCGGCCAGTACAACGGCCTCTCGATCGCCTTTCCGCGGGGGACGGTGAAGGCCAAGCGCAGCGGCCGAAACCGCATCATCTCGGAGCTGGAGCTCTACGAGATTTCCATCGTCCGCAATCCCTCGCATCCCGACGCTCGCATCGTCAGCGCGAAGGCGTTCGACACGGCCCAGGCTCTCGCCGAGGTCATCAACCGCGCGGCAGCCGCGCTCAGCAAAGGAAGTTGAGAATGACGAAACACGTCATGAAGACCGCGCTCGCCAGCTCGGAATTGATCACCAAGGGCGACGATGACGATCCGGTCGGCGTCGTCACCAAGGCCGTCACCGACCTCACCAAGACCGTCGACGACCGCTTCAAGCTCATCGAGACGAAGTCCGCGGAGCTCGAGACCAAGGCCGATACCACGAAGCTCGTCGAGCGCCTCGACAAGCTGGAAGCAAAGAGCAACCGGCCGGGTGGCGCCGTCGACACCAAGGAAGCGGAGCAGATCGAGCGGAAGGCGCTCGGCTCGCTCATCCGTTCCGGCTCGGACGTAGAGGTGAAGGCGGCGGCGTCCGACAATGACCCGGCGGGCGGCTACTTCGTCCTGCCCACGGTCGACCTGCAGATCCGCAACCTGATGACGGATCTGTCGCCGCTGCGCGGCCTCGCCGAAGTGGTGTCCATCTCGACGGACAAGTACGAGCGCTTCTACTCGCTCGGCAAGCGCGGCGCCCGGTGGGTGGCGGAGAGCGAGGATCGCCCGCAGGACACCGCCCGCCCGGAGCTGAAGAAGCACACCTATGGCGTGGCGGAACTCTACGCGGCCCCGGCGGCGACCCGGCATGTGCTCGATGACGCCGCTGTCGACGTCGCTGCCTGGTTGATCCAGAACGCCACCCACGACTTCGCCGAGACCGAGGGTGAAGCGTTCCTCTCCGGCGATGGCGTCGACAACACGCCGCGCGGCCTACTCGACTACGGCACCGCGCCGGAGAAGGACTTCACCCGCGCCTGGGGCAAGCACCAGTATATTCCGGTCGGACATGCCAGCGCACCCACGGCCGCCCAGCTCAGCGACGCTCTGATCGCTCTCGTGGCGAAGCTCCGCCGTCCGTACCGCGCCGGCGCCGTCTTCCTGATGAACAGTCAGACGGCGATCAAGGTTCGCCAGATCAAGGACAACGACGGCCGCTACCTCTGGGCTCCGACCGGCAACCTCATCGAGGGTGTCGATCATCCGCTGCTCGGCTACCGCGTCGAGATCGACGAGGGCATGCCTGACATCGGGGCGGATGCTCACCCCATCGCCTTCGGTGATTTCCGTCAGGGCTACGTGATCGTCGATCGGCAGGGCATCCGCATCAACCGTGACGAGCTCACGCAGAAGGGCCGCGTGATCTTCGACGTCTACAAGCGCGTCGGCGGCGGTGCCGGCGACTTCAACGCCATCAAGTTCCTGAAGATCTCCGCGAGCTGAGGAGCACCCCATGCGTGATCTGGTTTCCAACATCGGCGTGGCGCAGGCGATCGCGCCGGCCGTGAAGTCCGCTGCCGCCGATGGCCTTGCCATCGACCTGAAGGGCTTCAACCGCGTCGCCTTCGTCATCAACACCGGCGCCATCGTCAGCGATGGCGACTTCGGCGTGAAGGTGCAGGAGAGCGACGACGGCTCCGCCTTCACCGACGCGGATGCTTCCGATGTCCAGGGCACCGTGCCGGCCACGCTGGCGGCGACGAGTGCTTACAAGCTCGGCTACATCGGCTCCAAGCGCTACGCCCGCCTCGGCCTCACCAAGGCCGGCGGGACGTCCATCGCGCTCGGTGCGGTCGCCGTGCTCGGCGATCCGGCGTTCGCGCCCGTGGCCTGAGGTGTGAAGCTGGCCATGGACCTTGAGAGCTTCATCCCAACGCCGACCTCCTTCGGGCGCCGCGGCAGATTGGTGACGCCGAGCGACGACACGGACCTCCCGCAGGCGGTCAAGGCCGTCGTGGTGGTCGGTGCCGGCAACGTCGCGATCGTCCCGATGAACAACCCGGACAACGAGCCCATCGTCTTCGAGGGCTGCGAGATGGGGTTCATTCCGCCCTATCAGGTCCGCCGCGTGCTGGCGACCGGCACGACGGCCACCGTCTACACGGCGGAGGACTGAGCATGCCGGTCCGCGCGCCTCGCATCTGCGGCTGTGGCTATCGCATCGCCAGCGGCGAGCAGTGCCCCTGCCAGCGTAGGCGCGCGGCCGAGCGTAAAGCCAAAGCCGATCAGCAGCGTCCATCAGCCCGCGAGCGTGGGTATGACGGGAAGTGGGATCGCGAGCGCGCGGCTTTTCTCAAGGCCAACCCGTGCTGTGCCCGCTGCTCGGCGCCGGCGACCGTGGTCGACCATGTCATTCCGCATCGAGGCGACGGCAAACTGTTCTGGTCGAGGTCGAATTGGCAGGCCCTATGCCAGCCCTGCCACCGCAGGGCGAAGCAGGCCGCCGAGGCCCGGGGGGTGGTCGCCGACTTTCGGAACCGGCCAGGGACCGGCGGGGGATGGACAGCGCAAGATTCCGCGGAATTGGGGAAAATTGACCCGGATCGAGGCGAGCAATGAGCGAGCTTTCCACTGAAGACATCGTGTCGCTCGCCGATCTGAAGGCGCACCTAAACGTCACGCTCGATGCCGATGACGGCGTGCTGACCTCGAAACTGCAAGCCGCGCGCCGGCATATCGAAGCCTGGTGCGGGTCGCTTGAGGACTTCGAGGACGGCGTTCCCGACGACCTGAAGGAGGCGATGAAGCAGCTCGCCGGTCATCTCTACGAGAGCCGCGAGGCGACTTTCATCGGGCAGGGCTCGGTGACCGAGGTGCCGCTCGGCTTCCACGAGCTGATCGGCCCTTACCGCCGTTGGGAGTTCTGACCATGAGCGCCCAGTCCGAGCGGCTGAAGCGCCGCCTGCAGGCCATCCCGAAGGCCACGATCGCGGCCGTTACGCCGGCCCTGCGGAAGGCCGCGGACCAGATGGCAGACACCATGCGCCAGCTGGCGCCGGTCGATACCGGCGACCTGAAAGACTCCATTGCGGTGACGCCGGCGGGGCAGTCGACGCCGCCCTATTCGCAGCCGGGCGGCAGCATGGTCGTGCCCCCGAACGCCGTCGCCATCACGGCCGGCAACACCGACGTGCGGTATCCGCACCTTGTCGAGTACGGGACCTCGAAGACCCCGCCGCACCCGTTCTTCTGGCCAGCCTTCCGCCTGCACAGGAAGAAGGCCGCCAGCGCCATCAAGCGCGCCGTCTCAAAGGCGGTCCGCTCCACGAAGACATGATCAGGAGATCGTCATGACCATCAAATCCGCTGCCGGCGCCAAGATCTACATCGGCACCACGGCCGCCGCGACCAACGAGGCCACCTTCGCCGCCGATACCTATACCGAGATCAAGGAGACCGAGGATCTCGGCGAGCTCGGCGACGAGAGCGAGGCGATCACCTTCGCCGGTCTCGGCGATGCCCGGGTGAAGAAGCTCAAGGGCGCCCGCGACGCCGGCACGCTGGTGCTGGTGGTCGCTCGCGATCCGCTCGATCCGGGCCAGATCGCCATCAAGGCGGCGGAGAAGACGAGCTTCGAATACAATTTTAAGATCGTCGCCAATGATGCACCCACCGCCGAGCACACCAACTCCATCTATTACTTCAAGGGACTGGTGATGTCGGCCCGCGACAACATCGGCCAGCAGAATAACGTGGTGCGCACCACGTTCAACATCGGCATCAACTCGGCCATCCTCGAAGTTCCGGTCGAGGAAGAGGAAGCGTGATGCGGGACGGCATCACGCTCCATCTTGCCGGTCAGCCTGTCGAGCTGGTGCCGACGCTTGGTGCCGCCGTGGAGTTGAACAGGCGTCACGGCGGGCTGATGAACCTCCTCGCGGCGCTCGAC
>Ga0182748_1001606_pt1 | contig 21719 bp, 20 predicted proteins | sample eDN3rd37CKraftOP_FD_128877 | JGI IMG/M metagenome (GOLD analysis project Ga0182748, IMG submission 128877) | Enriched Organic Plus compost microbial communities from Emeryville, California, USA - eDNA 3rd pass 37_C Kraft OP (version 2) (version 2) ...
CGCGGGATTACGTTCCCGCGCTCGTGCTCGGTTTCTTCTCGGCGGGCATTGCCATCCTCATCATGCGCGGTGTGACCTTTGTGGAAAAAGTCGCCCGGCGCAGCGTGGTGCCCAATGTAATGGCACCGGCAATCGGCGGCGCCGTCGTTGGAATGATTGCATTCTTTTCACCGCAGGTTCTGGCCTCGGGCCATGGAGCGCTTCATCTCGACCTGAATGCGAACATCACCATTCCGGCTCTTCTGGTTTTGATCTTCGCCAAATCGCTCGCTTCTGCCGTCTCCATCGGGTCGGGCTTTCGCGGTGGCCTGTTCTTCGCGTCACTGTTTCTCGGCGCGCTGACGGGCAAGCTGTTTGCAGCCACGGCCGGCGCGATGCTGCCAGCCGGTCTGGCACTCGCGCCGGAAGTCTACGCCGTCATCGGCATGAGCTCGCTTGCGGTCGCAGTGGTTGGCGGTCCGATGACCATGACCTTCCTTGCGCTGGAGCTTACCGGCGACTTTCCCATTTCCATGTTGGTGCTCGGCGCTGTTGTATCGTCCTCGCTGATGGTGCGGAAGACCTTCGGTTACTCCTTCGCAACGTGGCGTTTCCACTTGCGCGGCGAAGCCATCCGGTCCGCCCATGATATCGGGTGGATACGCGATTTGACCGTCGCCCGGATGATGCGCCACGATGTGCGAACCGTGCCAATCGACACCGACATTGAAACATTCCGCCACGATTTCCCACTCGGATCGACCCAGCGGGTGATTGCTGTGGATGCTGACGGGCGATATGTCGGCATGATCCCGGTGCCTGAAGTTTATGCCGACAGCTTCGACACATCCAACGATGAGCACAGCATCAGCGAACTTCTCAAATATCAGGATCAGTTTCTGCTGCCTCAGATGAACGCCAAGGAAGCCGTTGTCCGTTTCGACAGGGCGGAAAGCGAAGCTCTGGCCGTCGTGAACAACGCACAGGAGCGCAAAGTGCTCGGCCTCCTGAGTGAAGCACACACCCTGCGCCGCTACAGTGAAGAACTGGACCGGCGGCGCCGCGAAGTGTCCGGCGAGGTCTGAGCCGGACATACCGCGATTTGACGGCTCTTCCATAAAGGTGTAGCTCAACGCCGGTGTTCCGGCTGCTGTCGGCGCCCACTCCTCCCAATAAAGAAGGCTATGATCATGGCGGCACCATCCCTCATCATTTTCGATTGCGATGGCGTTTTGGTAGATTCTGAAATCATCGCAGCCGAAGTCGAGTCCGCTCTTCTGACCGAAGCTGGCTATCAGATTGCCGCCGATGAGATGGCCGAACGTTTTGCCGGTCTGACGTGGCAGGATATTCTTCTGACCGTAGAGCGCGAAGCGGGTATCCCGCTTTCAGCGTCGCTCCTCGATAAGTCCGAAAAGATTCTGGACGAGAAACTGAAAAACGAAGTTCAGGCGGTTGAAGATATCGTGGAGGTGGTATCGGCGCTGAAGCTGCCGAAGTGCATCTGCTCCAATTCGACCAGTCATCGGCTGGAAAGCATGTTGCAGCGTGTTGGTCTTTACGAGTTGTTTGCACCCAACATCTTTTCCGCGAAGGAAGTAGGCACCCAAAAGACCAAGCCCGCGCCAGATGTGTTTCTGTATGCGGCCAAGCAATTCGGCGTTGATCCGAAAGACGTCATCGTGATTGAAGATTCTGCGCATGGCATTCAGGGCGCACGCGCTGCCGGCATGCGTGTGATCGGCTTTACGGGCGGCGCTCACACCTATCCGGGACATGCGGACAAGCTCACCGACGCCGGTGCAGAAACCGTCATCCATCGCCACAAGGATTTGCCGAGCGTCATCGAAGCCCTGTCCATCTGGACCGATGCCTGAATGAAATAATCCGACGCCTGGCTTCTGTCAGGCGGCGGATTGCTTGTTGCGCCCCCGGGGCGGAGCGTTGAGAATTGCCAGAAGCTCTTCGGCCTCGTCCTGAGACAGGCCGATCAGCAAACGGGTTCCCATGATGACGGGTTCGCCCGTGGACGTATCGAAGATTGCCCAGGTGTCCGTCGGTTCAAGAATGCGTTCATATTTCTGTTTCATGAAAACACACTAGCGCAAACCTGTTGCCATTCATTTCACGTAGGCAGTTGCATTTAATTCGAATTTTATCGATCCGAATTATCCACAACATCGGCTGAATCAGACCGTTCTGTATAAAGCTTTGCTGCGTTTCTGGCCGGTGGCGGGCGAACCGGTCGTTACCAGCGCTATAGCATCGCGTGCGTGCAGAGGTTTGCCATAGAACCAGCCCTGCGCAGTCATCGGAGTCGACATCCTGCGAAAATAATCAGCCTGGGCTTCGGTCTCTATGCCTTCAACCACGATGCCAAGATTATGCTGCCGTGCCATCGATATGATTTGCGGAACAATCGACACCGTATCTCCGTCGGCGCACACCGTACGCGTGAACGCCTTGTCGATCTTGATGGCATCAATCTGCAGTTCACCAAGATAGGAAAGGCTGGAATAGCCCGTTCCAAAATCGTCAATGTAGACCTTGTGCCCCTGCTCACGAAGCTGCCTTATGCCCTCCGACGCCTTGGCGAAATCCACCGCGGTACGCTCGGTCAGTTCAAAACCAATCTGTCCGGGGCTGACGCGGGCGCTGGTCAATTTCCTCCGAATGTCTTCCTGAAAAGCGGGCGCCTGAACGTCGCTCGCAGTAACGTTGACATTAATCTGGATATTCCGGTTGCGGCGCAATAAGTCGCCCATGTCGTCGATAACCCGATCCGCGACATAGGCCGTTACCCGGCCTGCCATGCCTTTCTCCTCCGCCTCGGCGATAAATACGTCGGGCGGTATCATGTCACCGGTATGCAGTTGCCAGCGCAGGAGTGCCTCAAAACCGGTCAGTTTGGCGTCCTCCACATTGACCACCGGCTGATAGACCACCTCAAGCTCTCTGGCGTTCAGCGCCTGACGAAGCATGGAAGCCAAAGGCCGTTCGCGATTGTGATAGGCAAACCAACCCAAGCCGAGGGTCGCTCCCGCGAACAATCCGAGACTTGTCGCAATAAATGATTTCCAACGGGCGGAAGTGCTGGAACTATCCAGTTGCGCCCTGAGAGCGATGCAAATACCCACTTCGTCGTCGCAACGGTATTCCTTGACGACATCACTGAACACCTCGTATTCACCCCGGTGGTTATTGAAATCCGGAACCGGGAAATCGTCTGACCGATAGGCGTACAGGCGCGCGAAGTGCTTGCGTTGGGCATCCCGCATATAGACGGCAAAGCTGTATTGAGGCGTGTGCAGCAGATCGAATGCAGCTGAACTCAAAACAACGTTCGCCGTGTCCCTCCCTATCACGAAACCTCGGCTTCCTGGCGTAATCAGCGGTCTTTCGCCATATACATAAGTGCCGTCGTTCAAATGAACGTCGGCGGGCGAACGCTTTGAATGCTCATGAACATCGCTGAGAAGCGTCGAGCACATCAGGCGATCATCACGGAGCCGACCTATATCCTTGACATGATACGCAGAAAAAACCAGTTTGCGCAGATAGGCCATATCTTGCGACGAACACATTTCATAAGGTGAGCGGTTGGCTGCTTCTATTGTTTCACGGGCCGAAACAGCCAGACGATTTGTATGAAGAAGCAATGCGGACATATAGATGTTCATATGCCGCTCTTCATCCATCATCCGAAATCTGTTTCCTATCCACTGGCCGAAGGCTGCACCGAGAAACAGCAAAAAAAGCAAAATAAGCGGAATAGGCTTTAGTAATTTACTGCGATCAAATCGCATCTGATCCTCGCCCTAAATAAATCGCGGCGTCGTTGAGGAGTTATCACTTCTGTCCGATTATGGCGCGACAAACCCGGATGTCAGAAAACCATAACACGAGCCAAACATTTGCATGAATACATGTGAAACTGTCATTAATGACATATTAAAAACAAAACCCATCGTGAAACTATCTACAATTAAGCGTGGCCTAAAATAAAAACCCGCGCAATTCACATTAATATATAAAAATTACAGATACCAATCAAATAGCGCGCCGGAATATATTCCGACGCGCCGCTTCAGACAAGTCTTCCATCAGAAACCGTCTGCCGACAGGGCTTTACTTGGTATTGTAGGGCCCCTCGTCAAAACCCACGAAAATCTGGATATTCTTCTGATCCGTCAGCGGTACCGTGATCGCCTTGTCGTTGAACACGAACTGCGTCGCGCTGCCTGCATTCGCTATCGTCACCGCTTGCTTGTGCAGCTTGGAATAAATCACCTGATCGCCCTGACGGACGGCCACACGGATCGGCATGGTGATGGTTCCATTCTTGTATTTTGGTCCGGGAACAACCTTGCCGGCCGCGGCGACATCAATCGTCATTGTCCCGGCGCCATACTGGCAGGCGCGGGTGGCGTCTGTCAGCGCCGCCTGATAGATCACACGTGCCGGGTCCTTATCTCCACCTTTTTCATATGTATTGAAGAAGGCGGTGCCGTCGCGGAGCGTGACCGAGGGACAGAAGGCACGCAGCTCGGATTCCTTGACACGCTGATCGCCTGAAGCAGCGGGCGCGGTCAGCGATGAGCCTGAAGCTCCGTCGGCGGCCTTGTCAGTGCCACTGGTTGTGCAGCCTGCAAGGGCTGCTAGCAAAACCGTTGCAAAGACTGGAAACAACGATGAACGATTCTGTGGTGCTGTTTGCATAAACCGGGCTTCCCTGCACTGATCAACCTGTCTTCTACATCACGCATGCGTGTAGCGCGATGACGTTTTCCCGTTTTTTGCTCCCGAGAGCAACCCCCATCCATGTCAACATGCTTTAAAACCTTGCGGCTTTTTTAGGGAGGCTCTATTGCATTACGCGGCTCAAAACCGCGCCGATCTGAAATGAAGGCCCAAGAAATGAAATATGTAAGCACGCGTGGGGAAGCGCCAGTCCTGGGGTTCAGCGATGCATTGCTCGCCGGTCTTGCCCGGGATGGCGGTCTCTATCTGCCGCAGGATTACCCCCAGTTTTCGCTGGAACAGATCCGCGAACTACGCGGAAAATCCTATGTGGATATTGCGCTGGCGGTGCTCACTCCGTTTGTCGATGGCGAAATTCCGCATTCGGATTTCCGCCGCATGGTGCATGAAGCCTACGGCACTTTCCGTCACGATGCGGTCTGCCCGCTGGTCCAGACAGGCGCAAATGAATTCGTGCTTGAGCTTTTCCATGGTCCGACGCTCGCCTTCAAGGACGTCGCCATGCAGCTTCTTGCTCGCATGATGGATTATGTTCTGGCGCAGCGCGGCGAGCGTGCAACCATCGTCGGCGCAACATCGGGCGATACGGGCGGCGCGGCAATCGAGGCTTTCGGCGGCCGCGACAACACCGATATCTTTATCCTGTTTCCGAACGGTCGCGTTTCGCCGGTGCAGCAGCGCCAGATGACCTCGTCCGGCTTTTCCAACGTCCATGCTCTTTCCATCGAAGGCAATTTCGACGATTGCCAGAACCTGGTGAAAGGCATGTTCAACGACCTCAAGTTCCGTGATGCACTGTCGCTTTCGGGCGTAAACTCGATCAACTGGGCGCGCATCATGCCGCAGGTCGTCTATTATTTTACGGCGGCCCTCAGTCTCGGCGCGCCGGATCGTGCCGTATCCTTTACAGTTCCTACCGGCAACTTCGGTGATATTTTTGCTGGCTACGTGGCCAAGCGCATGGGGTTACCCATCGACCGGCTGGTTATCGCCACCAACGATAACGACATCCTCTCGCGCACCCTCGAAACCGGTGCTTATGAAATGCGCGGCGTCGCACAGACCACCTCGCCCTCGATGGACATCCAGATTTCCTCGAATTTCGAGCGCCTTCTGTTTGAAGCGCATGGACGCGACGCAGCCGCATTGCGCGGCCTGATGTCGGGCTTGAAACAATCGGGCGGTTTCTCGATTTCCGAAAAGCCGCTGTCGGCGATCCGCGGCGAATTCTCTGCGGGCCGTTCAACTGTCGATGAAACTGCGGAAACCATCAAAGCCGTGCTTGAGGCAGACGGCTACCTGCTTGATCCGCACTCGGCAATCGGCCTCAAGGTGGCTCGCGAAAACCAGTCCGGTGCAGCGCCAATGGTTGTCCTTGCGACGGCGCATCCAGCCAAATTCCCCGATGCCGTAAAGGCTGCCAGCGGTGTCGAGCCACAGCTTCCGGCATGGCTTTCGGACTTGATGCAGCGAAAAGAAAGCTTCACGGTTCTTCACAACGACCTGAAAATCGTGGAAGAATACGTTCGTCGCCATTCGAGAGCTTAAAAAAACCGGCTCCGAGACGAGAGCCAGAGCGGGAATGCAGGGAGCAGTTTGCTTATGGGTGTTGAAGTAACGCGTCTTTCCAACGGGTTGACGATAGCCACCGATACGATGTCCCACGTGGAAAGCGTAGCGCTTGGAATCTGGGTCAAGGCTGGCGCACGAAACGAAGCGAGTGACAGGCACGGCATTGCTCATCTTCTTGAGCATATGGCGTTCAAGGGAACCGAAAACCGCTCTGCTTGGCAAATTGCATCGGATATCGAAAATGTCGGCGGCGAAATCAACGCTGCAACCAGCGTCGAGACCACCTCCTATTATGCGCGCGTTCTGCGCAATGACATGCCGCTGGCCATCGACATTCTTTCCGATATTCTGACCGCTTCCAAGTTCGATGATGCTGAACTGGAACGCGAGAAACAGGTCATCATGCAGGAGATCGGCGCGGCGCACGACACGCCCGACGATATCGTCTTCGACCGTTTTACAGAAACAGCCTATCGCCATCAGCCGATCGGACGCGCCATTCTCGGCGAGCCCGAAACGGTCATGTCTTTTACCTCCGACGACCTGCGTCAATATATGGACGAGCAGTACAGCGCCGACCGTATGGTGGTGACGGCTGCAGGCGGCGTCGATCACGATGCCTTCGTGAAGGAAGTCGAAAAACGGCTCGGCGGTTTCCGCGCCCACAATACTGCGCCTACGCTCGACCTTGCCCATTATGTTGGCGGCGATTTCCGAGAAAATCGCGAACTCATGGATGCCCAGGTCCTGATAGGCTTCGAGGGACGCGCCTACCATGTGCGCGATTTCTATGCTTCGCAGCTTCTTTCCATGGTTCTTGGCGGCGGCATGTCCTCACGTCTTTTCCAGGAAGTACGCGAGAAGCGCGGGCTCTGCTATTCCGTCTACGCTTTTCATTGGGGCTTCTCGGACACCGGCCTGTTCGGCATTCACGCCGCAACGGGCCGCGACGAACTGGTCGAACTCGTCCCGGTTCTGATCGACGAACTGCACAAGGCTGCTGACTCCATTAGCCTGGAAGAAGTGGATCGTGCCCGCGCGCAGTATCGTGCAAGCCTTCTTATGTCGCAGGAAAGTGCTGCAAGCCGTGCCGGACAGATCGCACGCCAGTTCCTTCTCTACGGTCGTCCCGTCGAAAACAGCGAACTGATGGACCGTCTCTCATTGATTACACCTCAACGGCTGACCGATCTGGCCGGACGTCTGTTCCTTGACAGCAAGCCCACCATTGCCGGTGTCGGCCCGGTCGGACGACTGATGAGCTTTGATCGGCTGTCGGATGCTCTTTCGACGAGCGCTCATGCGAGGAAGATCGCTGTTTAAGGGAATATGTGAGTAGGGGAATAGGGGAGTATGTGACGTTGAGCATTTTGTTTTTCCTACTCCCTTATTCCCCTACCCCCTTACTCCCCTAATCCGTCATGATCGGCCTGCCATTCCGTAGAAGCAATCCGAACATACTGCGTGGGCAGCGCATTTACCTGCGCGAGCCAATGATGAGTGATTTTGCAAGCTGGGCCAATCTGCGCGAGCAAAGCCGTGCCTTTCTTACGCCGTGGGAGCCGACCTGGCCCGATGACGACCTTACCAAGAGTGCCTTTCGCCATCGGATGAAGCGCTTTCAGGATGAAATCGCAGCCGGAACCGGTTATCCGTTTTTTGTGTTCCGCAACTCCGACAACAAGCTGGTCGGTGGCATTACGCTCGGCAATATCCGGCGTGGCGTCGGACAGAACGGCATGATCGGCTACTGGAGTGGCGCCCCCTATGCGGGCAAAGGCTATATGACCGAAGCCCTATCGCTGGTTATCCCCTTCGCATTCGACCGACTGCGGTTGCACCGGATTGAAGCAGCCTGTATCCCTCATAATGTGCGCTCGATACGGCTTCTCGAAAAAGCCGGATTTGAGAGAGAAGGACTGTTGCGTTCCTATCTCAAGATAAACGGCTTCTGGCAGGATCACCTGCTTTTTGCCCTTTTAGAAAGCGACAAACGTATGACGGATAGCCGCATGATCAATGGCAAGGTTGGACGCTCGTGACGGGTTTTGCGGATAAGTGGTTTGTTGCTGGTGCGCGCTTTCTTGCGCTCATGGTTTTTCTGACCGTCTCGGTCGTCCAGGCATCTGCCATTGAACCGATCAAGATTTCCAAGGAAGATACTGCCCTAGACCTGTCTCGCGCTGTCGAACTTCTGCGCAACAAGGGCGAAAGCGTGCAGGTATCGACCGCCCCCGGTCCCGATGGCATTGTTCGCCGCATCGAAGTGCAGGCCGATCAGAACAGCAAGGCATCCGGTGACTGGGCCGCTTTCTCGATTGCCAACCCCACCGACGAACAGATCGACCGCCTGATTGTGGCTCCGCATTTCCGTCTCGTCGGTTCGGGCGTGATCTGGCCCGACCTTGGTTCCCCACGCATTGCATCGATCACGCCCAGCGAGGGCTTCACGCTCGACCGCCAGCCAAGTGCCGATGCGGATGTTTTCCGTATCACGCTCAATCCGGGCAGCGTCGTGACCTTCGTAGCCGAACTGTCCTCGCACAACCTGCCCCAGCTTTATCTGTGGGAGCCGGAAGCCTACAAGGATGCGGTTAATTCCTACACGCTCTATCGCGGTATCCTGCTTGGCATTTCCGGCCTGCTGGCACTGTTTCTGACCATCCTTTTCGTCGTCAAGGGGACTTCACTATTTCCAGCCACCGCCGCTCTTGCGTGGGCGGTTCTGGCCTATATCTGCGTCGATTTCGGCTTCTGGAACAAGCTGATGGAGATAACGCCCGGCAATGAGCAAATCTGGCGCGCGGGTACCGAGGTGGCGCTTGCTGCCTCGCTTGTGATTTTCCTGTTTACCTATCTCAATCTCAACCGTTGGCACGATCATTTCAGCTATGGCGCTGTAACCTGGGTATTGGGCCTGCTGGCTCTGGCGGGTGTTGCCGTTTTCGATCCACCAGTGGCTTCCGGTATTGCGCGCATCTCGCTAGCGCTTACCGTTCTGTCCGGCGTCGCTATCATCGGCTATCTCGCGGTCAAAGGATATGATCGTGCGGTCATGCTGATACCGGCCTGGCTTCTTACCCTCATATGGTTGCTGGGTGCCTGGATGACGGTTTCCGGCAGACTCGATAATGATATCGTTCAGCCCGCACTTGGCGGCGGCCTTGTCCTTATCGTTCTTCTGATCGGCTTTACCGTCATGCAGCATGCCTTTGCTGGCGGCGCGCTGCAACAGGGCCTTCTATCCGATATGGAACGGCAGGCTCTCGCCGTCATCGGTGCGGGGGACATCGTATGGGATTGGGACGTGCCGCGTGACCGTGTGGTGACCACGCCCGACATTGCCAATTATCTTGGCAATACGGCCAGCAGCCTGCAAGGCCCGGTGCGCAACTGGCTCCCTGTCATGCATGCCGATGACCGCGACCGCTTCCGTTCCACACTTGATGCCATTCTGGAAAACCGGCGCGGGCGGATCGGTCAGATCTTTCGGCTGCGTGCCAATGACGGCCACTATCACTGGTACGCGCTGCGCGCGCGCCCGCTCATCGGTTCCGATGGCGAAGTGGTGCGCTGTGTTGGTACGCTCGTCAATGTGACGGAGCAGAAAAAGGCAGAAGAGCGCCTGCTGCACGATGCCGTGCACGACAATCTGACCGGCCTTCCGAACCGTGAGTTGTTCCTCGACCGTCTCAGCAATGTCATGAACATGGCCCGCGGCGAAAGCAACCTGCACCCGACGGTGTTCATCATCGACATTGACCGTTTCAAGCAGGTCAACGACAGCCTTGGCATGTCGGCAGGCGACACGATCCTCCTGACGATCTCGCGTCGTCTGGCGCGCCTCATGAAGCCGCAGGATACGCTCTCGCGCCTCTCCTCCGACCAGTTCGGCCTGCTGCTTGCGTCTGAAAGTGACCCGGGGCGTATCGCTTCCTTCGCCGAGGCTCTGCGTCAGGCCGTGCGGGCTCCGATTGCCTATGCAAAGCGCGAAATCGTTCTGACGTCGTCCGTGGGCCTGATTACTTGGACGAAAACGGCGACAACGGCCGAGGACTTCGTAAAGGATGCCGAACTTGCCATGTATCAGGCAAAGCGTTTTGGCGGTGATCGGATCGAACCATTCCGTCCGGCATTCAGAGCCATCGGCAGCGACAAGTTGCAGCTGGAATCCGATCTGCGGCGTGCGCTTGAACGCGACGAAATCAGCCTTGTCTACCAGCCTATCGTCAAGCTTGATGAAGGTACCATTGCCGGTTTTGAAGCCCTTATGCGCTGGGAACATCCGCGGCGCGGCGCCATTTCACCATCCGAGTTCATTCCGATTGCCGAGAATTCCGGCCTTATCATCCAGCTTGGCCTGTTTGCGATGCAACGGGCTGCGGAAGATCTGTTCGCGTGGCAGGAGCTGTTCCCGAAACTCGACCTTTTCGTTTCGGTCAATCTGTCATCCACGCAACTCATCCGTCAGGATCTCATCAATGATGTTCGCTCGGTGCTTTCCCGCATTCACCTCAATCCGGGCAGCCTCAAGCTCGAACTGACCGAATCCGTCCTCATGGAAAATCCGGAACAGTCCACGCATGTCCTTGCCCGCCTGAAGGCGATGGGCATCGGCTTGTCGCTTGACGATTTCGGAACCGGCTATTCCTCGCTCGCCTATCTGACGCGCTTCCCGTTCGATATCATCAAAATCGACCGGTCCTTCGTAAAAGGGGACCAGCCGCAGAAAGCCACGCTGCTACGCTCGATTGTGAGCATGGCGCATGATCTCGGCCTCGCTGTCGTGACCGAAGGTGTGGAAAGCGAAAGCGACGCGCTTCAACTTCGCCAGATGGGTTGTGAATATGTGCAGAGCTTCATGTTCGGCCAGCCCACGAGCCGGGATGAGGCTACCCGCATGATCCGCGAACAGCTGGACGCGGCAGCGGCTTGATTAAGGCAGTAAGGCAGTAAGGCAGGGAAGGTATGATTGCCGCCTTCATTCGCAATCAAACATATTCCCCTATTCCCTTACTCCCCTAAATCACGCATGTCCCGCGTCGGAAACCAGCCGCGCCATATCGATGCCCATATGGAGCATGAGACGCGAATACTTGCCTTCGATATCGCTGTCGAAGAGCATGTCGACCGGCGCATCGCAGGTTAGCCAGCCATTTTCAGCAAGTTCCACCTCGATCTGGCCCGGCGCCCAGCCGGAATAACCAAGCGCCATCAGCGCTCGTGATGGCCCCCTGCCTCCGTAAATGGCGCGCAGAATATCGACTGTTGCCGTGAGGCACACCTCCTCCGAAACAGGCATGGTGGAATCGACCATGTAATCGTCGGAGTGCAGCACGAAACCCCGCGTGCGGTCCACGGGACCGCCATTGCGCACCATCATATGCTGCGCGCGGTCAGGCAGAATAATCAGTTCATCCTCTTCTATGACCCCGATCTGTCGCAGAAGGTCAGGAAATTCGACCGGCTGAAGCTGGTTGATGATGAAACCCATCGCGCCCTCGTCGGAATGGGCACAGATATAGACCACCGACCGGGCAAAACGCTCGTCGCTCATTCCAGGCATGGCAAGCAGGAATTGCCCGTTCAGAAAACCCTGCTCCTTGTTCGGCGTCTTGAAAATTGTCATGAACATGAAGGTAGCAAGACTGCGTAAAATAACAATGGCCATTTATTTCGTACCCTGGATTGGGAGTCGGGAGCCACAGGTACGAGCCACCGCGACGCAACCAGCCAACTGGTCCAACGGACTCGGCAATATTGGACTTGAAGCGACCATGGTTTCATTCCATCTTTGGTCCATGAACATCCGCACTCTCGCCCTCGTACCGCTTCTGCTGAGCTCGCTGGCGCTTCCGGCACCGGCTTCCACGTCCGACTGGACCGAGACGCCCGGCGGGCGCGTGCGTGTCATCATCGAAGATAAAGGCACCGGCAACGCGACCGGCGAAGAGCGGCGCGGCGCCCTGCAGATTGAGTTGCAGCCTGGCTGGAAAACCTACTGGCGTAATCCCGGCGATGCGGGCGTTCCGCCCCAGATCAACATTGACGGCGACACAAAAGCGCAGATCGATTTCCCTGCACCGGTCCGGTTCGGTGGCGAGGATGAAGGCGGCATCGGATATAAACAGCCCGTTTCGCTGCCGATCATGTTTCACTTGGGGCCCAGCGACACGCGGCTGAAAGGTCATGTGTTTCTCGGTATTTGCGAGAAAATCTGCGTTCCGGTGCAGGCTACCTTCGACTTTCCCCTTGATGAAAACGGAGAACAGGCATCGCCCCAGGCGATAGCTGCCCGCACAATCATTGAGACCGCATTCGACCGGCTGCCTAAACCGGCAACAGCCGCGTTCGGCATAAGTGACGCAAAGCGTGACGGCGACAAAGCCGTGTTCCATCTCACCGTTCCCGATCCCACCGCGCCTGCCGAACTGTTCGTTGCCAGCGATAAGATCAGGCTTTCCGAGCCCATTGCATTGGAAAAAGGCCGCTTCGCAGCAAAGGTGCATGGGAAGGCAGACAATGCCGCCATCGACTACACCATTGTGCAGAATGGAAGAGCCGTTTCGGGTCAGGTGACGCTGGATTAGCTCTTTGCTCCGGTTTTGAAATTGTCCGGCGATCTGTTATCGGTTTAATTATGCGGCCGCCCTTTCGCGGAGAAGCTTAGAATCTGACAATAGGCAGCGGAACAAACGCCCCTGCCGCGAGGAGAGATTAAATGACGATCAAAGTTGGCGACAAGCTGCCCACAGCGACTTTCAAGGTAAAGACCGCGGATGGCGTCAAGGAAATGACGACCGATGAGGTCTTCAAGGGCAAGAAAGTCGTTCTCTTTGCCGTTCCCGGTGCCTTCACGCCGACCTGCAGCCTCAACCATCTGCCTGGCTATCTCGATAACCGCGACGCGATCCTCGCCAAGGGCGTAGATCAGATCGCCGTTGTTGCCGTGAACGACGCCTTCGTCATGGGCGCGTGGGCACAGAGCACTGGCGGCGAAGGCAAGATACTCTATTTGGCCGATGGTTCCGCGACCTTCACTAAGGCAGCAGGTCTTGAGCTCGACGCCACTGCTGGCGGGCTCGGCATTCGGTCCAAGCGTTATTCAGCAATTGTAGAAGACCGTGTCGTCAAGACCCTCAACATCGAAGAACAGGCTGGCCAGGCTGTAACATCAGCTGCATCGGCCATTCTCGAACAGCTTTGATCTGGAGCATCGGCTCGAAAACCTTAATAAATTTCGGGCCGATGCAAATACTTAATGAGCTACAGTCTATAAATATTACTTTAAGTTATTTTATTCACAGTGCATTTAATAGGAATAATCATGATGATTGCATTTCGTCATGCATTAGCCGCAATAACGATCCTTATAAATACGTCAACTATATTTGCGGCGGATACTTTCAACGGCGGCTCAGTACAGAGTGAGACCATCGATTCTATATGCTCGATCCTGCGGACGGAATATTTTGATCCTGAAATGGCCGGGCTCGATTGGGACAAGGTGTGCCAGGAAGCCAACGTTAAAGCGCGAAATGCCAAAGATGAGAAAGAATTTCGGACCATCGCAGCGAGCCTTCCCGCGGCGCTGAAAACATCCCACACCGCTTACTACGCACCGAACGAATCCAATTTCGCTATCCTCTATTCGGTGTACGGCAATCTCGATCGCTTCAAGAAGGTCACTGCACAGCACGGTGGACCACCGCTCCTGCGCGGAGCAGGCATTTTCGCAAAGGAGATAGACGGCCGCTTATTCATCGACAATATCCTTAACGGCAGCCCGGCAGAGAATGCCGGGCTCAAGGAAGGCGACGAGCTTTTAGGGCCAAGTGACGCTATATTTGCGGCCCGCTGGCCGGATAACAAGACTGTAGATGAGGCAAACACAGCGATTGTGCGGTACCGCCGGACGCCCGGTGGGCCCGTCGAAAGCCGCATGGTGGAACTGGTCAGTGACGATGCCCTGCGCATTTTGAACACTGCCACCGATAAAAGCTTGCGAGTTATTGAACGCAATGGTGTCAAGATCGGCTATTTGCGTGGCTGGGCCATGCTGACACGTAATGCGACCGGTGGGCCGGCAGATGTCTTGAGATCGGCTTTGAATAGTGAGTTCGCGGACGTCAGCGCAGTTGTTTTCGACGCGCGGGGACGCGTCGGCGGAGGCGGCCTCGATATTCTCGAAACCTATTATGGACCGCGTGTAGCCGTCAGCTTCAAAGGACAAAAGAACCAGCGGTGGACTGACCAACCGGTCATGCGGGCTCGCACGCCGCTTATCATCGTCATTGACGAGCATACGCGAAGTGCAGCAGAGATCATGGCCTACGTCGCCAAACGGGATAAACTGGCATTGCTGGTGGGAAGCCGGACGGCCGGGGCGGTAGCTGGCGGATCGCTCTTTCCGCTTCCAGATGGGGGCGGTCTTTATGTCGCTGTTGAGGCACTCCGCGTGGACGGGCATGTTTTGGAAGGGCAAGGCGTCAAGCCCGACGTGGTAGTCGAGCGTTCTCTGCCCTATGCCAATGGAGTTGATCCGCAGTTGGACCGGGCACTCGACGAAGCGGAGAGAAAAGCACGGGAGCGGTGATCGGATCAAGGCGCGGGGCGCGGGAGCGGCTCCGCCTAAAACGGAGTCGCCGGAACCGCTCTTTCATTTGTTTTTCCGCGCATCTTGTTCCGAAAACCGCTTCGCACTTTTCTGGATGCGCTCTAGACGGCCCTGCGTAAATTTACTGCACTTTCAGCGATTTATGTCCGGCATATTTGAATGGTTCCATGCCTGCCCTGGCAAGTTCGTCAGCGCGTTCGTTTTCCGGATGCCCGGCGTGCCCCTTGATCCAATGCCAGTTGACCTTGTGCGGCTTGCGCGCTTCATCAAGCGCCTGCCACAGTTCGGCATTCTTGACCGGCTTCTTGGCTGCGGTTTTCCAGCCATTGCGCTTCCAGCCCTCGATCCAGCCGGAAATGCCGTCGCGCACATAGACGGAGTCCGTATAGAGATCGACTTCACACGGTTCCTTCAGTGCCGAAAGCGCCGAGATGGCCGCCATCAGTTCCATGCGGTTGTTGGTCGTGTCGGCTTCGCCGCCCTTCAGTTCCTTGACATTGCCATTCCAGCGCAGGATTGCACCCCAGCCGCCGGGGCCAGGATTGCCGGAGCACGCACCGTCCGTAAAAGCCTCAATCCGCTTCACGCCGCGGCTCCCTGTTGTTCAAGGCCATATTCAGCGGCGGTCTCGATCTGCCGGTGGAAGCGCATCTTACGCACGTATTCCATCGGGTCCTTCTTGACCACGAAGCTGCCTTCAGGAACGTTCAGCCAATCGTAAAGCCGGGTGAGCATGAAACGAATAGCCGCGCCGCGTGCCAGGACCGGCAGCGCATTAGCTTCCGGCACAGAAAGTGGCCGAACGGCATTGTAGCCACGCAGAAGTGCCGCGCCCTTGGTGCGATTATAGGAAAAATCCTTCTCAAAGCACCATGCGTTCAGACAGACGGCGACGTCATAAGCCAGAATATCGGTGCAGGCGAAATAGAAGTCGATAAATCCAGAAAGCCTGTCGCCCAGGAAAAAGACATTATCCGGGAAAAGATCGGCATGGATCACGCCCTGCGGCAGATCGGCTGGCCAGTTCTTCTCCAGAAAATCCAGATCAGCTTCCGCCTCGCGAACAAGGCCGGGCTCCACCGTATCCGCGCGTTCACACGAGAGGCTCCACAAAGGACGCCAATCCGAAAGCGTCAGGCCATTGCGGCGGCGCAGTGAAAAATCAGCACCCGCCAGATGCATATGAGCCAGTCCTTCGCCAACCGCTTCGCAATGCTCGACCGTTGGGCGGCGCATCCACATGCCTTCAAGGAAAGTAACGATCGCAGCAGGCCGTCCGGCGAGTTCGCCGATGGTCGAGCCGTCGCGACGGACCACCGGCTGCGGACATTCAAGGCCGCGGCTTGCCAGATGCTGCATCAAGCCGAGAAAGAACGGCAGGTCTTCCCGATTGGTGCGCTTTTCATAAAGCGTCAGGATGAAAGAACCTGAAGTCGTGTGCAGAAGATAGTTGGAGTTCTCCACCCCTTCAGCAATGCCTTTGTAAGATGTCAGTGTCCCAATATCGTACTGCTGCAGGAAGGCGCCGAGTTCGATTTCATTGATATCCGTATAGACGGCCATGCCGCTTATTTTCCTTATATGTCCTTGGGCATCAATTTCGGAATGCCGGCCACCCGATGTTCCCCATTGACGAATGCCATATCCTGCACCGTCAGTTCCACGTCACGAATCTCGCGATTGACGAGAAAGTTCTCCGTTTCGACCGTGGTTTCAGCCAATTCGATTTTCACATCGTAGCGGGCCTTGAAGGCATCGATAATTTCATCGACGATGATTTCAGGTGCAGAAGCCCCCGCCGACAGTCCCACGACCGACACATTGCCGATCCGGTCCCATTCGATGTCAGCCGCGCGCTGGACAAGCATCGACATATGCGCCCCAGCCTTTTCCGCAACTTCAACCAGACGCTTGGAATTGGAAGAGTTCGGCGCGCCGACGATCAGAAACAGATCACAACCCGGAGCAGCAGAACGCACCGCATCCTGCCGGTTGGTCGTGGCATAACAGATCGATTCCGCCGCGGGAGCCGAAAGGTTCGGAAAGCGCGCCTGCAATTCCTCAATAATGCCTGCCGTATCATCCACCGAAAGCGTCGTCTGCGTCACGAAACCGAGATTGTCCTCGTCATCGAAATGACAGTTCCGCGCATCCTCGACCGTTTCAATGAGTGTTACCGCACCGTCCGGCAATTGCCCCATGGTGCCGATCACTTCCGGATGGCCGGAATGACCGATCAAAATGACATGGCGACCGAGGCGCTGATGACGCATGGCCTGTTTGTGCACCTTGGAAACCAGAGGACAGGTAGCGTCGAGATAAAAGAGGTTCTTGGCCTCGGCATCGGCGGGCACCGATTTCGGCACGCCATGAGCGGAGAAGACCACCGGCTGGTCGCGGTGTTCTGTGGGAATTTCGTCCAGTTCTTCGACAAAAATCGCGCCGCGAGACTGCAAGCCCTCGACCACATAGCGGTTATGTACGATTTCATGGCGCACATAGACCGGAGCGCCATATTTCTTCAGCGCCAGCACGACGATCTGGATTGCCCGATCCACACCGGCGCAAAAGCCGCGTGGGCCGCAAAGGCGGATTTCCAGTGGTGGTCGCTGATCGGTCATAAAGTATGCTCGCTAGGTTCGGCGTGGCTTAACATCTAGTCTCGGAGTTGGGCTGCAACGAGGCCAATGTCAACCCCTGTTGGACTTTCGATAACGCCACAGCCACGTCCCGACAACCCCTATCAGGGCCAGGGCAAGGCCGTACCATGTCGCCGCATATTGCAGATGGTTATTTGGAAAATCGATGATCGTCACGCCGCCGATCGGCAGCCCACCCGGATTGGGCTTGCTGTCGGCGTCGATAAAGAAAGGCACGACCTCATCCAGATTTGGCAGGTCTGCGCTTTCCGCCATGGCTCCCCAATCTTTCCAGTAGAAAATATTCTTGGACGGATCATTGTCGGGAAGAAAGAAGCCGGGCTTCGCCGACAAGGGATCGCGCGCCAGCCCGGTCACATTTACCGGACCGTCAACCTGTCCCTCGGCACGCGTCGACGGGTCTTTCTTCTCATAGGGAACGAAGCCGCGATTGACGAGAGCGAAACGCCCGTCTTCTAGCATCAGCGGCGTATAGACATTATAGCCCGCAGCCCCCTCATATGTTGCCAGAAAATGCCGTTCGCCCTGATGCATGAAAGTGCCGGAGACCGTTACCGGACGATATTCGACAGAACCTTCCTGCTTGTAGACCTTTTCCATCTCCGACAACGGCAATGGCGGCTCGTGAATGCGCTGCTCGGTCGATGCAATCAGCGCTTCCTTCCACTGCAAACGCTCTACCTGCCATGTGCCGAGCGCCAGCAGAATGACGAGCGCTATGGCGGATGCAATCACTACACCCCAGGGAAAGCGGCGTGACTGTTGTACTGTCGTCATTTGCCGTCATCCTGTCGGCTGTCTATGCGGCCCGGAGCTGCCTTGTTGCGATACTGCATGTTGATAAGGATACCCTTCGCCCATCGCATGGCGACAAGGCTGAGAATGATCGCAAGCGGCACCCACAGAACGAAATGCACCCAGAGCGGCGGTCCAAAGTTGACTTCCATCCATAGTGCAAGACCGACGACGATGAAGCCGATGATGAGAATCACGAAGGCCGCCGGGCCGTCGCCGGAATCGGCAAAAGAATAATCCAGCCCACAACTCGAGCAGCGCGGAGCCACTTTCAGGAAGCCGTCGAACAGCTTCCCCTCGCCGCAACGCGGGCAGCGGCCCGCGATACCGCTCTTTATGGGATCGACCATAGGATAAGCATTCTGGTCCGGCATCCGATTTCCCCTTGCTTCATTCGATAAACAAAAGGCGGCCATGTTGCCAGGGCCGCCTCCAAAACAGATGATCCTACCTACGGATTAACCGCCGTGCATCGGCGCGCCCCAGCCACCCCATACGTAGATGGCAAAGAACAGGAACAGCCAGACCACGTCAACGAAGTGCCAGTACCAGGCAGCAGCCTCGAAACCGAAATGCTGCTTCGGCGTGAAGTCACCCCCGATAGCGCGGAAAAGGCAGACCAGAAGGAAGATCGTGCCGATGATAACGTGGAAACCGTGGAAACCGGTCGCCATGAAGAACGTCGCGCCGTAGATCGAGTCCTTGAACGCAAACGGTGCGTGAATGTACTCATAGGCCTGCACAAAGGAGAACAAGACACCGAGAGCAACAGTAATCGCCAGACCGGTAATCATGCCCTTGCGATCGTTGTGCAGCAGCGCATGATGCGCCCAGGTCAAGGTCGTGCCCGACAGAAGCAGGATCACGGTGTTATACAGCGGCAGATGGAGCGGATCGAGAACTTCGATGCCCTTCGGAGGCCAGACGCCGCCGGTGAAGGTGGCGCGGGCAACCTGATGTACTTCGTTCGGGAAGAGGCTCGCATCGAAGAATGCCCAGAACCAGGCGACGAAGAACATCACTTCCGAAGCGATGAACATGATCATGCCGTAGCGCAGATGCAGCGACACGACACGGGTATGGTGCCCCTCATGCCCTTCCTTGATCGTATCGGACCACCAGCCATACATGCAGTAAAGCACAATCGCGAGGCCGATGAAGAAAATCCATGGCGTCACCACGTTGAGGCCAAAGAACGGCAGCTCACCGGCATTGATGTAACGCATCCAGGCAATACCGCCGACGGCAAGCACGAATGCACCCACGGAGCTCAGGAACGGCCAAGGGCTGGGCGCGATGATATGATAGTCGTGATTTTTCTGATGAACGTCGGCCATGTCTCTCCCCGTAAATCCCCTTAGGGGCTCCTCTCTCGTACCTTCATGCTTAAACCCCTAAAGAGGTTTCATGCAAGTCTGTCTGTCACAAGCGGTATCTCGTATCAGAATAAAACCGCTTCATCCTTTTGTCTTTGCGGCATTGTGTGCCGCCAGAGCACCGTATTCATACATGTCTTTATCCCGAAACCGGCATCCACTTTCGGGAGACATGCGCTAGGCTTCAGCTTCCGTTGGTTGGCGTCTCGGCCTTGGCATTCGCCACCGGCTTCGGCTTCTCGATCGGAAAAAATGTATAGGACAGCGTGATCGTCTTCACGTCTTTCAGATCCGGATCATTGACGATCTCAGGATCGACAAAGAACACCACCGGCATTTCCATATCCTCGCCCGGCTTCAGGGTCGTGTCGGTAAAGCAGAAGCATTCAACCTTATTGAAATATGCACCTGCCCGGCCCGGCGCGACGTTGAAGCTTGCGCGGCCATAGGTTGGCTCATCGAACAGGTTCCGTGCTTCATACTTGATCATCGTCGTTTCGCCGATGCGAACCGTGACCTCGCGCTGCACGGGCTTGAAATCCCATGGCAACCCGTTGGCCGTATTCGCGTCGAAACGCACCTTGATGGTCTTATCGAGAATGGTATCGGAATATTGCTCGACGCGCTGTGTCGTTCCGCCATAGCCTGTCACCTGACAGAAAATGCGGTATAGCGGCACGGAGGCGTAGGCTGCACCGATCATACAGACAAAGAAAGACAGACAAGCAAAAGCAATCGTCGCGTTCGAACGCTGTTGCTTTCTCAACTTTTGATCCTTCTGATGCAGATCAGCCATTTTCTCCTCCAATTCCCTCCCCGGAACAGCTTCAGATGGGCCGTACCAGAATATTGGCGCCCAGTTTCGCAATCGTGCCCACATAAACAAGGAGCACGAACAGCGCCAACGCGACGGCCAACCCCCATGAGCGATTGCGCTGGGCTTTTTTCTGCTGTTCCGTGGGAACGACCAGTTCCAATTCGCTGTTCACAGGCTTCTGTACGGCTTTATCCATTAGAGCACTCCAAAGGCGGCCAGCGCCTTCATGGCCAGTGTTTCAACAAGCAGCACCGCAAACAGTCCCGACAGGTAAAGCAGCGAGAAGCGAAACAGCTTGCGGGCGGCCGCCAGCATTGCGGTCTGCGATCCCGCAGCCCACAAGCGCCATGCGTAATAAACGAAAGCCAGGCCCAGCAGCGTGGAAACCGCACCGTAGACAGGACCGGCGAAGCCAAGCACCCAAGGAAGAACGCCGACGGGAGCCATGATGACCGAATAGAACAGCGCCTGACGGCGGGTCGAAAGTTCACCCCTGACGTTCGGCATCATTGGAATGCGTGCCGCTTCATAATCGTTGGCTGAGAACAGTGAAAGCGCCCAGAAATGCGGCGGCGTCCACAGGAAGATAATCATGAACAGAACGGCACTGTCCAAAGTGATTTCGCCCGTCGCGGCGGCCCAGCCGATCATTGGAGGAAATGCGCCGGCGGCACCGCCGATTACGATGTTCTGCGGCGTCGAGCGCTTCAACCACATCGTGTAGATGACTGCATAGAAGAAGATCGTGAACGCCAGCAATGCAGCTGCCAGCCAGTTGACCATGAGGCCGAGCGTAATGACGGAGAATGCGGACAGCGTGAGGCCAAATGCCAGCACCTGATTGGGTGCAATAACGCCCGCCGGAATAGGCCGGTTGCGGGTACGCTTCATCACCGCATCGATATCGGCGTCGTACCACATGTTCAGCGCACCGGACGCACCGGCACCGACCGCGATGCACAGGATGCTGATTGCCGCAAGGACAGGATTCATATGTCCCGGCGCGACCACAAGACCGACCAGCCCGGTGAAGACCACGAGGGACATCACGCGGGGCTTCAAAAGAACAAGGTAATCGCGCGCGGTCGCCTCTGAGAGAGCGAGTGCGTCATCGGTACCTGCGTTTTTTTCCACCAGAGACA
>Ga0182748_1001616_pt1 | contig 21630 bp, 14 predicted proteins | sample eDN3rd37CKraftOP_FD_128877 | JGI IMG/M metagenome (GOLD analysis project Ga0182748, IMG submission 128877) | Enriched Organic Plus compost microbial communities from Emeryville, California, USA - eDNA 3rd pass 37_C Kraft OP (version 2) (version 2) ...
GCCATCGACCGCATAGAAGGTCGCGCCCGGATAGTGGCACGTCACATCGAACCCGAGCTCATCGCGGTAGAAGGCCTCGGCCTTGTCCAGCGCCCCAACCTGCAGATGGACGTGCCCGACGATGGTGCCATCCGGCGCTCCAGTCCAGCGCCGTCCCTGTCCGCTGACCACCAGGCTGTTGACGTCGAGCGGGGCGGTCGACATGGCAACCTCCCCCTTGGTCCATCGCCATTCGGACCGGGGTCGATCCGCATAAATCTCCACGCCGTTTCCTTCCGGGTCGTTGAGATAGATCGCCTCGCTCACCAGATGGTCCGCGAGCCCCGATACCGGGATCTGCCGCTCGATCGCGTGATGCACCCAGCTGCCGAGATTGGCCCGCTCCGGCAGCAGGAACGCGGTATGAAACAGACCGGCCTCGCCCACTGACCGCGCCCGCGCCGCCCTGTCGACGCGAAGTTCGAGCAGCACCTCCTGCCCAGCGCCCAGTTCGGCGCTCTCACCGTCGCTGCGCAGCGCATGAAGGCCGACCGCCCGCTCGTAGAAATCCTTCACACCGGCAAGATCATGGACCGTGAGCACGACCCGCCCCAGCGTGAGCGACGGAATGGCCGAGTCATTGGCAGGGGTTACAGACATCTCTTCATCTCCGATAGGGGCAGGCGCCGAGCGCGGGCAGCCGGATGGGGTGTTCGAAAGGCAGGGCTCTCGGTTGCCGCCACTCTACAGTTGTGCTGTGGCCCATGCCGATCAAATTTTCGAATGTTATAAAGGTCGAGGCTGTCGCAAAGCCGCCTCCGCTCCCTGATCTTCGACGCAGGTTTAACCTGCCCGCCAACTGGGCGACAGGCTTCCCGTCGCCAATCGCCCAGGCCGAATGATACCTGCCCGCGCCGGCCGCAGGATCGGATCATGCGCCTCCACACTGTCAGCCGCCACATGTAACCTGTTGCGCAGTCACGCATATCCTCCCCTCTTCCAACTTGCCCCAGGTGCACTAAATGTGCAGCGCGACTGCTGGTGAGTGTCGCTCTCCAGGCTTCACGTGATGCTTGCTCACCTTGAGGAGGTATTGCCATGAGGATTGCCCAGATCGCTCCGCTCGCCGAAAGTGTGCCGCCCCGCCTCTATGGCGGCACGGAGCGCGTTGTTTCCTATCTCACGGAAGAACTCGTCCGCCGCGGCCACGAAGTTACGCTCTTTGCTTCCGGTGACTCGCTGACCTCGGCCGAGCTCGTACCCGTGTGCGAAAGGGCACTGCGCCTGGATCCCGCCGTACGCGACCCTCTGCCCTATCATCTGATCCTGCTGGAGAAGCTGCGGGCGCGGGCCGACGAATTCGACGTGATCCATTTTCATTGCGACCTGCTGCATTTCCCGCTGATCCGGCCGATGGCTCACCGTACCGTCACCACACTCCATGGCCGGCTCGACCTTCCGGACCTTCCCCCCTTCTACGAAACGTTCTCCGATATTCCCGTGGTCTCGATCTCCGATGACCAGCGCAAGCCGCTGCCCATGGCGAACTGGGTTGCCACTGTCCATCACGGGCTGCCGCTTGACCTCCTTCCCTTCAGCCCCGTCGCAAGAGGAGGCTATCTCGCCTTCCTCGGCCGGATTTCGCCGGAAAAGCGCCCCGACCGCGCAATCGAGATCGCAGCCCGGGCCGGCATGCCGCTGAAGATCGCCGCCAAGGTCGACCGCGCCGATCAGAGCTACTGGGAAGACGTGATCAGGCCGATGATCGACCGGCACCCGAATGTCGAGTTCGTCGGCGAGGTCAACGAGCGGACGAAGGCGGACTTTCTCGGGCAGGCCGCTGCCCTGCTTTTCCCCATCGACTGGCCTGAGCCCTTCGGCCTGGTGATGATCGAGGCCATGGCCTGCGGCACGCCGGTCATCGCCTTTCGCTGCGGCTCGGTGCCGGAAGTGATCGACCACGGCCGATCGGGCTTCATCGTCGACAGCCTGGAAGAGGCCCTGGGGCTCCTGCCGCGTGCTCTGGAGCTCGACCGCGCGATTGTCAGGCGCTGCTTCGAGCAGCGTTTCTCGGTCCAGCGAATGGCCTCTGACTATCTTGAGCTCTACCGGCGCATGATGCAGCATCCTCACAGCAACGCGCCCATCGCGGCCCGTTCCGTCCGCGTGCAGCCCGCCGCGTGACCGTGTCATCCCGCGAGGTGCCCATGGAGGATCGCACCAATCCGCTCACCCCCCGTCCGGGCGAGTTCGCAACCGTCCGCACCCCTCAGTTCTTCATCTCCGCCGCTGCTCCGCTCCAGGAGCGGCGGCCCCGCACTCTCAAACATGGAGACACTTTCTCCATGTTCGACCACAATGGCGATGCCATTTCCGGCCCCGGCAGCCCCGAGGGCCTCTACCATCGCGACACCCGCCATCTCTCCCATCTCTACTTGACCATTGGCGGCGAGCGGCCGCTGCTGCTGAGCTCGATGGCGCGAGACGACAATGCCCTGCTGATCTTCGATCTCGCCAATCCAGATCTGCACGAGAATGGCCGCCTGACGCTCCCCCACGACCTGATCCACATTCGCAGGACACGCTTTCTCTGGGATGCAAGCTGTTATGAGCGGATCAGCCTGCGCAATTACGATGATGTGTCCCGCAAGGTGAGCCTGGAGCTGACCTTCGCAGCTGATTTTGTTGATCTGTTTGAGGTCCGGGGTGCCCGCCGAAAGGAACGTGGCCACCTCCATGTGCCGGTGGTTAACGCTTCGACTGTCACCCTCGCCTATACCGGGCTCGATCAGCGCCTGCGCCAGACAACCCTGCGCTTCGATCCTGAACCCCTGTCACTTACCGGCGACACTGCCCGTTTCGAGCTCTCCCTCCGGCCGCGGCAGCTGGGGGAGGTTTTCATAGAGATCCGCTGCACAGCCGGGATGCCCGCCAACCCGCCGCGGAGACAGTTCTATGTCGGTCTGCGCGACGCAAGACGCGCCATGCGCGACGCCGTATCCCAAGCGGCATCGATCGCCACCTCCAACGATGTCTTCAATGAAGTGGTCCGCCGCGCCGTGGCCGATCTCTACATGCTGGTCACGTCGACTCCCGAGGGCCCCTATCCCTATGCCGGCATTCCCTGGTTCAGCACCGTCTTCGGCCGCGACGCCCTGATCACCGCGCTCGAAACTCTGTGGCTTGATCCCTCCATCGCCCGCGGCGTCCTCCGGCATCTCGCCGCCAACCAGGCAACCGAGGAGATTGCCTCGGCTGACGCCGAGCCCGGCAAGATCCTCCACGAGGTTCGCTATGGCGAGATGGCGGAACTCGGCGAGGTTCCCTTCCGCCGCTATTACGGCAGCGTCGATTCCACACCCCTCTTCGTGATGCTGGCCGGCGCCTATTATGAGCGGACCGGCGACCTGGAGACGGTGAAGGCGCTCTGGCCGAATGTCGAGGCCGCCCTCTCCTGGATTGCCCGCTATGGCGACCGCGATGGCGACGGCTTCGTCGAATATGGCCGGCGCACCCTCGAGGGGCTGGTCAATCAGGGCTGGAAGGACAGCTTCGACTCTGTCTTCCATGCCGATGGCCGCCTTGCCGTCGGTCCCATCGCCCTGGCAGAGATCCAGGCCTATGTCTTCGGCGCCTACCGGGCGGCCGCCGCGATTGCCCGGGCCATGGGCCTGCGCTATCGCGCCCTCGAGCTGGACCGCAGGGCGATCGAGCTCCGCGCCCGCTTCGACACGGTCTTCTTCGACGAGGAGCTCGGCACCTATGTGCTGGCCCTTGATGGCGACAAGAAACCGTGCCGTGTGCGCACGTCAAATGCCGGCCATGCCCTGTTCACCGGCATCGCCCTGGCGAAGCGAGCGCCCAGGGTGGCGGCAGCCCTGATGGACCGCGCCTCCTTCTCGGGCTGGGGTGTGCGCACCGTCGCCACGACCGAAGCGCGCTACAACCCCATGAGCTATCATAATGGGTCGGTCTGGCCCCATGACAATGCGCTGATCGCCTCGGGCCTGGCCCGCTATGGCTTCCGCGCTGAGGCCGCCCGGGTCTTCGACGGCCTGTTCATGGCCTCGACCTATATCGATCTCCGCCGGCTGCCCGAACTGTTCTGCGGCTTCCCCCGCCTGCGCGGCCGCGGCCCGACCTTCTATCCCGTCGCCTGCTCGCCGCAGGCCTGGTCGGCGGTTGCGCCCCTCTCCCTGCTCCGCTCCTGCCTCGGCATGAGCTTTGACGCGACTGATGGCGCCCTCACCTTCCATCGCCCGATGCTGCCGGAATTCCTCAGCGAAGTGACGCTGCGCGGCATCCGCCTGCCCCAGGGACGGGTCGATGTCTGCCTGCGCCGGGTCGATCGGGAAGTGGTTGTGCAGGTGCTGAGCCGCGAGGGTGACATCCGGGTGACAACCACGTGCTGAAGAATAGGGCTGCCTCTACGGTCGTTGGTCGGTGAAGCCGGCCACGTCCGCAATCTTCACTGCGCGCGATTGGCCTGCTCGAGCAACTCGAGAACCTCCTGCGCTGCCCAGGCCTCCTGTTCGTGAAGAACGCCGTCACTGTCAATGAGATTTCGGATCGAGCGCTGCATCAGCCGCCGATGCGTCGGGTTGATGAGAACTCGCTCGGCTGCTCGTTTCACCTGCTCCCATGATGGACGCTGTGCTCGCACCCAGTCGTGGACGGCGTCCACGTCGTAATCCGGCTTGACGCTCTTGAGCGCGTCATGGGCCCGCTCATCGACATACTGGAGAATGACCTCTGTCTCGAGCTCATGCAGCTCACCATCGGCATGACCGATATGGAGCAGCAGGCGACAGCCGTCGGCAACCGAAGACATCACGGCCTTGTGGTTCGTCCCTCTGGGAACCTTCTCGAACACGATGCCAGAGGCAGCACAGAGGTGGGACAGGTGGACAATATGGGTCTCGATCAGCTCGCCAGTCCGGACGTCCACCAGCTCCACCACCCGGTCGAGGCGGAATTTTCTAGCCATTCGTCGCAGGTGGCAGAAGGCATCGACATAAACGATGGCGCCCTGCTGATAGACCCGTTTCACCGTGATCATTCGCCGGCTGGCATCTCCCTGGGCATCGACATATGTCATGGCGAGGACGAGATCCTGCGCCATGAGGTCATCGCCCCGGCGAATGTCGCCGCCCGCTATTGGGGGGGCCTCAGGCAGATCCTGCCCACTGCTTTCCTGGATGAAGCCAGGCGGCAGCATGTCAGGATTATGGCTAATGCGCCCTAGAGCCGCGAGAACATTACGGAAAACCATCTTCTTCCCCCGGTTTTCCGTCAATATTATTTAAACAGCCAAACGCTTACAATTTGGACACGGATCGATGCGCCCGGCAGCGCCCCGACCACGCGCGTCGCGGCTTGGCAATGTGGCGCGGCCCGACACCGCCCGCGCCCGTCGCGGCCTGTCTCAATCCGTCTTCCCGCCCACGAAGGTCTCGAAGCCGCCGAAGATCATCCGCTTGCCGTCGAAGGGCATGTCCTGGGCGGTGAATTGCATGCGGGAATCGGCCATGACCTTGCCATTGACCTCGTCGCGATGCTGGCGCGAACGAAACAGGATCCAGGCGAAGACTACCACTTCGTCTTCTTTGGCCTGGACGGCGCGTGGAAAGGATGTGAGCTCGCCATAGGGCACGTCGTCCGCCACCGCCTCCACATAGTCCAGCGCGCCATGTTCGAGCCAGACCTTCTGGCCGAGCTCCGCTAGTTTCCGATACTGGTCGAGATTGTCCCGGGGGATGGCGAGAACGAAGCCGTCGACATAGGCCATGACAGATCTCCTGTGCTGTCTTCAGACGCCCCGGTCACGTCACCAATGCGGAAGCGAACCGTCCGGCTGACACGTGCCTTGCGCAAGGTGACTGCCCCACCGAGATTAAACGTCTGGGGCCGTTCGTCAAATCCGCATGAATCGGCAGCGTAGGCCCGCCTTGCGAAACCCTCTTGACCGCAACGGGCAACCGCGCTTGGAAACGGCTCAAGAAGGATTGTTTTCTCTGGCTGACGAGGCCATCGGGGATCTGTCATGACGACGCTTCTTCAACGCGGTCGGGCGCTGCTCGTGATGCTGGTAGCGTTCGCTCAATGGGCGCCAACCCTCGCGCAAGAGGATCTTGCCTGGCATGGCTATGAGGATAGCGAGGGCGCCTTGCTGTTCTATGGCATTCCAGACAGCGACTATGCCCCGCTCGTCTTCTCGTGCTCGGCGGACAGTGCCGGCATCACCTTCACCTATACGATGACCCCCGGCGACCATGCGGCCGACGGTGCGGCCGACGGGATGGAACAGGATGTCCGCCTTGAGGCAGGCTCGCACCAGATCTCCCTGAAGATGACCGGCTCGCGCCTTGAGCTGGACGATTCTTTTGCCCTGGAAGGCCGTCTGCCGTTCGATGACCAGCTCGGCAATCTGTTCGCTACCCACGGCTCGCTGCTGGTCTTTGTCGGCGACCGTGCGGCGGAGTTTCCGCTTAAGGGCGCCGACAGCGCCGCTGCCGGCTTCCTCGCCGCCTGCCGGACGATGGGTTCGTAAGCAACAGCTGGCGCGCAGCTGGCTCCGGACCATCTTTGCAGGCGCACCGTGCGGCCGACCAATGAGCGCGGCCCGGAAAGCAGGAAGCCCGCATAGGGCGGGCTTCTCAAGTTGCCAAACGAGCGGCCGCGACAGCGGCTCATTCCCACTCGATCGTTCCGGGCGGCTTGCTCGTCACATCGTAGACGACGCGGTTGACGCCGCGCACCTCGTTGATGATGCGCGTAGCCGTGCGCGCCAGGAATTCCATGTCGAAGCGGTAGAAATCGGCCGTCATGCCGTCGGTGGCGGTCACCGCCCGCAGCGCCAGCACGCTCTCATAGGTTCGGCCATCACCCATGACGCCCACCGTCTGCACCGGCAGCAGCACGGCGAAGGCCTGCCAGATCTCGTCATAGAGACCTGCCTTGCGGATCTCCTCAAGATAGATCGCATCCGCCTGACGCAGGATCTCGAGCTTCTCGCGGGTGACGCCGCCCGGGCAGCGGATGGCAAGGCCCGGCCCCGGGAAGGGATGGCGCGCCACGAACATCTCCGGCAGGCCGAGCTCGCGGCCCAGCGCCCGCACCTCGTCCTTGAAGAGTTCGCGCAGCGGCTCCACGAGCTTCATGTTCATGCGCTCGGGCAGGCCACCCACATTGTGATGCGACTTGATCGTCTGCGATGGGCCACCATGGAACGACACGCTCTCGATCACGTCCGGATAGAGCGTGCCCTGGGCGAGGAATTCGGCCCCGCCGAGCTTCTTCGCCTCTTCCTCGAAGACCTCGATGAACAGCCGGCCGATGGTCTTGCGCTTGACCTCGGGGTCAGCCTCTCCCTCGAGCGCACCGATGAAGCGATCGGACGCATCCACATGCACGAGCGGGATGTTGTAGTGATCCCGGAACATGCTCACCACCTGCTCCGCCTCGTTCAGGCGCATGAGTCCGTGGTCGACGAAGACGCAGGTGAGCTGGTCGCCGATCGCCTCGTGAATGAGGATCGCGGCAACCGACGAGTCGACGCCGCCAGACAGGGCGCACAGCACCCGGCCATCGCCCACCTGGCGGCGGATGCGCTCGACAGAAGCTTCCCGGAAGGCCGACATCGACCAGTCTCCCTTGATGCCGGCGACCTTGTGAACGAAGTTGGCGATCAGTTTCGCGCCATCGGGCGTGTGCACCACTTCCGGGTGGAACTGCACCGCATAGATGCGCCGCTCGTCATTGGCGATGGCGGCAAAGGGCGCCCCTTCCGAAACGCCGACAACCCGAAAGCCTTCCGGAATGCCCGTCACCCGGTCGCCATGGCTCATCCAGACCTGGTATTTCTCGCCCTTGGACCACACGCCCTCGAACAGCCGGCAGTCGTCGATCACCTCGAGAGAGGCGCGGCCGAATTCGCGGTGATGGCCGGTCTCAACCTTGCCACCGAGCTGGGCGCAGATCGTCTGCTCGCCGTAGCAGATGCCGAGGATTGGCAGGCCCGAGGAAAAGATCGCTTCCGGCGCCCGCGGCGAGCCGATGTCGAGCGAACTCGCCGGGCTGCCTGACAGGATCACGGCCTTGGGCGCGATCCGCTCAAACGCGGCTTCCGCCGACTGGAACGGCACGACCTCGGAATAGACGCCCGCTTCACGCACGCGACGCGCAATCAGCTGGGTCACCTGGCTGCCGAAGTCGATGATGAGGACGGTATCAGTCATGATGCCCCTTGCTCAATTGCACTGCGATCCTGGCAACGCATGTCATGCTGCCTCGAGAATGGCAATGTAGAAACCATCGGTATCGTGACGCGCCGGCGTCAGCAGCAGGCCATGGGCCGCCTTGCCCGCCGTCTCCGGCAGATCCCCGCCGATGACGCTCTGCCAGACCGTCTGCCACGGCACCACCCTGAACTGGGGATGGCGCTTGAGGAATGCCGCGACCTGCTCGTCATTTTCCTGCGCCAGCACCGAGCAGGTTATATAGACGAGCCGGCCGCCCGCTTTCACCAGTGCGGCGCCGCGATCCAGCACCTCACGTTGATCCGCCAGGCGCTGCTCAAGGAACCCTGGCTTGAGCCGCCACTTGGCATCGGGGTGACGCCGCCAGGCGCCGGTTCCCGAGCATGGCGCATCGACAACAACCCGGTCGAGCTTGCCGGCCAGCGCCTCGAGCCTGTCGCCCTCGTGGGCCGCGATCACCTGCACGTTGCGGGCAGCGGCCCGCTGCAGGCGGGCAATGATGGGCTTGAGACGGCTGGGATTGGCGTCATGGGCATAGATCTGGCCCTTGTTGCCCATGGCTGCCGCCAGCGCCAGCGTCTTGCCGCCGGCGCCGGCACAGATGTCGGCCACCTGCATCCCCGCGCGGGCGTCCGCCAGCAGGGCGGCGAGCTGCGAGCCCTCATCCTGAACCTCGAACAGGCCGCGCTCATGGCTCGGCTCGCGCTCGATATTGGGGCTGCGGCCGAAGCCTTCCGGTGCAGCAATGCGCACGCCGAGCGGCGACAGACGCGTAGGCCTGGGCTCGAAGCGCGCGAGCGCCTTCAGCACCTTCTCTCGGGTGGTCTTGAGCGTGTTGGTGCGCAGGTCGATCGGCGCGCGGGTGGCAAGGGCTGCCCCTTCAGCCGCGGCCTGATCGCCGAACGAGGCGATGAACGCATCTGCAATCCATTCCGGGATGTCGCCCGCAACCCAGACCGGCACGTCGGTCGGCGCCGGCTGACCGAGCTTGTGCCGCTCGTCATCCGTCAGGGCTCCCGGCCCGTGGGCAACGTCGACCATGGCGGCGAGCGCCTCGATGTCGGCCGACAGGAGGTCCATGGCGGACGAAAGCACCAGCAGCCGGGGGCTGTCGCTGCCCACGCGGGCGGCCACCGAATTGCGTCGCCTGAGGGTATCGAACACCAGATTGCCGATCGCCGCCCGGTCGCCTGCCCCGGCGAAGCGGTGGGCACGGCCCCAGTCCTTGAGGGCCTCGGTAGCCGGACGGTGCCGTTCCTCAATCTCCGAGATGACTTCGATGGCGGCCTGTATCCGTGCGCCGGGCGTCATGCTTGACTGCTTCTCTGTTGCTCACGCGCAAGGCGCGCCAGGAAAAAACGAGGGGCGCATCCCGGAAGGATGCGCCTCGGCAGGCGACATATTCATGGGAACACGTCGCCGATAGGGTTCCGGCCCGTTACAGCTGGGTCGGATAGTTGGGCGATTCCCGCGTGATGATGACATCATGGGCGTGGCTCTCGCGCGCGCCTGCCGAAGTGATCTGCACGAACTGGGCGCGCTCGCGGAAGGCCTTGAGGTCTGGCGCCCCGGTATAGCCCATGGCCGCCCTGAGGCCGCCGAGCAGCTGATGCAGCACGCTGGCCAGCGGCCCCTTGTACGGCACCTGACCTTCGATTCCTTCCGGCACCAGCTTGAGCTGGTCCTTGACATCCTGCTGGAAGTAGCGATCGGCCGAGCCACGTGCCATGGCGCCCAGCGAGCCCATGCCGCGATAGGCCTTGTAGGTTCGGCCCTGATAGAGGAACACCTCGCCGGGGCTCTCGTCGGTGCCCGCCAGCAGCGACCCGATCATCGCCACATGGGCGCCGCCCGCCAGCGCCTTGGCCAGATCGCCGGAATACTTGATGCCGCCATCGGCGATCACCGGTACGCCGGCCTTGGCTGCCTCGTTGGCGCATTCGATGATGGCGGAGAGCTGCGGCACGCCGACGCCGGCGACGATGCGCGTGGTGCAGATCGAGCCCGGGCCGATGCCAACCTTGACCGCATCGGCGCCCGCATCGATGAGCGCGCGGGTTGCTTCCGCGGTTGCCACGTTGCCGGCGATCACCTGCACCCTGTTGCTCAGCTTCTTGATGCGGGTGACCTGCTCCAGCACGAACTGGGAATGACCATGGGCGGTATCGACCACCACCAGGTCGACGCCGGCATCGACCAGCATCTCGGCGCGCTCGAAGCCCTTCTCGCCCGTGCCCGTTGCTGCCGCGACCCGCAGGCGGCCCTGCTCGTCCTTGCAGGCATTGGGATGGGTGGCCGCTTTCTCGATGTCCTTCACGGTGATCAGGCCAACGCAGCGATACTCGTCGTCCACCACCAGCAGTTTCTCGATGCGGTGCCGGTGCAGCAGCCGCTTGGCCTCGGCGCGGTCCACATTCTCGCCCACCGTCACCAGGTTCTGGTGGGTCATGAGCTCCGCAACCTTCTGGTTCGGATCGGTGGCAAATCGCACGTCGCGATTGGTCAGGATGCCGACAAGCTTGCCTGCCGAGGAGCCGTTGCCTTCGGTGACGGGAATGCCGGAAATGCCGTGCTTGGCCATGAGCTCGCGGGCGTCGGCAAGCGTGGCATCCGGACGGATCGTCACCGGATTGATCACCATGCCCGATTCGAACTTCTTCACCCGGCGCACGTGGTCCGCCTGGACCTCCGGGTCCATGTTGCGATGGAGCACACCGATGCCGCCCGCTTGCGCCATGGCGATCGCCAGCGGTGCTTCCGTCACGGTATCCATGGCGGCCGAGATGATCGGAATGTTCAGCTTGATGTCGCGGGTCAGGTTGGTCCCGATATCCACGTCACCGGGCAGGACTGAAGAGGCGGCCGGCCTCAGCAGGACATCGTCAAAAGTCAGATAGAGAGGGAAAGACGCCGCCGCCGACGGGTTCGCCATGATGCCAGCCTCCGTGCGAGCCGCATTCGGCCCGAATACTGATGAGTGTGAGCGGGATGCCCACACATGTCCCGAAATCCAAGGATGGCGAGCGTCTTTAACACTCTGATGTCCCTTTGGAAAGGGGTTGCACGCATACTGACCCCTGCAGCAGGCGCATGCCTGCCGCGCAGAACCGTTGACCGCCCGGGAACCCACGGCCATTGTTTGACATTGGATTAGCTCATGTCTCGACGCCGCCTCATCGCCCTTATCGTAGCCTGTGCGCTCTTCATGCAGAACCTGGATTCCACGGTTCTGGGCACGGCCCTGCCGGCCATGGGCGCGTCATTCGGCGTCAATCCGCTCAGCCTCCATCTGGCAATGACCGCCTACCTGCTGTCGCTCGCGGTCTTCATGCCGATCTCCGGATGGATGGCCGACCGCTTCGGCGCCCGCCGCGTCTTCTGCTGGGCCGTCGCCCTCTTTACCCTGGCTTCGATCGTCTGCGGCATTGCCCCCAATGTGCCGATTCTCATCGCTGCCCGCATCGTGCAGGGCATCGGCGGCGCCATGATGGTGCCGGTCGCCCGGCTTGTGCTGGTGCGTAACGTGCCGAAATCGGAGCTGGTCGAGGCCATGGCCTGGGTGACCATGCCCGCTCTCGTGGGCCCGGTGATTGGCCCTCTGGTGGGCGGCTTCTTCGTCACCTATGCAAGTTGGCACTGGATCTTCTGGATCAACATTCCCTTCGGCATTCTCGCCATCGCAATGGCGCTGGCCTTCATTCCGGCCATCCATGAGGAAGAGGCACCGCCCCTGGATGTCCGCGGCTTCATCCTCTGCGGTCTCGGCGTTGCCGGCGTGGTCTTCGGGCTCGAAAATCTCGGCGACGGCGTGCTGCCCTTCCGCGTCTCGCTGATATCCGCAGGCCTTGGCGGCATCCTGCTTGCGCTTTACGTCTATCACGCCTTCCGTATCGAGACGCCGCTGATCAACCTGCGCCTCCTGGAAGTGCCGACCTTCCGGGCGAGCATCGTTGGCGGTGGTCTGTTCCGCATCGGCGTTGGCGCCCTGCCCTTCCTCCTGCCTCTGCTCATGCAGATCGGCTTCGGCAAGGACGCGCTTGAATCGGGGGCGATCACCTTCTCCGCCGCAGCCGGCGCACTGATCATGAAGGCCGGTGTCGGCCGCGTCCTCAGCCGCTTCGGCTTCCGCAACGTACTGGTCTGGAACGGGCTTCTGGCCGCCCTCAGCATGGCGGCCTGCGCCCTGTTTGATTCCACCACACCCTACTGGGTCATGGTGGGCATCCTGCTGGTCGGCGGCGTGTTCAGGTCATTGCAGTTCACGGCGATCAACACCATCGCCTTCGCCGATCTCGACAACCGCGCCCTGTCGAATGCCACCGGCTTCATCAGCATGGCGCAACAATTGTCGCTCAGCATCGGCATCGCCTTCGGCGCGACCATCCTGCACCTGATGACCGTCTACAATGGCGGCGAGCTGACCACGAAGGATTTCGCCCCGGCCTTCATCGCCGTGGGGTTCATTTCGGCGCTATCGATACTGCTGTTCTCGAAGCTGCACCGGGATGCCGGTGCCGAGGTGTCGGGGCGCAGCCACCACAAGCCGAGCACGGCCGGCGCCATGGGTGCAACCCCGCCCCTGCCAAAGCAGGCGCCGGAAACGGTCGAAGACTGACGCCCCGCAGCGGCAAGACTGGCAGGTCTGAGCTCAGGCTGCGCACCACCGCCGGTCGTGCGTGGCCGCCAGCCACTCATCGCACCCGCGCCCCATGTAACCCAAGCCGTTTGCGGCTTACTCGTCCTCGTCCTGCGTCTGAGCCTGCCGGCGGAAGCCGGTCGCCAGCACATAGAGTTCCGCCGACCCGGCCCGGCTGGCCTTCGGCTTGACGTGACGGATGGTACGGAACGAGCGCTTCATGCTGGCCAGCAGCTCGTGCTCCGTGCCGCCCTGGAAAACCTTTGCGAGGAACGCGCCGCCCGGTGCCAGCACCTCGCAGGCAAACTCATAGGCCGCTTCGCACAGGGCCATGATTTTCAGATGGTCGGTCTTCGAATGGCCGGTCGTCGGCGCCGCCATGTCCGACATCACGAGATCCGCCTCGCCGCCCAGGGCGTCGATGATCTTGTCCGGCGCACTGGGGTCGAGGAAGTCGAGAATGATCGACTGCACCCCCGGCAGCGGGTCGAACTCATTGATGTCGAGCGCCACCAGCCGGCCCTTGCCCTCGTCGGAGCCGATCTTGGTGGCCGCCACCTGCGACCAGCCGCCGGGCGCTGCGCCCAGATCGACCACTCGCATGCCCCGGCGCAGCAGGTGGTATTTCTCGTCCATCTCGATGAGCTTGAACGCCGCCCGCGACCTGTAACCGAGGCGCTTGGCTTCATGGACATAGGGGTCGTTGAGCTGCCGCTCCAGCCACAGCTTGGACGAGACCGAGCGCTTCTTGGCGGTCTTGACCTGAACGGTAAGGCCCCGGTTGGCCGTGCTTCCCGGCCGCTTCTTGACTGTCACGATCGCCTTACTCCAACCAGCGACGACCTCTTTTGCGGTGGCTCAATGCCAAAAGTCCCGTCTTCCATCATCAATGTCGTCAGAATGCCCTCGCGCAGGCCGCGATCGGCAACACGTATATAATCGCTGGGCCACAGGGCCTGAATGCCCTCGAGAATGGCACATCCGGCCAGGACGAGATCCGCCCGCTCGCGCCCGATGCAGGGGTTGGCAGCCCGTTCCTCGAATGACATGCCGAGGAGCCGTCGGGTAACCCTTTCCACGTCGGCGCGTCGCAACCAGCACCCATCCACCTTGCTTCGCTCGTAGCGCCGGAGGGAAAGGTGCACGCCGGCAATTGTCGTGACCGTTCCCGAGGTTCCCAGCAGATGATCGGGCGGCGCGTGCCCGGTCGCCCTGCATGTGGCGGCGAACCGCTCGAGCGATGGCATGACATGGGCGACCATCGACTCGAAATCCTGCAGGCGGACATCGATTCCGCCGAACATTTCCGCGAGGGTCACCACGCCGAAGGGCAGCGAGGTCCACTCGACGATCCGGTAGCGTCCTTTGTCGAGCCTGAGGAAGATGAGCTCGGTCGAGCCGCCACCGATATCAAAGACCAGCGCGCTCTTGGCCGTGGGGGCCAGCAGCGCCGCAGATCCCGCAACCGCCAGTTCCGCCTCAAGACTGCGGTCGATGATCTCGAGCCTGAGGCCGGTCTCGCTTTCCACCCGGTCCATGAAGGCAAGCCCGTTGCAGGCCATGCGGCAGGCTTCGGTGGCGATCAGCCGGAACCGCCCGACCCTCTGCCAGGCGAGCTTGCCGGCGCAGACCTTCAGCGCATCCACAGTGCGGGCCATGGCCTCGTCGCTGAGCCGGCCGCTGCCGGCTACCCCCTCGCCGAGACGGACAATCCGCGAAAAGGCATCAACGACCCGAAAGCCGCCCAAGGCCGGCCGGGCAATCAGAAGTCTGCAGTTGTTCGTTCCGAGATCGAGCGCACCATATACGGGTCCTCCGCCATTGGGAGAACTGCCCCGCCCCTCCCGCCGGATGGCAGGCAGGGGCGGCTTGTTCCGTCGATTCGCGCGCTGCTGGAACGATTGGGGGGACGAGTCGAGCGCGATGGGCCCCGCACTCGCGGCTTCGGGGTTGTTTGAGATGGCGCTCGCCTGGCGCACCTCTCCTGCCGCGACTTGCGGTGACAGTTCGACCGGCCGCTTGGACCTGCGTGAGCGTCGCCTGTTGCGGCGCCGCTTTGACCGGCCGTTTATCGCATTCTTTTCGCCTCCGAGCTTCGCGTTCACTGAGCCATCACTCGTCGCAGGCACATCGCCCGCGCAACGCGTTGCGGAGCGGACCACACGACTTCTCTAAATGTGTTATCCCCAGTCTACCAGTTTGCGCGGCGAGGTAAAGCAACCAACGTGACCGGCGGCTGCACCCGGGCTAATCTTTCGAACGGATTTTTCCCGCCTGAATGTCGAAAGCTGGTCATAGTCGGGAGCGGGCTGCTGATTAACCGATGATTATCGAGATAAGCTGATAGAGTGCATATTCTCCGCGCAGCCTAACAGCGGTATCAGATGCCGCGGGTGGATAGGCTAGCATCGGCACATCGCGATTCGATCGGATAACAGGGAAGCGGGTTTGGAGAGGATGGTCGATTTATCGCGGGAAGAGGTCTCCTCCACCCGGCCGGACATGCCGATCGGCCGGATCATCTCGGTTACCGGTGCCCATGCGGTCGTGGAGCTTATGGCCGATCTTGGCCCCATTCGCGCCCCCCAGATTGGCGCGCTGCTGAAATTCCCCAGCGAGACGACGGTCATCGGCATCGTGACTGCGCTGCATGTTTCCTATGCGGGCGCCGGACGCGAGGAGGAGAAGCGTCGGGTCGAGATCGAGTTCGTCGGCGAAATAGCCGCAAATCCCCGGACATCCGCGCCAAGCTTCCACCGCGGCGTGACCCTCTATCCGACCCTGGGCGATCCTGCCATTCCGGTGAGCACCGACGACATCAGCCGCGTCTACCGCAAGGACAGCGAGACGGCGATCCGCATTGGCACGATCAGCAAGGCCTCGACCGTGCCGGCCATGGTCGAGATCAACGAGCTGCTAGGCAAGCACGTCGCCATCCTCGGCTCGACCGGCACGGGGAAGTCCTGCGCCGTGGCCCTGCTGCTGCGCCGGGTGATCGAGAAGGCGCCGCTTGCCCACATCGTGCTGCTCGATGCCCATAACGAATATGCAGCTGCCTTCGAGGATCTTGCCGAGATCATCACCCCGGAGACCTTCCGCCTGCCTTTCTGGCTGCTGGAATTCGAGGAGCTCTGCGAGATCCTGATTGGCCAGGATGGCGACAGTCCGGTGGAAATGGAGATCCTGCGCGAGCTCATTCCGCTTGCGCGCGCCCGCTTCGGCTCCAACCAGCGTCGCGACCGGCTGCTGATCCGGAACCAGGGCGAGACCCGCCCCAGCGCCGTAACGGTGAATACGCCGCTGCCCTATCGGATCTCTGATCTCCTGTCCCTGCTTGACGAGGGTATTGCCCGTGGCGGCGATCCCAGGGGCTCAGAGATCCTCTACAAGCGGCTCAAGTCCCGCATCGAGTTCATCAGCCGCGATCCTCGCTTTGCCTTCATGTTCGGCAGCGAGACGATCCAGGACAATCTGGCGAGCATTCTCTCGCAGCTTTTCCGCATTCCCGTGGCCGGCAAGCCGATTGCGCTCGTCGAACTCGGCTCCCTCCCCTCCGAGGCTCATCAGGTCGTGGTGTCGGTGCTCGCCCGCCTGTGCTTCGACTTCGGCCTCTGGGGCGGCGGCCATACGCCGTTGGCCCTGGTGTGCGAGGAGGCCCATCGCTTTGCCCCGGCTGATCATCGCGCGGGCTTTGCCCCCGCCCAGCGCGCCCTGTCGCGCATTGCCCGCGAGGGCCGCAAATACGGGCTTTCCCTGGTGGTGGTCAGCCAGCGCCCCTCGGAACTTGACCCGGCGCTCCTGTCCCGCTGCTCGACGATCTTCACCCTGCGCCTCACCAATGAGCGCGACCAGGACATCGTCCGGGCCGGTGCCAGCGATGCCACCCGTGGCCTGCTCGCCTTCCTGCCGAGCCTCGGTACCGGTGAGGCGGCGGTTTTCGGCGAGGGCGCGTCGCTTCCGACCCATATCCGCTTCGATCGGTTGGAGGATCACCACTGCCCACGCAGCGTGAGCGCGTCCTTTTCGGTTCACTGGACCGCCGAGCGGACGCGGCCGGAGGATCTCGATAAGCTCATCACCCGCTGGCGCAGTCAGGGTCGCGCCGAACTCTCCGCCCAGTATCTCACGCCCCATCTCGCCCGTGTGCTGGCCGACATGGAATCGGTTGCCCTGTCGTCCGAGGAGCGGGCCCGCAAGTTCGACGAACGCCGCACCGGCAATCGGGACCAGACCGGCGCCGAGCCATCCGCGTCCGAGCAAGGCCAGCCTACCCGGCCCGAGGCGGCTGATCCTGCCGTCTATCCGCAACAGTCATCCCGCCGCGACGCCTCGCCAGATCCGCTGTCGCGTCCCGAACCCGGTGGTGCCATTGACTGGCGCCGGCTCAAGTCGAGGATCATCGCTTCCGCCGTCGGCGAAGACGCCAAGCGAGATCCAGACAGCAACACCTGAAAGATCGTCGGATATTCCGACACTTACGGAGTATCGTGGTTCCAAAGCCTGAATTGCGCGCTATGATTGACTGGTCCGACAACTGACCGAGGGCCGGTTTATGAGCAGCGAAGGCGCAATTCTGCGGGATCTTGAGCGCAAGGTTCTGTGGCTTTCTTCCTGGATGATCCATAACGCGAACCACCTTCGCGACAAGTCCGACGGATTGAAGGTCGGCGGGCATCAGGCATCCTGCGCCTCCATGGTCACCCTCATGACCAGCCTCTATTTCTCGGTCCTGCGCCCTGAGGACCGCGTGGCGGTCAAGCCCCATGCCGGACCGGTGTTCCATGCCATCCAGTACCTGCTTGGCAACCAGTCCCTCGAGCGGCTGAAGAACTTCCGCGGCTATGGCGGCGTCCAGTCCTATCCCAGCCGCACCAAGGACATCGACGACGTTGACTTCTCGACCGGCTCCGTCGGCCTTGGCGTGGCCATGACAGCCTTTGCCGCGCTCATCCAGGACTATATCCACGCCAAGCCCTGGGCGAAGCCGGCGGCGCGCCCCGGTCGCATGATCGCTCTCGTGGGCGACGCCGAGCTGGACGAAGGCAATATCTATGAATGCCTTCAGGAAGGCTGGAAGCACGACCTGCGCAATTGCTGGTGGATCATCGACTATAACCGCCAGAGCCTCGATGGCGTTGTGCGCGAGGGCCTGTCGGAGCGCATCCGCAACATCTTCGGCGCCTTCGGCTGGGATGTGGTGCTGCTGAAATATGGGGTGCTGCAGGAACAGGCCTTTGCCGAGCCGGGCGGCGAAGCCCTGCGCCACTGGATCGATGCCTGCCCGAACCAGCTCTACTCCGCCCTCACCTTCCAGGGCGGCGCGGCCTGGCGCAAGCGGCTGATGGATGATCTGGGTGACCAGGGCGAAGTGACGGCCCTTATCGAACGGCGCAGCGACGACGAGCTCGCCGCCCTGATGAGCAATCTCGGCGGCCATTGCCTCGAATCCGTCACCCGCGCCTTTAATGCCATCGACCATGACCGGCCGGTGGTCTTCATTGCCTATACGGTGAAGGGCTGGGGCACGCCACTGGCAGGCCACAAGGACAATCATGCCGGCCTCATGACCCAGCAGCAGATGGACCAGTTCCAGCAGATGATGGGCATCAGGCCCGGCCATGAGTGGGACCGCTTCGAGGGACTGGCCTCAGATCCGGCCGAGCTGCAGGCCTTCCTCGATCGGGTACCCTTCAATGCCCGGGGGCCGCGCCGCTATCAGGCTGCCCGGGTCGAGACCATCGGCGTCCAGCCTGTGCCGGATCCTGTCATCTCCACCCAGGCCGGCTTCGGCAAGATCCTTGACCGGATCGCCCAGACCGACAGCGATCTCGCCCGCCGCATCGTCACCACCTCGCCTGACGTCACCGTTTCGACCAATCTCGGCCCGTGGGTGAACCGGCGCGAGCTCTTTTCCCGTTCCCGCGTGCCCGACACCTTCCGCGACGAGCGCGTGCCCTCGGCCCAGAAGTGGCAATTCTCGCCCGAAGGCCAGCATATCGAGCTTGGTATCGCCGAGATGAACCTGTTCCTGATGTTGGGGGCGGCAGGCCTGTCCCATTCCCTGTTCGGGGAACGGCTCCTGCCCATCGGCACGCTCTATGACCCGTTCATCTCCCGCGGCCTCGATGCCCTCAACTATGCCTGCTATCAGGACGCCCGTTTCCTGCTGGTGGCGACGCCTTCGGGGATTTCGCTGAGCCCCGAGGGAGGCGCGCACCAGTCGATCGCCACGCCGCTCATTGGCATGTCCCAGGACGGGCTTGCCGCCTTCGAGCCCGCCTATGTGGACGAGCTCGCCCATATTATCGATTGGGCTTTCGACTACATGCAGCGCGACGGCGAGGGTGATCCGGACGAGCGCACCTGGCTGCGCGACGAGACCGGCGGCTCCGTCTATCTGCGCCTCTCGACCCGTCCGCTGGAGCAGCCGCGCCGCACCATCGACGACAAGCTTGCCCGCGACATCATCGACGGCGCCTACTGGTGGCGCGAGCCCGGCCCGAATTGCGACGTGGTGATCGCCTATCAGGGCACGGTGGCAACCGAGGCGCTCGCTGCCGCCGGCATGATTGGCGAGGACCGGCGCGACATCGGCGTTCTGGCGATTACCTCCGCCGATCGGCTGAATGCCGGCTGGCAGGCGGCCCAGCGCGCCCGGATGCGTGGCCTTTATCATGCCCGCTCCCATATCGAGCGGCTGCTGGCCGGCCTTCCTCGCCACTGCACGATCATTTCGGTGATTGACGGCCATCCGGCGACTCTGGCCTGGCTCGGCGGCGTCTACGGTCATCCGACAGCGGCCTTGGGGGTTGAGCATTTCGGCCAGACCGGCACCGTGCAGGATCTCTATCGCCATTACGGCATCGACGCGGAAGGCATTGCCCGCATCGCCTCGACCCTGGCGCCGGGCCGTCCGATCCGCCGCATTGGGGCAGTCGCATGACCCCCAGCGGGCCGGGGACCGGTCAGGCGTCGCTTCCTGCGCGGCGCTACCCGGCCGGCCTGCGTATCATCCGCCGGCTCTCCGGCGGCCCTGCCGTTGCGCCCGATGTGAAGAGCAGCCGGGATATCCGCACCTGGCTGCTGAGCCGTGAGGCCATCCTTCAGGACGACCTCGCGCCCCTGTTCGAGCAGCTCTGCTGGTCCTTCGTCGCCGCCGGGATTCCCATCGACCGGTTCAGCATCCATATGGGCACCCTTCATCCGCAGCTCTACGGCTTCACCTGGAACTGGTATCGCCTCGATGGTCTCTGCGACGAGGTGCAGGTGCCGGCCTTCATCCTCGAGACCGACAGCTACCGCCGCAGCCCTCTGTTCCGGGTGCTGGAATATGGCGAGGTCTTTCACCGCCAGACCACCGACCCGGAGGCGGTGAAGGACTATCCCTTCCTAGGCGAGCTCGCGGAATCGGGCATCGTCGATTACATGGCGGTGCCGCTCGGCGGAGCGGATCGATATCACAATGCGGCCACCATCGCCTCCACCGCCCTGTTCACCCATGAGGCGATCGCCGAGATTCGCGAACTGCTCGATCTCTTCGCCCTGCACGTGGAGCGCCATATCGCCATCCGCATCGCCCGCAACGTGCTGGACGCTTATCTCGGCAAGGCGGCGGGTGCCCGCGTGCTGGACGGCACCATTGAGCGTGGCTCGGGCGAGTCCATCAAGGCGGTGATCTGGGTCTCCGACCTGCGCGGCTTCACTGCCCTCAACGATCGACTTACCAGCCCGCAGATGCTGGGCGTGCTCAATACCTATTTCGAGCGGATGGTTGGCGCGATCATCAAGCATTCAGGCGAGGTGCTGAAATTCATCGGCGACGGCCTTCTTGCGGTCTTCCCGGCCGATGAGAACGGCTCGACTGCCCTTGCGACCCGCCATGCCCTGGCGGCTGCCCGCGAGGCTCTGGCTGCCATTGACCGGCTCAATAGCGATCCACCGCCGCTCCTGCAAGAGATCCCGGACCTTCCGCCCCTGCGCGCGGGCATTGCCCTTCATATCGGGGAAGTCTTTTTCGGCAATGTGGGCGCGCCGGAGCGGCTGGACTTCACCGTGATCGGCCGCGCCGTCAATGAAACGAGCCGGCTCGAGGGCCTGACCAAGACCCTGGATAGGCCATTGCTGATGACAGCAGGCGTTGCTGCCGATGCCGACATGCCCGTGGTGGATCACGGGCTTCACCGCCTGCGTGGCGTGAGCAGCGAACTCCATGTCTTCAGCACTGCGCCCCAGGACGCAGCCTGACCCCCAGCAAGATCTGAACTCGCCTGTTGCTGTCCCGCCTCGCGGCCTATGGTTCCGTCAGACATTTTTCAATTTCTGGTTGCATATTGATGGCAGGATTTCATTCAAGTGAGACGTGTCATGGTTCTCGGAAAATTTGTTCCACCGGGCCAGATGACGGGTCTGCACCCGACACCGACACCGGTCGCCGGTCTGCGTGTACCCTCGGCTCCAGCACTTCATCCGCAAGCGCAGCCGCTTTCGCCCCATGTAACGCCGCCACCAGCGGCCCCCGTTGCGCCATCTTCGGCGCTGTCCCATGGAGCTGGACCGGTCAACGAGCTGCAGCAGGCCTTTGCCCGCTTCGGTGTGGGCGACTACGCCGCGCAGAAGACGGCCGGGGCGCAGCCGACCCCCGTGAGTGTATCGGCACCCCAGGGAACCGCCCAGAGCAGCGTGATCCAGCCAACGGGATCACAGCCGCTCACCCGCGGGCCGCTGCCCACACAGCATGGATCCGGCGAGGGATCGGAA
>Ga0182748_1001618_pt1 | contig 21622 bp, 18 predicted proteins | sample eDN3rd37CKraftOP_FD_128877 | JGI IMG/M metagenome (GOLD analysis project Ga0182748, IMG submission 128877) | Enriched Organic Plus compost microbial communities from Emeryville, California, USA - eDNA 3rd pass 37_C Kraft OP (version 2) (version 2) ...
GAGAGGCCTCTGCGGTTGATCGTCGCGTTTCCCGCTGGCGGCACATCCGACACGATCGCGCGGATGCTTGCCGATAAGATGTCCAGAAAAATGGGCCAGCCGGTCACCGTGGAAAACCGGACGGGCGCCAATGGAATCGTTGGCACGCAGGAAGCGCGTACGGCAAAGCCAGATGGTTATACGATCATTCTCGTTCCGTCCGGCCATGCCATAAACAGCACCTTGAATCCGGCAGCCAACTATGATCCGGTGAAGGATTTCACCATGATCAGCCTGATTGGCACTGTACCCATGGTTGTAACGGCCAGTCCGAAACTGCAAGCCAGCAATATCTCCGAACTGATCGAAATGGCGAAGTCCGCCAAGGGGAACATCGACTACGGATCGGGAGGAATCGGCAGCTCCAATCAGCTGGCGACTGAACTGTTCGCCGCCATGGCCGGCATCAAGAATCTGAACCATATTCCCTATCAAGGCGACACACCTGGTATCGCGGACTTATTGGGAGGGCATATATCCCTGATTTTCCTGAACGTGCCGAGCGCGCTCCCGTTGATCAAACAGGGAAAGCTGGCCGCACTGGCTATAACCGGAGCGGAACGATCACCGTTGCTGCCGAATGTGCCGACGATCTCGGAGACGGTGCCTGGCTACGAAGCCGGCTCCTGGCATATCATCATCGGCCCTGCCGGCATACCGCAAGATCGAGTGGAAATACTGAGCAGGACCATCAGCGAAATCGTGCGCGCGCCGGAGTTCTCCGAGCGCCTCCAGAGCATGGGCATACATCCGGTCGGTAGTACGCCCGACGAGCTGCGGGTGTTCATGAATCAAGAGATAAAAAAATGGGAAAAAGTGATCGAAGACGCGGACATAAAATTATGATGCCGTCCGGCTTCGGCATTCTGCTGCATACAGCTGCTGCATGCGCGGCGTATCCGATGGCTTCGCCGCGCCTGGCCATGTTGGCTTCGGCTATTGCGTTACGGCCAGAATGCAATCCCAGGTACTGCCGATAGCCGCTTCATACCCTCGAGCCGACATCAGATGAACCATTTTTGCCGAATTGGAGAGTATGCGGCTTCTGGGAGGATAATCAGATAGTGAAACGTAGGCGCAGGTGTCCCTGGTCACGGTGACTCCCGCTGTGCGCAACGGTCGTAGCAGCTCCTGCCGTTCTGCCGCGGCGTGTACTTCTTTGTTTGTGTGTATCAGCAATGCCTTGCCAGCCCGTACTGACTTGCCATCGATCAGCGTGGAAATTTCCCGGATCTGTTCCAGCGAAGCATGCGGACAACCGATGATGGCAATATCGGCTGAGCCTTTTTCCGGGTACCCGCTGATTGCCGCTGCTTGCTGGGAAATATCCTCCTCCCCGATCTCTACCGTATCGACGCCCGTCACATCCTCAAACCCTTTCAAGCCCAGACACAGCGCCTCCCTGTAAGTTGGTGCTTCCACTGATATGCCTTCCAGCAACAACATGGGCAATGAGCAGTAGCTGGCGAACCCGGCGCAGAGGCCATACAGTTTGGCCGCATCGGTGTCGGGCGGGATTCCCGTGATTACGGGAATTTTCCCTCTGCTTCGGCGAGCCGCCAAGACACCCAGAAGATGAAAATGATGCAGCTCGATGAGCTTGGCATGTACGTGGATGATCAGCCTTGCCCGCCTCTCCAACGCGATGTGCATACCGTAATTGGGTGTCACACCCGTCAATGCGGAAGCGAGCGCCGTAATACCCTCTCTGTTGGAGCGAGCGCCCAGTATGCCGTTCACGTACGGAGCGGTGGCCGACTCGCTCCACGCCACATGGGAGCCGGCCTCTGGCATGTGTCCTTGGGTGAATGGATTGCAGGAACAGCTGGCGATGGCTCCCATGCGCTGCAGCGCATGCAATGCCCTTGCCTGCATCTTCACATCTTCGCCGCCAGGCGCGACGCCCTGACAACGCTCCGTCGAAAGCACGTTTGTCGTTGTCGGGACGCGTACCCGCGCGCCACTTTCAGCTAGCCATTCCAGCCAGCGGACACCCGCCGGCCCTATCGATGTGTATGAAAGGCCGACATGTGCGGAGCGGACAGGAATGAAGTCCGCAGCGCCCAGCGCCCGACCGACGGCAACAAGAATGGACATCATTTCTTGTACCGCCGTTCCCTTGGCGCCGTTCAGCATCAGTTGTTGCTCGGCACTCAGCCTCACCGGAATGAAATCCTGCCTGAAAACCCGCTTACCCATAACAGACATCCCGCTGGAACTGTCTTTATATCTTCGAGATCAACGCCGCCAATCAGTGGAATACCAGATACATAAGCGCCGGCGGTGACAACGGCATCCGGCTTGTGCACCACCATCGCGGCTGGGGCGAGTCCCCGCTCGGACAAATTCATCAATACATAAGATCCGCTGCTACTGCCTCCCCCTTCGGGGAACAGCAAGACCGTGCCGGCCAGGCTGGCCCCGTTCAAATCATGGTCCGGATCTTCCAGCTGGCCCGTATAAGCATTGATGCGGGAAATACTCAACGGTTTCTGGCACGGAAGCGCCGGCCCACTCGCAATCCCGCCAACCAGGCCCCTACCGGAAAATAATATGTGGCTCATTGGGCCTGCAGGCCCGTTTTCTCCACCACGCTTGACCAGCGCTGAATTTCGCTGGCAAGAAATGCACGGGTATCCTCCTCGCTACGCCAAGCCCCATTTGCGCCGAGAGATTTCAGTTTCTGCAGCATTTCTGGGCTATCCATCATTTTTTTCACCTCGCGGTTCAGCCGAGCGACGACGTCGGGCGGCGTTCCTGCTGGGGCGGCCAGTACGAACCACGGGGCTGCCAGCAGATTAGTCATGCCCAGTTCCTTGAATGAAGGTACATCGGGCAACTCCTTGTTGCGCTCCGCCGTAGAGACCGCCAGAGCTTTGAGCTGCCCGCCGCGGATCTGTTCGATGACGGCAGGCATATTGTCGAAATCGATATCGACATGATTGCCGATCAAATCCAGGATCGCCGGGCCACTGCCCTTATAAGGAATCATGTTCAGGTCGGTTTTTGTGTCGAGCTCGAACTGCGCGGTAAGCAGATGATGCATCGAGCCCACCGCCGGCAAGGCGACCCGCACGGCGCCGGGGCGTTGTTTTGCCAAGCGCACGAGATCGGCAACACTGTCGGCCGGAAATTTCGGACTCGCGACCAGAACTACCGTCACATCGATGAGCGTGGCGATGGGGACGAAGTCGTTCAGCACGTCATAGTTGACCCGGTCTTTGTACAAGGCCAATGAGGTCGCCATGGGGCCCGAAGAGGCAGCCAGTAACGTGTAGCCATCTGCGGCGGTTTTGGCGACGTAATCCGTGCCGATGATCCCGCCCGCGCCACCACGGTTCTCTACGACAAATGGCTGGCCGAGGGCCGATTCCAGGTGCTTGGCCAGCAACCTTCCAATGATGTCGTTCGTGCCGCCGGGTGGAAACGGCACGATGATTTTCACCGGCTTTGAAGGGTATTTTGCAGCTGCTTGCGCGGAAGCCTCGGCGGCGTGGAGGCAGGCTCCTACGCAGAAGCTCAATATGACGGCAGAAATTCTGGTGAATATTCTCATTGTCTCTCCTCGCTAGGCTGTGGGAATCCCAGCCAATTTTTCTTGTCTGGACAGTATCGTGTACTTAACGGGTGGGCGCGGCCAGGTGTTTTGCTTTGCGAAACTATCACGAAATAACCAGCTCGTTCTGCATATCGAAACAACAGCCACTTATAAGCCAACCTCTGTCCTACTCTTCAAGTGATAGCAAGCGGGGAAACCTGTTTAGGGTTTCTCGCGAATTCCTGAAATTGGCAGGCAATCACATACTGAGAGAACACCATGGCCTTAGACTTCAGCTTCACGCCTCAGCAGGATGAGTTTCGCGCTTTCGTGGCCGATTTCGCGGCTCGCGAGATAAAACCCTATGTCCGTGAATGGGACGAAAAGGGCATCTTGCCCAGGCCCGCGATTGAAAAAATGGGCGAGGCCGGGCTGCTGGGGTTGATTGCTCCCAAGGCACTCGGCGGCAGCGAGTCTGACTATATCAAGCTAGGCATTGCCATCGAAGAAATCGGGCGCGTCGATACCAGCTGCGCAATGATTTGCTCTATTCAGAATACCCTGCCCAATTTGGTGCCCGGTTGGACAGACGAAATACGAAAAGACGTCGTCAAAGGAAAGCAGCTGGTCAGCATTGCGACTTCGGAAGTCGAGGCCGGCTCCGACGTTTCGAACATGGAAACCAGGGCCGAAGTGGATGGCGACGAATACGTCATCAACGGCAGAAAAATACATGTCAGCCTGATGCCTGGCGCCGACGTGATGGGTGTGACCGCCAAGATCCGAAGTGACGACGGGACCGACCGCATCACCTTTTTGCGTGTGCCCTCCAATCTTCCCGGCATTACGTGCGAAGAGATGCCCGAAATGGGGACCAGGTCTCATCAGCTGGGTATCGTGGACTTCAAGAATGTACGCATTCCTCTCGATAGTGTCCTGGGAGGACAGGGCGAGGGAAAAGCCACCTTGTACGCGCGCTGGAATGTCAGCCGTTGCCTGAGCGCGTTGAATGCACTGGGCGCCGCCCGCCAAGTTCTTGATGACACGATTCTCTATGTAAAAAAGAAAAAGGTGTATGGGCAACCCATAGGCATGTTTCAGGCCATCAGTTTTCCGTTGATAGAGCATTACACGCGGATCGAAAGCTGCCGCCTGATGGCGTACAAGGGGCTGTGGCTGAACACGCTCCACAAGAACGCCGCCCGTGAAGCGGGTATGGCGAAATGGAGTTCGATCACGTCTGCTGTCCAGGCAATTTATGACTGTCTGCAAATGCACGGCGCTTCGGGGTACTTGAAAGAGCTTGATCTTGAACGACGTTATCGCGACGTCATTGCTCTCACTTTCACGGGAGGCACGATCAATGTCATGAAGCTCACAGTCATCCGGGAACTGCTCGGTAAAGAATTCATGGGTATCAGCGCTGCGTAGGCACAATATGTCGAACATACTATCTGTTGACGAGTTGGACTCCCTGCGCCGTTCGGATGGCGAATGGGCGCTATTCGACATACGTGAAGCCGCGGAGGCTGATGCGGGGCATATACCGGGAGCAACCTTTCTGCCGCGCCGGCTGATCGAGTTTCGTATCGCGGATCTGGTGCCCGACATCCGCACCAGAATAGTGCTCTATGACGATGGCACAAGCAGGCGCGCGGAGCTGGCACGCGATTCCCTCACCAGGTTGGGGTACACAAATGTCCAAATCCTGGGGGGGGGCTTTGTCAGCTGGATCGGGGTGGGGCGAACCTATACCTCGGGCACGAATGTTCCGGGGAAATTGTTCGGCGAACGTATACATGAAACCAAGCATGTCCCGTTCATTTCCGCCGGGGAGCTCAAGAAGTGGCAGGACGAAAATACAGAACATATTGTCTGCGATATTCGCACGCCGTCAGAATATGCTGACAAACGCATTCCCGGCTCGCAAGGCGCATTTGGCGTCGATCTGGTGTCATTAGCCCAGGATCTGGAAAGTAAATCCGCGCCTATCGTGGTCCATTGCTCCGGGCGAACTAGGGGAATAATTGCCTGTCAGACTCTGCGTGAATTGGGTCTGAAAAATGTCTATGCCCTGGAGAATGGCACCATGGGCTGGCAACTCGAGCGCTTCGATCTGGAAAGGCAGCCTCCCCGGGGCGTGCTCGTGCCCACCCCCGCAAGTGTGCGGCACGGAAAATTGCGCGCCAGGGAGCTGGCGGAGTCAGTCGGCGTCGCCGCGGTTTCTCCAGAGGAGCTTAAAGCGCTGCTGGCGCAGCGGAACGCGCGCGACAAGAACGTGTATGTCTACGATGTCAGGCAGGTTGAAGAATACGTGGCATCTCACATAAAGGGTACCTTGCCGCTTCCGGGTGGTCTGGCCATTCAACGCGTCGACGACTTCTTTTCGGTTAGAAGGGCGACGTTGGTACTCGTGGATGACGATACCGGCCGTGCCTTCCTGACTGCCTTCTGGCTCAAGCAGTTGGGCTGCAGCCATGCGTCGGTCTTGAGTGGGGGAATCCAGGCATGGAAAGAGGCTGGCCAAGCCATGGAAACCGGGAGATCGCGTCAACCGCCGCTCGGTCTGGATGCCGCGATTGCCGACACTGAATTCATCGCTGCCGAAGACCTGCGTGAACGCCAGCCCCAGCCGCTGATCGTGCATGTCGATACCAGTCGCTCATATGAATCCGCCCGGGTTCCCTCCGCGATCTGGATTCCGTATGGCTGGCTGGAATACCACCTGCTGTCTCATATGGGTTCGCACGAAACTCCGGTTGTATTGACCTGCCGCGATGGCATGCATTCCATCTTTGCCGCGGCCAATCTGAAGCGACTGGGCTATTCCCAAGTGAGCGTCCTGGAAGGCGGCATCAAAGCGTGGGCGCGCCACTATCAAACCGAAAGCGGCTGGCCGGCGCACATGCTGCGCACACCTGACGTGGTTACACCTCCATATGAATCAGGACTGAAAGCGATGTCCAGATATCTGAAATGGGAGCTCCAACTTACGAAAAATCTATCAGAAGAAGTGGTTTAGGCCAGCGATGCGCATAGCGAAACAGCTCACTGTATTTCGCCATGTTGAACAGTTATTGAAATTGCATTGTTAGGATAGGTCTACATACATGCAATTCAATGCCAATCAACATACGGGACCGATATGAATTTCGAACTCACCAAACAACAGAAACACGTATACGAAACGGTAGGAGAAATTGGCAGGACGGTATTCAAGGCGAATGCAGCCAAGCATGATGTTGAGGCCAGCGCTCCGCTCGAAAATCTGCGTGCGCTATTCGACGCCGGCCTTAATGGCATAACAATTTCGAAGCGCATGGGCGGAATGGGCAGCGGTACCGCAGGAGAAGACCCGCTGCTCTACCTGCTGGCCGTCGAGCAGACCGCGCGCGGCGACATGTCCACCGCGCAGTGCTTTCACATTCATTGCCATGGTGCACACTATGTCGACCAGGTGGGAACGGACGAACAGCGCGAACGGGTTTTGAAGCCGGTGCTCGAGAAAGGCGCCTTGCTCAATGCCACTGGCAGCGAACCGGGCCGAACTTCCAGAGGAGCCTATAACCTGATCACGGCCGCTGAGCCGACCGACGGTGGCTATATATTGAACGGCGTGAAAAACTACGCCACCCTGGGTGCTGATGCAAGCTATAACCTGATCTTCGCCGGCGTCAAGGGAATGGCGGGAAGCGACGGGCATCTCGGGGTCCTTGTTCCGCAGTCCGCCAAGGGCTTTTCGGTGATCGACGGTTCATGGAACCCCATGGGGATGCGCGGCGCGCACAGCCCGTCTCTCAAGCTGGAGAACTGTTTCGTCGCCAACCATAACGTGCTGGGTGATCTGGGGATATATCCGCGCGAACGCTGGCAGGCACGCTTTCATCTCAGCTTTGCCGCTCAATATCTTGGCGGAGCAGAGGCCATACTCGACCTGCTTTGCGAATATCTTCCCAAGCGCGGCACCTCGAGCGACTCGTACACACAGCTCCGGCTCGGCGAGATTCGAGTAGGAACGGATTCGGTGCGCTGGCTTATCTATCGGGCGGCGTGGATGTGGAGAAATAGTGATCGTGAACAGGCGGAGCTATTTTCGATGTGTGCAAAGCACCGTGCCATAGAGAATGCAATCATAAGCATGGACAAGGCAGCACAAATTGCCGGATCAAGCGCGTTCTGGGCCGACTCCCCAATGTCGAGACTGTTCAGGGATATGCGCATACATACGTTGCACGAGAATCTGGATAAGACGGCGGCCACGTTGGGCAAATACTATCTCGGCGAGCCCTACGACACCACGGCGCGTCTCTAGCATGGCGAACGGCTTGACCGATATGAGTATGACATCTCGTGAATTTCGCAATGCACTGGGTCGGTATCCAACGGGTATCGCCGTTATTAGCGCGCAGGCGACCGACGGATCTCTGGCAGGGTTGACTGCGAATTCAATCACGCCAGTAAGCTCCGATCCCGTCCGACTCGCGTGGAGCCTAAGTGTCACGTCGAAGACGCGCCCCATTTTCGAGCAGGCCGAGTATTTTTCAGTCAACATTTTGGCGAGTGATCAAGTGGATATCGCCAAGCAGTTCGCTTCCTCCATACCGGACCGCTATATCAACATCAGCCATGAGCTTGCCGGTGCGCATCGGATGCCGAAGATCGAGGGCGCCCTGGCGTGGTATGTCTGCCGTCTGCTCGAATCCAGTATCGCCGGCGACCACGTAATGTTCATCGGCGAGGTTATCGAAAGCGAGGTATCCGACGGTAAGCCACTTCTGTACTTTGCTGGAAAGTTCGCTCAGATCCATTAATGGCGAGAATTTCATGTTCAGTTCCGATCAGCCCTCGTTTGCAAAAGGCTCGCCCGCCATGGCGCCGGAAATAATCGAAAACAGTGTCGATATGAGCCGTCCGTTCTGGAATATGGGCCGGGAAATGATGCCGGCCGAGCAAATGCGCTCTCTGCAGATCGAAAAACTCCGGCGCCAGTTGAAGTACCTGGGCGAATCGTCCGATTTCTACAAACAGAAGTTTCACGCCTGTGGTTTTGCTTCCGCGGATTTCCGAACGATAGAAGACCTGCAGTGCATACCTTTCACAACCAAATCCGAGTTGCGCGAAAGCCAGGAAAATCACCCGCCTTTCGGCCTGCATCGCGCGGCCCCCATGGATCGCATTATTCGCGTCACCGCCACCTCCGGTACAACGGGAAAATCGGTCTTTCAAGGCTATACGCTGCACGACACAGTGCAACGTGCCGAAAGCCTGTCCCGAGCCCTTTGGGGCTTTGGAGTCCGCCCCGGAGACAGGGTGGTCAACGGCTTCGCTCTGAGCATGTTCAATGCGGGCGTGCCGCTATGCGCCGCGGTTGAAAGACTTGGTGCAATCAACATTCCGGTGGGTGCGGAACGCCGCGTTGAAGGAATGTTGAAGTTGATGCAGCAGCTGAAAGCCACGGTATGGGTGGGAACGCCTTCCTTTATTTCGGTGCTCGCCGAACGCTGCGAGGAAGTACTGGGAATCCCTCCTCACGAGCTTGGGTTGCGAATAATCTGCGGTGGTGGCGAATCAGGCTTTGAGCAGCCTGTTTTTCAGAAACGCATGGAAGAGGCGTGGGGAACGCCTCATGTGTACGACTTCGCCTCGACATCTGACGCACATCCGAATTCATTCGCCCATTGCCGGCACCGCAAAGGCAAGCACCATTTGACTCCCGATATGGTGATGATCGAGCTGATCGATCCTGTAACGGGAAATCCAATAGAAATGGCTGACGGGGTGCAGGGTGAGTATGCATTTACCCATCTGGATCGCCAAGCTTGTCCGCTATTGCGATATCGCACCGGGGACATAATCAAAGTGTATACGTCACCCTGTTCCTGCGGTCGAACGGGGTTCCGGATGGATATCGTCGGGCGCAGCGACGACATGTTGATCGTCCGAGGCGTGAACGTATTTCCGTCGGCGATCCAGTCGGTTATTGGCCAATTTTCACCAAGGGTGAACGGCATGATGCAGATCGTGCTGGATGCCCCCGGGCCCGCGGTAAAGCCGCCGTTGCGCCTTCGTATCGAAGCAGCCAACGCGGACGACGAGCTCAAGGCCGCCATGGAGCGCACCCTGCGCAGAGAACTGACCGTCACCACCGATATCGAATTCGTGCGGCCTGGGGCTCTGGCTCGGACTGAAGCAAAATCCAAGCTGATAGTACAGGAGAACTCATGACTATCCTCGCACCCCAAAAAAACGCGCAATACGAACCGCATCGGATCGCGGGCGGGCTGGTCTTGATCGGATACGAGGATGGCAATGGAGAACTGCACGCGATAAAGGCCAGCTCGTTCAATTCGCTGTCCCTGGCCCCACGCCTGGTCATGTGGTGCATTGCGCACGCACGCGATGGCGCAGTGGAAATTCCCGAAGGGGCTCGGTGCGGCCTGAGTGTCATGGGGGCCGATCAAAGAGATCTATGGATACACTGCGTGAACCAATACGATTCGAGCCGATTCCAGTGGATCAAGGGGAGCGGGCTGGGTGTGCCGCTGGTTGAACAGGCCGCGGCCGCCTTCGAGGTAAAGGTAAGCCGGCGGATCAATTTGGGGGGCCATGTTTTGCACATTGGCGAAGTGCATTCGTTTGGCTACTCGCAAGGATGCGATGGGTTAACCAATTATCTCGATGATCTAAGCGTGCCTCTATTGCACGAGTGAACAGGGCGGCGCACGAGCAGGAAATTACACGCAGACCGTGCTGCCGCCATCAACGGGCAGAACAATGCCGTTGAGGTGCCGAGCGCGATCCGAAAGCAGCCACAGCACAGCCTCGGCAATGTCCGACGGGTAGCCCATCTTGCGGGGTGGAATCGGCCCTGTCGTTGCACGGGCGACGTGCTGTTCCAGGCTCGACTCTATAGCTGAAAATCTCTCTGACTCAATAGGGCCCGGCGCGACGACGTTGACGCGAATGTTGTCCTGACAAAAGCGGTCGGCCAGGCCTTTGCTGAGCAAGTTCACGGCAGCGTTTACACAGCCTCCAGGCAGATGCGTGGGCAGAGGTTGCCGTGCACTGCGGCCAGATATGTTGATGATGTTTCCCTTCCCTTGCGCGATCATATGGGGGATAACTGCTCGGCAGGTGCGCACGTAAGACATCAGCTTGCTGTCCAGAATCTCGTCCCAGGCATCGTCTCCGAGCTCGAGGAAATCAGCAAATCGGGATACGGAAGTCGTATTGACCAGTGCGTCGATGTGCTTGTGCGCGGCGATGATGCCACGAACGGCCGACGTGACCGCCGAGTCGTTTCTGACATCCATCTGCAGGGTATCCAATCTTGCCTTGGCGCCGAGCTCGAGCTGCAGCGCCCTTAGCTTGTCAGGCGATCGGCCCGACGCAACAACTGTGGCGCCTGAGTCGTGCAGGTACCGGCAAATCATTGTCCCCAAGGCACCGGTGGCGCCAACCACCCAGACCACCTTTCCATCGAAATCAAAGCTCATCATCCTCACCTTTGAACTCGGTCAAAATCCCGAGAAGAAGTTCGTCATGTTGACGTTCGATTCGATGCTGCTGACACGTTCAAAAACACGGTCAATTTGCGCCGAATCCAGCGGCACAGGCCCCGCCCGCAGACAACTCGAAACTTTTTTCTTGAGTTCCGCAACGTCGCATCCCGCGCCGGTCATCCCGGGAAAAGTATCGATTCTTTGAGTCAGTATCTTGCCGGAAACCAGTTCCAGGGTCACCACAGCCGGTACCAGCTCGCCGTCATTCAGCGGATCGATAGTTATCGTAATACGCTCGGCAATGCGGGCAATTGCCGGATCCATTACAAGTGACGGTTCAAGGTCCTGTAGCTCGAAGCGGTTGCGCAGCAGCGCACACGCCACTGCATATTTCGCATTGAACTGAGCCAATACTGACGGGTCTTGCCTGTCCGGACTGAACTCGCCGCCAATCATGCGGTTCATGAACTCGGAAATCTGGATTGTGATCCCTGCCACGTCGCTAATGGCGATGGCGTACTTCGCGGTCAGTTGCAGTGTGGCTTCGATCAGCGCATGCGAGCATCCGCAACACGGATATTTCTTGATGTGAACTGCGCCGTTTTCAAATTTGTCGCCCAGTCGGTGCAACGTTTTATCGAAATTGCAGGCTTGATACAGCGACGAAAGCCCAAAACGGCCTTCGAACGGCATCGCGGGGGCGGTTACCCCGGCCATGGCCAACAGCGCCGAGAATGCACCTCCACGTGCGGCAAAGGCGGCCATGAAGCGCTTCGTCAGGCTTTTTTCCAGCATCGATTGCTGAGTTCCCGCGACTTGGAATAAAGCGATACCCAGAGCATGTTGGATGACCGCCCGATCACCGCCCATTAGTTTGGCGCAGGCCGCCGCCGTTCCAAAAATTCCGAAAATTGATGTGAAGAACCAACCGTTGTGGCCTTGTGCCGACATTGCCAACCGGCAATTGATATCGTCCGCGAGCGCCAGTGCCGTGAGGAAATCGCGGCCGCTGCACCCGTACTGCTGCGCGATGGCTAGCAATGCCGGAACCGTCATGATTTGCGAGTGCATGACGGCTTCCAGATGCAGTGGGTCGAAGTCCAGTGCCGCCGCCGCCGCGCTATTCACAAATACAGCATCAAGCATGGGCGCGTTGGATGAACCGCCCCAGATCCGGCACGACGGCTGGCGGTTTTGATGATCGGGTGGCGCGACCTCGGCGAGCGTTCGTCCGACCTCGCTCACTCCAGTCTGGCCGGCCCCCGCCCATCCTGCGGCCAAGGTGTCCAGCATCAAGGTTTTAGCGGCCTCGGTAACGGCAGGCGGCAAGTCCTCATACTGTACATGGGCCACGTGCTGCGCCAATGCGGAAGATACGCTGGTCGCGGGTGGTGCGGTATTGACGAATACGGATTGCGGCATGCTCGCGGCCTCCCGGGATCGTTGATTATTTGATGGCAATCTGCGACTTCCTGGCCACCGCTGCCCATTGGGCCATCTCAGAAACGATGAACGACTTGAATTCCGCAGGCGACGACCCTTTGGGGTTAAGCATCTGTTTCTCCAGTTGCGCACGGATCTTTGGATCGCCAAGCGCTTCGGCAATGGCGGCGCTCAACCCTTCGACGATTGATCCGGGCGTTTTCGCCGGAGCGACCACGCCGTACCATGAGCCGATCTGAAAATCTTTCAATCCGGCTTCCTCCAGGGTAGGGATATCAGGCAATATCGACAGACGATGCGCTCCCCCGACGGCCATGACTTGCAGACGATTCTGCTGAACGAGGGGCAGCGCGCCCGGCACGGTGTCGAACATGGCGGATACGGATCCGCCCATGAGGTCGACCAGGGCGGGCGCGCTGCCTTTGTATACGGCAATAGGTAAATCGATCCCGGTGCGTTGCTTGAGCAGCGCCGCGGACAGATGGGACACAGAACCCAGTGCATTGGCGGCTAAGGCCAACTTTTTGGGTTCGCGTTGGGCCATGTCCACCAAGTCTTGAATGGACTTCAGGCCCAGTTTCGGGTCGACCAGCAGGAACATATCCACCGTCGCGACCAGGGAAACGGGCGCCAGATCCTTCATGGTATCGAATGGCATCGAAGCCATTATTGCGGGATTGATGGCGAGTCCTGAGTAAGCCATTCCGATCGTATAGCCATCCGGCACAGCCTTGGCTACTATGTTGAGCGCCAGATTCCCGCCTGCCCCCGGGTGGTTTTCCACCGCGACCGGTTGCTTGAGTTTTTTTTCTAGTGCACTCGCAATTAATCTTGCGACGATGTCCGTTGTGCCACCGGGGGAAGCGCCGACCAGCATTCGGATCGGTTTATCGGGATAGGCATGCGCGCTGCCCGGAATGCCGACCAGGGCTGTGGCGGCCATTAGAACCAGTCGGCATAGTGTTCTGCCTGCAATATAGCCGTGTCGCATTTGTCGTCTCCCGGGGAGAGTTGGCATAGCTTTACTGGATTCTAGGAGTGCCGTCATGGCAGGCATCGAGGATGATTCGCTATGCGAAATCCTTGAGTCCGAAGTTTTTGGATGACCCTATGCTGTTTGTCATGGCGGACCATGTCTTCCCACCGCTTGTGTCCAAGGGATACTCGAATGGAAAACTCGTACACCGATCCTGTTCCGCGCGATCATGAACAGCATGAAGATGACCGTCAGTTCGCAACGACGCTAGCCAGAGGACTGGATATCCTGCGGTGCTTCTCGCCCTTCAATCCCGAGTTCGGCAACAAGGAACTGTCGGTTCGCAGTGGGTTGCCAAAGCCGACGGTTTCGAGACTTACCTATACATTAGCTTGCCTTGGCTACCTTAAGCAGGACGGCGTTTCGCGCAAGTACAGGCTAGGGCCGGCTGTTTTATCGCTCGGCTATCCCTTGCTCGCCAATTTGAATATTCGGCAGATTGCCCGTCCCTATATGCGCGAGTTAGCAAACTACGCAAAAGGCTGGGTGTCCATTGGAGTCCGGGATAGGCTCAACATGATTTATATAGATTCGGAGCGATCCAGTAGCATCCTTCGGGTCAAGCCCGATGTCGGGCAAAGTTTTCCTATACTGGTTTCATCGATGGGGCGGGCATACCTGGCTACACTGCCGGAAGCCGACAGGAATGCGCTAATAAATCAAATAAAGGTAAAGACGCCCGATTTATGGGCCAAGTACGAAACCCAGATCGGCCACGCGCTTGAGCAGCATAAAGTTCGTCATTTTTGCACCAGGCACAGCGACTTTTTGCCTGACGCGCATTCCGTGGGCGTGTGCATGACATCAAAAATCGACAATGAAGCCATCGCCTTCAATTGTGCGGTTCCGATCTATGCGCTTCAGCCAAATCAGCTAGAGCAGGATATAGGCCCCAAGCTGGTGCGCATGGTGCGCACAATCGAGGAGGCTGTGAGGGAGGCCCGATCGCATATCGCGGATTAGCAGCCAATGGTCAAGAGCCGCTGTGGTGTCCCTAGACAACGTATCGCCCGCTAAACAACCAACGTGCCCTCCTGCAACGTTTTACAACGGATACATAACGCATGAAGCCCTTGAATGGAATTAACGTCGTCGAGTTTGCCGGAATTGGGCCTGCGCCATTTGCCTGCATGTTGTTGTCCCAGATGGGGGCACACGTCACGCGGATTGCCCGCCCGAATCAGGTGGTGTCGATGGGTACTCAGGCCACCCTCGTCGGGCGAGAAATCATCGAGATCGACCTCAAGAGCGAAACGGGCATGAAAGAAGTACGCAGGCGTATCTCGCAGGCTCACGTGCTGGTGGAAGGCTTTCGCCCCGGTGTCATGGAGCGCCTGGGGTTGGGGCCCGAGGCGTGTTTCTCTTTGAGGCCATCGCTGGTTTACGGACGGATGACCGGTTGGGGGCAGAGCGGACCGATGAGCAGCATGGCGGGGCACGATATCAATTTCATTGCCATTACGGGAGCACTCGCCGCGATAGGCGAGGCAGGACGCAAGCCCGCGATTCCTTCCAACCTCGTGGGAGATCTGGGCGGGGGGGCGCTCTACCTGGCGCTCGGCATAGTAGCGGCTTTAGTGGATGCTCGCGTAAGCGGCCGCGGCCGCATCGTGGATGCCGCGATCGTGGACGGCACGCTCTCTATGCTTACGGGCGCTTTTGGCATATTGGCTGCGACCGGCGCGCGGAATGAGCGTGGCACGTCGCTACTGAATGGTGGCGTGCCCTGGTATGACACTTATGAAACCGCGGATGGTGGCTATATGGCGCTGGGCGCAATCGAACCGGAGTTTTACCGCTGCTTTTGCCAGCAAGCCGGATTGGAACCGGAATGGATTGCGGCACAGCATGAAGAGGCGCGTTGGCCCGCGCTTCGCGCGCGTCTGACAAAACTGTTTCGCTCGCGCACTCGTGACGAGTGGGCCGTCTGTTTCGATGGCACCGACTCCTGCTGCGTCCCAGTCTTGTCATTGGACGAGGCGGCCGAACATCCGCATCTGCAAGCTCGCGGCGTATTCCATTTCACGGACGGCCAGCCCAGGCCTGCTCCTGCCCCCAGGTTTCTGGACTACTCTTCGTAGTGTCCGACAGACGTTACCCGGGGTGATATATAGAGGTGGGCGGCATTGCATGGCGCGGGCCAAGCCGCAGAAAGCGGTAACGCCTTTCCAATCGAGCCACCCCGGCTGTCGCATCAGGCTGCCGGTCAGCTGCGCTCTCGTGCGCCAGCTGCGGAATGGGCCAGAAGCAAGTCCGCCGCATGCCATAAGTGCCGTTTCATTGCATCGTAGGCAGCGGCTGGATCGCCATCCAAGATGCCAGCGGCGATCGCTTCATGCTCGTCCAGGGTGTTGCGGATCATTTCTGTCAGGGTGATGGCGTCACGCAGTTGGATGACGAGGATGGGGAGTTGGCTTTTGTCGATCAGTTCGGCCAGGGGCGGATTGCCACAAATGCGCACGATCTCTTGGTGAAAATCCCGGTTGTCGACGATGAACTGCTGGAATACCGGCTCTGTGCGGTGGGTAAGCCCGCGCGCGAGCACCGCCGTCAAACGGGCGCGATTGTCTCCCTCGTCGATGCGCAGGGCAGCCTGTTGCACGGCATATCCCTCCAGCGCCTCGCGAATCTGGAAGATATGGCGCACTTCGGATGACGACAGCACGCGCACCACTGCGCCTCGGTTAGGAACGACCTCGACCAGGCCGTCAGCCTCGAGCCGGCGGAATGCCTCACGCAACGAGCTGCGGCTTACTCCTAACTTGTCGACGATGTCGCGGGAAATCAGCCTTTGCCCGGGGGCGTAGCGGCCTTCCAGGATGTCGGCCTTCAGTTTGGCCGCCGCGCGCTCTACCGTGATGCCGGCGCGCACGAGCGATCCAGGCGTGCCGGGCGGGTCGGGGGTGAAGGTTTCGCTCAAGGGGTTGTCCAGGGATCTCATTGACGCTTGCCAGATCTTACCCTATAGTCTCAGACAAAAGTTTCATACACTTTTGAAACTTGCGCTGCGCTGACGCCATTCCTCTTTAGGAACTCTTCCATGGCTAACCCCATCTTGCGCCAAAAGCTTGCCGACGGCGAATTCGCGGTCATTCCCGGCGTTCATGACATGATCGCCTCGTTGATGGCCCGCAAAGCCGGCTTCGATATCGTCTATGGCAGCGGTTATTGGCTAACCGCGTCGCACCTGGGCCTACCCGACGCGGGCATCGCTACCTATACCGAAATGGTCGACCGCATGCGGGCAGTCGTGCGCACCAGCCAAGCCGCGGTGATAGCCGATGCCGACACCGGATACGGCGGCCTACTCAACGTGCACCACACCGTACGGGGGTATGAAGACGCGGGCGTCACCGCCATTCAGATCGAAGACCAGGACTTCCCCAAGAAGTGTGGCCATACGCCCGGCAAGCGGTGCATAGGCACGCAAGAGATGGTTGACAAGATCCGGGTGGCCACCGAGGCGCGCCGCGATAAGGAGAACTTCCTCATCATCGCCCGCACCGACGCGCGGGCCGCCCATGGAATGGATGAAGCCATGCGCCGGCTGGAGGCCTATGCCAGGGCGGGCGCCGATATCTTGTTCCTTGAGGCGCCGCATTCCGAAGAGGAGATGAGGCGCGCCTGCGAGGCCTTCGATCTTCCTATGATGGCCAACATGGCTAATGGCGGAAAGACCCCTATTCTGCCGGCGACCGTACTCCAGGAAATTGGTTATGCGTTCGCGATCTATCCGGGCATGACGGGTCTGGCGGCCGCGGCTGCCATGGAAAAGGTGCTGCGCCATCTAAAAGACACGGGGGTCAGCCAGCCCTCCGATCTTGATATGTACGATTTCAACGAGTTCTGCGATGTGATCGGTTTTCCGGAAGTATGGGAATTTGAGAAGCGCTGGGCAAGATGACGCAGCGGACAGGCGGGCAATCACGGTCCGTGCACCGAACGAGAAAAGTCGGGGGAATGTGGCAATGAAAACAAAACATGCCAAAGTACTGATCTTGGGGTCCGGACCGGCAGGCTATACCGCTGCGGTCTATGCCGCACGCGCCAACCTCCGACCGGTATTGGTCACTGGTTCGGCGCAGGGCGGCCAACTGATGACCACGACCGACGTAGATAATTGGCCGGCCGACGCGCAAGGCACGCAAGGGCCTGACCTGATGCAGCGCTTCCTGGAGCACGCGGAGCGCTTCGATACCGAGATTGTCTTCGACCAGATCCACCAGGTAGACCTCAGCTGCAGACCTTTCACGCTGCAAGGAGAACAGGGCGCCTATACCTGTGATGCACTGGTGATCGCCACGGGCGCCTCGGCGCGCTACCTGGGTCTGGAGTCCGAGCGCCAGTTCATGGGACGCGGCGTGTCCGGCTGCGCGACCTGCGACGGCTTTTTCTTCCGAGACCAGGAAGTCTGTGTCGTCGGAGGAGGCAATACCGCAGTGGAAGAAGCGCTGTATATGGCCAATATCGCCAGTCGGGTCACCTTGATCCATCGGCGCGATACATTCCGCGCGGAACCCATCCTGGTGGACCGGCTGCACGAGAAAGTCGCTGAAGAAAAAATCCGGTTGAAGTTGAACCGCGTGCTAGACGAAGTGCTGGGGGACGACACTGGCGTCACGGGCATCCGGCTGCGCGACCCACGAAGCGGCGAGGCAGAGACGCTGGCCCTGCAGGGCTGCTTCATTGCCATCGGCCACCTGCCAAATACCGGCATTTTCCAGGGGCAGCTGGAGATGCGGAACGGGTACATCCGCACGCTCTCCGGTCTGGCCGGGATGGCTACGATGACAAGTGTGCCGGGCGTGTTCGCCGCTGGCGACGTACAGGACCAAATCTATCGGCAGGCCATCACCAGCGCCGCGACGGGTTGCATGGCCGCCCTGGACGCGCAGCGTTTCCTGGAACAGGGCCGTCCGGCAGCGTAAGGCGGCACCGGCGGCGGCGCGCCATTGCAAGTTCAGGCGTCGCTCGTCGCCATTGCGTGGTTCACTCGCGCAGTGAGGTTAGGATTGCCATGATTGCAGACAAGCCTATATCTGCCGCCAGCGTTCGTCAGCAGCGTGCCCGGCCGGTCCGGCTGTGCTTGTTGAGCTACACGCCGCTTAGCCAGCTGGCCAGGACGCTTTTGCCCGAATACGCCGGCAAGGCAGAGATCCATATCCTGGACGAGACCTTCGATACGGCACTGGCGGCGGCCTGTGAGCGTGAAAACCAGGGCCTGGTGGACGCGTTTGTCAGCGCCGGCGGCAATGCCGCCACGCTGCGTGGTGCAGTGAAGTCCCCGGTGGCCACGATCTTGATCGACGGGTTCGACTTGCTGATGGCTTTGATCGAGGCTCGTAAATACGCACGCAGGGTTGGGGTGGTGACTTACGGCCGCACGGTGGCCGAGCTGGACACCGTGAAAGCCATTCTCAGCATCGATATCGAACAACGGACCTACCGCAACTATGAAGAGGCCGCCGCCGCCGCGCACGACCTGAAGATGCTGGGCCTGCACGTGGTGATTGGCCCGAGCGTCGTGGTGGAGGCAGCGCACCGGCAGGGCATGCGTGGCATTCTGGCCTATTCTCCGCGCGGCGTACGCCGCGGCATCGAAAGCGCTATCGAGCTGGCCCGAGTGGCCCGCCTGGAAACCGCGCGCTATTCACTGGTCAACGGCGTGCTGGCCAGCCTGCGAGAAGCGGTGCTGGCAGTGGACGACGCTGGCCAGCTGATCGCGGTCAACCCGCCCATGCAAGCGTTGCTCAAGGGAGGCGGCATGCCGCTACTGGGTCGCAACCTGGCCGATGTCGCCCCGGAGTTGAGCTTGGCGGCCGCACCGAGAGAAGAGAGCAACCAGGGCGGCAGGGTGGTGCAGTTCGGGGGCCGAGACTGGGTCGCGCACCGTTCGGCTCTGCACGACGAATACGGCATCGCGGGTGCGACCCTGACGCTATATGACGCCAATACGATCCAGGAAGCCGACGTCAATCTGCGTACCGAGCGTAAGGGGCGCCGCGCGCCAGCGGCAAAACACTATTTCGCCGAACTGGAGGCGGCCAGCCCGTCGCTGGCCCCCGTCATCGCGACAGCGCAGCGCTTTGCCCAGTCTGACTTGACCATATTAATCTCGGGCGAGAGCGGCACCGGCAAAGAGATGTTCGCCCAGGCCATCCACAATGCCAGCGCGCGGGCAGACCGGCCCTTCGTGGCGATCAATTGCGCGGCCTTTCCTGAGACGTTGCTGGAGAGCGAACTCTTCGGTTATGAGGACGGGGCGTTCACCGGAGCGCGTCGGGGCGGCAGGCGGGGCCTGTTCGAGGCGGCTCACACAGGCACGCTGTTGCTCGACGAGATCGGGGATATGCCGCTGCCATTGCAGAGCCGCCTATTGCGTGTCCTGCAAGAGCGAGAGGTCGTCCGGTTGGGCGGGGTGACGCCGATTCCCATCGATGTCCGCTTTCTGGCGTCGACGCACCAGCCCTTGCGCGCCATGCTGGACGAACGGCGTTTTCGGGAAGACTTGTTCTACCGGCTGAATATCCTGCAATTGGCCTTGCCTCCCTTGCGCGAGCGTGACGATGACATCATGCCGCTGGCGCGCACGTTCGTGACCCGATGCCTGTCGCGTCTGAACTGTGACCTGGATTGCCGACAGCTACTGGAGCCGATGGAGAGTCGATTGATGGCATATCCATGGCGCGGCAACGTACGCGAACTCGAGAACATCTGTGAACGCCTGGCGATGTTCTTCTCCCAGTACGCCCGCGTAGAGCAGGTGGACTATTCCTGCCTGGCGCTGGACTGCCCTGAGCTGTTCTTCCTGGATGTGTCCAATCAAGCCTCGATGGCACAGCAAATACGCGATGCCCTTGCAGCTGCCAATGGCAACCGCGAGAAAGCCGCGCGCGCACTGGGCATCAGCCGGGCCACGTTATGGCGGCGCATGCAGGAAATGTCGCCGCAAACGTTTCATGAAACGTTCAAGAGCGATTCATGAGATCTGACAGGCGTGTGCGCCGCGGTTGATGCGGCGCCGCGGCGCCTTTTTGCTCGGAGGAAGAATAGGGTTTTCGCGGAGAGTGCGCGGCCGGCTTTGGGAGATGGCACGGATATTGCATTGGAATGGTCGTACCTCTAATCGAATCGCTCCTCTGGTCGATGGCCCTATGAACAACGTCGATATCGTCTGCGCAAGCCGTCCGCTCTGGGCGCACTCGTTAACAGAGGCCGCCCACGCCATCCGCAGGGGTGCTTGCGCTGCCTCGGATTATGTCGAGGCTTGTATCGCGCGCGCCCGGGAAGTCGATCCCTGCATCCATTCCTACCTTTACCTGGCTGCCGATGAGGCCAGACACGAAGCCGGGCTGCGCGAGGCCGCCGACGCGCAGGGCAACGCATCGATCCTGAATGGGCTGCCCTACGGCGTAAAGGCCACGTACGACGTCGCGGGCTGGCCATCCAACAGCGGCTCGCGCCTGCGCGCCGGACGTGTCGCTGAACAGGACGCGGGCCTGGTGGCGCAGTTGCGCGAGCAGGGTGCCGTGTGCCTCGGGCTGCTCAACACATGGGAGTACGGCACCGGCAATGGGGGCGAGTACTTCGATCTCGCACACGCCCCGGCGCGCAACCCCTGGGATACCTCGCGATTCACGGGGGGATCGAGTTCAGGATGCGGCGCGTCGGTGGTGGCTGGCACATCGCTGTTCGCGCTGGGCTCGGATACCACGGGCTCGGTGCGCTTGCCGGCGGGCGCTACCGGCGCCGTAGGATTGATTCCCACAGCCGGCAGTTTCAGCCTGCAGGGTGTGCTGCCCAACTGCTATTCATTAGACACGCCGGGCACCTTCACCCGTACCGCCGAGGATGCCGCCATTCTGTTCAACGCCCTGGCCCGGCCTGGCGTAGCGCGCGTTGGCGCTCCGGACGCTCTGGCGCGGCGCGGCATTGCCGGCATGAAGGTGGGGGTGTTGCGAGACCCGGGGCCGGGGTTTCCGGGCGCCGACGCGCCGCTGGCGCAAGGCCTCGAGGCTGGCCTGCTCGTGCTGGAGCAACTGGGCGCCGAGCTGACCGACGTGC
>Ga0182748_1001625_pt1 | contig 21553 bp, 20 predicted proteins | sample eDN3rd37CKraftOP_FD_128877 | JGI IMG/M metagenome (GOLD analysis project Ga0182748, IMG submission 128877) | Enriched Organic Plus compost microbial communities from Emeryville, California, USA - eDNA 3rd pass 37_C Kraft OP (version 2) (version 2) ...
CGCGGTGGCGGCGCGCAGCTTTTCGCGCACCTACCTGCGCAACGCGCTGAACAACGGCCTGCTGCCCGTGGTGGCCGATACCTCGCGCATCCGCGAGGGCGACGCGATCGCGCTGCGCCGCGACGGCGCGGGCAACCTGCTGCTGGACGATGGCCGGGGCGAGCCGCTGCCCTGCGAGCCGCTGCCCGATTTCGTGCTGGCCATGCTGGAGGCCGGCGGGCTGGTCCCTTACCTGCGCCGCCACGGCAGCTTCGGCGAGCGCGCATCCCCCGGCCTGCCGCAGGCCGACCCCGCGCTCGGGCGCGACAACCGGAACTAGGAGCTATCCCCATGCATGTCAAGAAAGCGGCGCTGGGCGCGCTGATCGCGGCGCTCTGCGCCACCGCCGCCGGCGCGGCCTCGGCCCAGGAACTGACCGGCACCCTGAAGAAGATCCACGACGACAAGCTGATCGTGCTGGGCTTCCGGGAATCGTCCATCCCCTGGTCCTATGTGGACTCCAAGACCAACGAAGTGGTGGGCTATTCGCACGAGATCGCCCTGCGCATCGTCGAGGCCGTCAAGCAGAAGCTGGGCATGCCCGACCTGCAGGTGCGCAAGATCCCCATCACCGCGCAGAACCGCATTTCGCTGACGCAGAACGGCACCATAGACCTGGAGTGCAACGGCACCACCAACACCGCCGAGCGGCGCAAGCAGGTGGCCTTCTCCAACACCATCGCCATCACCCAGACCCAGCTGCTCACGCGCAAGGATTCCGGCATCGCCAGCATGGAAGACCTGGGCGGCAAGACGGTAGTGGTGACCGCCGGCAGCACGTCCGAGCGCTACATGCGCCAGTACGTGCAGGAAAAGGGCGGCGACACCAACGTGGTCAGCGCGCGCGACCACTCGCAGGCCTTCATCATGCTGCAGACCCGCCGCGCCGCGGCCTTCTTCATGGACCGCGACGTGCTGTCGGCGCTGCTGAGCAAGGCGCGCGATTCGGCCGACTACGTGGTCACCGGCGAGCCGCAGACGCGCGAGGCGCTGGCCTGCATGATGCGCAAGGACGACCCCGAGTTCAAGGCGCTGGCCGACCAGGTGATCGCCGAGCTGCAGACTTCCGGCCAGGCCGCGCAGCTCTACGACAAGTGGTTCCTGTCGCCCATCCCGCCCGACGGCGTGGTGCTGGGCACCTCGCTGAGCGACTCGATGAAGGAGCTGTTCGCCAAGCCCAACGACCGGTCTTTCGACTGAGAGAGGATGAATTACCCATGGTCCACATCGCCGGGCGACTCGATCGCATCAAACCCTCCCCCAGCTCGATGGCCGGGCAGCGCGCGCGCGAGCTGCGCGCGGCCGGCCGCGACATCGTCGGCCTGACTTCCGGCGAGCCGGACTTCGACACGCCCGAGAACGTCAAGGAGGCGGCCGCGCGCGCGCTGGCCGAGGGCAAGACCAAGTACACCGACGTGGGCGGCACGCCCGAGCTGCGCCAGGCCGTGGCCGAGAAGTTCCGGCGCGACAACGGCCTGGAATACCAGGCCTCCGAGATCATCGTCGGCGCCGGCGGCAAGCAGGTGATCTTCAACGCGCTGATGTGCACGGTGGAAAGCGGCGACGAGGTCATCGTGCCCACGCCCTACTGGGTGTCCTACCCCGACATCGCCCTGCTGGCCGACGGCAGGCCGGTGTTCGTGCCCTGCCCGCCGGAGAAGGGCTTCAAGCTGCAGCCCGAGGACCTGGAGCGCGCCATCACCCCGCGCACGCGCTGGCTGGTGATGAACGCGCCCAACAACCCCAGCGGCGCGGCCTACACCCGCGACGAGATGAAGGCGCTGACCGACGTGCTGCTGCGCCACCCGCAGGTGCTCGTCCTGACCGACGACATCTACGAGCACATCCTGTACGACGGCCGCCGCTTCGTCACCCCGGCGCAGGTCGAGCCGGCATTGAAGGATCGCACGCTGACCGTCAACGGCGTGTCCAAGGCCTACGCGATGACCGGCTGGCGCATCGGCTACGCCGGCGGGCCGGCCGCCCTGGTCAAGGCCATGACCAAGCTGCAGTCGCAGAGCACGTCCAACCCCTCGTCGGTGGCCCAGGCCGCCGCGCTGGAGGCGCTGCGCGGGCCGCAGGAGATCGTGGCCGAGCGCACGGCCATCTTCCAGCAGCGGCGCGACGCCGTGGTGGCCAGGCTGAACGCCATCGACGGCCTGCGCTGCCACCTGCCCGAGGGCGCCTTCTACGTCTTCCCGTCCTGCGAGGGCGTGCTGGGCCGGCGCACGCCGCAGGGCAAGACGCTCGCCAGCAGCGACGACTTCGTGCTGCACCTGCTGGACGCCGAGGGCCTGGCCGTGCTGCAGGGCACGGCCTACGGCGTGCCGCAGCATTTCCGCATATCCTTCGCCACTTCCATGGACAGGCTGGAAGAGGGCTGCGCGCGCCTGGCGCGCGCCTGCGCCGCCCTGCAAGGCTGACCCCGAACCGACTGGAGAACATCATGAACCTGGGCTTCCGCATCCTGGCCGACGTGCCGCGCGCCGACGATGCGCTGATCGATCTTTTCAGCGAAACGCCTTCCGCCCACCTGAGCGACTGCATGAACCGCCTGCACGCCGCGGGCGCCGCGCTGCGGCCCATGCACGCCGGCGGCCGGCTGCTGGGCAATGCGCTGACCGTCAAGGTGCGCCCGGGCGACAACCTGATGGTCCACAAGGCCATCGACATCGCCCGGCCGCGCGACGTGATCGTGGTGGACGCCGGCGGTGACCTGACCCAGGCCATCATCGGCGAGCTGATGATGCGCCACGCGCAGAAGCGCGGCGTGGCCGGCCTGGTCATCAACGGCGCCGTGCGCGACCTGGGCACCATCGGCCGCGAGGACTACCCGGTCTACGCCGCGGGCGTGACGCACCGCGGCCCCTACAAGGACGGCCCCGGCGAGATCAACGTGCCGGTGTCGGTGGGCGGCATGGTGGTGCACCCCGGCGACATCGTGGTCGGCGACGAGGACGGCGTGGTGGCCGTGCCGCTGGCGCAGGCCCGCGAGGTGCACGCCAGGGCCCTGGCCCACCGCGCCAAGGAAGACGACACCATGGCCCGCATCCTGGCCGGCACGGTGGACCGCTCCTGGGTCGACGTCCAGCTCAAGGCGCGCGGCTTTGCGGGCTGACGGCCGGCGCGCCGGCGCGCCGCGCGGGGAACCGACATGAACTACCACTGGAACTGGGGCGTCTTCTTCGACCAGGCCATGCCCGGCCAGACCTACCTGGACTGGCTGCTGTCCGGCCTGGCCATGACGGTGTCGCTGGGCCTGTGCGCCTGGCTGGTGGCGCTGGTGCTGGGCGTGGCCATGGGCGTGCTGCGCACGCTGCCCGGCCGCGTCCTGCCGGGCCTGGCCGGCGCCTACGTCGAGTTCTTCCGCAACATCCCGCTGCTGGTGCAGTTGTTCGCCTGGTACTTCGTGGTGCCCGAGGTGCTGCCCGGCGGCCTGGGCGAGGCGATCAAGGGCCTGAACCCCTTCCTGCAGCAGTTCCTGGCCGCCGTGGCCTGCCTGGGCATGTACACCTCGGCGCGGATCTGCGAGCAGGTGCGCGCCGGCATCCAGTCGCTGCCGCCGGGCCAGCGCAACGCCGGCCTGGCGCTGGGCATGACGCTGCCGCAGACCTACCGCCATGTGCTGCTGCCGGTGGCGCTGCGGGTGATCGTGCCGCCCATGACTTCGGAATTCATGACGGTGTTCAAGAATTCCGCGGTGGCCTCGCTGATCGGCCTGCTGGACCTGACCGCGCAGGGCAAGCAGCTGGTGGACTACACCGCCCAGCCCTACGAGACCTTCACCGCCGTCACGCTGCTCTACCTGGCGGTGAACATGTCGGCGCTGTCGGCGATGCGCTGGGTCGAGGCGCGCGTGCGCCTGCCCGGCGCGGCCCGCGACGGGAGGGGATCGTGACCTACGACTTCGATTTTTCCGTCATCGACGCCTCGGCCCTGGCCGTGCTGGCCGAAGGCATGGCGATCTCGCTGCGCATCGCCGCGGTGGCGGTGGCCGCCGGCATTGCCTGGGGCACGCTGCTGGCGCTCATGCGCATGTCGCGCTGGCGCGCGCTGTCGTGGTTCGCGGCCGCCTACGTCAACCTGTTCCGCTCGGTGCCGCTGGTCATGGTGCTGCTGTGGTTCTTCCTGATCGTGCCGCAGTTCCTGCAGAGCGTGCTGGGCCTGTCGCCGGCCACCGACACGCGCATGGCCTCGGCGCTGGTGGCCTTCGCGCTGTTCGAGGCGGCCTACTACGCCGAGATCATCCGCGCCGGCATCCAGAGCGTGGCGCGCGGCCAGCTGGGCGCGGCCTACGCGCTGGGCATGCGGCACTGGCAGGCCATGCGCTTCGTCATCCTGCCGCAGGCCTTCCGCAACATGGTGCCCATGCTGCTCACCCAGGCCATCGTCCTGTTCCAGGACACGGCCCTGGTCTACGTCATCGCGCTGTCCGATTTCTTCGGCGCGGCCTACGGCATCGGCGAGCGCGGCGGGCGCATCGTCGAGATGCTGCTGCTGGCCGGCGCGGTCTATTTCGTGATCTGCTTCAGCGCTTCGCTGCTGGTCAGATTCTGCCGCAAGAGAATCAGCACATGATAGAACTTACCGACGTCAGCAAATGGTACGGCAGCTTCCAGGTGCTGGCCGGCTGCACCACCCGGGTGGACAAGGGCGAGGTCGTGGTGGTCTGCGGCCCGTCGGGCTCGGGCAAGTCCACGCTGATCAAGTGCGTCAACGGCCTGGAGCCCTTCCAGCAGGGCAGCATCGTGGTCGACGGCACCGAGGTCGGCAGCGCCGGGCCCGCGCTGCACAAGCTGCGCGCCCGCGTGGGCATGGTGTTCCAGAACTTCGAGCTGTTCCCGCACCTGTCGGTGACGGAGAACCTGGCCATCGCCCAGGTCAAGGTGCTGGGCCGCCGGCGCGAGGAAGCCGTCGAGCGCGGCCTGGCCTACCTGGACCGCGTGGGGCTGAAGGCGCACGCGGCCAAGTATCCCAGCCAGCTTTCGGGCGGCCAGCAGCAGCGCGTGGCCATCGCCCGCGCCCTGGCCATGGACCCGGTGTGCATGCTGTTCGACGAGCCCACTTCGGCGCTGGACCCGGAAATGGTCAACGAGGTGCTGGACGTGATGGTGGAGCTCGCGCGCGAGGGCATGACCATGATGTGCGTGACCCACGAGATGGGCTTCGCGCGCAAGGTGGCCGACCGCGTGGTGTTCATGGACGGCGGCGCCATCGTCGAGGACTGCGCCACCGAGTCCTTCTTCGGCGACATGTCGTCGCGCTCCGGGCGCGCACAACAGTTCCTGTCCAAGCTTCTGCCGCACTGAAAAAGCGGACGGGCGCCGCGAGGGCGCCCGTCCTTGGCGACTTTGGCGCGGGCCGGGGCTCTTGCCGGCCCCGGACCCGCGCCATCCCCCGCCGGGTCGATCTGCTGCGCTATTGCACAGCCTTCATTCCATGCTGATCTTGGCGCGCGCGGCGACGTCGCCGTACAGCTTGATCTCGCGCTGGAAGAAGGCGTTGAAGTCCGCGGGCGTGCTGGCCACCAGCTCGGCGCCGCTTTGCGTCATCTTGTCGATGAAAGCGGGCTGCCGGGACACCTTGGCCACCTGCTGCTGCAGGTAGTCGACCACGTCCTGGGGCGTGCCGGCCGGGGCGAACAGGCCCAGCCAGGCGGTCACGTCCAGGTCTATGCCCTGCTCCTTGGCGGTGGGCGCGTCCGGGGCCAGCGCCGCGCGCTGCTGGCTGGTCACGGCCAGGATGCGCACGTCGCCCTTCTTGACGTGCGGCAGCATGCTGAACAGGTCCACGAAGGCGACCGGGATGCGGCCGCTGATCAGTTCCAGGATGGCCGGGCCCGCGCCGCGGTAGGGCACGTGCGTCATGTCCACGCCGGCCAGCATCTTGAACAGCTCGCCGGTCAGGTGGGTCTGGCCGCCGTGGCCGGTCGAGCCGTACATGATGCTGCCGGGATCGGCCTTGGCCTTGGCGATCAGGTCGGCCAGGCTGCGGATGTCGGAATCGGCCTTGACGCCGATGGCCTGCGGGAAGCGGTTGACCTGGGTGATGGGCGTGAAGGCCTTGACCGGGTCGAAGCTGAGCGACTTGTACAGCACCGCGCTGGTCGCGTAGCTGCCGGTGCCCATGAACAGCGTGTAGCCGTCGGGCGCGGCCTGGGCCACGGCCGCCGCGGCGATGGTGATGCCGGCGCCGGCGCGGTTCTCGACGATGAAGTTCTGCGGGCTGATCTCGGACAGCGCCTGGGCCAGCATGCGCGTGCCGGTGTCGGTGCTGGCGCCCGGCGCCAGGCCGAGCACGATGCGCACGGGCTTGTCGGGATAGCCGGCCGGCTGGGCATGGACGCGGCCCATTGCGCAGGTCAGGCCGATGGCGGAGGCCTGGGCCAGGAAGGTACGCCGTGTGGTCATGATGACTCCCGTGGTTGAGCGTGTCTACTGTCTACGTGGTGCAGGCCGCGACGGCTTCTCGGTATCCTGGCCTGCATGCGTGGCTGGGCTACTGCGGGGTTTCCGCCGGCCGGGTCCGGATCATGGACGGGCGCCCGGCAAAGGTTTCGTACCAGCGGGCCAGGCGCGGCGCGGCATCGCGCCAGCCGTCCTGCGCATAGCGGAAATCGGCGAAGCCGCAGGCCGAGCCCGCCGTGATCTGGGCCAGGTCGGGCTCGGGCCCGAAGGCCCCGGCCGCCTCGTCCAGCGCGGCGAAGCAGCGCAGCGCGCGCGTCTTCATCTTGTCGATGAAGTCGTCGGAGCGGTCCGCGCCCGTGCGCAGCAGCTCGGCGCGCCGGCTGATCTGCGCTTCCAGCGCGCCGCAGGCGATGGCGACCTGCGACAGGATCTGCCAGCGCCGCTCGCCGGCCTGGGGCAGCAGGCGGTACTGGCCGTGCTCGGCGTTCAGGTAGTCGCAGATCACCGACGAATCGGTCAGGCGCAGGCCCTGGCCGGTGACCAGGGCGGGGATGCGGCCGACCGGCGTGGCCTGCGCGAAATCCGGGGCGAAGGGGACGGTGCGCGTGGCCCATTCGTGAGGCCAGCGGGTGGGGATCATCTCCACCTTGTCCTCCAGGCCCAGCTCGATGATGCAAACCACGACTCGCCGCACCCAGGGGGATGCCGGCGTTACGAACAACTGCATGACGCTTCCCGTCTCCTCGAATCGCTGCGTATGGTGCATGGTCCGGGCCGCGCCGGCCATCAGTATTTGTGAAACACCCTGTCAGCCCCTGTCTAATACGGATGCGAATTACGGTGGGGCGGATGGGCGGGCATTCCGTCCGGCCTAAGGGGGGCTTAATGCAAGCCTGATTGCCTTGGGCCGCCCGCCGTCACGACAATAGGCGGCTTTCCACGGCTTGGCCCGCAAGGGCCCGAACGCATCCCGGCGGCAATGAAGATCATCGACGCGCACTTCCACCTGTGGGACCTGCAGGAGAATTACTACCCCTGGCTCAACGACGGCGACCGCTCGTCGGTGGTGCCGGACTACTCCACGCTGCGGCGCAACTACCTGGTGACGGACTTCCTGGCCGACGCGGCGGACTTCGAGCTGCTGGCCGCGGTGCACATCCAGGCCGAGCACGACCCGTCCGACCACGTGCGCGAGACCCGCTGGCTGCAGGGCGTGGCCGACGACGCCGCCCGCTCGCGCGGGGTGCCGCAGGCCATCGTCGTCAACGCCGACCTGGCCGCCGCCGACGCGCGCGAGGTGCTGGAAGGCCACTGCGCCCACGCCAACGTGCGCGGCCTGCGCCAGGCCCTGCACCGGCGGCTGGACGAATCGCCCGCCTACGACCCGCTGCGCGACCCGGCCTGGCAGCGCAACTTCCGGCTGGTGCGGGAGTTCGGCCTGTCCTTCGACCTGCAGTTCTTTCCCGAGCAGGGCGAGGACGTGGCGAAGCTGGTGCGCGACCACCCCGACGTGCAGTTCATCCTGACCCACCTGGGCATGCCCTACCCGCAGCAGCCCGAGCGCCACGCGCTGTGGCGGCGCCACATGGCGGCGCTGGCGGCCCTGCCCAACGCGGCGGTGAAGGTATCGGGCTTCGGCATGTTCGACCGCAACTGGACGGTGGACTCGATCCGGCCCATGCTGGACTACGCAGTCGAGCTGTTCGGGCCGGGGCGCTGCGCGCTGGCCAGCAACTATCCGGTGGAAGGGATCGCCAAGCCCTACCAGGCAGTCTGGCAGGCCTACGCCGACTACTTCGCCGGCTACAGCGGGGACGAGAAGGAGATGCTGTTCCGCGGCAACGCGCGGCGGCTGTACCGGCTGGCGTAGGGGCGCGGCCTTCCGGGCCGTGGCCGCACGGCGGCGGCTTCCGGGCGCGGCCCGGCGGGCTTCCCGCGCGGCATGGCGCCGCCGCGGCGCGCCGGCATCGTGCCGCAGCGCGGCAATGGCCATGGCGTATAGTCTGGCGCCATGAACCTGCGCCTGGATCTCTTCGATCTGCAGCTTTTCATCCACATCGCCGACGCCAGCAGCCTGACCCAGGGCGCCAGCCGCAGCGCGATCTCGCCCGCGGCTGCCTCGACCCGGATCAAGAACATGGAGGCGGCCGTCGGCGCGCGCCTGCTCGACCGCACCCCGCAGGGCGTCACGCCCACCGCCGCCGGCCGGGCGCTGCTCGCCCATGCGCTGCAGATCGTGCAGCAGATGGAGCACCTGAACATCGACATGCGCGACTTCGGCTGCGGGCTGCGCGGCCAGGTCAAGCTGTTCGCGCACACCACCTCGCTGACCGAGTTCCTGCCGCAGGCGCTCAGCGGCTTCCTGGCGCAGTACAAGGACGTCGAGATCGAGCTGCGCGAGGCGCTCAGCGACGACATCGTGCGCTCGGTGGCGGCCAACGAGGCCGACATCGGCGTGGTCTCCAGCCCGGTCGGCACCGGCGACCTGTGGGCCCGGCCCTTCGGCAGCAACCGGCTGGTGGTGGTGCTGCCGGCCGATTCCGAATTCGCCGGGGCGCCCTCGCTGACGTTCGCCCAGACGCTCAAGGCGTCCTACATCGCCCTGCCGGAGGAAACCGCGCTGCACCGCTTCATGGCGCGCGTGGCCACGCAGTCGGGCGGCCACTTCCGGCCGCGCGTGCAGGTCAGCAATTTCGAGGCCATGTGCCGCATGGTCGAGGCGGGCGTGGGCGTGGGCATCGCGCCGATCTCCTCGGTCGAGCGCTACGCCAAGAGCATGGCGATCCGCTACATCCGGCTCGACGACGACTGGGCCATGCGCCAGATGAGCCTGGTCACCCAGCACCCCGATGCGCTGCCGGTGCTGGTGCGCAACCTATCGCAGCACCTGGCCGACTACGCGCAGGAGCATCTGATGCCGCGCTAGCGCGACTGCGGCGGGTCGTCGTGCTGCGCGAGCACCTGCACCGGCGCGGCGTAGTCCGGCGCGTCCGGGCCGGAAGGGGCGATGCGCAGCGGCTGGTGCACCCGGCCGGCCGGCACCAGCGATTGCGGGGCGGTGGGGCTGGTCCAGACCGGATCGGGGATCTCGCCGAACACCTGGCGCAGTTTCTCGCCCCAGGAATTGCGGATCATGTGGAAGTATTCGTTGTGCTCGTCGATACAGGCGAAGTGCGTCACGCGCAGCGAGCCGGCCTCGTAGACCAGCAGGTCCAGCGGCAGCCCCACCGACATGTTCGAGCGCAGGGTGGAGTCCATGGAGATCAGCGCGCACTTGGCCGCCTCGTCCAGGGTGGTGTCCGGCTCCAGCACGCGGTCCAGGATGGGCTTGCCGTACTTGGACTCGCCGATCTGGAAGTACAGGCAGGCGTCCTGCGCCTCGACGAAGTTGCCCGCGGCGTAGATCTGGAACAGGCGGCAGTCCTCGCCGGCGATCTGGCCGCCGAACAGCAGCGAGATGTTGAACTCGACGCCCTGTTCCTTGAGCACCTCGGCGTCGCGCCGGTAGACCTGCCGCACGGCCTCGCCCACGTGGCGGGCGGCCTCGAACAGGTCGGGGGCGTTCCAGATGGAGTCGGCCGCCTCGCGCCCGTGCTGGGCGAGCACGTTGGCCACGGCCTGGCTGATGGCCAGGTTGCCGGCCGACAGCAGCACCATGACGCGCTCGCCGGGCCGCTCGAACACGCTCATCTTGCGGAAGGTGCTGATGTGGTCCACGCCGGCGTTGGTGCGCGAGTCGGACAGGAAGACCAGCCCGGCATTGAGCCGTGCGGCGACGCAGTAGGTCATGGTGTGGAGTGCGGTGGGAAATGCCAGGTTGCCTGGGGCGCCATTTTATCGGCAAACGGCCCGCCCGCCCGCCGCCCGCGGGCGCCGCGTTGCGTCCCGGATACGCCCGGGACGGCCGGGAGGCGGCGGCGTCCGTCCATCGCTATTGCTGCGCCGCCCGGGCCTGCATGGCCTGCACCTGCACCTTGACCGTCATCGACTCGGTGCCGCCGCCGGTGCGCACGCCGCGCACCGGCGAGGCCGAATCGTAGTCGCGCGCCACCGCCAGGCGGCAGTGGCAGTCCGAGGCGTACTGGCGGTTGGTGATGTCGACGCTGACCCAGCCCTCGCCGGCCAGCCAGACGTCGGCCCAGGCGTGGCTGGCGGCGTGCTCGTCGGTGGTGTACAGATAGCCGCTGACGTAGCGCGCCGGCACGCCCAGCCCGCGCACGCAGGCCAGGAAGAGGTGGGCGTGGTCCTGGCAGACGCCGTGGCCGATGGCCAGCACCTCGTTGGCGGCGGTGGTCACGTCGGTGATGCCCGGCTCGTAGCGGACGCGGTCGCAGATCGCCTCGGCCAGGGCCAGGGCGTCGGCCGCCGTGGCCAGCCGCCCGCCCGGCAGGACCGAGCGGCAGAAGGCCATCACCGCCTCGTCGGGGCGGGTCAGCGGCGTGTTCACGCAGTAGGCGTGCACCGGCAGGCGGTCGTCGTCGGCCGGCAGGATGCCGCCGGGCAGCGGGTCGACCTCGACCTGGCCGGTCACGCGCAGCTCGATCTCGTCGTGCGGGCGCGCCAGGGTCATCATGTGGGTGACGTTGCCGTAGGCGTCGATCTGCTCGTGCAGCGAGCCGGGCGCGTCGATCTGCCAGCGCAGCGCGCGCTGGTGGGCGTCCTGGCGCGGCGTCAGGCGCAGCGTCTGGATGGTGTAGTTGACCGGCTTGGTGTACTGGTAGTGGGTGACGTGGCGGATCAGTTGCCGCATGGTCGTCTCCTTGCGCCTTCGGTCAGGCGCCTAGGGCCTGTTGACACTTCATGCCGCCAGCGGCACCAGGAAGTCCTGGGCGATGCGGTTGCCGAGGTCGTTGATGCGGGCCAGGAATTTCTCCAGGAAGGTGTGCAGGCCGCCGCGCAGGATGTCCTCGACCCGGCCGTATTCCAGCTCGGCGCGCAGCATGCCGGCGCGCCGCTGCGTTTCGCGCGAGCGCTGGTTGGCCACGCGCTGCAGGTCCTCGGCCACCGCGCGCACCGAGGCCAGCAGCGAGCGCGGCATGTCCGGGCGCAGGATCAGCAGCTCGGCCACGCGCTCGGGCGTGATCACGTCGCGGTAGACCTTGCGGTAGATCTCGAAGCCGGACACCGAGCCCAGGATGGCCGACCAGCGGTAGAACTCGCCCGGCAGGGCCGGGTCCGGCCGCTCGGCCTTGCCCTCGGGCGAGTCGGTCTCGTGGAACTTGACGTCGAGCAGGCGGGCGGTGTTGTCGGCGCGCTCCAGGTGCATGCCCAGGCGCAGGAAGTACAGCGCCTCGTCCTCCAGCATGGTGCCTATGGTCACGCCGCGCGCCAGGTGCGAGCGGAACTTGGCCCACTCGAAGAACTCTGCCGGGTTGCGCTCGGGCAGGCCGTCGTTCAGGTGGGCCAGCAGTTCCAGCCAGGTGGTGTTGTAGGTTTCCCAGACCTCGGTGGTCAGGCTGCCGCGCACGGCGCGGGCGTTCTCGCGCGCGGCATGCAGGCAGGAATAGATGGACGATTTGTTCTCCGGGTCGCGCACCATGAAGCGCAGCACGTCCAGCGGCCGGCCCTGCGGGTAGACGGCGTCGAAGCGCTGCTCCAGTTCCGATATCCCCAGCACCGCGCGCCAGGACCGCTCGCGCGCCTCGGGCTCCTGCGGCAGCAGCGACATCTGCAGGTTGACGTCGAGCATGCGCGCGGTGTTCTCGGCCCGCTCGATGTAGCGGCACATCCAGAAGAGATGGTCGGCGGTTCGGCTCAACAACGTTGACACTCCTTGCTCAAAGCTCTGGCGTGCCGTTCTGGCACGCTCTCGGCGCGGACACCGCGGAGCCGGCTTTGCCGGTCCGCCGGTGTCGCCCCCTTGAGGGGGCGCGCGAAGCGCGTAGGGGGTGGGCTCATTCCAGTACCCAGGTGTCCTTGGTGCCGCCGCCCTGGCTGCTGTTGACCACCAGCGAGCCCTCGCGCAGCGCGACCCGGCACAGGCCGCCGGGCACCGTGGTGATCTGCCTGCCGCACAGCACGTAGGGGCGCAGGTCCACGTGGCGCGGGGCGATGCCGGAGTCGACGTAGGTGGGCACGGTCGACAGCGCCAGCGTCGGCTGGGCGATGTAGTTGCCGGGCGCGGCGCGCACGCGGTCGCGGAAGGCGTCGATCTCCTGCCGCGTGGCCGACGGCCCCACCAGCATGCCGTAGCCGCCCGCGCCGTGCACTTCCTTGACCACCAGCTCGTGCATATTGGCCAGCACGTGCGACAGCTCGTCCGGCCGGGCGCACTGCCAGGTGGGCACGTTGGACAGGATGGGCTCCTCGCCCAGGTAGAAGCGGATCATGTCCGGCACGTACAGATAGGTGGACTTGTCGTCGGCGATGCCGGTGCCGATGGCGTTGGCCAGCGTGATGCGCCCGGCCCGGTAGACCGACAGCAGCCCCGGCACGCCCAGCACCGAATCCGAGCGGAAGGACAGCGGGTCGAGGAAGTCGTCGTCCAGGCGCCGGTAGATCACGTCCACCCGCTGCGGGCCCTGGGTGGTGCGCATGTAGACGGTGTTGTCCTCGACGAACAGGTCCTGGCCCTCGACCAGCTCCACGCCCATCTGCTGGGCCAGGAAGGCGTGCTCGAAATAGGCCGAGTTGTACATGCCCGGGGTCAGCACCACCACGGTGGGGTCGTCGCCCCCGCCCGGGGCCAGGTCGCGCAGGTTGTCCAGCAGCAGGTCGGGGTAGTGCGCCACCGGCGCCACCTTCAGGCGCGCGAAGGCGTCGGCCATCAGGCGCATGGACATCTTGCGGTTCTCCAGCATGTAGGACACGCCCGAGGGCACGCGCAGGTTGTCCTCCAGCACGTAGAACTCGCCCTGGCCGGCGCGCACCACGTCGATGCCGGCGATGTGGCAGTAGATGTCCTCGGCCACGTCCACGTCCTGCATTTCCGGGCGGTACTGGGCGTTCAGGAAGACCTGCTCGGCCGGTATCCTGCCGGCGCGCACGATCTCGTGGCCGTGGTAGATGTCGTGGATGAACATGTTCAGCGCGCGCACGCGCTGGCGCAGGCCGGCGTCCAGGCGGGCCCAGTCGTCGGCCGGGATGATGCGCGGCACCAGGTCGAAAGGGATCAGGCGCTCGGTGCCGGCCTCGTCGCCGGCCACCGAGAACGTGATGCCCACGCGCCGGAAGGTCAGGTCGGCCTGCACGCGCAGCGCGGCCATGGCCTCCGAACTCTGCTCGGACAGCCAGCGGGCGAATTCGCCGTAGTGCGGGCGCAGCTCCGCCTGGCCGTCGAACATCTCGTCGTAGGCCGGCGCGCGGCGCGGCGGCATCTGGGTCATGCGGCGGTTCCTCCTGTTGTTCTGGGCCTTGCCGGCGGCGGGCGCCGCACGGTCGGCGGGCGCGCCTGGTAAGAAGAAGCAACCGGCGTGCCAGCCCGCGGCGGGCGCCCCCGCGCCCGCGTCCTTATCCTACGCCCCTTTCCGGTCCGCCCCGGTTTGCGCACCAATATGGTGCGTTCCGGCCCCGCCTCAGGGCGCGGCGGGCACCCAGCCGTCCGGCGTCAGCACCGCGTCCAGGCGCACGTCGTGCTCGGCGGGCAGGTAGCCGGGCTCCGCGATCCGCCCGCAGGACCAGGCGACGCCGATGGCGGTGTAGCCGTGGCCGGCCTGGCGCAGCGCCGCCAGGGTGCGGTCGTAGTAGCCGCCGCCGTAGCCCAGGCGGTCGGCCGAGCCGGTGTAGCCCAGGGTGGGCACCAGCACGACGTCCGGCGTGACCGGGTCGCCGCCTTGCGGCTCGGGGATGCCGTAGGCGCCCGGCTGCATGGGCGCGCCCGGCGTCCAGGGGCGGAACAGCAGGGGCGCATCGCGCCGCGCCACCACGGGCAGGGCCACGGTGATGCCCGCTTCGGCCCACTGGGACAGCAGCGGCCGCAGGTCCGGCTCGTCCGGCAGCGGCCAGTAGGCGGCCACGACCTGCGGCGGCGTGCGGCCCGCGCCCGCCGCCGCGTCCCGGCGCAGGCCCAGCCAGGTGTAGAGCCGGCCGCGCATCAGCAGCCCGCCGCGTTGCCTATCCGCATCGGACAGCCCGGCGCGGGCTTGCCGCAATCGCTTGCGCAATGAGGCTGCGTTATCCTTTGGCGTATTTTGGCTTTGCATGCGGGTTTGTTACATGGCGCGGTGGATCCAGGCACGACGGTATCAGAATTGCGCGGCCCCTGGCGGCGCGGCCCGTTCCCGGGCGGCCGTTCCAGCCGTCCGGGCTGCTCAGGCCGCTTGGATTCTCCAGGCCTTCCAGGCCGTCCAGGCCGCGCTGGCCGGCGCGGCCGCCTGCGCCGCGCTGTGGGCCGGCCTGGCCGCGCCCGCGGCCGCGCAGATCCGCATCAGCGTCGAGCCCCCCGCCTCCAGCCCCGACCAGGCCGTCGAGGCCGCCCGGCGCGCGGCCGACCGCAAGCAATGGAGCCAGCTGCCCGCGCTGGCGGCGCAGGCCCGCGGCAGCCGGCTGGAGATGTACCCGGAATACTGGCTGCTGCGCCAGCAGCTCAACGATACGGCCACGCCCGTGCCGGCGCGGGCGGCCGAGTCCTTCCTGCAGCGCTACCAGGGCAGCTATCTGGCCGACAAGCTGCGCGGCGACTGGATCCTGGCCGCCGCGCGCGCGGGCGACTTCGCCACCGTGCGCAAGCTGGGGCCGGTCGACGCCGGCGGCGCCCAGGTCGGATGCGCGCGCCTGCACGCCGAGCACCTGGGCGGGCGGCGCGCCGACCCGCGCGCCGCCCTGGCCGTGTTCGAGCCCGGCCGCTGGTGCTGGTCGCTGTACGACCAGCTGGTGGCCGACGGCGTGCTGGACAAGGACAGGCTCGCCGCGCGCCTGCGCGACGCCATCGAGATCAACAAGACCGACCTGGCGCGCCGCTACGCGGTCTACCTGTTCGAGCCCGCGGCGCTGCAGTCCTACGACGCCATGATGCGCGACCCCATGAAATGGCTGGTGCGCCAGGACAAGCCAACCACCCGGGCCCAGCGCGAACTGGTCGCGCTGGCCCTGGCGCGCCTGGCGCGCAAGGACCTGGACGTGGGCGACGACTACCTGCGCCGCAACTGGGCCGGCGTCCTGCCGGCCGAGGACCTGCAGTGGGTGCGCAGCCAGTTCGCCCTGATCGCCGCGCTCAACCTGGACGACCGCGCGCACGAGTGGTACCGGCAGGCGGGCCGGCTGCGGCTGACCGAATACAACCACGCCTGGCGCGTGCGCGCGGCGCTGCGCGAGCCGACCATAGACTGGCAGTGGGTGCGCGAATCCATCGCCGCCATGCCGCCGGCGCAGCGGGCCGAGCCGGTCTGGGTCTACTGGGATGCGCGCGGCCTGGCCGCGACCGGCCAGGCGCAGGAGGCCGCCTCCCGCTACGAAAGCATCGCCGGCCAGCACCACTTCTACGGCCAGCTCGCGGCCGAGGAGCTGGGCCGCGCCATCACCGTGCCGCCGCGCCCGGCCGCCCTGACCGAGCGGGAGCTGGCCGAGGCACGCGCCAACCCGGGCCTGCAGCGCGCCGTGCAGCTGTTCGACCTGAACTGGCGCGCCGAGGCCGTGCCGGAATGGAACTACGCGCTGCGCGGCATGAGCGACCGCCAGCTGCTGGCCGCCGCCGAGTTCGCGCGCGAGCAGGACATCTACGACCGCGTGGTCAACACCTCCGAGCGCACGGTGGCCGAGGTCGACTTCAGCCAGCGCTACATCGCGCCCTTCGAGGGCCGGGTGTCCGAGCAGGCGCGCCGCATCGCGCTGGACCCGGCCTGGGTCTACGGCCTGATCCGCCAGGAATCGCGCTTCGTCACCAACGCGCGCTCGCACGTGGGCGCCTCGGGCCTGATGCAGATCATGCCGGCCACCGCGCGGTGGACGGCGCGGCGCATCGGCATGGCCGACTTCCACCCGTCGCGCGTCAACGAGTTCGAGACCAACACCGTGCTGGGCACCAACTACCTGAACATCGTCCTGCAGGACGTGGGCGGCTCGCAGGTGCTGGCCAGCGCGGGCTACAACGCCGGCCCGCGCCGCCCGCAGCTGTGGACGGCGCGCCTGACCCATACGGTGGAGGGCGCCATCTTCGCCGAGACCATCCCCTTCACCGAGACGCGCCTGTACGTGAAGAACGTGATGGCCAACGCCACCTACTACGCGGCGCTCTTCACCGGCCAGCCGCAGTCGCTCAAGCAGCGCCTGGGCACCATCGTGCCGCGCATGGCCACGGCCAGCCGGGGGGAGCCCTGATGGCGCGGCGAACGGCGGCCGCGGCTTCCCGGCGGGTTCCGGCGCGATGACGCGCGGCGGCTCCGGGCGCGCCGCCGGCGGCGCGCCCACCGACGGACTGGACGTCTACGTGGTGGGCGGCGCGGTGCGCGACGAGCTGCTGGGCGAAGCGCCCGGCGACCGCGACTGGGTGGTGGTCGGCGCCACGCCCGAGGACATGGCCAGGCGCGGCTTCGTGCCGGTGGGCGGGGACTTCCCGGTCTTCCTGCACCCCGCCACCAAGGAGGAATACGCCCTGGCCCGCACCGAGCGCAAGTCCGGCCGCGGCTACAAGGGCTTCACCTTCTACACCGGGCCCGAAGTCACGCTGGAGGACGACCTGCGCCGGCGCGACCTGACCGTCAACGCCATCGCCCGCGCGGCCGACGGCTCGCTGGTCGACCCGCTGGGCGGCGCGCGCGACGTGCGCGCGCGCGTGCTGCGCCACGTGGGCGAGGCCTTCGCCGAGGACCCGGTGCGCATCCTGCGCCTGGCGCGCTTCGCCGCGCGCTTCCCGGATTTCCGCGTGGCGCCGGAGACCCTGGCGCTGTGCCGCGCCATGGTGCGCGCCGGCGAGGCCGACGCCCTGGTGCCCGAGCGCGTCTGGCGCGAGCTGTCGCGCGGCCTGATGGCGCGCGAGCCCGGGCGCATGCTGGACGTGCTGGCCGAATCCGGCGCGCTGGCCCGCGTCATGCCCGAACTGGCGTGGGACGACGGGGCGCGCGCCGACCTGCGCGCCGCGGCGGCGGCCGGCCTGCCGCTGCCCGGCCGCTACGCCGTGCTGTGCCGCCGCAGCCCCGATCGCGACGCCCTGGCCGCGCGGCTGCGCGTGCCGTCCGAGTGCGCCGACCATGCGCGCCTGCTGCCGCTGGTGCTGGACGGCCATGCCGGCGTCGCCGAGCCGCAGGCGGCGCTGGCGTTGATCGAGCGCTGCGACGGCCTGCGCAAGCCCGAGCGCTTCCTGGCCCTGCTGCAGGCGGCTGCTGTGTGCGCGCCGGTGGACGCGGACGCCTGGCGCCGCCGGCTGGCGGCGGTGCGCGGCGTGGACGCCGGCGCGGTCGCGCGCGCGCACGCCGGCGATGCGGGGCGGATCAAGGAAGCGGTGCGCGAGGCGCGGCTGGCGGCGCTGGCCGAGGGCTGAGGGCCGAGGCGCCGGGCCGCGTCCTTGCAGCGGCCGCGCGGTGCTGCGGCAGGGCCAGGCGTACTGCGCTGCGCCGCGGCCTACAGCATGTGGCGCCGGTCGCCGCGCGCGAAGGCGGGCAGGGGGCCGTCCAGGCCGCGGCCCACGGCCAGCACCTTGAAGAGCTCGCCCATCTCGGCTTCCGACAACAGCTTCTGCACCGGCGCCACGGCGCGCGCCTGCGCGGCCGCGTCGGCGCCTTCCATTTGCCGGGCCAGCAGCGCCGGCAGGCCGGCCTCGACCAGGAAACGCGCCTGCGACGTATAGCCCAGCACGTCCAGCCCGCCCGCCAGCGCGGCGTCGGCCATGGCGGTGAAGTCCACGTGCGCGGTGACGTCTTGCAGGCCCGGCAGCACCAGCGGATCGCCGTGGGCGTGGTGGCGCAGGTGGCACATCAGCGTGCCGCCGGCGCGCTGCGGGTGGTAGTACTCGGCGCGCGGGAAGCCGTAGTCGATCAGCAGCGCCGCGCCGCGCCGCAGCCAGCCGCCCATGGCGCGCACCCAGGCCTCGGCGCGCAGGTTGATTTCCGAGGCGTAGCCGGGCAGCGCAGGCATGCGCTCGGCCAGCGCCGCGGCCAGGTCCGGCGGGGCCGGGCGGTCCTGCCGGGCGAAGGCCCCTGCGTGCTGCGAGACGACCCCGCGTTCGCACAGCCGGCCGGCTTCGTCCCATCGGAACAGGCGCACCGGCATGGCGTCCAGGACCTCGTTGGCGAGCACGCAGCCGTCGAAGGCCTCCGGCAGCGCGTCCAGCCAGGCCACCCGGTCGCCGCAGGCGGCCAGCCGCCGGGCCTGGCGCGCGCGCAGGTCCGCCGAGACCTCGACGATTGCATAGCGGGCGGCAATACCCATCTCGTCCAGGGCCTGCAGCACGGACTCGGCCAGCGCGCCGGTGCCCGCGCCGAATTCCAGCACGCGGTTGCTGCCGGCCGCGCGCAGCACGTGCGCCACCTGGGTGGCCAGCGCGCGGCCGAACAGCGGCGTCAGTTCCGGCGCGGTGACGAAGTCGCCCGCGGGCGTCGCGCCGCCCTCGGCCAGCTTGGCGCTGCCCGCGGCGTAATAGCCCAGGCAGGGCGCGTACAGGGCCGCGTCCATCCACTGCTCGAACGGCAGCCAGCCGCCGGCGCGGGCGATCAGGTCATGCAGATGGGCGGCGACGCGCCGGCCGTGGGCCAGCGCCGTGGGGTCGAGCGGCGGCAGGCCGGCGGGCAATGGGGAGGGGGCGGGCATGGGCGGCATTTTCCCATGGCGGTCGGCCGGGGCGGGCAGGCCAGCCCCGGCGCAGCGGATCAGCCGCGGCGCGCGGCCGGCTTGGCGAAGCGCTTGGCGGGGCCGCCGGGACGCTTTTCGTAGGGGTTGCCGGTGCGCGGGGCCGAGTCGAAGCGGCGCGGGCCGTCCGCGCGGCGCGCTGCCGGGCGGGCATCGCGCTCGATCCAGCCGCCTTCGCGCGGGGCGCGTTCGCCCTGGGGCGCACGCTCGCCGAAGCCGCCCTCGCGGCGGGGCGCGTAGCCGTCGCGGCGCGCGCCGGCGTCCTGGCGGTTGTCGAAGCGCGGCCGGTCGTCGAACGGCCTGTGGCCGCCGCGGCGCTCGTTGGCGCCGCCTTCGCGGGCGCCGTCGAAACCGCGCTGCGGGCGGTCGGCGCGGAAGTCGCGGCCGGCGCCGGCGGAGCCATGGCCGGCGTTGGCGCCGTCGCCGTAGGCGCGCGGCGCGCGCGCGGGCACGCCTTCGCGCGGCGCCCAGCCGCCTTCGCGGCGCGGGCCGCTGAAGCGCTTGCCTGCGCCGGGCTTGCCGCCGCCCGGCTTGCCGCGGCCGTAGCCGCCGCGCGCTTCCGGGCGCGGGGCGTACTTGGGCTCCAGGCCGGCGATCACTTCGGCCTGGATGGGCCGGCCGATGTACTGCTCGATGCGGCGCACCTTGTGGCGCTCGGCGTGCGTGGCCAGCGTGATCGCCTGGCCGTCGCGGCCGGCGCGGCCGGTGCGGCCGATGCGGTGCACGTAGTCCTCGGCCTGCAGCGGCAGGTCGAAGTTGACCGCGTGGCTGATGCCCTGCACGTCGATGCCGCGCGCGGCCACGTCGGTGGCCACCAGCACGCGCACGTTGCCGCGCTGCAGCTGGGCCAGGGTGCGGGTGCGCTGGCGCTGGTTCATGTCGCCGTGCAGCGAGGCCGCCGGGAAGCCCTGCTCGGCCAGGCGGCCGGCCAGCTCGTCGGCGCCGCGCTTGGTGGACGTGAAGACGATGGCCTGGTTCAGCGCGGCGTCGCGCAGCAGGTGGTCGAGCAGGCGGTGCTTGTGCGCGGCGTCGTCGGCGTACAGCAGGCTCTGGGCGATGTTGGCGTGCTGCTCGCGGTGGCCGGAGATCTCGATGCGCTGCGGTTCGCGCATCATGCCGGCGGCCAGGCGGGCCACGCTGCCGTCCAGCGTGGCGGAGAACAGCAGGGTCTGGCGGGTGGCGGGCGTGCGCTCGACGATGGCCTCGATGTCTTCGATGAAGCCCATGTCCAGCATGCGGTCGGCCTCGTCCAGCACTAGGGTGTGCACGGTCGACAGGTCGACGCGGCGGGCCTGCAGGTGGTCGATCAGGCGGCCGGGCGTGGCCACCAGCACGTCGACGCGGCGCGACAGGGCGCGCAGCTGCGCGCCGTAGGGCATGCCGCCCACCACCGTGGCGGTGCGCAGGCCCGGCAGGCCGCCGGCGTAGAGGCGGGCGGCGTCGTGCACCTGCATGGCCAGCTCGCGCGTGGGGGTGAGCACCAGCACCTGCACGCCGCGACCGCCCGCGCCGGTGTGGCCGGCGATGCGGTGCAGGGCCGGCAGCATGAAGGCGGCGGTCTTGCCGCTGCCCGTCTGGGACGAGACCATCAGGTCGTGGCCGGCCAGGGCCTGCGGGATGGCGGCCGCCTGGACGGGCGTGGGCTGGGCGAAGCCGGCCTGTTGCAGGGCGGGCAGCAATGCGGGGGCGAGCCCCAGGGTATCGAAGGACATGACTTTCCTTGGCCGGCACGGCCGGCGCAGCGGCCCGTGCGTGCGCTCGGGGCGCGGCGGGGCCTTACGGTTGAGGGAAGCATCGTGCCGACCGGATCAACCGAGCGCAGCGCGCCGCAAGGCGTGCGTGGCGTAAGGAAAGGAGGTCAGGAAGCGATGGCGCCGGCAACGCGGCCCGTAACGTAGCAGTGCGGGGCCGGGGGGAACTGCGGGCGGGCCGTTGCGGGCACGCCGTTGCCGGGTCTTTTGTGCAGCGCACGCATCATAACCGGAATGTTCTATAAGGGAAAGCCCTAGTTTTGCCGCAGCCGCTCTTCCACCTGCGGCCAGACTTCCGGGTTGACCAGCCGCGGCGGCCGGGCGCCCGACAGCAGCGCGGCGACCTGGTCGGCCGCCTGCGAGGCGACGTTGCGCCTGGCCTCGTGCGTCACCCCGGCCGTATGGAAGGTGGCCACGACGTTGGGCAGATCCAACAAGGGGTGGTCCAGCGGCGGCGGCTCCGGCTCCCAGACGTCCAGGCCCGCGCCCGACAGGTGGCCGCTGCGCAGGGCCTCGGCCAGCGCCTGCTCGTCGTGGATGCCGCCGCGGGCGGTGCTGACGAACAGCGCGCCGGGCTTCATCGCCGCGAAGCGCGCGGCGTCGAACATGCCCAGCGTCTCGGCGTTGCGCGGGCAGTGC